>LFCJ01004002.1_pt1 | contig 10785 bp, 14 predicted proteins | sample 643141 | NCBI WGS metagenome assembly LFCJ01 (sample SAMN03766243, study PRJNA286221) | soda lake metagenome | biome: soda lake; feature: Kulunda steppe; material: water; isolation source: sample B1-Br-g2 brine of Lake Bitter-1 | place: Russia: Kulunda steppe | collected 2010-07 | reverse complement strand
TGTACATTGTTCCGCTCACAGCCAACATGCGATAGTTGTTTGGATCCAGCACATGACCTCTTTTATGCAATGGTGTCACTTTGGCTGCCTTCCACATCTCTGGAATCTGAGCTTTTTCCATCATCAAAGCAAAGAAGCGGGCAAAGTAGGGTGCAAGCATGCTCATTTTTTCAACGCCACGCCCATTAACAGCAGGCACCTCTCTCTCAGCATACTTGATAAAAGGGGCAGCGATACAGTCAAAGCCAGGTGAAGCCCGGAGATTCAGCTTGCGCATGTACTCGCACACAATGGGGTACAAGTCATTAGCTTCTGGGAGTTCAAGAGCATCTGGGTCAGGCATCCACCTATTCTGAGCACCTTGTTGTAACAGTACCTCAGGTGGTGGGTGATTACGGCCCAAGGGAACGGCCATGTCCCGCGCAGAGGCTTCAGAATTCCCTGTCCAGCGCGCCGCAACCCTCTGTGCTACCCCTCGGACTGCTCCCATAAAGGACTGCACTCCTCTGTTGATGGTTCCCCAGACCCCCCGTTGTCCAGCAATCGCGCTTTCAGGGCAGCTACCCATGCTTCCTTGTTCCCAGGTATCTAGAATATGTGGAAAACTTGCTGCTGGATCTGTGGAGTGGATTTCCACAGACCCGCTACGCAGTTGTGACTCAACGTTTCCTGTGTGGCTTTCAGGGCAGCTACCCTCTGCAGCTGCCCTATGTGGAGGAGGGCAGCTGTTTGATGAGGCGCTGAAGTGCTCATGCAGATTTGCCTCCTTGCACAAAAAGGAAAATGCATTTCCTGCGTTGATATCACCATGTTTAAGCCATCTATGAGCCAACAATGAGCAGAATTACTGTAAAGTTGTTGCAAGGAAGCAAATGAAATCTTAATATTTGCTCCGTGGGACACTTAGCACACAGCGGCTTCTGGGGTGATGTGTGTACAAAACAAATCTAGGCAAGGGGTACAATGCCATACCTGTCATACAATGGGACCATAACGGAAACTTGTGACGTTTTTAAACGAAAAAGATGCAAGAGGTGGAAGAAGCAAGCCTGAGGTGGTTATGGAACGCCCACGGTATGATTATCATAGTGATGATCACTGAACGCCAAAATGTTGCCTGCGGCAGGCTCATCATGAAAGTCATTGGCAAAGGCTCTCTGGCAGGTTGCTTGGTCCATTTGGATGCCAGCAGCACTAACCATTTGGCTCAACAAAACCTTCAAATTCCTGAGCATGCTAATAATAGGACAATACCCAGCTGGCTTTCTGGTGCTTGTTAAACTGCTAGAGTTTTTGTTCACAAGCAACTTGATTGACTATCATAGTACTATCATATTATCATGATGCTCAACATGATGCTGTTTGTTGTTAACTTGACACTGTCTCTTTGAAAGACCGTTTCAGAACCTGATAAGATTATGGCTCCAACAGAAATGAAATGATATCCGGCCTGTTTCTTTCTTACTTCCTTACTCAGGTAAGCAATATATGTGTCTAAACGCAAATTTTGTACCTCTTTTGGCACCCAAACGCGACTTTAGAAAGCATAGGTGGTGGACATAAGCTTTGATTCTGGCAGAAGATTTATGCGTCAGAGCTATGGTAGCCCATATTTGACGTCCAAATAGCCTAACTGTAAAAAGCAACCATTTGAATGATTCAGAGTGGGTGTGTAAGTTTTCCTTGAATGTCATCTAGCTTGAGGCGCTGGTCATTCTGGCAAACGATGATGCCTATATTTTGAAAGTTCTGCATGTTCTTAAGTGGAGAGCCATTTTTCAGGATTGTCAAGGAGCTGGAACAGAAGAGTGCCATGAATTTTGTCTGAGCTGAGTGTCAAGTTTGTATTTCCAGGTGTTGTAAATGATTTCGTTGGCAAAGCCATATCGCTCTTGGTTCCTCATCATGACTATGATAGTCTGTCAGCTGTGGGCACAGTGAAGTCAGGTTCATGCCTAGGTGCCTCAAATTCCAGGGTGCGTTCGTGGAATGTAGGCCATTTGTTTTTTTGGTTTGTACTAGTTCCCAGGTGGGCTTCCATATTACTTCATTGAGCTCTTCGGCAAACAACTCGTAGCTTCTCTTTCATTTTTGTTCCATGGTTAGGTCAGCACAAGCTGGGCAGGCGCAATTATCAGTTTCGTCAACTTTCTCTCTGTGTCTTTCTGCATAGCAGCCGGTGTTCTTGAGGCATACCCAGTGGTAAATTCTGTTGCAGAAGTCACAGATGTACATATTATCAAAGAGTGGCTCAGTTTCCAGGTTCAAGGCCATGGAAGAGGAAGCAAATCTCACAGCATTCACACTCGATTGTAGACAGCCTGAGAGCTATTGGATGGGTGCTCTTGGGGATGAAGCCGGCCTTTTCAGGTATGGGGAGCGCCCACCTTTTTATAATCATGGGCACCACGCAAAATGGGTGAGGAATATTTTTATGCGGCATAATGGGTGAGGTACTGTTTCTGCTCAAAAGGCGTGTTGTCATGCCTGTCCTTATTCTTGCCTAAAGCAACCCTCCACGAGTATCAAAAGCTTAAAATTCATGGCGGAATCCTTGCACAGAGACCATGCTTATCTTCTCTGTGAAATTCCAAACTTGAAAAAAGACATTTGGCAGCATGATTAGCCTAAGTTTATGTAAACAAACAAATTGAATTGGCAACATGCAGGAAATGATGGGAGACGGCCTCAACATCAAAATTTCAAATGTCTTCTGCAAACTAGGTAAAGCCAAGAAAGCTCTTCAGGGCCAATTGGGGGCCAGGGTCATTATGCCTGAGACATCAGATATTATTCACATCAAATTCTTTGCAACTGCAAAAGCAAAACAAAAGCAGTTTCAAGTAGAGCAGTAAATGGACGGCTTCAGGCTGCCACGACCGCACTACCAGCTACCTCCCCACGACAGTGCCAGCTGAAGCACATGTCGCACTGCTCAGAGTTGCAGGGAGGATGCCAGCCTCTTGCTGAAGGCTTGACACCTCTTCAGTGCATGGAAAATGGATGCAATGTTGGATTGACGGGGTCCGCTGGCTGCACCTGGTGGCGCGGCGCCTGGCAGCAACACATCCTCTGATGAAGATGATGAGGCTAGAGCCTCTGGCACGCTCTCGTGGGAATGAGGAGCACACGCGCAAGCCAACAAGGAGGCATCAACCTGCTGCACGATTCGCGCAAGAGCAGAGAGACCTGCAGCCTCACAAAAGGACAGCAAGCACTGAGCAACCACATGCAACTGAGCTGGGGCCGTCATTATGGAGGCAGTGGGGACATGGGCTAAGCTGCTCCCTCTGCTGTCGCCACTTCCACTGCTACCCATGTGACTGCCAGCTGCATCACGGCCGCTAGAGCTGCATGAGAGAATCAAGCCTACATCCTCCAGCAGTGGCTGCATGTGGCAGCGCCAGGCATCGGCCTGCAAGGCCTCCTGTTCCCCAGCATCCCATGTGCCCAATGATGTCGCGCTTGCGTAGCTTCTGCTGCTGCTGTCCTCTGAGGATTCCAGCACTTGGGCGAGATGCAAGCGCTCCCTCTCGAGCACCATTCGTACCCACAGGGCGTGCAGCTCACAACGGACCTCGTGTGGAGCGCACAACATCATGCAGCTGGTGAACACCAAAGGGGACAGTGCAGGAGCACTGGCCGCGGGCTGGGAGCAGGCAGGAAGGAGGATGAGCTGGAGGACGCAGGCGTTGTGGTCATCAAACAAATTGGGCGGGAGGGGGGGCACTGTGAGACTGCGTGCAAAAGGAAAGGCAGGGGTTGCACAATGATGATAGATGCACTTGCCAACAAGAGCACCTGCCTAGCCGAGCTGAAGCCTATCCGGTCTGTGACCTGAACCTGCACCCACAAGCATGTTCATCACCCTTGGTGCAGCTTAGGATGGTCAATACAAGCCACCGGAATCAGAGCCCGAAAGGGGCAGGCCCGCCACCTTCATTTCAGAGCGAGTGGATGGATGTCTGTGCATTCCATGCTTTTGAAGCCGATTCTCAGGGCCAGGCCAATTGAAATGCGACGCTGTGACGTCCAGTTCAGAAACTTCTCCAGCTTGCACCAAACAAGTCCTCGACTGCCGCACAGGCATGGAAATGCCGCAGCTGCCTGGACGCGCAAGCCTTCGCTCGCACCAAGCCATGCTCGCCCCTTCTGGTAGGCAAAGTTGTCGGGGAAGAGGGAACCGAAACTGAACAGGGCTCCCTCCAAATCCCACAATGCACCCAACAGCACTCAGCACCCCCCTGCCAACTCGGCTCAAGCCCATGTACCCTTCTCGTGCCTGCCGCACCTGACACGAGCGCTGGCCGATCCCGCTGGCAGCTGGAGGGCTGCGTCCGAAAGCACATGGCCCGACCTGGCACCCAAGAGGACAGCGCGCACGGAACTGCTGCAACAGCTGTCAGCGAGCAGGAGCTGGATGGTGACCTCAGAGGCGCCGCCTGCGGCTTGGAGGCTGTCAAGAACCAGGGGCTGCAGGACAAGGCAGGAGAAGGGAAAGGAGGGAAAAATGACATCAACAGTTGGATGCAAAGGTCCACATCATATGCTCGTGGCTTGTGGCTGCTCTGCTCTTGCGGCCTTGATGGCGCACGTGTGCCTCATGTGCAGCGTCTACGTCCTAGCCCATACGCCCAACACCTGATTCTGATCTGGCTGCAATCCCTTTCATAGTAGCGTGCCTAGAATTGTCAAAGCCCGATACAGATTGCTGTCCCCGCGCAGGAGTGTGAGGGCGACTGCAGCGAGGGCCCAAGCCCTGGCATTGCTTTTGCCAGAGCATGCACGCACTGTATGCACTGATGGTGACTCCAAGGCCGTCCCGCCTTCTTCCATGTCCATCCTGCCTAGCTCCCCCGCAAGGCCATCCTCCTGCAGCCTGACTGACACCCTACCAGGCATCCTACCTGGATCATGCCAATCTGAATGCTTGATGGGCCAGTGACAGGCACGAGGTGAGGCAGGCTGGCCTGAGGGGCAGTGGGTGCCTCTGCAGCAGGCAGGGCGGGTGTAGGGCTACTGCAGATTGCGAGCTGCTCTGCTAGGGCTGCGCGGGCCCGATGGGCAGCGCGCGCAGGATTGCTGGCACTGCTGCTGCTGGCACTGCTGCTGCTGCTGCTGCTCCCGGAACGAGCAGGAGGGCCACAGGGCCGAGGGGGCAGGGATTTGCGGGGGGGGGCAGCAGGCAGCTGCGCGCCTGCTCTGAAGCTGAGCATGTGAGCCTCCCCTTGGGCATACCAGTCCACGTCAGGCAGCGCGCGGGGGGAGCCGGTCGTTGGCGGTGGGAGGAAGCTGTGCACAAGCCGCTGTATCTCCTGCTGTGCTGCGCCAGCAGCCGCAGCACCTGCTGTGCTCTCGCTGCCCGGCGCCTGCTGCTGCTGCTGCTGCTGCTGCTGCCGCCGCTGCTGCTGTTCTGGCTGCAGCCTGCCTTGGCCGCCCCTAGAGCAGCTGTCGTTGCTGAAGCGCGGTGGCGCCCCCAGCCCAAATGCGCTGTCTGTGCTGGATCTGGCTTCTGGGCCGGGCAGGTAGCCGCCTGCCGTCTCCTGCTCTGAGGGTGCACACCCCTTATCTTGCATGGCCGCTTTTGCTGAGCAAGCCCTGTCTGCCTCGCCCCAGGGAGCTTGCCTGCTAGCTGCGCCCTGGTCTTCTACTGGCTGGACTCCTGGGGTGACGCCCCGCCCCGCCCCTCCTGCACCTAGACTGGCGCCTTGCAAGGAGGGCCCTTTAGGGGGGCTGCTGCCCCTGTTGCTTCTGCCGTTGTTGCGTTCAGGCCGCTGCGGGGTATTGGCGCTCCCGTGCTCCTGTAGCCCTTGGGCGTGAACGTGCGTGAAAAACACGATCAGCTGGGCGCAGCCCCGAATGACCACTGCCCCCAGGTGCGCAAGAGGGGCCCGTGCGTGGAGGCAGGCCAGAGGGGCTAAATGAGGCTGAGGGAGGAGGCGTTGCACGCTGGCCAAGAGCAAGGAGCGCGCATACTCCTCGTGTGACATTCCGGGGTGAGAATGCACCTGTGTGTGCGCGAGAGTGTGTGTGTGTATGTGTGTGTGCGTGCGTGCGCACGCTTGTGTGTGCATGTCTGCCTGTGTGTGCATGCGCGTGTGCGAGTGCCCTGAAATGCGCGTACAATGTGATTTAAAATCACTGATTTTGCATGTGTATGTGTGAACAGTTTCTGCAGTTCACGACTTGAGCTAGCACGAGCAATTGGAAACCTGAGAAGGCCAACGTTTATCTTGCTGTGCAAGCTGAACTTGTTGAAAATCTTTGGTGCCTTTTACCACGCAGTCGCTATATGCTCCCAGAGCTGAATTGCACAACAGCAACAACACTCTTTGCCTTGAGCGCATCCACACACGCTCTTCCAGATTGTGTGCCTTACCCCCCACGGTCAAACCCATGCCCCTATCATACACGCACTATCATACACACACCCATCCTCATGCTCGTGGTGGTCGCTTGGTCAGGCAAAAGCAATGTGTTGCTGATCCTGGTGTGCATCTGCGCATGACACCCGTGGACCCACAGTCACGCAGACACACCTTCATGCTCACTGGTGTGCATCTGCGCATGACACACCTTCATGCTCACTGGTGTGCATCTGCGCATGACACACCTTCATGCTCACTGGTGTGCATCTGCGCATGACACCCGTGGACCCACAGTCACGCAGACACACCTTCATGCTCACTGGTGTGCATCTGCGCAGACACACCTTCATGCTCACTGGTGTGCATCTGCGCATGACACCCGTGGACCCACAGTCACGCAGACACACCTTCATGCTCATGAGCCGCTGGGATGCACAGGATTGATACAGGCAGGCCTGGCCCTCAAGCAGAGGGTTGTGCTGGACAGCAGCAGTATGTTTTGAGAGGCCAGGGCAAGGGTCAGGCCCAGGCTTGGGAGAGATTTTCTCCTGCTCCTGCTGCTTCTGCTGGAGGAGGTGCTGGTTGGTTGCATTCACCGCTTCTTGCTTGGCACACTGGCTTGTATTTAGGCACATCTGCCGCTGCCGCTGCCGCCACCGCTGCCGCTGCCCCTCTTGGCAGTTGCTGGTGCAGGGCCGGCGGGACCCCTTTGGGGGCAGCAGCATTGCCCAGAAGCACATCCAAAAGCGTAGCACCTGCACGCGGGCGGCAGTAGCTGGTCAAGCTGCGGCACAGATCTCGATGTTTATGCTGATGCAGTGCGGGACACAACTAGTGCCATGCAGGAAATCACTGATGGACCATCAGTGATGGTGTGGGAGGCGGTTGGGCCATCAGTGATGGTGTGGGAGATGGTTGGAGAGTCAATTGTGCAGGTGATCATAATCACAAGCCCGCAAGCTTGCAAGCTTACGAAGCGCAGGTGTGCGCAGCTGGAGCGCGCAAGCACATCCTGTTCTGTGTCGATGCCAGGCAGTTAGGTGTGTGCATGCGCACAATGCATGCATTGTTTGTTTAGAGCCATGTGTGAATGGCAGGGCGCACAGCTGCCAGAGAACAGGGCGACACGCCAGCCCTCACACATGCCTGCTTGCTGGCTCTGTGCATGAGCATCACCAAGTGTAGGCCAGCCCAGTGCGTCGCTGGTGTAAAGGGTGAGACCTGCAGCTGCTGTGAATCCTCCATCATAGATTTGCATCCAAGGAGGAAGAGGAAGGCCCGACTGAGGAGAGCTACGGATTGGTGTGAAAAGATCTTCATCCAATTCCTGCACCGTGTATACAATCCAATACATTTAAGCCTCGGCAGCGGAAGGTGCATGATTACAGAGATTGAAGTGCCTGGCCACACATGTACACCTCGGCCACAAAACCAGGATCAGTGCTCGGCTCGCGAGGTGGCTCTTGAGCCGATCGGAGCCATTAGGACAGCTCCCTAAAAGATGTTAGATCTGGCATCTAACATGTTCTGGGACTGATGTTAAAAACACAAATTTTCAGACTGCTCTCATAAAGCTACTTCTCTACTCCTGTGCGTTCATAGATCAAGCCATAACATGACGGATCAGTCATGGGGACTGACCGCCGCATCATCCTGACCAATTTGGCACCTTGTATGCATCCTAGCATGAGGCTAGCATGAGCTGGCTGATTATGAGGCAGCAACGGGCAAGGACTCACTTCATCTGTGAGCTGATCCTCTTTTCAGGTCAAAATATGCGCAAAATTTGATTAAAATTTATACAGATGCTGTACCTCGTTTATAGATTTTCAAGGCCGTGTGAAGCCGGCCTATCCAGGAGGAATCATCGTAAGGGGTAATTGAATTTAACAGTATAGTAAGACATGTAAAACATGGCAGCAGGAGCGCATGCATAGGGTGGGTTCCGTTTGAAGGGTGTTGTGATGCTCTTGTGCTCAGCTTGCTTCTGTGTGCTGACAGGACTTCAACTCTTGGAGCTACTCACAATGTTCATCAACTGTCATGCTCGTCATTGCCACTTTTCCATTCCACTTTTGTCCAGGGCGAACTTACTGACCCAAATGGCTGAGGGTGGCAGAAGACAGAGCAGGGGCTGGGTGAGCTTTGATGAGCAGGATGCAATGCCTGGGACAAGCCATGGTCAGGGCGGAGGCCATGTAGCAGGACCGGCACAGCCCTGGGCAGACTTCTTTTCTGATGGCTGGGCTGCCCCTCCAGTCGAGCCTGGGGCAGGCAACCCATTTGCTGACGCAGAGGTTGACTTGCAAGTCCCTTCAGGCAACCCATTTCTGGGCAGCACAGACGATCCACCGATAGCGCTGTCCGGGATGGGAGACGCTGTGGGGGGCCCACAGCAGCACCTCAGCGTGCCTGCATCACCCTTGGAGGGCATGCCCATCAGCTCCAATGAGCCCATCCAAACCCATGGCTTTGATCCTTTTGCGCCTGTGTCGCTGGAGGCTCAGCAGCAGCACCACCACCACCAGCAGCAGCAGCAGGTGTGCAGTCGGCAACGCCTCCTTTTTTGCGCAGACCCCTGCTGCAAGCTTTCATGACTTCTTTTTTACCTCTGTACATCCTTGCAAGCCCTCATGGCATGCTGGGAAGCCTGCCTCGAGTATGCTGTTTGCGTCCTCGCTCTGTCTTTTAGAGTTGGTGCCTCTGCTTTAGCCCCCTTGCTGTCTAGCCGCCTATGGCCCTGCCCGCCTGTGTGCCACAACTTGGCCTCTGCCTGATTCCAAGCTTTGTTGGTCTCTGCCCTCTGCGTGGTGCTGCGCCTATGCCCTGACCCTGAACCCTGGATTCCAGCCGTCCTGGGGACGCTGCGCTGGCTGCCCATGTACCACACTTGCTGCCACTCCTGCACGCGCCCTGAGCCCGTGCCACCACCATCTGCCTGCCCTGTGCAGCCTACCCCCCTGGGCATCAATGCCACTGCAGCTGCCGTGCCCTCTGCGGGCCGCCACACGGCCCCCGCCTCTGCCGCCGCCGCCGCCGCTGCGCCCTCGCCCCCCCTGCCCCCCACTGTCGCCGCCGCTGCCGCGGCCGCTGCAGCCGCAGGGCGCGCGTCGCCCAGCCAGCTGCAGGATGCATACTCAGCAAAGGGTGGCAGGCTGCAGGATGTGGCGGCCCAGAGCCAGGGCCTGCATCAGAACCTGGACCAGCTGCTGAAAGACTCTCACCAGGGCCTTGACGGCCCCGGCTGGGCACAGTCGGAGGAAGCCGCTGAGCTGGCGCACATCCGTCGCATCCGCGAGAGCTGGAAGGGCCTGGTGGCACCCAAGGCGCAGCGCTGCTCGCACGAGGGTGCGTTCGCGTACGCAACACGGGCGGGGCGGGCGGGAAGCAGCAGCAGCCGCGTGCTGCGTCGCCGCGGCATGCAGTCGTGTCGTCAGAGCGTCGCTGCAAGTGGTGCCATGCGGTTGTGTGGGCCGTGTGGGCTGTCCCCCTGACGTGCAGTGCCGCGTGCGAGTGTGCTTCATCAAGGCGCTTGTGTGCATGGCTCAGCTGGCGCTCTGCTGGTTGGGCGGCGCTGCGATAGGCAGCGGGCAAGAACATGGTGCAGGATGTGGTGCGAGAGTGGTGCAGGGGGTGTGCAGTCTGTGTAAACTCAGCGGGCATGGTAAGCACAGTCTGCCGCAGCCTACCATCCACAGTCAGGCGAGCAGGCACATGCATCCCTTGGTGAGCTTACGGAGTGCGTAGACAGGAGGTAAGTGGAGTCTTTGTATACAAGCTATCGGTGCCTCACACACTTCCGCGCCCAGCCTCACTATGCCCCCATGTGTGTGCTTGCGTGTGTGGCACGCGTAGGCGTGGACGAGCTTGGCGGTGGCGGGGTGTCGCCTGGGTCGCTGCGGGAGCGTGCCATACCACCAAACTCAAGGCCACGCACGTCGCTCGAGCTGCGTATGGCGGCAGCTGAGGCGCTGCACATGGCTCGCAGGGCGTCACCTGCGCCGGAGAACCTGTATGGGGTGAGTGTTCTTGTCTATCGTGCCAGTGCGCAAGTGGGGTATAAAGGAGTGGCTAAGGGGCTGGCAGCTTGAGTGCCCGTGTGAGACATTGGCCTCTGCTGAAGTCAGGTGCTTTGCTGCCAGGAAGGGGTGCAGCTCACTTGCAGCAAAAGGTCAGTCTGCATTCCAGTGTGTACTACTGTGCCAACCAGCCAGGTTTGCAACCCACGCAGCCTCTGTGTGTGTGTGTGTGTGTGTACCAGCCCGGTGCGCACAACCTGTGCTTCCAGTGTGTACTACTGTGCCAACCAGCTCGGTTTGCAACCCACGCAGCCTGTGTGTGTGTGTGTGTGTGTGTGTGTGTGTGTGTGTGTGTGTGTGTGTGTGTGTGTGTGTGTGTGTGTGTGTGTGTGTGTGTG
>LFCJ01004001.1_pt1 | contig 10787 bp, 9 predicted proteins | sample 643141 | NCBI WGS metagenome assembly LFCJ01 (sample SAMN03766243, study PRJNA286221) | soda lake metagenome | biome: soda lake; feature: Kulunda steppe; material: water; isolation source: sample B1-Br-g2 brine of Lake Bitter-1 | place: Russia: Kulunda steppe | collected 2010-07 | reverse complement strand
TCGTCTTCCTCCTCAGGGGCGATATCGCTGGTCGATGGCGAGAGCAAGAGAGAGGGGCCACCAAGAAACGCAAACGCGATGGCGACAAGGACGATGGCGATGACAAGCGAGCGGCGCATTCAGACCCAGTTAGTGGCGCAACTCATATTAATGTAGCTCTTACTGAATACCTTGTTTTCAGACCAGTTCGCTCGGTTAGCCTGCCAGTCGCGCGGCTGAAATTACCCGCTACTCGAGACCGAGGCCGAAACCCGCTAGGCATCCGGCCCAACCGTCAGCACCGGAACCGGCGACTGCTGGACCACCCGCTGGGAGATGCTCCCGACAACGTTTCGCTCGTAGTTGTCCCCGCTCGTCCCCATCACGATGAGATCGACCCCATTGGCCTCGACATACTCGAGGATCCGGTCGGCTGGATGGCCGGTTTCGACCGTTCCTGTCGTTTCGACGCCGTGGTCGGCCGCGAGATCGGTTGTCTCTTTGACGGCCGCTCGCGCTCCACGCTCGAGGTCCGCTCGAACTTCCGTCACTCGGTCGTCTTTGAGCATCAAAAATGCGCGGTCGTCGACCACCGAGAGGACGTGCAACGCGGCGTCCCGTTGGTTCGCAATATCGATTGCGTGGGTTGCGACAGTGGCTGCGTGGTCCGTCCCATCGGTTGCAAAAAGGATCGTCTCGTACATTGGTAGCTCACACTCGTGAGTCAAGAAAAAAATACTTCTCTATCTTCGTCTCTCAGTCAGCAGTCCATTGGCAACTCACTCTACGGGTTGTTGGTCTGAAAAAACTCGGCTGGTCTCTGTTCGACTGGCGAAAACGAACACTTCGAGGGTCGTTTCGGCCTCTCAGCCGAGGATGTACTTGAGTTTGGGGAAGCGCTCAACCAGCGGCTGGCCCCCAACGTTTAGCTGTTCGATGTAGCGGTCGGCACCGAGGATTCGGCCCGCGCCGAAGGCGGCGACCGCGAGGAACACCATGATGTAGACCAGATCCGAGTTGATGAACCCGAGTGGGCCGGCCACATCCCAGCTGGCGAGGTAGAACATCGACATCTGCATCGCGCCGCCGAGCGCAGCCAGTCGGACGAGGCCGCCAACGAGGAGGCCGACGCCGATTAAGATTTGGGTGGCTGGCACGACGACGTTGATGATCTCCATCAGCGCCGGATTGGCCGCCATCGCAGCGAAGACGCCAGCAACCGGGCCCTCAGCACCCATCAGGTAGCCGCTGGCGTCGAACGCTTCTCCGGCAAAGATGGTGAGCTTTCCGAGACCTGCTCCCAAGAACGCCCCGCCCATCACGAGTCGGAGGGCAACGACGAACCACGCACTCAGCGAATGGGGCTGTCCGTTGATTGTAATGCCGCCGACCGTGCTCTCGAGTTTGTTGTTAGTTCGCGTCGACATGGGTTGTCACCTTACATCTACAGCTTTGGAGGCAACCCACTTCAACCGGGAACCACATTCCTACACACTGGGAACAGGGGGTGGCTATCCTCACTCCAGACAACCGGCGTTACGGTTTCCACTTCACCTCGACCGTAACCGTCTCACGATTTCCCCGGATGACCGACGACCGTTCGACAACGGCGATATCGTACTCGACTTTCGTCGGTGGGTGGAGGGTTACGGATTTATTCCCGACGCGGACCGAAACGTCCCCTTCGCCGCCTCCGAACTCCTCAGCCAGCGAGATAAAATACGATGCCAGTTCCTCCCGACTCATCGTCCCCTCAGCGGTCGTCCGATCTGCCATATGAGACTAGTTGTCATTTGAACACAAAAGCCTCGGCACGCAGGTGCAAGGACAGTGAGGCCGGGGGTCTGTTTGGCTTTGGCAAACAAATAGCTAAAACAGGTTCGCCTGCTGATACACCGAAATGCCCTCGTTGGTGATCTCATACGGTTTCTTCTCTCGAGAGTGGTTTGCATCCCGAATTTTCTGGATCTCGATTGCCATCCGCGTCTCCCGAAAGTCATCGGGCCGAATATACTGGAGAATAAAGACGGCGTCAGTCAAATATTCGACAATACCATACCGAGAGGCATAGGGCGTCCGCTGGGAGGCCTCACTGGTTACCATCGCCGTCACGCCAGCCTGTTTGAGACTCCGGGTGAAATCGAAAATCTCGTTGCGCCGCTTTGACCGATCCTCGTACATCATCTCGAGTAACGAGACCGAGTCGAGGACGAGCCGTGAGGCCCCAAACTCCTCGATAAGCACCGGCAGTTCGCTGCGGATCGACGCCAAGCTGTTTGCCATCTCGATCGGGTCGATATCGACGATTGCGAGTTGGCCGTTTTCGTCGAACTCGTCGAACGCATACCCCTTTTCCGTGGCGCTGTTGATCACACGCTCGCGGGTTTCCTCAAGTGTGACGAAGACGGCATGCTCGCCGTTCTCGAGCCCGTGGTTGAGAAACTGAAGGCCAAATGTGGTTTTTCCGGTGCCAGCGCCGCCGATTGCGGCCATCAGTGATCGTTCGGGAACGCCACCCTGGATCATCCGGTCGAGTCCGTCGATACCGAGTTCGATTCGCGGCAGTTCCGTGTCGGGTTCGACGTCGGCATCGAACGCCGGGGTGCCACCACCGGTTTCGGGCCCCATGTTGGGTGGATTGCGGTTTCGATCGCCCCCTCCACTGCCGACCGCCGGTAACTCGGCGTTGTTGAGTGCGTCACTGAAGTCCTCATCGAACAGCGAACCGCCGGCCCGATTGGCGGTCGGTTGTTGCCGAGGTGGTTTTGGCGGGTCGGCGGCTGATCGCGTCTCCGTTTTGCGCTCACCGTCGACCGCCGTTTCGATCGACGGCCACTGGTGATCGGGTGTGGTGTCCGTTTTCGTTTTCGTGTTCGTGTTAGCCTCAGTGTGTCTGTCCCTGTCGGTACCGGCACCCACATCCGTATCCGAATCTGCTTTCGTATTCGTATCTACGTCCGCGTCCGCGTCCGTATCCGTATCGCCACCCTGCTCGGACTCCGCATCCGCTGCAATCCCTCGTTCAAACCAATCACGACCCTCCTCGTCGTTACCCATCGCCCCACCTCGTCGCCACCTGTATGCTCAGATGCCGGCAACAACTCGAGAGCGGAATGTCGAGAGCGATGACCATAGATATCGGTCCGACAGGATGCCAGACAGTTACCGCTCCCGAGGCTTTCCATCCAAATGAATGTTGTTGCCTGCCGACGGCTACAGACAGGGAGCTTTTTGCCTACCGGGTCGGTAGGGCCCGACGATGGACGTTACCGTCGGTCTCGTCGCCCAACGCGACAACGAGCGTGCAACCGCCCTTGGGGAGACCCTCGCAGCTAACCTCGAGCGCCGTGGGGTATCGGTGCAACTCGACGAGGAGACCGGGGCACGGCTCGACCTACCGGGCGTCCCCGTCTCGGCAATGGCAACGGCGGATCTGGTCGTGAGTATCGGCGGTGATGGAACCTTCCTGTTTGTCGCCCGTGAAGTCGGTTCGACCCCAATCGTGGGCGTCAACCTCGGCGAGGTCGGCTTTCTCAACGCCGTCCCACCGGCGGACGCACGCGAAGCCGTCTCAGTCCTCGTCGACCGCCTCGAGGCTGGCGAATCAGTCGACAGCCGGCAGGTCAATCGCCTGCAAGCCCGCGGTGACGAGTGGGCGCTCGAGCCGGCACTCAACGAGGTCGTACTTCACGGGCCACGACGGGGGCCGGCTGGCGGGGTCCGAATCGAGGTCAGCGTCGACGGCGAGCGGTATGTAGACAGCGACGCCGATGGGGTGCTTGTCGCCACTCCAACGGGGTCGACGGCGTACAATTTGAGCGAGGGCGGACCGCTCATCCGGCCGGGGCTCGACGTGCTTGTCGTGACCCAGATGTGTGCCACCGATTCGATGCCGCCGCTCGTGATCGATACCGATCGTGAACTCACCGTGGGGCTCTCCGGAGCCGACCACGGCTACGCGATTGCCGACGGGCGCAACAGACAGCGCCTCGAGTTGCCGACGACGGTGACAGTCACGCTCGCCGAGGAACCAGTCTCATTGGCCGGACCGCAAGTCAATTTCTTTGAGGCACTCGAGAAGTTGCAGTGAGTGTGGTGAGTACAGAGATAGCAGTGACTGGTCACACCTACACCTCCGTTTGCGGGCGGTTCTCGAGCGGTGGGTATTCGTGTTCGCCGTGGTCACCGAAGTGGAGGCGGCGTTAGCGACGCGGGCCCGTTCCTCACGGTTGAAACCGGCTTCTTTTGAGATTTAACCTGACATACTGCTTGAGAAGACTGTTTAGCACTCAGGTCGGTCGTGCGAAAAAGTAAGGTAGCCACCTTACGACTGTGTGCACAGGAATGTTCAGGAAGGTTCTCGTCGCCAACCGCGGGGAAATCGCCGTCAGGGTAATGCGGGCGTGTGAGGAGTTGAACGTCGGGACCGTCGCGGTCTACTCGGAAGCGGACAAAGACGGCGGTCACGTCCGCTATGCCGACGAGGCGTACAACGTCGGGCCGGCACGGGCGGCCGATTCGTATCTCGATCACGAGGCGATCATCGAGGCTGCGCGCAAGGCTGATGCCGACGCCATCCACCCCGGCTACGGCTTTCTCGCTGAGAACGCCGAATTCGCCGCCAAAGTCGAAGACACCAAAGGGATCACGTGGGTTGGGCCGACCAGCGACTCCATGCGCCAGTTAGGCGAAAAGACCCGCGCTCGGAACGTCATGAACGCCGCCGACGTGCCGATCGTGCCGGGGACGACCGATCCCGTCACTGAACCCGAAGAGGTCTATGACTTTGCTTCGGAACACGGCTACCCAGTCGCAATCAAAGCCGAAGGCGGTGGCGGCGGCCGCGGAATGAAAGTCGTCGAAAACGAAAGCGAAGTCGAAAGCCAACTCGAGAGCGCCAAACGCGAGGGTGAAGCTTACTTCGACAACGACTCGGTGTATCTCGAGCGCTATCTCGAGCATCCCCGCCATATCGAAGTCCAGATTATCGCCGACAAACATGGCAACGTCCGCCATCTGGGCGAACGGGACTGTTCGCTCCAGCGCCGTCACCAGAAGGTAATCGAGGAGGGTCCCTCACCGGCGCTCTCTGATTCGTTGCGCGAGGAGATTGGCGAAGCGGCCCGGCGAGGCGTCCGGGAGTCCGAATACGTCAACGCCGGCACCGTCGAGTTCTTGGTTGAAGATGGGAACTTCTACTTCCTCGAGGTGAACACCCGAATTCAGGTTGAGCATACGGTAACCGAGGAGATTACCGGGATCGACATCGTCAAGTGGCAGCTTCGGGTTGCGGCGGGAGAAGAGTTGGCCTTTAGTCAGGACGATGTCGAAATCGACGGCCACGCGATGGAGTTTCGGATCAACGCCGAACACGCCGACGAGGAGTTTCAGCCGGCGACCGGCGGCACGCTATCGACGTACGACCCACCGGGTGGGATCGGCGTCCGCCTCGACGATGCGCTCCGACAGGGCGACGAGATCGTCACCGATTACGACTCAATGATCGCAAAGCTGATCGTCCACGGTCAAAGTCGCGAGGAGTGTCTCGAGCGGTCTTCCCGAGCATTGCGTGAGTACGAAATCGAGGGAGTCACGACAATCATCCCGTTCCACCGACTGATGCTCACCGACGAAACGTTTGTTTCCGGTGAGCATACCACGAAATATCTCGACGAGGAACTCGATCACAGCCGGATCAAAGAGGCCCAAGCCCAGTGGGGGCCGGCCGACGCGGACGCTACCGAGGCCGAAGATGTCGTCGAACGGGAGTTCACTGTCGAAGTCAACGGGAAACGGTTTGCTGTCAACCTCGAGGAACACGGGGCGATGCCGTTGAGCGGGGGTGGGGGCGCAGGTGGTCCGTCGGCGACAGCCCAGCGACCCGAACCCGCCGGTGGGAGCGACAGCGGTGCCGCGAGCGCGGCCAGCGATGGAGAGCAGGTCACTGCCGAGATGCAGGGAACGATTCTCTCGGTAGAAGTCGAGGCGGACCAAGCAGTCGACGCCGGCGACGTCCTCGTCGTCCTCGAGGCAATGAAGATGGAAAACGACATCGTCGCCTCGAGTGGCGGGACCGTCAGCCAGATCGCCGTCGAAGAAGGCCAAAGCGTCGATATGGGCGACTTGCTGGTTGTGCTCGAGTAGCGCAACCGGCCCGTCCGAGAGCCACAAGTATTTATATTTCTATGTGAAATGACACCCTATTGATGGCTGTGGATCGTCCCGTGCTTATTCTCGACAGTGACGCCGAAACCGCGGCGGCGACTGCACGGGAACTCGCCAATGAAGGATACGAGACTGACGTGCTGACCGGAACGGACGTTACGGCAGCCGAGGTGAGAGACGATGTCGCCTGTGTTATCACTGAAGCCGTCTTTCCCGAGACGGATGGGATCGAACTCGCCCAGCGTTTGCGGTTTGACCGACCATCGCTGCCGATTGTGATCTACACTGACAGCGGTAGCGAACGCGTCGCGAGCCGAGCCCTGTCTGCGGGCGTCGACGAATACGTCCGTAAATCCGACGGCACCGGTGCATTGGTGACCGCACTCGAGTGGCTCCTCAAACACGCAGCGCCGGGAACGACGATCGCACGCGATCCGCTCGAGGGATTTATGCTTGCCAGCCAGATGGGAATCGTCGTCCTCGACAGCAACGGCGTGATCGTCGCGGCAAACGACCGGGCGGCCGCCCTCTTTGAGCGCGGTCGCCACGAAATCGAATCCCGCCAGTATGACGACCCGACGTGGCGACTCACGGATGTCGATGGTGAGCGACTGGCCGAAGACGACCTTCCACACCGGCGTGTACTCAACGGTGAGACGTCAGTAACGAACCTCCGACACGGTCTCGAACTCGCAGATGGACGGCGCAAATATCTCTCGGTGAATGCGATGGGCGTCCGCGATGGTCCCGGTGATGTCGTTTGCTCGGTTGCTGATATCACCGCACAGGTCGAGCGAGAGCGCCAACTCGAGCGATATCGGACGATTGTCGAAACCAGCGGCGACATTATTTATGCCCACGATGGTGAGGGAACGATTACGTTAGCAAACCATACCTTTGGGGAGTATATGAACCGTGACCGCGACAAACTGATCGGCACCCATATTGGAGACGTACTGCCCGAAGGTGCCTATGAGACCGAAACGAAACTAATTGAGGCGCTTCGTCAGACGGACAAAACCGATCGAGGGCGGTACGAGTTTGAACTCGAGCATTCTACTGTCGGCCACCGATACTTAGAGGGGAATATCTCCCTGCTGTATGACGAACGTTGGCAGTTCGACGGGGCGGTTGGTGTTGTTAGAGATATTACTGACCGAAAGAACCAAGCGGAGGAACTCGAGCGGCGAAATGCCTCCCTTGATGAGTTTGCGAGTATCGTCGGACATGACGTTCGAAACCCGCTCAACGTGATCATTGGCCGGGCGCAACTCCTGCGTGAAACTGAAGACGTCAGCCATCTCGAAGCGATCGAGGCCAACGCCAAACGGATCGACGAGTTGCTGACCGACCTGCTCACACTCGCCCGACAGGGAAAAGCAATCGAGGATCCATCCCCGCTGTCGCTTCGGAACGTCGTCACCGCCGCCTGGGGGACGGTCGAAACAGGCGAGGCTACCCTCGAGGTCAGTGATGAGCTTGGAACCGTACTGGCCGACCGTGGCCGGCTCCATCAACTCCTTGAGAACCTTATTCGGAACGCAATCGAACACGGGGGTGAGTCGGTGACAGTCAGGGTCGAACCGACGACAGACGGGTTCGCGTTCACCGACGACGGGGTTGGAATCGGTCCCGAAAAGGTTGACCAGATATTTGAACACGGGTTCACCACGAACCGGCGGGGAACCGGTCTCGGCCTCAGTATCGTCAGTCGGATTGCCGAGGCCCACGGCTGGAACGTAACGCTCGATGAGAACTATGAGGAGGGGACCCGGTTTTGTATCCACACCCATGAGGAGTAGTATGCAGCCATCAGCGCTTCGAGATGCGATACCCGCTCTCGAGTCCGGATCCAAGTCCAAGTCCGAGTCCGAGTCCGAGTCCGAGTCTGGATCTGACTCATCGTCCGACTCACCCCCAACCGCCTATTTCAACACCGGTGCAAGCGGTCCAAGTCCTCGAGCTGTCGTTGACGCCGCTACGTCCGCCCTCGAGTTTCAGGAGTACGACTCGATTGGGGTGATCGAAGGCGAGGGAGATCAGTACGAAGCCGCGTCGGCAGTGTATGCTGAGGCCAGGTCGGCCGTTGCGGAGCTACTGGGGGCGACATCAAAAGAGATTGCCCTCACCGAGAGCACGACCGACGGCATCAACCGAATCGCCACCGCCCTCGAGTGGGAGTCCGGCGATGTTGTCGTCCGAACCGACTGCGAACACGCCGCTGGTATTCTCCCGTGGCAACGCCTCGAGCGACAGCACGGGGTCGAGGTACGCGTGCTCGAGACCGAGAGTGGACGGCTCGATCTCGAGGCAGTCAAACGGGCTGTGTCGGGTGCTCGGCTCGTCTGTGTGAGTGCGATTACGTGGACGCACGGGACTCAAATTCCAATCAAAGCAATCACCGAACTCGCCCACGATTCGGGGGCGTTCGTCCTTGTTGACGCCGTCCAGGCACCCGGACAGATGCCGGTCGACGTTGAAGAGTGGGGGGCCGATGCTGTCGCCGCCGCCGGACATAAGTGGCTGCTTGGCCCCTTTGGAGCCGGATTTCTGTACGTCCGTGATGGACTCGAGCCCGAGCTCCGCCCGAGTTCGATCGGCTATCGGAGCGTTGTCGACCCCGATTCGGATACCTATCAGTGGAAGCCGGGTGCCCACCGGTTCGAAGTTGGAACGACGAGTCCGGCCCCGTATGCCGGGCTGACGGCCGCAATCGACCTGCTTGAGGAGATCGGTCTCGAGACCATCGAGCGCCGAATTGCACAGCTGACGAGGCGACTCGCTGATGGACTGCCAGCTGACCGGCTCCTGAGCCCAAGTGAACCTGAATCGGGGCTCGTGACGATTGCCGTCGATGAGCCCGACCACGTGGTTACGCGCCTTAGAGAGGAGGGAATTATCGTCAGATCGTTGCCTCGCCCCTATCCCGAGGCGATTCGCGTCTCCGTGCACGTATTTAACACCCGGGCGGAGATCGATCGGTTGCTCGAGTCGCTGGCAGCTGCGTTTCAGGGGTAACTCGAGACGTGGGCTCAAGTCAGAGATTTGGGTCCAGTCCCAGACTCAGACAACAGGCTCACAAAGCGCCCACACATCCTCGAGTGGGTCCAAACGCGATGGCTCAGCGCCCCGGTCGGTGAGGATACCGGTGTGATACCACATCGCTTTGAGTTGGAACACCGTTGGCGAGTGATAGACGTGGCCGGACTCGAGAGCTCCAGGGCGGAGGTCGCCCGCCGGTGTGAGCACCTGCCGACGAACAGCCTCGTCACCGCAGAGAAAGAGTTCAACAGTAAAGGAGGGATGAAGAACGTGCAGATACTCGACGAGGTCGACCAGCGAAAGTTCCCGCTCGCCGTCCGCATGGAGACACTGTAGTTCGGAGACGAGCAAACCGGTTGCCGGATAGGCAAAGACAACCTGGCGGGCGAGTTGCCCCCACGCCGGTGCGAGGTCAATAAACCGTTTAGAGCTGCGATACCACTCGGAAAATTCCTCGAGTGCTTTCTCAACGCTTCCATAGCGACGGCGGGCGAATCTGACGACCTCCTGCCCGAGCGGTGTGAGCGTGACGCCGGCGGGGCCGTCATCGATAAGATCCAAAAACGCTGCCCCACGGCGGGCTGCCTTTGTTGCACGCACGATCTTGTACGTCTCGAGAAGTTCGTCGGTCGGCCCGGCAGCGGCGTGAGCCAGCGGATAGCCCAGATAGTTCTTGGGATGGTTGAGGCCGAACGAGCGGTCGGTGACGCCCTGTGCGCTCGCCTGAAACCGTATCGCCGTTGCCTCGCCGGTCGTTCGGTTCCCAACGAGACGGGGGACCTCGAGGGGTTCGACACGGCCGTTGGTGTCGACGCCGAGGACGCCGACGTTTAGCTCGCGGGCCAGTGATCGATCTGTTTGGGAGATAGCCGCCGTTGGGGCGGCGAGGTAGGCGACGTTAGCCTCGTGGAGTCGGTCATAGGCTTGGACGATGCCGCGTTGGGTGTCGACGCCGGTGGTGTCGGTCGTGTACCCCTTTGCTTCGATAGCGATCAACGGTGGGTTCTCGCCAAACCGTTCGACTGCAAGGAGATCAGACTCGAGGGTTCGAACGCCGACGAGGTCCGGGTAGCCGCCGCCGACGTTGACGTGATTGAACGGAGCCAACGTCTCCCTGATTGCGGGCTCGATTGGCTGATCGGTAAGCCAGTAGTCGGCTGAAAACTGGGTGTCGACGACGGCGTAGCTGTCGGTCGTCTCCTCGGGAAACAGCCGCTGTTTTGTGTAGGCCAGCACATGTGGTTCCGAGAGGGTTGTGGCGGCCGTTGTCATCACCGCATGTTTCGGGTCAACTGATATGAACGTTCAGGGCGGCTTCCGTCGGTCCCCTCTCTCGTTCCGTCCAATGACGGCACCCCGGCCGATACCATATCGACACCGACACCTACACCTATATTCACCGCCGCCGACAGTACACCCGTGTCACGCGCCGCCTTCGACCTCGGCTTTCAAACACTCGAGCGGGAACTCACCGACTACCACCTGCCTGTCGAGGGATCGATCCCGAAGTGGCTGTCGGGAGCGCTGATCCGAAACGGTCCCGGCGCATTCGAAATCGGTGACCGGCGCGTCAGCCACTGGTTCGACGGCTTTGCCCTCCT
>LFCJ01004000.1_pt1 | contig 10789 bp, 17 predicted proteins | sample 643141 | NCBI WGS metagenome assembly LFCJ01 (sample SAMN03766243, study PRJNA286221) | soda lake metagenome | biome: soda lake; feature: Kulunda steppe; material: water; isolation source: sample B1-Br-g2 brine of Lake Bitter-1 | place: Russia: Kulunda steppe | collected 2010-07 | reverse complement strand
TGTCTCTGGGTGGGTGTGAGCACAGAAGAGGGGGGGAGGGTTGTTCAGAGTAATGGGTCAGGCCGGGCTTTGGGGAGAGGGTGTGGTAGGTCGGTGAGGGAGGAAAGGAGGGGTGTGGTGCATAAGAGTAAAGTAGAGCCTGGTTGAAGGAAGGATTGTCAAGGTCGGGATAGGGGGAAAGGGTTGTGTGTGTTTGGGCTGATGCAGATGCGTATGCACAAGCGAAGTCAGCAGTATCACGCTGTTGGCGACGCGTACCTGGGGCCTGCTGTCTGCTGTTGGGGCAGAAACACGCGCCCTGTAACTGCACTGGACACGCATGCGCATGCAGGGCGGCACGCACGAGCGAGGCTGGCAGTATCACGCTGGTGGGTGTGCCCAGCCTGGAGCGCTTGCCCAGCCTGGACATGCGCGGGCCAGACGCGCTGCTGGGCGGCATGTCGCCCACCGCGCTGCGCCTGGGGGGCATGTCACCGCCGCCGCGCTGCGGCGGCATGTCGCCGCCAGGGGGCGCAGGCGGCGCAATTGCGCGTGACCAGTATGCATTGTGTGGCGCGTCATCGCTGGGGGGGGTGTCGCCGGTCAAGGGCAGCTCGCCCACAGGTGAGGCTAGGGCAGAGGCCTGGGTACAGGTGTGAGCGGAGGGCAGGGGCGGGTGGGCGCTGCACTGCAAGGCCGTATACCTGCAGGGACTTGTTTGGGACTCAAAGGGATCCTGTGGGAGGGCCTTCAAGTGAGCGCGACTGTGTGTGCAAGCTCTGCCGTGAAAGGGGACAAAAGGGGCAGGTGGCGAAGAAGATCCAGGCTGGTTTGGGAGCGGAGGGGTGTGTGCCCTCTCGAGGGCGCTGGGTGGATCTGGGAGGGCCTAAAAAGGGTGGGGCGGCTGGGGGGTGCTGTTGATGTGGGCGCAGCCGGCTTGAGCACTTTTGCTCTGTGTGCGCAGGGCCTGCTGTCCTGCCCCTGCCTCATACACACACGCACACGCACAGACACACAGACATACGTATGCGCGCGCACACACTCGCGCACACACACACACACACACACACAAACTGGACTGGACTTGCCCCCGGAGCTTTAATAATCTTGCCCCTCAGCTTAGATGGCAAGCACCCCCAGCTTTTCTGGCGAGCCCCTCCAGTTTCGGTGACACGCCCCCTCCGCTTTGACAGCAGGCCTTGCTTAGCGCTTGCCGCGCAGCTGGGCATGCACAGTGGGCGCACATGCACAGTGGGCATGCACAGTGGGCGCACATGCACAGTGGGCATGCACAGTGGGCATGCACAGTGGGCGCGCATGCATCGTGAGAAGCGCGCCTGGACAGCTGCGCCCCGCTCACGTGGTTGCTGCCCGCTCACGTGGTTGCTGCCCGCTCACGTGGTTGCTGCCCGCAGAGTACACATACGCGCGCAGTGAGGCCAACGAGAGGCTCTGCGGCATCTGCTTCGACCACGACTGCCTGCTGCGCATCCAGGGCTGTAAGCACGCCATGTAAGCGCTGCAGCCGGGTCTTTGGTGTTAGGGCCAGGTGCTGCTCCCTTCCATCGTGGCTGCACACTGCGCACCTGGAGTTGCAGGCACGCCGTGCGCGCCTCGTCGGCTGGCCTGCACAGTGTCTGCTTCCATCACATGACTGCCAGCCTTCCATCACATGATTGCCATCCAGCCATCATGACAGCCAGCCTGTGCCTGTTCTGCACAGCGTCAACTCCTGTCATGACAGCCAGCTGTGCAGCCAGGGCTTCTGTGCACCCTTTCTGTGTGCAAAGTTTAGGCATGCTGATTTAAGCGTGTGGGCTGCGGCTGTGTGGGCTGCCGCCCACCTCGGGCCAACGGAACCAGGCCACAAGCCCAGGCCATGTGCACGTGCTACAGGCACAGGCCACAAGCACAGAAGGTGGCTGGTGGTTGTGTACGTGTATGTGCCTCATGTGCCTGCACAAAAGGCCACAAAAATGTGTATACATGTGTGAGCCTGCGGAGCCAGAGGCCACAAAGCACAAAAGGTAGCAGATGGCTGTGTACGCCTGTATGCCTTTTGCCTGCAAAACCACGCCACAAGTGCGTGTTTGTGTGTGTGTGTGTGCGTGTGTGTGTGCGTGCGCAAGCCTGTGGGACCCAAGGCCACAGAGCGCAGAGGATGGCTGGTGTCGGTGCGTGATTGGGTTCCCTTGCCTTCAGGTTAGCAATCTATTTAGTGCCAAGCGGATCAGGGAGGGGGTTGTTCTTACTAATGGGAGGGTAGCTTATTTGGCTGTGGCTGTGTGTGATGTGTTTGTGCTTGCGCGTCCATGCACGCACGGATGGGCCTGCATCCCAATCCATCACCTAAGTGGCGGACATGCCTGCCGGTGCAAACGCAACGGGTGCAGCTTGTGCTCATGGCTCTTTTATGGCTGCGACCGCAGATGTAATGAGTGCACACTGTGATGAGTGCTGCGTCTGCGTGCTTCTGACGGCGCGCGGTGTTTTGGAGTGTTTTGGAAAGCGCATGCGAGTGCGTGCTCATGGCTTTTCCCTGTGGTTCTGGCCACAGGTGTGACGAGTGCGCAAGGCAGCTGCTGGGGAGCATGGTCAACACGCCCCTCCCATGCCCCTTCTGCAGGTGAGATGCACACCAGGCCATTAATAGGGGGAGGGGAAACCTGACTGCTTGAGGGCTTGCTTGGCTTTCTGGTCACTGCCAACCTGTGGAAGGAACTCCTAAGGATTGGAGTAAAATGACTCAATGTTTCATTGGGGTCATGACTTTCGCCATGGCGACCTGCCAATTACAAAAAGAAATCAGCCAGATGGGTTGAATGCTAGGCCTGCTGGCTACTGCCAGCCTGAGATGCGTTCGATGAGAAAGAAAAGCCGCGGGGAAGAGGTCCAATATCCCATCCGTGGGGTTGTACCAAAGCTCATTTGTATCAATGTGCGGGTGGGTGGATGGGTGCGGGCGTGGGCATGGGCATGGGTGTGGGTACATCAATGGCATGGGCTTTTTGGCAAGGTTAGATCGTGCTGTCTGCAACAGGGAGCATACAAATATGGTGGGTGCTGTGGGTATTGTGCCCTCCGGACATGCGTGCATGCGTGTGCCTTAGTCTTTCTGCACAGTTGTCTTTGGGGTATAGTAAACGCAACAGGATTTACAGGATGCAGGCAGGAAGGTGGTTCTCACAAGAACACACCACGGAGTAGAGAGCCATGCCAGGTGCACAATCAATATGCGCATGTACATATGCTTGTGCATGTGCAGGGGACCCATAAGTGGTTTTGAGTGTCGGCCTTCTAGCACCTGCTGTCAGAAATAGGGATGAAGAGGTAAAGGCTTCAATAAAACCGTGTCCTCAAAGGATCAGCCAGCGCTCAATAATGTCATTGCAACAGACCAAAAAATTTCACCAGTTGTACGGCATATTTGGTTGTGATCTACCACATGGTCCCAATGTTGCGCATGTGCATGTGCACCTGTGTGCGAGCATGTGTATGCGCAGGTGTGTGTGGCATTAATTGTGAAAACTACAAGGTCAGGCTTGCTCATGCGCAACTAGCCATGACTCACGGCACGTAGAGGTGCTATGTCTTAAATTTTTGTGGTCCCTACCGTTTTTATATCAACAAGAGTCGAGGTCCCTTGCTATGCCTTTGATCATATTGATTAGTACCAGCATTTCTCCTACTATTATCCATGGGATATGCATGCCATGGTACAGGTATTGTTTTGCTCCACTAACTATGTTCACTTTGTTTTCACATGCTATCATCATGGAACACAGGCTTTTGGTTTTTTTATGGGTGTCTTGTGTATGTCTTCTTGGCTGGTTGCAAAGGACCCAGGTGTCCTTCCTGTAAAAAGCACCGTGCTTTAAGGTGACCTCATCTTTCTGTGTAAGGCTTGCATTTTGATAGCCATATCAGCCGAAGCAGGGCGGCTTACAAGCTGACAGGCAGCTTAGCTGAACTGAATCTATGAAGGTTTCAACCTGCTTGAGGAACCGACTCATGTGTCACATAGTATCAGACTCAGTTATCAGATAATGTCGGACATTGTCTAAAAAACAACGAATGATGTGCCAAACAGGCACCACTTTTCTTAGGAGCTGTCTGTCGAATGGGGGCAGCTTAGCATAAGAGGCACCAAAATAGTGCATTCTAATGACTACTTGAGAGCTGATCTATCTGCATAATGAAGGTATCATTTTTTCATTTAATGTCTGAAGGCACCCCCACTTGAAATATGTGTGCTGATGCATGCCAAGGACTACAACTGCAAACAACGGCTGAGCAACATGGAAGATAAGGATGAAAGCCATACTGAGCACAGCAATTACAATGATTAACAAAAGACATACCCCGTCACTCAATTCAGTGCGGCCAAGACAGTGTAACACCGATGGAAACTTCAATCACACCAGCAAAACCCACATGGAACAGGGATGTAGTTTCCGAGTACCCCTGATACCCTTTGAGTCAAGCATGTCCTCTTCTCATTGGTGGGGGGCTGTTTGGCGACTGGCACCAGAGACAGCCCTCTCTCCCTCTTTACGCATGCCACCAGGGTCAAAGCCAGCTTGCCTTAGACCATTTAGGGTCTGCCAGTGGTGGTTGTCTGCCACATGCCTGGTCTGCGCCAGGTTAGCGCGCAATGACTCGAGAGGCATGATGCAAATGTACCATAAAGCAAACATTCTGGTAATGAAACCTCTTCTACAGCAACTGAGCCCCTGGCAGGTAGAAGCACGTACAGTTTCAGGACCTGCATCACACTTGTATGACGCTCTTTTGCATCTGCCATTTCTCGCGTCCATGCGTGCGGACCCTCAGGAACTCGTCATACTTTTCTTGCTCAAAGCGAATCCCGCCCCCCGATGAGGACGCTGAGAGTGGGAAGCGTATCCTCTGCTCCTGTAATGGTGATGCGCCTGGACGGTTCTGGTACAGCACCAACACATCCTGTATGCAAGACCGGGGTGGGTAATGGCAGCACTCAGTAGTGCAGCAGCTGTGGGTGACCTTATTCCTGCCGTGGAGGAACAGCGGCAGCACAGGCACTGCCAGCTGCCACAAAAAGGGGGAACGCCAGAATCGGAACCGGAAGCTAAGCCTGCCGCACTCCCAACATATGTCATCCAACCCTGTTCAAAGGGGTAACACACTTGCTTGCGGTGCCTAGTGGCCTTGAGTTAGGCAGGAGGTGACGTCGCGTTGCGGCGCAGCGCATTCAAGTGCAACAAGCATGACACATAGCATAGTATGCACACACCTTGGCAGCATATGGGCTTCCGGTCGTGGAGCTGCCCAGGATGCAGCGCTCCACGGCTGGGCGCAAGCTTGTGCGGCTGTTTAAGGTGGTGTGGACTTTGGAGGCTCCCGTGCGTAGGCTGCGCATGCTTCCAGCGGTGTGCATTGCATAAGGGTTGCTCAAGGAGCTGCATGCGGGAAAAAGGGGGCAGCGGCGCTGGCTTAGCGGCTGGCGGCGGCGAGCCTTTTGGCAGGAGAGGAATGTATGCATTCTCGAAATGCAGCTGCCTCATATGCGCAGACGCAACATGGCCCGCAGGAGCTGCCTCTCGTGCGCACTGGTGCCCTCTGCGGTGTGGGATTGTTGGGATTGCTTCCAGGAGGCAAAGATGACTGGGTGATGGCAGGATGCTGGGGGGTGGGGGCATGAGAGGGGTAGACATGATTCAAATCGGTACATGCAAGGCAAAGGGCCCACTTCTGCAAAGCAGGCACTCCGCGTCATAGGCCGGATGTGCAGTTGTGCTACGCCCCAACATAGCAGCCAGAGGTGCTTTTGGCACTGTGCAGCACAATTGGATTAGCACAGCCTTTGCAGTGCATCAGCGCTTGCTGTGTTGGACAAGGCATCTGCCTTGGTCGCTTTGCCATGGCAGCAACCAAAAGAGGTGTTGACCGATTTCTGAGCCACTGTGCACAGGCATTGGTAAGCCATGCCTGCCACCTGCACAGGCCACCTAGTGGCCCCTGCTCGTACGCAGGAGTGAGCCTGACACTCAGCTCCCCCCAGCAGATGACCCCTGCTCGTATGAAGGAGTGAGCCTGACACGCAGCTCCTCCCAGCACATGACCCAAAAGGACATATGACGCTGTGCCAATTGATGCGCCAAACCCCTCAGCTTGAGCTGCCATGGCTGTTGACCTGGAATTCAAGAAGTTGAGATTTGTTGATTCACATGCAGTTCGTATAGACGCTTTTCATGCGCCAGACAGCAGATGTTTTGGACGCACCCTCGGCCGGGAGATAGGAACGGCGAGGTGCGGCTGGTGTCTCCAGTCCCACCCCCTTGGGCCCCCTTCCGCGTGGTGAAGCGGCTCCTTGCGCTCAAGATGCCCGCATTGGGGGGCAGTGTGCGGGTGCCGTTAATGTTTACGGGTGCCTGTGCAGTACGCGTTGGCATGAGGGCGCAGTCAAGCACGTGCGCGCGTGCGCGTGCGTGTACCTACAATTTCTGAGTGCACGCCTGTGGGCAAAGGCGGCTTGCAGGAAGAGATGGTGCCCAGCGATGCAGCACCATGCTTGGCTGCAATGCAGGGGCCACTGTCACTCATGTACACATGTCTTCAGGAAGGTGGTGCCGGACTGCCCCTGAGCGCACTTGATAGCATCGTAATGGAAGGTAGGGATCCTTAAAACCACACAGGAGCTACCGATGCCAGCTGGGCATCCAGACATACAGACAAGTCAGTGGTGTCCGAGCAGGCAGACACCATTTTGTTGGCACTTTAGTGGAACACTCTGGGGCATTAAAATGCACAGCTGTGTGGCATCAAAGTGGAAACCAGCATAGCACCAAAGCAGAAACCAGCATGGCATCAAAGCAGAAGGCGGCGTGGCATCATAATGGACAGCTCAGCAGCAGTGCCTCTGTGGACGGCGGTGTGGCATCTGAGTGGCCAGCTGGCCATCACACACCATCACCAGGCTTGCTTTCTTTCTGGGCGCTGCTCTGCTATCGCTGGCTCAAGGGTGACGTGTTAAAGTGTGTGTGTGTGCGCATTCATGCACATACTTAACATATGATACATACACACACTTTCATACTCACACGTCTTCACAAAGCGCACGGTGGCACATGACACTGGATGAAAGGAACACAAGCTCTTGTGGTGGGGGCCGCACCTCAGGGAAAGGGTCATTTGCAAATAAGGCTGTCTCTTGGGCATGTTGCTCGGCAAGGCGCTTGTCTCTGATTGTCGCCGCTTCCTACAAAAGGAGCGGTGCAAAGGAAGCGCAGGGCATGCTGAGTGCCGTGACAGGAACTCTGCCTGCCTAGCAGGCTCTCTGTCTGGCTGCTCAGATTACACTGTCTTGCTGTGCAAAACCCGCGTGCAGCGCAGGGGGAAGCCTGGTGCTTTGGAGGGCTTGTGTAATGCAGCGAGTGCAGTTTGCGCTCGTGAGCAGGCAGCAGGGTGCCCTCATGGGCTGCAGCACTGCAGCACTGCACCAACTTGGGACAAGCAAGGGCTTCTAGACAGAGGAGGGTGAGAGTGACGACATGCTGGCCACAGAGGGCCTGCCCTTTCAGACATCTTCAGACACAGAGCCACCCCTTCTCCCCCTGCCAGTGCTTCTCTGCTCCCGCCCCCACCCATACCCAAGCCCCACAGGTACGCCCCAGCCCTCCGTCACCTCCCACTCCCTCTCCAAGCTCTCCCCACCACTGGCACCCTTACCACAGGGGGATGCGCCTAGGCAGGCGCACCTGGTGGCACAGCACATCCAGGAGCTGCTTCCTCACTCATTCATGCACATACAATCACACACACAAAAAAAAAACAAACAAGAGATGCTGCTCCCTCCCCCACTCTGCACCATGTGACATGGTGCAGCCTCGGGCCAGGAGTATGTGTCTGCAACCCAAACAGAACACCCAACAAGACACACTTGCCATCAGCTTTTGACTTCTGTGCAGGCTGGCACCGCCAGCTTTGCTGCTGCCCCCACTGTTGCCAAAAGTACATCCACTGGTGCCAAAAGTACATCCACTGGTGCCAAAAGTACATCCTGGTGCCAAAAGTGCATCCACTGGTGCCAAAAGTACATCCTGGTGCCAAGTACATCCTGCAGCCGCACCTTGGTCAGAGTCTCCTCCAGGCTTGGGTATGTTGGGCAGGTGTGCTGCCCGTCATCGACTCTGGGGATGTGCTCCAGGAACGCCACCTTCAGAGACTGCAGCAGGCAGGGTGGCAGGCACAGACCCATGCGCTTGGCTACAGGGTTGCACGTAGTTGGCTAGGGTTGCGCTCGGCTAGGGTTGCATGTCGTCCACACATCCTGGACATTCCTGTCCTAGAGCTTGGAAGGGCGACAGCATGAATCTTGGATGACCCCACAGGGGTAGGCAAGGGGATTACAAGATGCAGCAAAAGGTGATGCTGTGCACAGGTGGAGCGACTTTGGGAGAGTGTGCAGTGGCAGAGCAGTACTAAAAGAGTGTGCAGTGGCAGCGCAGCACTAAAAGAGTGTGTGTGCCATGGCAAAGCAGCATTTGAGGGAGCAGAGCAGCGCTTGAGGGAGTGTGCGCTTGGCATGTTCTGGAAAGTGAGCAAGCACTGGGCACGTGCAAGCACCTAGGCAGCCCATGCACAACTGTACACAACATGATAACACATCACTGGATGTCCACCTGCAAGCTATCTGCCATGAGTGTAGCGCGCCATGCACTTACTCGTTGTATGCACTCACAACCCCCCCCTCCTGGCCAGGGTGCTGCTGCAGGCCTGGAGACGCGGCCCGTGCCTGCCCCATCCTTCAGCGTGTTCATGGCGCGCGCACTTTGCAAGGCAGCACATGCCCTCGCAAGGGCGGGGCTCCCAAGTAGCTGGGGCACGGCAGGGGGGCTTTGGTTGGTGGTTGGGCGCGCTGGCAGCTGTGCGGGCGGTGCAGGGCATGGCCTGTGCGCCTGCCTGGATGGGGCGGTCAGCCTGTGCGCATGCCAGGGCTGCATGCCGTGCCCTGCTCCACCAGGCCTTCTGGCCATGGCATGCAGCTATAGCGCCACCAAAAGCATGGCATGCAGCTGTAGTGCCACCAAAAGCATGGCATGCAGCTAGTGCCACCAAAAGCATGGCATGCAGCTAATGCCACCAAAAGGGCACCCCAGCAGCATGGCTAGGGCCTTGAAGCTGGGCAGAGGGCCAATTACTGCTGCTCCTTAATCTCCCCTCAATAAATGTGCAGCCTGGACCAAGTCCCCTGCCAGTCTGGCCCCCACATGCTAAACGCATCACTTGGTACATGGATTTTTACATCCACGCAAACCAGACGTGGCTGGCGATGCGCGCCCAGGGTGGGCCCGGCCCCCACGCACCTGGCCTTGCGTGAAATCAAGCGTTCACGCAAACCGTACGTGGCTGGCAGCGTCCGTCCAGCTGGCTGGTAGCGCACACCCAAGGTCCACAAACGCTGCTGACAGGCTGTCCCAGGCACCTCTGCCGTCAGAAGGACCCTCACCTCGCCCATCAAAAGGACCCTTACCTTGCCCATCAAAGGGCCCGCCGAAGGGCATTCACCTCCGCCACCAAAAGGACCCTCACCTCGGTCTCCCCTCCGATGAGCAGCCTGGCCTTCTGCCGCTCCGCCTCGGTCACCATGTGGAGATCCAAGATCTTAAGGGACGAGATATTGTAGATCACGATCAACCTGTAGTCGGGCTCCTCGACGCACGGGTTGCCCTGCATGTGTGCACAAGGGGTACGGCAGCCAACCAGGACCTCAACCCAGTTCCCTTCTGACGCAATCAGCCACAAGCAAAGGCAAGTCTGATTCCTTTTGACACATGGGAGGCCCTGCATGCATGGGGGCGCCTCAGTGCCAGCTGCATGCATGGTGACGCCTCTGCACGCATGGAGGCGCCTCTGTGCCTGCTGCATAGGTGCTCACTGCATACATGGAGACGATGCCCACCAACAACCAATGCTGACGTACCGACACGCGGGCAAGCTTGCCTGCCTGAGCTACAGCAACCAAGGGATGTTGACTTGCCATGCATGCTAATTGCCATGCTGATTGGGCGAGGCCCTCTGCTCCATGACACACACAATAGAAACAAGAACACAGGCGTGCTTGAGTGCGCTTGCGCCTGGAGAGTCCTGGGAATAGTGGACTGCCCCTCTCCCTTCATTGCCAATTCCTGGGTGTCAATGGCTGCAAAAAAAGCATACAAGGAGCCCTTGTGCAAAATGCGTAGTGCATGTCCTAGCACACTGTCGCTGTTGCATTGGCGGTAGCCAGCGGACATACACAAATACACAAACACACAAGCATACACACAAATACACACACAAGCACACACATACACACAGCTCTTGAAGAGCATCCACTGGCGCAAAGGCCAGCTCAGGCAACGCGGTTTGGCCTATGTTGTATATCTACACACCGTGAGGTTCAGGTTCTGCAGGTACTTGAACTTGCACAGCGTGGCCACGATCTTGTCCAGGTCCCTCAGCTGGTTGTTGGACAGGTCCAACACCTCCAGGAACTTAAACGCCAGCAAGCTGCCTTTCAGCGTGCAGATCTGGTTGTCCTGCACCAAAAGGTAAGCAGGCTGCTTATTCCAGCGTGCAGACCTGGTTGTCCTGCAGCACATGGCATGTCCCACACGGCTAAGGCCAAGAGGGAGATCTACAGCTCGCAGCGCTTACCCCGCACAAGGCATGCCCACCAATGCTCACCGCCAATAAATCACAGGCCATCATGGGTCACAGTCAAAGTCAGGCGGGCCAGGCAGGCCATCATGGGTCACAGTCAAAGTCAGGCGGGCCAGGCAGGCCATCA
>LFCJ01003999.1_pt1 | contig 10791 bp, 13 predicted proteins | sample 643141 | NCBI WGS metagenome assembly LFCJ01 (sample SAMN03766243, study PRJNA286221) | soda lake metagenome | biome: soda lake; feature: Kulunda steppe; material: water; isolation source: sample B1-Br-g2 brine of Lake Bitter-1 | place: Russia: Kulunda steppe | collected 2010-07 | reverse complement strand
GGGGTGTCGATATTCTCTCCGAATGGGCGCACCGTATCGAGTTTGATCCGGATCGCGTAGACCATGAACGATCGGTTATCGAGGAAGAGTGGCGGATGCGCCTCGGGTCCGCCCAGCGGGTCCGGGATCAACAGCTTCCGGTCATTTTTCACGAGTCGCGCTACGCAGACCGCTTACCCATCGGTGATATGGATATCGTCCGGAATGCCCCGCCTGAGACGCTCGAACGCTTCTATCGCGACTGGTATCAGCCGGCTAATATGGCCGTCGTTGCCGTTGGCGACTTTAATGCCGAAGAAGTTCGCGACAGCATTGAGCAGTATTTCGGTCGTATTCCTGCTGCCGACGCCGATTTCGAACGTCCCTCGTACGATGTCCCCGAACATGAAGAGACCCTCTTTTCATTCGCAGAGGATCCTGAGCTCTCGAACAGCAGCCTGTTTGTCTACAACAAATCACGGTTTGAGCCAGTCACCTCGGAGGCAGACTATCGTCGTAATCTCACCGAGCGTCTGTTTCGGGAGATGGTGAATGCGCGACTTCGAAGAATTGCCCGCGAGTCCGACCCTCCATACGTACAGGGAGCCATTGGAACCTCACGATTCGGTCGCACGCTGGCCGTCGATTTCCTGTGGGCGGCGGTCGATGAGGAAGAGCCAGACGGGATTGAACGCGGACTTTCGGCGGTTATTCGTGAAGTGCGGCGGGCCGAGTTGCATGGATTCTCCGAAGCGGAGCTCGACCGGGCGCGCCGGAACCTGCTGCGGCAGGCAGAGCGGGATTATCGTCAGCGCGATCAGGTTCGATCCGATTCCCTGGTTTATCGGTACATTGATGCGTTTCTCGACGGCAGTCCTTTCCCGAGCGCAGCGACACGGTTCGAGTACGCACAGGATATGCTCCCTGATATCGGTGAGCGGGAAGTGCGGCAGGTCGCACAGCGGTATCTTTCCCGCGATAACCGTGTGGTAACGGTCAGCATGATCGAAACCGGCGAGCGCGACTTGCCGCAGGAGCAGCGTCTTGCATCGCTAATCGACGAGGCGACTACTGCTGATGTTGATCCGTTGGACGATGAGCCCTCGACGGCAGATCTTGCTGTCAGCTTTCCCGAACGGGGCGAGATCGTCGAAGAGATTCATCACGAAGAGCTGTCGCTGTATGAATGGCGTCTCTCAAATGGTGCGACCGTCTTCATCCGCCCCACCGACTTTCGAAGCGATGATGTACAGTTCTCCTCCTACTCGCTTGGTGGCACCTCCCTTGTAGACGATGACCGCCTGGTGAGCGCGCGCCTCGCGAGTCAGCTAATCTGGGAAAGCGGTGTGGGTGAGCACAGCCGGTCCGATCTCGAAGAGATACTGGCCGGCCGTGACGTAGGCCTGCGCCCTTATATCGAGGGCACTCATCATGGCTTTCACGGTTCCTCTGGAAGCGACGAGATCGAGCAGCTTCTTCAGCTTCTCGCACTGTATCTTACCTCTCCCCGGAAGGATGGGGATGCATTTGAAACGGTGCGCCGAAATGTAAGAACCCAATTACAGAACCAGGAAGCGAATCCTCAGTTTCAGTGGTCAAAGCGTGTGACCGATCTTTTGTGGGATGAACATCCGCGCGCAACGCCATTGATCGCGGATCACCTCGATGAGTTTGACATTGCGGATGCACACTCGGTGTTCAATGAACTTTTCTCCAATCCCGGGCAGTTCACCTTCGCGTTCGTCGGCGATACGGACATTGCGACATTCCGTCCGCTTGTCGAGGAGTATCTTGCCTCGATTCCAGGAGATCCTGTCCCGGGCGAGGTCGTGGATCGCGACGCGAGGTACGGCAGTGGCGTGCGACGTGACACCGTGAGAGTTGGAGTAGCTCCCCAGAGTCTGGTTGGAATCGTGTTTCACGGTGACTTTTCGTACTCGCGCGAGGAAAACTATCTTCTTCGTTCGCTCGGGGATGTTGTGCGACGAAGAATGCAGGAGTATTTGCGGGAAGAACTCGGAGCGGTGTACTCGGCGTTCGCCGGCGCCTCGGCTGTTCAACGACCGTGGGAGCGTTATGTCTTCCAGCTCATTTTCGGCACCGATCCTGAGGAAGCCGAAGAGCTTGCCGAACTTGTGCTCGAAGAGCTGCAGAGAATCCGCGACGGTGAGCTTGACGAACAATACCTGAGTCGAACACGCGAAGTACAACGAAGCGACTACGAGGAGGGTATGCGGGAAAACACCTTCTGGCTTCAGAATCTGCTTGCACTCAACAGAGCCGACCGCGATCTTACGGACATGCTTACTTACCCGGAGCTTGTCGACGGACTCACCCGGGATCTGGTCATCGAGGCTGCCCGAGAATACATCGATCCGGAAGAGTTTGTGCAGGTAATCCTTATGCCGGCAGCGCACCAGGAGTAATCATGGGGCGCTTACCCGGCTACCTTAGCGCCTTTGCGACATGATTGGCTCTGCCGCTTTTAGCTCCCGTTTTCCACATGGATGAATCTGCGTACAGAGGCGAAACAATAGTTCGGTCTGCCCCGCGTCGATCTGCCTTCGTAACTGCAGCGGCGAAGCTCGTGAGAAACGATTGTTTTGTAGGCTATCCCTCGCCCACGAATAACGGTGCTCAATGACGTCTTCGATTCGGTGATAATCATCGTTGTCGCTTGCTCAGTAGTGATACCGACACGAAATGATCCGCAATTCCTCGCCGGTTACTTCGTATACCAATCGGTGTTCCTCATTAATTCGCCGAGACCAACATCCCTGCAGCTGATGCTTCAGCGGTTCCGGCTTGCCGACACCGTCGAAAGGCGAACGCATCGTATCCCGGATGAGCTCGTTTATACGGCGCAGCATCCGTTTGTCATTCTTTTGCCAGTACAGATAGTCACTCCACGAATGCTCGGTGAACACAGTTCTCATTCGTCAACGAGTTCCCGTTCAGTCGTCGCTCCGCTTCGTGCAGCACTCAGTGACTCTGTAAGGTGTTTCGCATTCGCTTCATTCGACAGCAGGTAGGATGTTTCTACGAGGCTGTTGTATTCATCGAGTGAGATGATGACGACGTTTTCATTTCCCTTGCGTGTCACGATCAGAGCTTCCCGGTCACCGTACACACGATCGAGGTAGTGCTTTAGGTTTTGACGAAGATCGGAATAGTTGACTGCGTCCATAGGTCACTCCCATGAGTACAATATATTGTACATTTTCCAGGAAGTACAAGCTACAACTTCCCGAACTCCCGTTTGCTCACGTTGCTAGTTATGAAGAGTTCTGCTTAACAATAAGCTAAGCTGATTGGCACACGGCGATCGCCCGAAAGTCAACAGAAGCTCGACTCCCATGACCCTCTCAGGACCGCCACCAGAGCCCGCCGCCAATAATGCTGGAGCGTCATGTTATGTTACGTTCTCTCCACCTTTGATACGGAGTGCCGAACACTACGCATCGAAGAAATGTTCCGGGTCGACTCCTGCCTGTTTCACTATAGCTCGGACAGTGCCTTCCGGCAGATCACCCGGATGATTCGGAATGGTCGTTCGCGCTTTAGTGGTGGGATGTCTCCAGATCTCGTGACTGCCTCGCGCACTTCGATCGAACTCGAATCCAAGGCGTTTGAGCTTCCGAGTAACGTCTCGATAACTGAATCCGGCGAACCGACCCATTAGGCGGTGATTGCAACGTCGAAGTCGGCCTCGCGCTCCACAGGGGCAAGGTCTTGAGGAAGTTGATCACCGTGTTCACGGTACGACTCAAGCAGTTTACGGGCGACATCCTGAGCTATTTCGATCGTCTCCTGTACTGTCCGCCCCTGTGCCACGAGTCCCGGAAGTGATTCACAGGTTGCCAAGTACTCCCCGTTTTCTACCTGCTCTACATGTAGGCGAAATCGATATTCCTCTGCCATAGCTGTGCACAGTATATACCGATGACACTCATTTCGGAATGCCTTGAGGGCTGTAGTGCGAACTGCGATTGTCGTGGCAAGCGAGTACCGACATGATGCTACCGAAACGATTGCCAACTGGGTTACATGAGATCGACGTTCACAAACGATCCGAACCGGACTTTCTCAATAGTGGCATTTGGCACACAGATGCCTATCCGTAAACGTTCAGCGTTTATCGGAAGCTGAACGTAACATAACAATAAGCTCAGCTGATTGGCTCGTGGTCAGCTCCCGAAAGCCGACAGAAGCTCGACTCCCATAGCCCTCTCGGGACCGCTACCAGAGCGGCCGCCAATACTGCTGGAGCATCATGTTATATTTCCCGAAAAATCGAAATATCAGACAACGCCTCCACCGAATCCACAACAATCTTCTCTCTCGCCTCATGTGCATTGAACAGCTGCTGCTGCTTCTCGGTGAGGCTATCGTGATACTTCGCCTCCAGCAGAAGCCCGTCGGCTGTGCGAAAGTCCAGCTCGATTCGGTCCTCGTATACGTAGTAGATGCGCTTATCCCGCTCACGCAGCCGTAGGTATACATGATTCTCGAAGTAGCTGCCCCAGTCCCGATCTCCGACAAACAAATGCTTTATCCCTAAATCACACGCGTACATTTTCCGCGGTGAGAGCAGTCGTTCATTCGTTCGTCCCCACCGACTCACGGGATGCACAAGATAGCTCTCTTCGAAGTAGCTCAAATACCGTCTTGCGGTATCCGGTGAAAGCTTCAGAATATTCGCAATCTTATTGATGCTTACCTGCTTCCCACTGCGTTCCATCAGCAAAGTGAAATAGTCACGCAGGAGCTGATGGTCACGCAGTCCGTGAAAGGCGGTTATATCTTTCTGGATGATGTCATCCACGAGCGTCATCAGGTACTCGCGATCCGGCGACGCGGCATGCTCGGGCAATCCGCCTGCGCGCACGTAATCGCGAAAAAAGCTGTCTAACAGTCGCCGGTCACGTCGAGCGATATGGATCTGCCGGAACTCCAGATACTCGCTGAAGCTCAGCGGTTGTATCTCCAGAGTAGTCGATCGGCCGGTGAGAAGCCCACCGCTATCCTTCAGCAACGATGCCGACGACGAGGAAGCGACGACACTGCAATTGTCCCTGTCTACAAGCGTTTTCAGCTGCTGCTGAAAATCGCTTTTGGACGCAACCTCGTCAAACAGTAAGGTCACCGCCGAGTCGACCGGTAGTTTCTGTATTCGCCGAAACGAATCCACCACCTCCAGCAGAGAATGCTCGCGAAGCAGATAGTCATCAGTGCTAATGTACAGAATCGTTCGCGGATCAACTCCATCTCCGATCAACTCCTCCACCAGAAGCCGCATCAACGTTGTCTTGCCCACCCGGCGCAGCCCGGTCACAAGAACCACACGACCGGGGCGCACATGATCGCGCAGGTATCCTATGTAGCGTTCGCGACGGTACACCCCCGGCAATGTGAACGGCTCTTCCCACCACCGGTTATACTGATAGAGGAGATCGTCCATGCTTCAATATCATACGATACCATCGTATATAATGCAACCTAATTGTACGTTAGTATCGTATAGCCGAGGGGGACATAACAATAAGCTCCGTTGATTGGCACAAGGCGATCTCCCTACAAGCTATAGATAATCGACCCCCGTAGCCATCTCAGTACACGCACCGAAGATCGCCGCCAATACTGCTGGAGCGTCATGTTATGTTCACTTTCGTGCCTGCAGTAGCTTCATCAGATTCGTGTTGATGAACAGGTTCTCCCGTCCTACCTTCCGCTTGGTAAGCACACCGATGTCCTCCAACTGGTGCAGATATCGCGATGCTGCCTTGCGTTCCACACCCGTCACTCGCTCAACGAACTCATTTTTACAATAGGGATGCTCATAAAGCGCTTCTACCAGCTCCTTGGTGTATATACGTGGCGCATGGGTGCGAACGCACTCGATCGTTTCGTCCATTTGCTTCTTGATCTCGGCGACTGTCTCAATAGCCCGCCGCGCTGTGTGCTCCAATGCAGTTAGATAAAACGATATCCACCCGGCCCAATCCCGTGTTCGAGAAACTTCCAATAGGAGCCGATAGTAATCGCCCTTATGCTCGATAATGTAGGAGCTGACGTAGAGAATCGGGATATCAAGGTATCCTTTGAGGATCAGGTATAGAACATTTATGATCCGACCCGTTCGGCCGTTGCCGTCGTAAAATGGATGAATTGTCTCGAATTGATAGTGAATAATCGCTGACTTGATAAGCGAGTCATCCTCGGTATCGTTGAGGTAGTTAGCGAGATTATCCAAAAGACGCTTTAACACTCGCTCATCCTGCGGTGGAGTAAAGACCGTTTCCTTCGTCGAATCGTTCACCAGCGCCGTGCCGGGAGTTCTGCGAATACCCGCATCATTCTCTTCTATGATGTTCTGAAGTTTGATGATGTCGGGAACGGTAAGTACCCCACGCTCGGCTATGCGACGATACCCATACCAAAGCGCCTCACGGTAGCGAAGTACTTCTTTCGCCGCCGGATCAACTGATCTCTGGCCGGCAAGGGACTCGGCCTGATACAACTCATCCTGGGTGGTGATGATGTTCTCGATCTCGGAACTATCCTGCGCCTCCCGCAGGCCCAGCGCATTCACCAGAATTGCCTGATTCGGGATAATGTTGGCGAACCCTTTCAGCTCGGTCACCGCCGAACGGGCACGAGCTTCCGCACGCAGAAGGTCGGTGTTTTCGTATTCCTCCTGCGGTGGTGGTAGCGGAGGAAGACTCTCGAACGGAACCGTAGGATCGAATCCTGTGTTATGCACCATAATGTCCCAAATTAACCCTGAATGGGACACGATACAAGGATATGTACCGTTTATCGCCAAACAAGTACATTTTCTCTGCACATGTACCAAACTGGGACATTTCTTTTACGGTGTGATTCGAAACACGCGAGTTCAACCGCCGGAGCTCAAAGTGAACATAACAATAAGCTCAGCTGATTGGCTCGTGGCGATTTCCCAACAGGCTACAGATAATCGACTCCCGTAACTATCTCAGGATCCTCACCGAAGCTCGCCGCCAATACTGCTGGAGCGTCATGTTATAGCGAGTCCATTCTCGCGTCAGTTCACGACTGCTGTCGCATAGTCCAGTCGCGTGTGCCTCCGGAACCGCTTCGAGAAACGCCACCCCTTCAGGAGTGCGGAAACACGTTTTCTATCGCCCTCCCGTCCGAGCGACGATAAACGTAGAAGTCTCGATCGACCGAGAGAATCTGTTCGATCCCGGTGAGTTCCGAAACAACCACCAAGCTTGCGTCTGCGAGATCCATCGGTAAGTCAACGTACTGTTGAGTAAGAGCTCGCATCCGGCTCACCTCAGCACGAGTAATCGGATGCATCTCTACTCCGCCTCGTTCGATCCATTTCAGGAGCCCGTCCTGCGCACGCCGGTCGAAATCAAGCATATGCGACGCTTCGGTGATCACCGGCCACGTGCTCACCAGCTGATGCGAGCCCTCCTGCAACGTGTGAATCGCTCGCTGATGATATCGGTCACTGCTATCGAACAGCGCAATAATCGGTCCGGCGTCAATGAGCGTATTTGTCACCGACTTTCTCTCGTACACGTTTCTTGTAACTGCTCGATCCTTCCCTCCGGCCCGAAGCGCTGACACCGAACAGATCTTTGCCGAGTTCATACGAGCTTTGACGCTCGCGCTGCGCTGAGAGGTACGTTTGCAGCGCTTCTTTCACAATCTCACTCTTGGGTCGATGTTCACGCTCGGCAAGTCGAGTGATTTCGCTCTCAAGTTCTTCAGGTAATCGGACGGTCAACATAATCGCGGTCCTCCAACGAGCGTATTACATATTGTAATACTCATGTTGATGGTAACACAAGTACTCAGAACTCATGCTTCCGGTCGATCTCCCATGTGACCGGAATGCGCGCGAAACTGCAGTCGATTACGTAAGGAAACGATAGCGCGGCAACGCCAACCAAAGGATATCTCGCCAGGCTTAGGGCCTACGCCGCACCACGGACTCGCTATAACAATAAGCTCAGCTGATTGGCACAAGGCGATCTCCCGAAGAGCTATAGAAGCTCGGCTTTCAATACCTATCTCAGGACAGTCACCGAAGACGCCGCCAATACTGCTGGAGCGTCATGTTATATTGCCTGAATATCACGCATCTCAGCCAACACTTTTCGAAGTTCTTCACGATCATACATTTGATCAGTGACGTACTTGTGCACGATCTGGTTGATGAGCGTCTGGTACGGGATACCTTCGGCCTGCGCTCGCTTTTTCAGCAGCTCAAGATCAAACTCCGACATCCGAAGATTAACCTGGCGACTGCGTCGAGCCTCGTCGATGATCGTTTCAATTTCCCGTCGTTCATCACCGGTGACCGGTTCGAACTCTTCGGCGTGGTCTTCTATCTCCTGTTCTTCGGGCGTTAACTTGAAGTTCATTTCTCGCCTCCGTATCGCTTCTGATACTTCCGACTCGGATACGCGGTTTTCAGCACGAGTCGTCGATATTCGTCGACCACAAACGGCACGACCCATACGTATCCGTTTAACCGAATCAGGAAGCACCGCTGGTTATCCCGGTTCGGGTGCTTGATGATATCAAGGTACCTGTGTTGAAGGATCTCTTCGGAAACCTCTTCGAATGACACCAGTCGCTGTGACTTCAGCCATTCGTTTTTCTGTTCATCCCACAGGCACTGCATCCAAGTTCAAGTTAGGCTGATGTCTATACAATGTCAATCTATGATTCTTCTCGGCTGTATTGTGCTTCAACGACCTTTGGAGGCCAGCGGTTGTACCCTACCGCCGGATCGTTCGAGCGGTAATACCGAATTAGCTCGGCTTCTTTCAGGCTCCCTTCGCTGTCGCTCGCGGCTTCGGACTCCCACAGGATCGTCTTTCGGATCGTAAAATCACGTTTCTCATCACGAGTGAAGTCCGCTTCGATAAGCTGGTTTTGGGCGCTACCGAAGTAGTTGATTGAATCGGTCAGATCCTTGCCGATGTAGATCTTCCCGTTTGGGTACGTGATTCTGTAAATGACTTTCACGACACCTCCCCGGTCAGGCAATATAACAATAAGCTCAGCTGATTGGCCCGTGGTCAACTCCCGAAAGCCGACAGAAGCTCGACTCCCATAACCATCTCAGTACAGGCATTAGAGCGGCCGCCAATACTGCTGGAGCGTCATGTTAAGCCGCGTTGATGCTACCGAGATTGAGTGACGTTTATCGAGTGGTGGATACCGTCTGTATACGTTCTATTTGAGATTTCGCTTGTTTCGTCTGTTCCTCTAAGTCGTAGTCGTCTTGCAACCCTAACCAGAACTTCGGCGTAGTTCCGAAATACTTCGCCAAGCGCAATGCCGTATCCGCACTGACACGACGTCGACCATGAATGATCTCAGAGATTCGAGTCTGTGGAAGCCCGGTATCCTTAGCTAAACGGTAGGCGCTTATTCCAAGTGGAACAAGGAACTCCTCCTTGAGCACCTCGCCCGGGTGTATGTTGGCGATTTGTTCCATACAACCTCCCTTACTCACACCGTCAATGATAATCGGTAATTCGAACCTCATGTACGTCGCCACCAGACCACCGAAATACAATACGCCACTGATCGTTTACCCGAATGCTGTACAGGCCGCGAAGATCGCCCTTTAACTTCTCGAGGCGGTTATTCGGCGGGCTGCGAAGTTCGAACAACTCGCTTGTATTGTTCAGCATCCTCAGCTTCCGTCTGGCAACACGCTGTATTTCACTGGGCAATTTCGCTGAGTGCTGTCCAGCCCAGACTTTCTCCGTTTCAGGCGAAGCGAAGGAACGAATCACAGGGTGATACTACTGCAATGCGGTACTAATGTAAAGCATTAGTAACAGGAAGGCGTTCTCGGTTCCCAGAACCTAAGCTAAGTGTTGAGCGCCCAACACATGCTCGAGCTTTTGCCATAACGTACACGGCAATATCAGTCAGAACGAACGGACTACCCACAGCGAGTTCCAAGAGGGAAGTGCAGAGCACCGGCCAGAGCGTCCGGAGCACCCGAGTCGGTTTCTGGATCTATCAGCAAATTATTCTGTTTTCATCGAAAACGCTCGGTGTCCTCGTTGGCCTTGCATGGCAGCGCGAGTTACAACGCGGCTTAACGATAAGTTCAGCTGATTGGCCGCAGGGGCTCAACTATTGCAACGCAACCATGGATGTGATGCGGGGCGATGATACTGGTGCGTGACAAAACAGCCGGCCAATTCTGCTGGAACGCCATGTTATCCCGACCGGCAGAAAGCCCGCCAGAGAATCACTGAATCTCGCCGCGGCAACGGATATTCTCGAATCAGAGTTCGCCTCTCGAAACGCCTCGTCGAAGGCGAATCGCCTGAAGCGAACAACTCATGCATCTGGTAGTTGGCGAAAGGCTTGTCGAAAGCCAGAGGCTCGAAAGGTCTTCCAACAGAAGCGGCGATCCGCAGGAAGCAGGCGAACAGCCGGCCGAAAGCCATCGGATCTTGAAGCAATCGAACAACCACAAACACAACCGGACGAAAAGCTTTCGACTCGCGTAGTCTACCCATTGTTTTCCGGAAAGTCATAGAAGCTCGAAGTCAACGATCTCTGAGCCTTCACCAGCTTCCAGGACGTTCAGCAGAGGGCGGGATAACAATAAGCTCAGCTGATTGGCTCGTGGCGATATCCCGAAAAGCGATAGTAGCTCGACTTTCGAAACCTATCTCAGGACAGTCACCGAAGATCGCCGCCAATACTGCTGGAGCGTCATGTTATAGCGCCCGCCCGGGAGGGCCACAGATATCAACGCATACCGCTCAGCACACTATC
>LFCJ01003995.1_pt1 | contig 10800 bp, 13 predicted proteins | sample 643141 | NCBI WGS metagenome assembly LFCJ01 (sample SAMN03766243, study PRJNA286221) | soda lake metagenome | biome: soda lake; feature: Kulunda steppe; material: water; isolation source: sample B1-Br-g2 brine of Lake Bitter-1 | place: Russia: Kulunda steppe | collected 2010-07 | reverse complement strand
TCCTATCGTTTTATTTCAAAGCTTATGGATGTTTATATGATGGCTGGTGTTCACCAGCAACCTGATCAGTCAAACTACCTGGCTGAAGGTCAAACTTAAACTTGTAAACTTGTAAACTTGTAAACTTTGATGATAGTCTCTAAGAGGTTGTGGTGGATGTGGTGGGTGTGTAATAATGGGTACCTAATCTGTTTTCTAATTTGTCTCATTTTCACTGTCGGTAGCAATCAGAAAGTAGTCATAAGTAACGGCTGCAGCAATGCCTGCAAGCTCAGCCCAATGGACAGTATTAGTAATATTGGCGCCATAATGGACAGCTCAGCCCAATGGACAGTATTAGTAATATTGGCGCCATTGGGATTCACATGATGAATTCTGTTGGTGTCAGGTATGTAGACGCCTGCTCCAATGATCTGCTGGTGATCATGACGGATGCAGCTCCCATCTGTGTAGGCTATCTTCTTCCAGTCTGCTACTTTTAACGGTTTAATGGCTCGAGCTGTTTGTTGATTGTTGGATTTTAGTGTAATCTAGGCCCAGTTTACTTAACAGCACAGTACCAAGGCCTGGAAAAGGCTTAGCAGGGGCAACTGACCTCAGCGAAAGGAAGCTCTACGGCTCAGCCAACACAATTACCCACAGTCAAGGCCCAACAAATGGTCCAAGGCCCTCAATTGCCTTCAATGTGGTTGAAGCATTATTATCATAATCATCATCATCGCATGGGAATGTGCTGCACTTTATAAATGAGAAAATTACAAGATGTTGCACTGATGTGAGCGCATGGGCAGACCATTGCGGCTGTAGGTGGCCCACAATTTCGGCCATGGATAAAGCTTGCCATCGTGGGGACTACTGCTTGCCATTGGCCATTTGGTCATACATGCCCCCCGCCATCCGCTCAGCGCCTGCACCCGTCTCTGCTGTCCGCCTGCAAGGCCAAGAATACATCTAGACTTCATTTAGAACCAGCGTCAGTGCATGAGTGAAGCATGGTTTTGGTTATTGAGCTGCCCTGCCGAGCAGCTCAAAGAGAATGACTTGGCCAAGCATAAGTGGTCCCAGTACAAGGAGAAACTCTGAAAGGTAGGCTTGGGTTATGCACTCAATCTTTAAAGTGTGCGGCAAATGTGACACTGAAAAAAGGTGCGCGCTTTATGCATAAACAACTCATGTTAAGTTTTGACTGCCTTCCTGGCCCGGATCTCTGTGCTAAGCCTTGCCCCCTCCCACCCTCTGCTCCTCAAGTGTCTCTGCTGCATTTTGGCAGGTGCACACGCCAGGCCCATGCTGAGCTGCATGCAGCTCACACTTGTCTTGATTGCGGTAACAAGCCACCAGTTTCACTGTAGATGCTCACCCCTTACGCCACACAATTTTCACCGTTGATGCTCACCCGATTTTTAAATTTTCATTGTAGACCCCTTACAACAGCAGTTTCACTGTTGCCATGATGCTCGCCCCTTCAGACATGCTGTATTTCTTCCTTGGGCACCTGTTGAGCTGCATTGAGGCTACTGCTGCCTTCCTCATTGCTGTGCACCCATGGCCAACTCAATCAGCACAACCAGGGCAAACGTTTGACCCGCTCAATCTGCTCCCTGATGCAGGAAGCACAACCTTCAAATACATGCTTGAAGTGGAAAGTGCAGCATGTGCCACAAGGTTGTGCACAACCGCCTCTCTTCCCCTCAACTCAACTTACTTGGCATAAAAGCTATAAATCAACATTTCTGAATGTATGCATGGACGTGGTACAAGATTTAAGGGGACTGACAGGGTTCGCTTTTGTGGGACCCTTCCAGCTTCCCCTCTTCTTCTTATTGCTTCTTAGATAACTTCCTGTAAATCACAATTATCACATACCTTATCACTTCTTGTCATTCATCTAAAAACAAGCCGCACTATTGGAAGAAAGAATTTTCCATTTCATGCACGCTTTAATTCAGGAAAGCCTATACATGACCCTACGCCCTCTGCAATATGAACTTGGCAAGATTGAATTCCCCTTGAAAAGCCATTAAGCATCATCATCTGGCATGCTAGTAGATTAAATTGAGTATCGACCCAGCTGAGAATGCAGAGGTTCATTTTAGGTGGGACTTTCTCAGCCTTATGTGTCGTAGGTGAAAGTAAGCGCGGAGCATGCAATGCGTATCACATACACATGCCTGCTCAGCTATACAGCAACCTATGTGTAGCACTCTTAATCGGCGGTGGATACGTGCAAGGGAGGCTCAGCTCATAACTCACACTCTGATAACATCTGCAACTGGGTGGATGAAGATCTTGCCATCCCCGATCTCGCCCGTGTAGCAAGCAGTGGAGATAAGGCGCACAACTTGGTCAACCTGCAGGAAGGATTAGCACATGCTTGGCCTTTGCACCTTTGCTGGTCCGCCTTCAGGCTCATGCTTCAGAATGAGTAGCTTGCTTATTCCAGTAGACCCTGCACCTAATCAGCGCCTAGATTGCCGTTCATGCACTGCGCAAACCAGGTTGCCTGCAGACACATGGTCTACAATGTGGTTGTGCTGTTTCCCAATTTATCTTGAAACGGCACATTACAGGGTTTCAAATAGTACAGCCTGCTGATGGATCATGTGTTGTAAAGCTGTTCTTCATATGCACTCCTAAAGACCTTGCACTTATCCGGCACCAGCAGGTGTTTGTCGAACTCAAACTCTCTGACGACGATCTGCAGCAGAACTGATGAGGAGCAGCAGCCGCAGCAACAGCAGCAGCAACAGCAGCAGCCACAAAAATGACTGCCAGAACCTGTTGGGATTGCATTTTCCTTCCTTTGCCTATATGGCTGTAACATTAAGTGGAGAAGCACAAGCATGCGCCAACATATGACACTTCCAGACACGTGCACGAAGGAGCATGTGTGGTTTGGTTGGACAAGCATGTGTGGTTTGGTTGGACATTTGAACCTTGTTATCCCTTTAAACCCTACTCAAGGCAGAGAGATGGCGAGAGTCCTCATGAACTCCGGTCTGAGCCTGGTTCGGTCCGCGTGTGGGGAGCAGGATGGTGAGCTTCCTCACAGCTGCTGCACACGTTGGCTTCACTCTCTTCCTTGGCCCACAGGCCATGGGGCCAAACTGACCTGCTTGTAGGAAAAGCTTCACTGATGCTTGTGCTACAACAACAGCCCAGGCCCTGCTCCATCCTCCCCTCTACTTCCCTCTTGCCAGGGGTGAGCCCTTGAACACCGGAGGCGCCCGACTTTTGATTTGAACCAGCAGCAGCCCTCTCCTTGGCAACATTTTCCCAAGACTCCAGAGAAACAAAAGGACAGCTCAGGGCAGAACAAAGAAGCCAAGTGACAGGGGGCACATCTAAAAAGGGAGGGCCAGCGTGATTGCCCGTATGCCACATGAGAGCTCACAAGAGCCAGGTGCGACCATGCGCTCCCTAGCACTCCCAGCACTCGCGCGCTCTAGCTTGCGCACCTGCTCCCGCGCACACACAACATCCACAGTCGCTTTGTCCACCAAGTCCGTGAGCGCAAACTCTGTTCCGGCGTAGCGTTCACGGTTCCCTGCACCGCAGGCAGGCAGGTTGGGCAGGGGTCCATGTCGTTGCGTGCAGACTCTGTGCGAGACTCTGTGAGCGGATCCCTGCATGTTCCCTGCATGTGCCCTGCGTGTGCCCTGCATGTGCCCTGCATGTTGGCAGTGCTGCAGGCAGGCACAGGGTGTTCGGCCGGTAGGGGTTGGGGCCATGCCTCTCTCATTCAGGCACGGGGTGTTAAGCTGGCAGGGGTGGGGACCCGCTTATGCCTCCCACACACGCACACAATTACACAGTTGCATGGCGTGCAAGGCATGCGAGGCAGCACACTTGTGACATCTACATGCAAGCCTGCTCCCTGTGCCAATGCTGCATGCGCACCTCCTTGCATCCCAACGCCCTTGACCAACGCTGTTGTCATCCCACGCACGCCTTCATTGCTCAGCTGCTCAACCACAAATGGCAGCCTCCATGGCCGGATGACCGCCTGTTGCCACAGCAGGAATATCACTCTGGTTCACTGCCTGAGGGGCATGCTTGTTTGCTGCAGGAGGCAGCATGCTTTTTCTGTCCTGTGCTGCTCAAGGTGTGAGATTATAGTCATTGCCTGGACTGATCCCTCGGCGTGGGCTTTACTTGGACATACGTGTTCAGACAATTGCTTGCATCTGGTTCTATACACAGGCCCTACACTGGTTGTATGCGGTTCTACAGCGCCAATCCTGGCATGGGAACGGTGGTCAAGGCTTGAATCAGGGTGACTATCAAGTGCGGGAGGTTGCGCAATTAATTGTGTGGATCATGCTGAGCATGCTGCCGAGTCTCACGTCCACCATACTTCTCTAGAGTAAGATGTCATGTACAATCTAGCGCGTTTGTACAAAGCAACACAGATTCCTCTGTGAATGCAAAGCGCATCATGCAGGCACCCAAGCCCACTTGCCTCCACTCTGAAGAAGTGGCACTGAGGGAACGCTGACAAGTCACAGGTTATGGCTTCCAGCTCCTCATACGTGGCTCTCTGGAGTGCCCGAGTCACTAAGGAACCCTTGCTCCCCTCACGCGCGAGGGACTGCTGCTCACACCTGCGTGTTTGGCCCACGTTTGAGACTTTTTCTGGGTTGCTAGAGCTGTCTGACGAGGCTGGTGAGGAATTGGGGCGCATCAGCAGCAGCATGGGTCCAAGGCATGTGACCTCACCTGGGCAGGTGCAAGACCTTTCGAGCTGCAATGCAGGGTAAGGGTAAATTTGAACCACGGGTGGAGCGGCAAGGCGGAGGCGCTGATGCTCGCTTGAGCAAACTGCATACTTGCATACTGTCTAAATACACTGATGAAAATGATCTTAGATGATAAAATTTTAATAAATAGGTTGAAGCAATAGAGTAGCCATGCTCAACATCTTACGTGACCTAAAGATACAAGTCGCCACTCGGCAAACATGCCTACCACACCAATACCTGCACACATGCTTTAATATTCTCAACCCGGACCTTTATGAGGGAGATCGGACCGACAGGATGGTGGGTACAGATCGATTAATCCAGATCACATTTTTGTGCCTGCTCTCCGTCAGTCCGCTGACACACAGAGGCACATCATGCACGTGCAGCCTTATCCCTCACCTGCTACTTCCCTCACAAAGGTAAGGCAACTTGCACTTTGAAAGTGCTTGGTGTCCGTTTTCAGTGGTGCGAGCCTGAGCTGTGCAATGTAGCTCCTGCACAGCTGTACACTGCAGTGCATGTGCATTTCAACTTCCCGTCTCTGCTGTTCATTTCCCAGGAAGTGAGCACTGAGACTGATGACTCACACTTGCCCAAGGTGAGGCATGAGAATGCGTTTGAAAAAAGGAAACAGCTTTGAACCGAAAAAACACATGTTGCATTACGCGGAGCACGTGCTCCGGTGCACCGCGCTAAGGGCTGCTTATAATATTAAGGTCTGCTTTTAACATAACTTAAGCATGGGCAAACTGTGCCGCCTTGGACACTCGTTTTGCCTACACCAACGACCTCCTACAAGCTCTTGCAAAGCTGCATTTGGCTTTTGTTCGTATGCGTTGCCAAATCTCTACTTGCGGCATTCTTGTATGCACTGCACATTGTGCAGGGCACATTCCCAATCCAAGGCGACCCTTCTGCGCAAACTACTGCGCACCCTGATCAACACGGTGGGGCCCCCCTGTCTGGAAGAGGCTCTTCTTTCAAGCAATCGCTGCGATTTCAATGGCATGCTTAGATTGTGGTCCAATGTTAACGTGACACACCATCCATTGATAAACAGACTTTGAAGAAGCCAAAAAGAACAACAGCCATGGGCCGTACAAGCTGAGGCGGGAAGATGCTGCCAGCACAGGTACCTGGGCTTTGCTCCTGCAGCACAGATGCTAGGTGTCATGCCTATATACGTATTACGTGCATGAGGGGATGCATTTCATGATCATTATGATAGTGTATTGCTACAGACTAGTAGTAACAATTACCAGCAGCTTGCACTGCTAATTAAATTTTTTTGTTCATTGGGTGCAGGAAGCAGCAAGATATCAGTAGAAGAAACAAAGAGCCATTTGCAAGAGAAGCAACGCAGCAATGGCAAGGAAGACTAGGGGCAAGGCTATAAGAAGGCTGTTGTTGCCGCTCACTGGGGGTACCCAATGGTGGGGACCATGGAAGTTTGTTTCGCATCCACACCTTTTATTATGGAACATGATCAGCAAATAGAATTGCTGCACCGCATAAACATCTTACATCCGATGTATACATCTTACATCCGAGTCGTACATGATGTATGATCATGATGCCAGCATACACTGGCTTTCTTGACATATTTTGAGGCTGCAAACCTCCAACTTCACTTAGTTTTGTGAACAAATCATCCGAATTTATAACGGCCAACTACTTCTCGGGGAGACTTGATGTTCATCGCCATTCTAAATCAGAGTTAGATTCAACTACTGGGAGCATTCAATGAAGTTCACCACGTCCAGCTACCTGCCACAGCCTGTATGTGAGCCTCCAATTCAGATCAACTGATCTCTAAATCCCAACTAAATCAAGTTCAAGAGTATTGCTTGGTTCCCTCCAGAATGCTTATTTCTCAAAGAAAAGAAAAGAAAAACTACCTAGGCTCATTTCCCAATTGAATCATGCTTAAATCTAAGTGAGGACCAATTGATCTCAGATGGTTATTCACCGTTCGATTCAACTAAGATCATTGGACCACAACTTTCCTGCAAAAAGTACAGGACAGGAATACTTGACAGATAGATAGGATGGCTTACCAAGTAGGCGCCAGTTTGGATGTTTTTGTTCAATCTTTGTAGCATTTCTGTTACAGTCACAGAAGGTAACCATTTTGGAAGTCTTTGTTCAATCTTTGTAGCATTTCTGTGACAGTCACAGAAGGGCTTTAAATGAGCCGGAGCTTCTTGCCAGGCTAGGCAATTAGTAAAGAGTCTTTAGCAAAGACTGAAACCTACATTGCCGTTGCAGACGCAATCCCATCTATAAAAAAGCAAGCTATAATTAAAACCATCCATGGATTCAACAAATCATCTGCGATAAACAGTAAATGAATATACATCTTAGCAGTGCAAGTAACTTTATTTGTGCACCACTGGCAGACAGTCCTTGAAACCAAGAGCCAACCAGTACCCAAGGCTCTACTCTCACTGGAAGTTCCATGCTCACCAAGACTACCAAGAGGAACTCCTCAATTGCATTTGTTCACTCTCTGGCACTGTCCAATCATACTTTTTGTCATTCAAGGCAGCAACCCACGTGCATGCTACTCTGTCAGGTACCTGCGCACTGAGCCGTTATACATGCATATGCTTCCCTGCTTGAGAGACTTTTCCCCCCTGCCGCCATTAATACACACACACACTGGTACGCAAGTACCTGACAAAACTTGGGTGCTTGCTTGGCATGTGCCCCACTGAACCTACTGCCGAAAGCCCAAAGGTGTGTCATTACAACGCAAGTACCTGACAAAACGTGGGTGCTAGTTTCCCATATTATCTACTGCCGAAAGCCCAAAGGTGTGTCATTACGGCGCTTCTTGTTTACCCCCACTCTGTTTGCTCCACTCTTGTCGATATTGCTGGCCCCTGATGCAGTGGACGGGCCGTCACGTTTAAGGCTGCCCGGCCTCCCTGCACAGGGCAGCACGTACGGGGACAGCATGCCATCGTCGACCAGGGAGGTTGGCAACCCCCAAGGACACCGTACTTACAGTATCCTACAACAATCTGTCCAAAAGCAAAGCCTCCCGAGTGTGTGCATACAGGTACAAAAGGATCTCAACGCTTGCACAGAGGCACACGCAGGTGGTTGTGCGCTCATGCACACGCACACACACACACCTTTGTCCACTGCCAGTGGCGCCACCCCTGCCTTGCCCTTGCCTTGGCTGCTGACCTTGTCCCCCCTCCTTGTGCCGTCGCTGCCGGCCAACAGGCTGCCGCCCTGCCTGTGTGGCTGTGCCTGAGCAGGGGGCATTGGTAGTTGCTGCTGCTGAAGCTGCAGCTGCTGCTGCCGCATCACGTGGCTGGTCGTGTTGCCGGCGTTTGAGAGAGGAGGAGGCTGGCAGGCCGGCTGCGCAGGCATCGATGCGCGCTTGCTGTACCTGACACTCGGCTCCGACTGGCCCTGCATATGACGCATGGTCAAAGTCACGCAAGCGTGATCCAACATGCAAGCGTGATCCAACATGGAAGCATGATTAGACATGTATGGCATGCAAACTGGTTTGCATACACACACACACCTAAGCACGGGCCCTTGCATGTGTGTGTGCATGCGTATTTTTTGTATGTATGTGTGCACTTCTTGGCGCACATACCTTATCATTTTGCTAGTCAGCAAAAATCAGCAAATTTGGCCCGTACATGCCTAACCATTTATACGTTGTTGTTGAAACACCCTTTCCCGCAACCCTGAGCGGATGCTTACGAGGAAGACTCAGGTGGGATGTTCAAATGGAAGACTGGTGGGAGGCAAAATTCAAATTGTATGCGTAAACTAATCCAGACTGCACTTATACACCCGCACGTAGCTGCACACTCACCCGCACACACACACACACACACACACACAACTTGGGCACGCAGCAAAGCATGTGCACAGCACTGCTCAGTACCTGGCACGAGCAGCCCCTCTTGGCTGCTTTGAAACACCTTTCCAGTGTTTGCCTTTAAAAGCGCTGAAACGCATGCACACGCATGCAGGCATGCGCACATGCATGGGTGCACATGGTAGAGTGCACGCAGGCATGGTTGGCACCAAGGAACACGCACGCACGTGCAAGCAGAACACGTCCATGGACGGCAGCGGCGCGCGGGAGAAATACGGGTGGTGCAGGGCTTCTGCAGCGGTGATGCGCGCGCGTGGGTCAAACTCCAGCATGCGCGCCAGCAGCTGGAAAGCTTCCGGGGGTGGCCTACAGGCCTCAGGGATGGTGCCTGCACATGTATCACGCATGTGGGAACCACTGGCATCCACCAGAATCACCATAGGGAAGAGAGAACCACCGGCACCCACCAGAATCTCCATAGGGAAGAGGGAGCCACCAGCACCCACCAGAATCTCCACAAGGAAGAAGAAAGCACCAGCATTTGCTTGCGGCCGGTTAAACCTTTGTGTGTGTGTGTGTATGTGTGTGTGTGTGTGTGTGTGTGCAAGCGCGCACGCGGGCAGGAGCGCTTGCGGATGCGTGGCCAGCTGACTGCACTTTTGTGCGCACAAACAACTGGAGCGTGGGCACTAGGGTGCAAGCACATGCACGCTTGTTCATTTGTGAGGCTATACTTATGTCTAATATGTCTGTGTGCCCACAAGGTTCCAACTTTGCAGCACATGTGCGGCGCGTTGCTTTGCCTGCGAGACTCAAGTCAGTAGCACGGGAGCCTGTCCAGCTGCATCATTGCTCCACACAGAGGGGCTTGTGGCAGGCCATGCACTTCCTCTTTCACAGGTCTTGTGCACCATACTACGCCTCTGATGGCCTGCTGATTTGGCTGTATGTTGATGCTAGTACACCCAAAAGCGCAGGTGGACAATGCCCGGGCAGGATCCCATACGCCGCTGATGGCTCGCAGGTGCACCCAAGCAAAGACCGCATCATTCAAGGGACACAGGAATGCATCACTGACGGGCGGCAGATGGCAAAAGCAGGAGGGCATGCCTAGTGCGCTCAGGCAGGCAACAATGCGCGCACGCGTGCGTGTGTACCTACGTGTATGTATGCGCGTGCGTTAACGTGCACTGTGTGCATGTGCACTATGTGCGTGTGTGTGGTGTGCCACTGCAAGTGCTGCCCGTCGCAGTGGATGCACGGGATCAGCAGCAGCGCGCAACTGACGTGCGAATACGTGCACTGTGTGCGTGTGTGTGGTGTGCCACTGCAAGTGCTGCCCGTCACAGAGGATGCGTGGGATCAGCCGCAGCACCCGCTGACATGCGCGCATGTGCATTTTGTGGATGTGTGTGGTGTGCCACTGTATGTGCTGCCCGTCGCAGTGGATGCACGGGATCAGCCGCAGCACACGGCTGCATTGCCTGAGGCACAATGGCGACCACTGGTAAGACCGCTCACCTTGCGCCCATAAGGTAAGACCGCCCACCTTGCGCCCATAAGGTAAGACCGCCCACCTTGCGCCCATACAGGCATTGGTAAGACTGCTCACCTTGCGCCCATACAGGCATTGGTAAGACCGCTCACCTTGCGCCCATACAGGCACTGGTAAGACTGCTCACCTTGCGCCCATACAGGCACTGGTAAGACCGCTCACCTTGCGCCCATACAGGCATTGGTAAGACCGCTCACCTTGTGCCCATACAGGCACTGGTAAGACCGCTCACCTTGTGCCCATACAGGCAGCGACGCACGCATGCTCTCCGTCACAGCCCGCTCCAACAGCACTGGGGCAGAGGTGGAGCAGGCCCTGCGCAGCACACATACATCACACACACATCACACACACATCACACACACACATCACACAGACACACACGCGCGCATGAAGGATGATGCATGGTTTGATGCAGGATGACCAGGGAGTGGTGCACATGCGCCGAAACCAACGCCGAGGCCTCGCTGCCTTGCTGTTGCACACCACGGCCCCTGCTTTGCGGGCTGCACACAAAAAAATGCATGCAACACGCTGCCCCACAGCTAATCCCGAACACCCTGGTGTGTACGCACGCACGGGAGCCCAACACTCGAGCCTGCCACCCTACCCAACGCCATGCACACTCCCCCCCGCGTCACACTGCCCCC
>LFCJ01003993.1_pt1 | contig 10801 bp, 6 predicted proteins | sample 643141 | NCBI WGS metagenome assembly LFCJ01 (sample SAMN03766243, study PRJNA286221) | soda lake metagenome | biome: soda lake; feature: Kulunda steppe; material: water; isolation source: sample B1-Br-g2 brine of Lake Bitter-1 | place: Russia: Kulunda steppe | collected 2010-07 | reverse complement strand
GCCGATCGCTGGGGCTCGTCCTCGGCGGGCTCACAATGACCGTCTTCGCTGCACTGCCGATCATCCGTGGCTATCGGTTTTATGGCCACCACGACGCGTTGACCCATCTCGGCTGGGCACGTGCGATTAGCGAGGCGACGATGTCGCCGTTCGAACTGTTCTATCCGGCGATCCATACGGTGTCGGCGCTGGTCACTGCGACACTCGATGTATCCCTCGCCCACGCAATGCTCTTGATTGTCCTCGCTACAGTGATGATGTTTTGGATTTTTATTCCATTGACAGTCGGAACGATTGTCCAGAACCGGCGCGCGCTGACGATCGGGGTTTTTGCCGGGTTCTTGCTGTTGCCGATTACGACACTATCGATGTATCTTCAAGCACATGCGATGACGCAGGCTGTGCTGTTCTCGTCCGTACTGATTTATTTGTTCGCCAAGTATGTTCGCCCAGTTGGTGATGTGACAGGAAGTACCGCGGTCGGCATCCTGTTTTTTATTGTGGGTGGTGCCACAGTGCTCTACCATCCGCAACTGGTCGCACACCTGATTCTCGTATTCTTCGCGGTTTCTATAGTTCAATACGTCGCCAGACGGTTCTGGAGCGGTGGTGCCATCGCCGGGCAACAACCTGTGTATAGTTTTGCAGTCTTCCTGATCGCACTGTTTTTATTATGGTCCGCTAACTACGGGTTCTTCGTCGGAATGCTGGAATACTTTTTCGAGGCTGTGATCGATTTCATCTCTAGTGACGGGAGCGGTGGTGGGGAAACCGTCGCTGGGCGAGGTGCTTCACTCAGTGCAGTCGGTGGGAGTTTGCTTGAAATCTTCTTCAAACTCTTCGCCGTCCACCTCGTATTCGGTCTGCTCACCGGCGGTCTGTTACTCGGACTGTTCGTCTCTCGTGATTCCGAGTTTCTCTCGCACGTTCGTCCCGAGACAACGTACTTTTTTGCTGCTCTCACTGGACTCGTGCCGGTCTTTTTCATCTACTTCGCTTCAGCAGGCTCGACACTGTATTTCAGGGTTCTGGGACTGATGATGGTATTTATTACTGTTCTCGGCTCAATTGCGCTGTACGGAGTAGCTGAGCGGTGGTCTGGTCCCGGCGTGGCAGCTCGGGCGCGATCGTACGGTCGTCCGTTGCTCGCTGCGAGCTTTGCGGTGTTTCTCGTGCTCTCGCTTGTTACCGTCTTCCCCTCTCCGTATATGTTCCATGCATCGCCCCACGTCAGCGAGATGCAAATGGATGGCTACGGGACGGCGTTTGAGACGAAAGACGAGGGCGTCTTATCGGCTGGCCTCGCGAGTGGACCCAATCGGTTCGATGATGCTGTAAACGGGAACACCGAAAAAATGGGCTCTCACGAGGACGCGCCGGAATCATCTTTCGGAAATCTCGCTGGTGAGTACGACGAAGATCGTTACTTCATACTAACACAAGCAGATTACGAGCGCGAAACGATCGTCTATGACGGACTCGGCTACGCTGCAGACGAGTTCGAGGTTGTCGGGACACAACGACGGGTGGATCGAGTCCAGTCGAATGGAGAGTTCGACATGTACTACGTGAACACGGAATAATACGATCAGAGAGGGTTATTCTCGCACAACACGGCTCGCTTGAGAGTATGACGTTACATAGACACTGAATGCTGGAAATAACCTTTTGTGTGATCAGATAGTGTTCGGTATGCGAATCGGATTCTATCACAACACTGCAGGCACGAAACACGCCGGTGGTGTCGCAATCTATGCCCGGCAGATGGCGATCGAACTTGCGAAATCGAACGAGGTCTACCTGTACACACAGGGCGGCGAACTTGCATCAGAGCTCGCTGACTCCGAGGTAAACGTGATTGATACTCCGGCGTTCGATGGCAAGGCCTTCAGGACTGCCGCAAAAGGGCTCCCGATCGGTGACCAGACATTGTCAAAGTTCGTTATGACAGCCTGGTCGGCTCACAATGGTGTCATTGATCACATCGACGATCACGTCGACATCCTTCTCACTTTTCAGGTGCTGGACGACCTCTTGCTCTCGAATCTTTTAGAGGTTCCGACCGCCCGTGGGTTTCTCAGCGATCGGAGTCCGGGTGTCGGTGCGGCCGTTCGCGAACGGTTTACTGCTACCGAAGTCAACTTCGCGAACACGCCTCGTCTCGCGGAACAGGTCGCCGACCGGTTCGGATACGAGGTCGATGCCGTAATCTCGCCGGGTGTCGACCCCACGCGGTTTCACCCGGACGTCCCACCGGCGTTCGAGCGGACGGAGCCGACGATCCTCTTTGCTGGCCGCCTCGTCAAGTCGAAAGGAATATTCGATTTTCTCGAGGCGGTCGCTCGTCTCGACAAACAAATCCACCTCCGAATCGTCGGCGCGGGGAGCGATGAAACGGCCGTCATGCAGCGGATAGGAGAACTTGGACTCGCAAATCAGAGCGTGGTCGAGGGAGAAGTCCCGCATACCGACCTCCCCGGCTACTACACGGCAGCCGACGTGTTCTGTCTTCCAACCCACGTCGATAGTTTCGGCATGGTAAACCTCGAAGCGATGGCCTGCGGTACCCCAGTCGTCACGACGGACCTCAAGGGTATCAAAACGTATTTGCGCCCTAATGTGGACGGACTTACCGTTCCGCCACGCGATCGAGATGCACTTACAATGGCCCTGAACGAACTGGTCGCAGATCCTGATCGCCGGAAGACTATGGGATCACAGGCACGAAAACGGGCCTGCGAATTCAGCTGGAGACAGCAGGCTGAGCGGTTGGAAGCGTTCTGCACAGAACTTCTGTCTGCAGACACGTCTATGACGGTCAACTCATACTGACTTCAGAGAGGGCTGTAAGTGGACAGTCAGTCTGGAACCTCTCCGCAAAAAATACGCGTCGTCCCAAAACCGAAAACGCGCGTATTTTCAGAGAACTTGAGAGTATACCCTTGTGATGAGCTACTGGTCTTGTAGAACGGCTCGAAACTGACGTTTGTAGAGTCCCGGTTTTCGGGGAACGTCGGGCGAACACACGATCTGTATCCGGTCCTCTGTAGGCAGATGTTTACAATACTGCGATTCGTACAACGGTTTTCCAGTGAGCACCGAGGACGATTTTCACGTCCAGATCGTATCGATTATAAGTAAGTTCTTGAATCCCAGTCCGAGAGTCATCGAATAACATGTCTGCCAGCCGTATTATTTCGGGATTCAAAGCGACGCTCGGTGCAAGACTACTCAATACTGTTTCCAATGGGCTATTGATATTCTTGCTAGCGGGTATCTTGCTGACGCCCGCCGAGTACGGCCTCCTGTTTCTGGTAATCGCGATTATTTCGGTAGCACAGCTGGGGGCTGACCTGGGACTCGCACAGTCGGCTGCTCGGTATGTATCCGATCTGAAAGAGACCGACCCAGCGTCGGTGCCGTTTATTATTCGAAGCTCGATCCGTTACCGGCTTGGATTGCTCGCACTCGTCGTTGGGGCAATCGTTGCATCACGAACTCTCATCGCGACCGTGCTCGAAACCCCCGAACTGGCGACACTGTTACTTGTTGGCGTAATATATCTGTGCTGTCAGTCACTATATTCTTACCATCAGACTCTGCTGCAAGGATTCAACCGGGTCGAGCTGAGTGCTATCATCGAAGTAATAAACGGTCTCGGACGGGTCCTGTTTGTTGTCGCACTGACCAGCCTCGGTCTCGGTGTCATCGGTGCCCTCTTCGGATACGTTCTCGGTGCTTTGTTCGCGACAACCGTCGGGGCAGTGTTTCTCTACCGTCGCTTCTACACCGAGTACGCCGATAGTGGCGGGAGCCGATCGCTTCGAAACCGACTTTTGCGGTATAGCGTTCCGTTGACTGCGTCTCGAAGCGCAAACGTCCTTGACCGACAGATCGATACCGTCCTCGTCGGCTATTTTTTGACTCCCGTGGCGGTCAGCTACTATGTGCTTGGTAAACAGATATCCGAATTCGTAACCGTCTTCTCCGGATCGCTCGGGTTTTCCATCTCACCAACGTTCGGTGAGCAGAAAGCAACCGACTCGCTCGATCGCGCAGCGCGCATCTATGAGACGTCGGTTCAATATATTTTACTCCTGTATTTGCCAGCAGCAGTCGGATTACTGTTGGTCGCAGACCCGGCTATTTCCCTCGTGTTCGGCACGGAGTATGCCGGTGCGGCACCGGTACTGCAAGTACTCGGGATCTACATCATCTTCCAGTCTATCACCGATGTCACAACCAACGGACTGGACTACCTCGGTCGAGCGAAAGCGCGTGCGATCGCCAAAGGAGTGACTTCAGTAGCGAACGTTATCCTCAACATCGTGCTGATTCCGATCTACGGTGTTGTTGGTGCGGCTGTCGCGACGGTGTTGACTTTTGGGACCTACACATTATTGAACGTGTACGTGATCCATAGCGAACTGTCTCTGGACCTCCGTCGTCTCGGACGCTCACTCGCACTCGCGACCGGGATCGCTAGTACGATGGGGCTCTTCGTCCTATTTCTCCTCCCGTACGTTTCGACCCTTCCAGCGCTGTTCGGGGTGATTGGCGTCGGTGTGGCCGTCTGGGGTCTCCTGGCAGTGCTCAGCGGTGTGGTCGATCCACAGGAGACAATCACACAGCTCACCTGACGTCGTCTTTGTTGAGTGGATGCCACGGGGTCGAAAGCGTCGTCCTCGCCTAGCGGTTCCTACGACCGAAAGCCGTCAGTATAGACAATCAATGAATCCTGTTGGTGGTCGGCCAACAGAAATCGAACCGTCGATTCGGCGGCGGCTTTCGCTGGAATGACATACCGTTGGCCGGAGCTACGATCAACGAGAATGAAGATGAGGGCTCGTCCCCGTTGTACGATCCACGCGTGGACAGGCCACGCAAGCGCAACTCTTGGTCGCGCTCGCATCCTTTCTTCCCGGCAAGGACGCACAATTCGTCGATTTCGACCGATCCAGCGAAATCGAGCGAAGGCGCATCAAGCGCTCTGATGAAGTGTTCAATTTTGTGGTATACTGTCTTGTGGATGACATCGATTTCGCACTGTGACTGCTCGACACTCGTGCTAAACCGGAGAAACGCGTAAATCGAGAACAACTACCGTCGGAGCGCGACTTTCGAGTGAGCGAAAACCGTACCAGTCTTGTCGCTGAATGTGTGGTCGCAGTCCTTACAGAGATACCGCTGAAAAAGCCAATAGCTGCCATTTTGGACCGTAAGGTCAGAACGACAGCGAGACAAGACACGTCGTCACGCCAGCGAACCTGCTGCAACAGGTCCGCCGCGACCGATTCCGAGTCAAACACATCCAGCGGAATCAGTCGTGTCGGGCACCGCTGAGTCGGTGCGCTTGTCTTCTTCGCCTCCCAACCGCCGCTCCGCAATATCAACAATCTCCCACAGATGAGCGTCTTTAATTTTTCACTCCTAGACAGTCCGACGCTGTTTCGAAAGAGGAAATCGCATTGAGTAACACCTGATACGTTGGTCGGAGCGGAGTTGGGGACGTTGCTTTCACTTGTCCTTGGTATTATGATGTCCCCCGAAGAGACGGTATACACTCTCGGTTGGGGTAAACTATATATTAACGAACAGACAATACGCTCTTAATATCCTACGCATTCGTTAAGCTATTCTTATAAAATTCACAACACATTGGAAAAGCCTATATTACCCCGACAATCCACGAGGAACTGCATGGATCGAACCAATCGGAACCCGCCCCGCGATATCACGATGGGTTCATCTGATATTACTGGTCGTAAGAAGCAGTTACTCAATCGACGATCGTGCCTTAGACGGATCGGCACAACCGCGCTCGCTGCTGGGACGGCCGTGACCAGTGTCGGGACGGCAATTGCTGACGAAGACGAGTATGACGTTATCGAAGTCAGTCCCGGCGAGACCTGGGAGTATCAGCTAGACGAGGGTGAGGTCTTCGAGAACTACCTGATCGATATCACCGCTACCGGTGCGGAGGCAGAACTCTGGGCGCGCACGAACGACTGGGTCATTCGGAACGTCGGTTTCAAAGGTCAGTGGGATACGACCCGTCGAGGAAACTTCATTAACGCGATGGTCCCCGATGCCGCCAGCACGGGACTGATCGAGAACATCTATATTGGGGACGGCGCAGCGACGACCAACTACCCCAACAGTCCGAACGGCGTCTTCGTTCCCCAACCCCACGCCGGAGAACTGACGATCCGTAATCTCCACGTACAACAACTCGCCGACAACGCAGTGTACGGCTCCCCGCCGGGACAATCAACTGGCAGCGACGGTGCCGTAATCATCGAGGATTCGTACTGTCGAGACATCCAGCCTGCCGGCTGGCGTGTCGGCGGCAGCGGCTCCCGTATCGAAAACTGCGTCGCGATCAACGCACATCGGGGCGTCTGGAACCGCTTCTCCGAAATTGATGTGATCGACTGTGATATTGCTGACAGCCGCCTCTCGGATATCGAAGTACGATCGGGGAGAGTGGGTGGTAATACCCCAACGGTAAACGCAAAAAACACCAGGTTCGGGACAACTGACGAAACCGACGGATCGATTAATGGCGGATCCGTCGCTGCTCCCCGACGAACTGAACCCGACGAAGTAAGTGGTGTTCCGCTGACAGCCGAAGCTGCCGCATCCGGGTCGACATCGAACGGGTTCTCGAAGTAACAACGATGATATTTTGACGGCAGTATCAGCAGTAGAATGTGTCTCAGTTTTTTCTTTATTCGATCCCCGTTGACCGTCAGCGTGCGAATTGAATCGGACAACCATTCTATCGGTTCCGTTCGCAAGATCTGACGTGAAAAATCATTCGAACGGGATGGCGATCGATGTCCAAATACCGCTCGATCGATTGCAGTCTATGCTGCAGTCGGAGTATGATTAGTCTCAAGGCTTTTATCGGTTAAATTTGCATTCAAAGATGATAGGGTGGATTAGTGGTCTCAGTAAATTCTCTGTTACTCAATTAACTCAGTTATGATAGATAGTACAGGGCTTCCTACAATATGGATCTTAGTTGAGTGCAAAACACCATACATAACAAATATATAATTATTAATGGTGAATTACCTCGATCCCGTGTGCCGATTCCGTGTACATGAAGTTGTTAAACAATATTACAAAAATAAAGGATATCTATACAGGAAAAAGTAAATATAGTGTAAAAATATACATTTTTAGCAGAAGATTTATAACAGTATGATTCTGTTACTCGCACTGCATGGCACGCGATCGATCGGAACTGGATGACGAGCGAATAGACGAGACCACCGATGAGAACGGCGATACAACGAGTAATAACGTATTACTGGGACGCCGATCGTACCTGAAGGCGGCGGGAGCCACGTCACTTGTTACGGCCGGACTCGCTGCGACCAGTATTGGTGCAGCATCGTCCGACTTCACTGTGATCGAGGTTGGTCCCGGCGAGACGTGGGAATATCAGCTCGACGACGGTGAGGTCTTCGAGAACTACCTGATTGATATCACCGCTACCGGTGCGGAGGCAGAACTCTGGGCCCGCGCGAACGACTGGGTCATTCGGAACGTCGGCTTCAAAGGGCGATGGGATACGACCCGTCGAGGAAACTTCATCAACGCGATGGTCCCCAACGCCGCTAGTACGGGGCTAATCGAGAATGTCTATATCGGTGATGGTGCAGCGACGACTAATTATCCTAACAGCCCAAACGGTGTCTTTGTTCCCCGTCCTCACGCTGGAGAACTGACGATCCGCAATCTCCACGTGCAACATCTCGCCGACAACGCGGTGTATGGCTCCCCGCCTGGTCAGGCAGGTGCCGGCGACGGTGCCGTAATCATCGAGGACTCGTACTGTCGAGACATCCAGCCCGCCGGCTGGCGTGTCGGCGGCAGCGGCTCCCGTATCGAAAACTGCGTCGCAATAAATGCCCACCGGGGCATCTGGAACCGCTTCTCCGAGATCGACGTGATCGACTGTGATATTGCCGACAGCCGCCTTTCGGATATCGAAGTACGATCGGGGAGAGTGGGTGGGAACACTCCGACGGTAAACGCTGAAAACACTAGGTTTGGAACAACGAACGAGGCGGACGGTCCAGTTGTCGGCGGAACTGTCGGTGGCCCTCGACGGACCGATCCCGACGACGTTGCGGGCGTTCCGCTGTCAGCTGAGGAAGCTGCCTCCGGATCGACGACTGCGGCCGACGACGGGTCGGCATCGACCTCAATCGATGATCCCGATGACGACCTGATCGAGGACGCCTGGAGCGACGAAGAGGCAAACCACATTATCTTCGAGGCAACCTCGGGTAATCTCTCTGAGTATCGTGTCACGGGTTTCGGTAACGCTGAACCCGGTGCGGACGCGAATACTGATCCTGACGACCCGTACCGAGATACGGTCAGTGTCGACGGTGACGAGTTCGTCGTTGAAGGGTATCTCGGCGGGTATAGGGACGACTTCTATCTTGAAGGCCGAGTTGAGTCGGTCGACGTTGATTCGGGGATAACCGTCAGCGTCAACGGCACCGAAATCGATCCTGCCGAACTAGAAGGTGTCGGTTCATGGGATGAGAGCGCTGATGCAGACGCAGAGGACCACCCTCACGTGCTCGTCATCGATGGGACCGAAGCGTCCGGGCCGACCACGTATTCGTTCAGTGTCGACGGATCGATCGTAAAATCCGAATACATGGGTGCATCGATCGATGACGACGACGAAATCGATGGCAATACTGTCAGAGGTGTCGTTGCAGACTGGCTGGACGCTTATCGCTTCAGTGGGGGTATCACTGATTTCAAACTTTTCGGTGAAGCAGGGGTTCATTTAGAGTTTGACGTTGACAAGTAGGACTACCCGAATCGATCTGCCGTCTTTATTAGTCGTTTTTATATAGACGTCTGTGTCAGCTCGCACAGCCACAGCCGAAACTGATGTATATTAATACTACTCGAGTATGGTTTCTTCTGGGCCTTGCTACGGCCGATCGAAAGGTGGGAACGTGCGATTCGAGAATCGATTCGAAAATCGTTGACTCTGGTCCCTGTTTTTCTCGCGTGCAGTAATTGGATCCAAACAATTGCCGCCCCCGTTGTGCCGATAACCGATACCCACCAGATGACTCAGACTGCTACCGATACGGACCGAGCTTTCGTTCTTGGAATCGACGGGGTACCCTGGAATCTCGTTCGGCAGTGGGCTGCGGACGGAGAACTGCCTCACTTCTCGACGTTGTTCGAGGAAGGGATCGGAGCACCACTCGAGAGCACGACACCCCCGACGACTCCACTCGCGTGGCCATCGATCGCGACAGGAGTCTGGCCGGACAAACACGGGATCTACGCGTTCCAGCGACTCGGAGCCGACTACACTCATCGAATGTACGAGAGTGGCGATCAAACGCAACCAGCACTGTGGGACCTGCTGTCGCCGTCCGTCGTCGGTAACGTCCCGATGACGTTCCCGGCCACCGAGATCGACGGTACGATGGTTACCGGAATGATGTCCCCCCAGATCGACGAGCGAAGTACGCATCCATCGGACCTTGCCGATGAGATCACCGCGGAGATTCCAGACTACAAGATCGGACTAAACTGGCAGCAATACTCCGGGTCGGAAACAGCGTTCGAGAACGATCTCGACGCGCTTGTCGACGCACGTCGGTCGTTGCTGACCAAACTGATGGAAACTGACGACTGGCGACTCTTTTTTTTCGTCTTTACGGCACCCGATAGACTGCAACACCTGATCTGGAACGATGACGTCATCCTCGAACACTACAAGCGGCTTAATGATATCCTCGGCGACGTCATCGAGTATACGGACCAGCAGAACGCAAATCTCTTTGTTGTCTCCGACCACGGGTTCGGGCCAATCTCGAAATTCGTCCATCTCAACACCGTTCTCGCAGATGGCGGATACCTCTCTCGGAGCCAGCAGAGTTCGACTCAGAGCTCGCTCGAACGGATCGGCGTCACGAAGTCAACTCTCTTAGGGACGCTTAATCGGTTTGGGATCGATAATGATTATCTTGTCGACACCCTTCCAAAGTCGCTTGTCGATCGCGTCGCAACCCAAGTGCCTGGTGATCACGAACTGTACGACGTCGACTTTTCAGAGACGGTCGCGTTCGCACACGGCCCCAGCCACATCTATATCAATGACACGGACCGCTTCGAACGAGGTACCGTGTCGCCGTCGGACATTCCATCGATCAAAAAAGAGTTGCAATCGCTCTTTTCAGACGTCACCGATCCGGACACCGGTGAGCGAGCACTGACTATTTTCGATGGCAAAGATCTCTATCCAACCGACGAGGCGGCACCTGATCTCGTTGTCGTCGGTCGAGACGGGTACGAAGAAAAGACGAAACTAGCTGATGAGGTCTTCGCTGCTGCCGGCGCGAAAGCTGCCAGCCACCGAAGTCAGGGAATCTTCTTTGCACGGGGACCGACCATTACTGCCGGCACAACACTCTCGGAGCTATCCGTCGTCGACGTTGCACCGACCCTGTTACACAGTATTGGTGACCCAGTTCCGGAAACTGTCGATGGATCGGTCCAAACCGAGTGTCTCACTACTAGGTCGGAACCACGAACGCAATCCGTCGATGGACATCGAGACGAAGATACAAAACCGACCGGCGAGTCTAAGGACGATTTCGACGACGTCGAAGATCGTCTCAAAGGACTTGGATACATGGAGTGAGTGGACATCTACCCTACACCAGCAGGGTGGACACACATGATCGCGACGGTCTTGATGTCTGGAAAACTATGACTATTGATACAGACATATTGTAACTAG
>LFCJ01003990.1_pt1 | contig 10805 bp, 12 predicted proteins | sample 643141 | NCBI WGS metagenome assembly LFCJ01 (sample SAMN03766243, study PRJNA286221) | soda lake metagenome | biome: soda lake; feature: Kulunda steppe; material: water; isolation source: sample B1-Br-g2 brine of Lake Bitter-1 | place: Russia: Kulunda steppe | collected 2010-07 | reverse complement strand
GCGGGACGCGTGGCGCGTCGCCGGCGGCACATGGCTCGACGACAGCAGCACCGTCACCATCCACCCGGCCGCGCTGAAGCGCATCACCCGCCAGCTGGCACAGCGCCTCGACGGACGCGCCGACGAGTCCGCGGAACGCGCGGCGCAGATCATCGTCGACGCGTGGCGGCAACTGCCGCCCGGCATGCGCGGCGAAGCGAAAGAAGGGGCCACGCGCTGCAGCGTCGACGGCTGCACCGAACCCTCAAGGCGCCACGCTGCTGTCTGCGAACGGCATCGTGCGCTCGACCCGGCACGCAAGACCTGCCCATGCGGCAAGACACTGAAGGCGGGAGACGGCCGTCGATGCGCTGCGTGCCGCAAACGCAAGAACCGCGCCGCATGAACCACTTGCATGGAATCACACGCGTGTGGTATCGTGACATCATAAGATCGGGAGACGTGCAGCAACCACCCCATGCACACTCCACCACGGAGGGCGCAGCGTGACTCAACTGACACGCGACTCCGCCCCCGACCGCGCTGCCACCGTTCTCGCAGAAGCCGAACTGCGCGCCGGCAGTGAACACGCCCACCAGCTGATCCAAGTCGCCGAAACGTGGATCAGCATCGCTCAACTACTCGACACATGAGCCAAGGACGACGACGATCCCCGCTGCCACGCAACTGGCCACGCATCCGCCGGCAAGTCCTCGACCGCGACGCGTGGCAATGCCAGATCCGCGAGGCGGGCTGCACCGGTGCGGCCGAAGAGGTCGACCACATCGACGGGCACGACGACCACCGGCTCGACAACCTTCAGTCCACGTGCCGATTTTGCCACCGCAGAAAGACTGCACGCGAGGCGGCTGCTGCCCGCGGACCGGCAACGCCGCCCGCTCCGCTGCCGCCGCGGCGCCGCCCAGCCGAGCCGCACCCAGGCGACACAGCATGACACGAACGGACACGCACAGCCGCGACCCATCACGTTCGAACGGATGGGGGTGGGACCCGAACACCTGTACCAAGGTCGGATGGGTTGACAGCATGTCACGCTCTGTACGGATCTCAAGGTCGACGGTCACCTAGTGGAGCCCGTCCAGGTAGCACCTTGGAGGCCCCATGCCCCCTATTCCGAAGCGGTCGTCGGAGCGCCGGCGCCGCAACGTCGAGTCGCGACCCGATCACGCCGCGGCCGGTGAGGTCGATCCGCCGCCTGCCGCGGAGCATTGGCACGAGCTCGCCGCCGACTGGTACCGGTCGTTGCAGCAGTCGGGTCAGAGCGTGTTCTACGAGCAGTCGGATTGGGAGACCGCCCGCATCTGGGCGGAGCTCTTGTCCCGCCAGCTGGAGTCGGGCCGCGTGTCTGCGCAGATGATTCAGGCGTGGCAGACGGCGGCTGGCGAGCTGTTGACGACGGAGGGTGCCCGCCGGAAAGCTCGGCTTGAGTTGGACCGAGCCGAAGAGTCGGATGAGGTCCCGGCCGAGGTGGCGGCGATTGACGAGTACCGGAAGATCGTCGGAGGGTGAGCGAGCCGGTCGCCTACGGGCCGACGTGGTCCCGTGGCGAGGATGGCCGGTTCTTGCTGCCCGAGCGTACGCTTGGCTGGCATGTGCTCGGCTGGGCGTCGACGCATCTGCTGCAGCCGGACGGACCTAACGCTGGGGGGGTGTGGCGTGCGACGCCGGAGCAGGCGCGCTTCTTGCTCTGGTGGTATGCGATCGATGAGCGCGGCCGGTGGCTGTACCCGTACGGCGTGCTGCGCCGCGTGAAGGGGTGGGGCAAGGATCCGATTGGGGCGGTGATCTGCGCCGCCGAGTTCGCCGGGCCGTGCCGGTTCGGCGGCTGGCAGTCGGACGGCGAGCCCATTGCGGTGCCTCACCCGACCGCGTGGGTGCAGGTCGCGGCGGTGAACTTGGACCAGACGCGTATCACGATGTCGTTGTTCCCGTCCATCTTCACCGACGAGCTGATCGCAGAGCACGGCATCGACCTCGGCAAGGAGATCATCTACGCCGAGAAGGGAAAGCGCCGCCTCGAGGCGGTGACCTCGTCGCCGCGCGCGCTTGAGGGCGCCCGTGCGACGTTCGTGCTCGCCAACGAGACGCAGCACTGGCTTGAGGCCAACGAGGGCCACGCGATGGCTGCGGTGATCGACCGCAACGCTATCAAGAGCCGCGACGGCTCCGCACGCGCGCTGGCGCTCACGAACGCGCACGCGCCCGGCGAGGGGTCGGTGGCGGAGCGCGACTGGGACGCCTACCAGAAGATCGCGGGCGGGCAGACGCGGTCGCAGGGCTGGCTGTACGACTCGCTGGAGGCGCCGCCCGACACGGACCTGTCCGACGCGGACAGTTTACGCGCCGCGATCCGGGCGGCGCGTGGCGATAGCGATTGGCTCGACGAGGACCGCACCGTTGAGGCGGTGTGGGACCCCCGCACGCCTCCGAGTATCTCGCGCCGGTTCTACCTGAACCAGTTGGCGGCGGCGGAGGACGCGTGGGTGGCGCCGCACGAATGGGACGCGTGCCTCGTTGATGACCGCCTCGCCGACGGCGACGAGGTGGTGCTTGGCTTCGACGGGTCGCGCAGCTCGGACGCCACCGCCCTCATTGCCTGCCGGGTCAGTGACGGCCTGGTCGAGCTGCTGGACGTGTGGGAAGAACCCGCCAACGACCCGAACTGGGAAGTGCCTCGCACGGAGGTTGATGGTGCCGTGTCGAAGGCGCACGAACGGTTCCGGGTTTCGGCGTTCTTCGCGGACGTCCACCCGTGGGAGTCCTACATCGACGCGTGGGCGTCAGAGTGGGGCGAAGACTACCGGGTGTGGGCGACGTCGAAGCACGCTGTCGCGTACGACATGCGCAACCGAGGTCGCGAGTTCACGTACGCTGCCGAGAAGGTCGCCCAAGAGGTCGCCGACGGTGAGTTGCGCGCTGCGTCCGACATGGTGCTGACTCGGCACGTCAAGAACGCGCGGCGACGCCCCAACCGCCATGGCGTCGCGTTCGGCAAGGAGCACCGCGAGTCAAGCCGGAAGGTCGACGCGGCGGTGGCGATGGTGATCGCCCGGCACGCGCGCGACGAGCTCTGGTTGCGCGGCGACAAGAAGAAGCGAGCGTCGACGACGATGCGAGGCGTCTAATGCCAATGGACTCGCGAGAGGCGCGCCTCGAGCTCGACCGGATGCGCCACAACGCGCACGTTGAGCGGCAGCGTCTCGACCTGTTCGAGCGGTACCACCGCGGCCATCACGACTGGCCGTATCAGCCGTCGACGGCGACGGTCGAGTTCAAGACGTTGGCGGAGCGGGCGATCACGAACTTGCTTCCGCTTGTCGTTGACACGCTGGTCGAGCGGCTATACGTGGACGGCTATCGGCCGGAGGTGCAGGACGACGCGAACTCGCGGGCGTGGGATTGGTGGCAGGCCAACGGCCTTGACTCGCGGCAGAAGCAGCTGTACGAGACGGTGGCGATCAACGGGTACGGCTTTGTGCTAGTGCTGCCGGGCGACCCGGTGCCGTGGATGCGTCCGGCGTCGGCGCGGTCGTGGCACGCCGAGTACGTCGAGCCTGACGACGACTGGCCGACCCGCGCGGTGCGGATGGACGCGGGTGGGAAGACGGCACGGCTGTTGGACGCTGACGCGCTCTACGTCATGGAGCGGTCCGGCAACCGGTGGGACGTGTCGGAGGTGTGGGAGCACGGCCTCGGCGTCTGCCCGCTGGTGCGGTTCCGCTGCCGCTGGGATCTCGACCACGACCATCCGATCGGCGAGGTCGAGCCGCTTCTGCGCATCCAAGACCGGCTGAACCAGACCGTGTTTGACCTGCTGGTCGCGCAGACCTATGCGAGCGTGCCGCAGAAGTACATCACCGGCCTGGTGGAGCAGGACGATCAGAGTATCGCGCATGCGCTCGCGAAGCGCGTGTGGACGTTCGACGAGCCGGGCACCGAGGTCGGCCAGCTCGGCGAGGCGAACCTCAACAACATCGTGCAGGCGATCAGTAACACGCTGCGCGTCTACGGGCTGGTGTCGAAGACGCCTCCGCACTATCTGCTCGGCGAGATCGTAAACCTGAGCGCGGAGGCGTTGACGGCGGCGGACACGTCATTGTCGAAGAAGGTTGAGGATCGGCAGACGGTGCTCGGCGAGTCGTGGGAGCAGGCGCTGCGCCTCGCCGGCGTGGCTGCGGGCGACGAAGAAGCGGCGGGCGACCACGCGTCGCAGGTGGTGTGGCGTGACACCGACCCGCGCGCCCTCTCGTCGACGGTCGACGCGCTGTCGAAGATGGTCGAGGGCTTGCAGGTTCCCCCGGAGATGACGTGGCCGATGATCCCGGGGTGGACGCAGCAGGACGTGGAGCGCGCCCAGGCGATCCGCGAGCAAGGCGACCCGCTCGCGCAGGTCGAGGAAGAGATCGCCCGACAGCTAGAGGGCCATGCCGACGCGTGAGGCGCGTCGCATCACGCTTGAGTGGCACAAGGCGGAGGGTCAGGCGCGCGCGCGACTGTGGCGTGAGCTGCGTTCCGTGTTCGATGAGGCCTGGGACTCCGACCGGATCGAGTCGAGCACCGACGCGATAGCGGCAAGGTTCGCAAGCATGGTGCTCGAGGGCCACAAGCGGTCGGCGGACCGCGCGTCGGAGTACATGGTCGATTTCCGCACGGAGATGGGCGTCGACAGCGAAGAGCTCGTCCATCCGCCTCAACCGTCGGACGACAAGATACGACAGGCACTGTCCACGGCTGGCAGGGTGGCTGCGTTCAGGGCGCTGCGGAAGGGTATGGGCCGCAGGGAGGCATCGAGCCGTGCCCTCACTCGGATTGAGGGCACGGGCTCAAACGTGATGCTGTCGGGCGGACGCGAGACGGTCCACCGCAGCGTCGACGCGGATCCGAAGGCAATCGGCTACGCGCGCGCCCCCGAGGCCGACGCCTGCGAGTTCTGCGCGATGCTCGCTGGCCGCGGTCCGGTCTACACGAAAGAGACGGCGGGGTTCGAGGCGCACACCAACTGCATGTGCGAGCCAGAGCCTTTGTACGAGTCGTTTGAGCCGTTCAACGATACGGCGAAGCGGGCGGCAGAAATCTATGACCAGTTCGCGAAGAGCGAGAAGGGCAGTAAGGCGCAGCTTGCTGCTTTCCGTCGAGCGTGGCGCGCCGAACCGGGTGGCTGGTCGTAACAGAGGGCATCAAGTGGTGTCGAGCGCCAGGAGCGCATGATGAGCGAAGAGCAAACTGAGCAGGTGGAGGCCGTCGAGGCTAGCGCCGTCGACGAGCAGGCCGAACCGGCAAGCGCCGAGCAGGCCGGCACCAGCGAGGAGAAACCGCCGTGGGGCTCCGACGACGAGTTCGACCCGGAGCGCGCCTGGCGGCTGATCCAGAACCTCCGCAAGGAGAAGGAAGATCTCAAGCCGCTCGCTGACAAGGCGAAGGAGCTTGAGAAAGAACAGATGAGCGAGCAGGAAAAGCTTGTCGCCGAACGCGACGAGTTGCGCAGCGAGCAGCAGCGGCTAGCGGGCGAGACGACCGCGCTGCGCGTCGCCCTGCGCTACGGCCTCACCGAGGAAGACCTGGACCTCATCGGGTCCGACAACGAAGAGAAGATTGAGCAGCGAGCCAAGCGGCTCGCCGAGCTCCGCACCAGCAGCAACGCATCGCAACGCCCGGAGCCAAAGCTGGCACCGACAAGCGTCGGGGGCGATGCCGAACCTGACGGAGACGAGCTAGTGAAGCGGATCCGTCAGCGTCAGGGACGAGTCATCTAACCCCCTAGGAGGGATCAGCAACAATGGCTAACTCGTTTGTCACTGCCAAGCAGGTGAGCTCTGCGGCGATCGAGCTGCTGGCACGCAACATCGTGCTGCCGCAGACCGTCACGATGGCCCCTGCCGGCGAGTTCTCCGGCCCGTCTGGTGGCACCGTCACCATTCGGATCCCGCAGCCCGGCTCGAGCAACACTCGGTCCGACAAGGCCGAGGAGATCACCTACGACGACGTCACCGAGGCGAACGTCGACCTGTCCATGGACTACATCTACCACGCGACGCGGCTGGCCCATGAGGAGCTGACCCTGGAGCTGGTGGACTTCGCCGCTCAGGTGACTGACGTGCAGGTGGACGCGGTGGCGCGCGGCGCCGAGAACACCCTCGCGTCGGAGATGAACGACCTCGACAACGACGAGGCGTCCGTTGGCCGCAACGCCGACGACATTGAGGCGGCGATCCTGCAGGCCCGCGAGGACCTGTCCAAGAACGACGTGCCGGCCGGCAACCGGTACATCGCCCACGGCCCCGAAGTTACCTCGGAGCTGCTGAAGATCGACAAGTTCGTGCGGGTAGACGCCAGCGGTGACGACAACGCGCTTCGTCAGGCGATGGTCGGCCAGCTGTACGGCTTCACGTTCGTCGAGTCCAACGCGCTCGACCCTGACATCGCCGTTGCCTACCACCGGTCGGGCTTCGCGATGGCGAACAAGCGGCCGGTCATCAGCGCTCCCGGCGGCGGGCAGACCGGCATGGTCGACACCGCGTCGGCGACGCAGGGCCCGCTGACGCTGACGCAGGTGTTCCAGTGGGATGCCCGCTACGCGGCCACCAGCAGCATGCTCGCCACCTTCGCCGGGTCGAAGGTCGTCGACGAGGACCGCATCTTCAAGTTCCAGCTTGAGGCGTAACGGTAGGGGCGGAGGCGCCGCATGAGTGAACCGCTCATCAAGGTCGAGGACTTCGAGGTCCGCTTCGACCGTGAGCTCTCCGACAAGGAGCGGACACGTGTCGAGGCGCTCATCGACGACGCCTCCGCCCTCGTCCGGTCGGTGGCCGCGGTGGACTTCACCGACGAGAACGGCGGCGGCGTGCCGGACGAGATCATCCCGGTCGTCGTCGCCGCCGTCCGTCGGGCGATTCAAAACCCGGACGACCTGACGTCCGAGTCGATCGGCAACTACTCGTGGCAGCGCGACGGTGGCGAGCCCGGCAACGTGTTCCTGACGTCGCATGAGAAGCGGGTCGCGCGTCGCGCCGCCGGTAAGGGGTCGTGGCGCAGCGTCGAGTTGCAGGCCGACCCTGGCTTCGACAACTACGGGCCGCGCATCTGGCAGCAGCCGGAGCGGATCACCCAGCAGGTGTGGCCGTGAATCCCCGCCTGTCGATGCGTGTGACGACGGAGCGCGAGTCGGAGAACGGCTCCGACCCGTACGGCGGCGGCACGGACGTCGAGACGATCCTTGACGGCGAGCCTGCCTACTGGTGGGCGCAGTCCGGCCGTGAGGCGATCTCGGATGACCGGTCGGTGGTCGTGGCGGACGAGCACATCATCGTCTCCCGCGACGCCGACCTCCGAGAAGGGGATCGGGTCGTGTCGGTGACGGATCAGCGTGGCGACGAGCTGCTGCTGCGCGATCGCACCGTCGAGTACGTCGCCCGCGAGCGCAACCACTTGGACGCGAGCGTGAGGGCCGTGTCGTGACTGCCCGTATCAAGGAGTGGCGCGGCCAGGAGATCGCCCGCAAGGTTCGTGACGCTGCCGTGGAGGCGATCGACGAGACGACGGAGGCGTGCGCCCGGCAGGCCGCAGCGGGCCGGTCCGGGTCCATCGCGGGTCTCGAGTCGGAGCCGGCGTCGGGTGATCCGCCTAAGGGACGGTGGGGCCTGTTCCCAGAAAAGCGCGGCGACCCGTGGTATGAGCTCTTCTGGGAGGTCGGCACGCCCTTCATCCCGGGTGACAACGCGAAGCGCCGCGCGGCTGATGACCAGTACGGCCAGTTGGCGGATCGGATCAGGAGTCGCGTCGAATGAGTGATCCGGTCGCTGCCGTTGTTGAGGTCTTGGACGCGCAGCTAGGCGTCCCCGTCTACGGCGCGTCGTTTCGTGGCGAGCCGCCGGGCGCGTTGGTGCGCGGGTCGGGTGGCGGCAGCTTGACGATCGGGTTCCTCCCGTCGGTGGACGCGACGGTGGACGTGCGCGTCTACCACGACTCGGATTGGGAGGCCTCGAAGGTCGACCGGCAGGTCCGCAACCTGCTTCACAACGTCCAAGACGTGTCCACAAGCCACGGTCTGGTGCGCTGGTGCGCGCTGTCCGGCGGCCCCAACCAGCTGCAAGAGAGCGACACCGGCTGGCCGCTGGTGCTGACGACATGGCAGGTCTACGGCGACTGGTTCGCCAGCGAGAAGGAGTAACTGATGAGTCGTGCAGAGCTGATCGCACAGCCGCTTGAGGTCTACCTAGCGCCGGAGGGCGAGACGTTCCCCGAGCTCGGCGAGGACCCTCAGGGCGACTGGGAGCTGTTGGGCAAGAGCTTTCCCGAGAACGTCGGCGAGGACGGTGTGACCGTCGAGCTCGGCCAGGACGTCGAGGAGTACCGCGGGTCGGCGACGCTGCCGGTGGAGGCGTTCCGCACCGAGGAGACGATCACGTTCACGGTCCAGGTGCATGACATGCGGCCGGAGACGTGGGCGTGGCTTACGGGCAACGACGTTGAGGAGGACGGCGAAGAGAAGTCGCTGAACCTCGAGCGCGGCGCGAACACGGCGAAGTTCGCGCTGCTGGCGCGCGGCGCGTCGCCCTACGACCGGGGTGGGTATGCGCAGTTTGAGGTGCCGCGCTGCTACCAGAGTGGTGAGCCGGAGGCCGAGTTCTCCAAGGGCGAGCCTGCCGGGTTGGAGCTCGAGTTCACCGCGTTGCAGCCTGACGAGGGCGACGAGATCCGTCTGGTCGCTGAGGGCGCCTGATGACCGAGCCGCTGCTTGACCTGACCGCCGTTGAGGGTGAGCGGCGGCCCGTCAGAATCGACGATGGCGACGTCGTGTGGATGGCGTCGCCGCAGACGATCGGGCCGCGTGACCTTGCGCGGATCGCGGCGATGCAGCAGTACCAGTCGGCCGACGTGTTCGACGAGGCTGCGGCCGAGGCGGCGGAGTCGGCGATGACGGAGGCCGCCTGCATCGTCCTTCCTGATGTGGACCGGGAGCGTGTCGCTGCCATGCCGTTCCTGCGTCGGGCGCGGCTGGTGGAGGCTTTCATGAGCGGGCTCGCGCAGGCGCCCTCCGGGCGGGAGCCCGCAGCGGCGGCGGAGGGCGCGTCGACTGGGGCGAGCTGATTCCCCGGTTGGCTCGCTTCTATGGCGGGCCGGTGGGCCAGTGGCTGGACACGCCGATCTGTCTGATCCGCGCGTGTGCGGACCAGTTGCCGAGGTTGCAGGCGTCGGAGCAGTTGTCGGCGATCTCCGCTTCGGCGATGGGCGCTGGCCGTGTGAAGAAGAGCGCGGCTGATAAGGCGCGTCGCCAGCTCGAGAAGGCGGCCCGGAAGGGTGAGCGGGCGCAGCCCGTGTCGCCTGGCGTGTTGGGCGCGCATGGTATCCGAGCAGTCGCACCGGGCGGGGAGGAGTAGCGTATGGCGTCGCTCGGGTCGGCGGTCCTCGACCTCACCGCGGACACGTCGCAGCTCGACAGTGATCTGCAAGAGGCCGACAGCACGACGCAGTCACGCATGGGCGGCATCGCGTCGACGGTCGGCAAGGGTGCCGCGGCCGCTGGCGCTGCGCTCGCAGCGTACGGGGCGGCGGCGGTCACGTCGGCGTGGCAGACCGCTAACCTCGGCGACGAGCTCGACAAGACCTCAAGCCGCCTCGGCGTGTCCACTGACGCGCTGCAGGACTTCAACTACTGGGCCGAGCAGAACGGGGTGGAGTCCTCGACGCTTGAGCGTGCCGTTGGCCGCCTGAACCAGCGGGTCGGCGAGGCCGCGCGGGGCAACGATCAGTACGCCGACGCGTTCCGCGACCTCGGCGTCGACATCAAGGACGCGAACGGCGACATCCGCGACAGCGAAGCGGTGATGGGCGACACCATCGACCGGCTGATGGAGATCGAGGATCCGGCAGAGCGGGCGTCGCAGGCGTCGGAGGTGTTCGGCGACCGGGTGGCGCGTGATCTGCAGCCCGCCCTCGAGGACGGTTCCCTCACCCTCGAGGAGGCGACCGAGGCGATGGACGGCCACGGTCGCATGACCGAAGAGCAGATCGAGGCCAGCGCGAGGTTCCAGGACGCGTGGCACGACGTGACCACGGCGCTGCAAGGGTTCATGCGCGACGCGGCGATGCCGCTCGTCGAGTTCATGGGTGACACGCTGTTCCCGTTCATCAGCGAGACGATCCTGCCGCTGCTGCAAGAGTTCGGTGACGCGTTCCGCGAGGACGGCATCGCCGGCGGCATTAGTTTCCTGCAAGACCGGATGGCGGAGCTTGGCCCGCAGATCCTCGACCAGCTGTCGGGGTGGGCGACCGCGTTCATCGACTGGGCGCAAGAGACGATCCCTGACGCGATCGCGTCGTTCGCCGAGTCGTTCCCTGACTTCTTGGCGAACATGATGGAGTTCCGCGCCGACCTTATCGAGACGGCGCTGGAACTGTTCGCTGCGATCGTTGACGGGATCCTTGAGACGCTACCCGACCTGCTCGACGCGGCGTCCGACATTCTGACCGACACGCTCGACCTGATCCTCGAGTTCGTGCCCGACATGCTCGACACCGGCATTGAACTGTTGCTGGGACTCATCGATGGTCTCGTCGACGCGTTGCCGGATCTGCTTGACACGGCGATGAACGTCATCGACGATCTGCTAGAAGCGATCCTTGGCTTCTTGCCGGACCTGTTGGACGCGGGCATTGAGCTGCTCCTGTCGCTGCTTGACGGGCTGCTTGAGGCGCTGCCCGACATTATCGACTTCGCGTGGACCGACCTGATCCCGTCGGTTCTCCAGTCGATTTGGGACAACCTGCCGAAGATCCTTGAGGCTGGCCTTGACCTGATCGCGTCG
>LFCJ01003989.1_pt1 | contig 10807 bp, 9 predicted proteins | sample 643141 | NCBI WGS metagenome assembly LFCJ01 (sample SAMN03766243, study PRJNA286221) | soda lake metagenome | biome: soda lake; feature: Kulunda steppe; material: water; isolation source: sample B1-Br-g2 brine of Lake Bitter-1 | place: Russia: Kulunda steppe | collected 2010-07 | reverse complement strand
TGTATGTATGTATGTATGTATGTATGTATGTATGTATGTATGTATGTATGTATGTATGTATGTATGTATGTATGTATGTATGTATGTATGTATGTATGTATGTATGTATGTATGTATGTTTGTATGTGTGTGGCTTGAACACCTGAAACACGGACTTGAGAGCCCGTCGGCCTTTCGATTACCTTGACCCACACCACAATAACCAGCAGAAGGCCCAGTCCTGTCCCACGGGCAAGCCATGCTGTGTTCATCATTGATGGATGTTATCGAATCATAACTTTCTCCTGTCAGCAAAGTTGCTAATAATAAAGCTCGAGTAGCTCAAGAAGAATTCAAACAACAACCGTCCTGTGGCCTGCCTGCTGCGGGAAATTTTATGAGCATGGAGCTTTGTGTGACTGTCACTGTTGCTCTGTTGGGGTTGCTGGTATTCTTGATCCTCGTCAAGCAGCAGCAGAAAAGGGTGGCCGGTCACGTAGGTCAGCTCACGCCAAAGCCCAGTACAAAGGAAGGTACAGCAAGAAGAAAGGCGCCGGGAGTGTACACGCGAGAGGAAGTTGCCAAGCACTGCACGCGGGATGATGCCTGGATCATCGTGCGGGAGAAGCACAGCGGCGTGCACAAGGTGTACGACGTCACACAGTACGTGGATGAACACCCCGGGGGTGAAAGTATTTTAAATCATGCGGGAGGCGATGCCACGGAGGGGTTTTTGGGGCCCCAGCACCCTGACACTGTGTTCGTGCTGGTAGAAGACTTTTACATCGGCACCCTTGCTGAGCAGTAGCAGCGGCAGTAGATAATTACAGGAGTCTTCTCTTGCATCTGTGCAAGGGTGGGTAGATATGCATTGAGAGCAATGTGCAAGCACGCAAGCTGCTGAGCGCTTCTGCTTCACTTAGCTGGCTGGGTAGCTCATGCAATGACACATGTTTGGTTTTGAATGTGTGTTTTGGACCAGAGGAAAAAGGGCGCCAGTGCGGCCTGCCCGATTACGAACTTATTCAGCCCATTACCTCAGTATAACTCATGCCAGGAGTGCACACTCATTGCACATGACACCCTTTGATGAATGTTTTTTTCTTTCATCGCCATCTTCCACTTATGCGTATGTTTTCATGTACGCCATTTATGCGTATGTTTTCATGTACGCCACTTATGCATATATTTCCATGTACGCCAATGCGTGTGCTCACGATATGTAATTCCAACAAGGTCGGCTTGCACGAATAACTTGTGTGAACTCTTTAGTGAGTGCAAACATGGAAGAAGAGCAGCTTGTCAGAACCCTCCTTTCACTAAACATCCCCTTCCCAATTTGATGATGGGGGGTTGCCTGGTGCTTGCACCAGATGTAAACCTATTCCTTAATGCATGCAAGCAGGTTGGCATAGTCTTCTATTCTTTTTCTCTCCTCAGATTGTAATAACAGGGTTCGTAACAGATGGATATCTAGCTTGTTCATCTGTGTTTAGACCAGAAACCTCGAAAAGAAATGACTACGCCAACAAGGTAAACCCTGTTACGTGAATTCAGGAAGAAGTTTGTATCTGTTGCAAGCACCAGGGCACTATACGTGGCTATTTGGGTGCACTTTGCCCTTAGTGCAGAAGCTATGCCAGTCAGTTCTGCTCTGTTTATGGTATTGCTTATCCCAACTCCGCCAAAGTTAGCATAAATGGCTGTGATTGTCGCAGGTATAAAGGTTCCTGCTCCAACACATTCTTGACTTTTATAAGTCAGGCAAGTATCATTAGTGTAGGCCGACAGATGCCAGTCTGGAACTTCCAGGTTGAACCGGTTGAACCTTCTGTCTTAAATTGTCATTTGTGAGCGCTGTGAGCTGGGGGGCCGTAGTGATAGATCTAAAATTCTTTGTGAAAGCTGAGACATTCAGTTTCTTCCTAAATCATTTTGGGATTCTGATTAGTCTTGCCGCGTCCTGAGTGAGTGGATGTGAGCAGGGCTCAGCTTCCAGGCTGGAATATGGCTTCAGGTATGGCATCAGGCAAGACTGCACACCACCTTGGGTTCTTATCAAATAGCATGTGCTGTGCTTCTTTATTCCATACAACACTAGTTTCAGGATCCCATTCAGGAGCTGGAGTGCTTGCATTGTTTCCAATCCAGAAATCTTGTCTACGATAGGTCACTGATGCCTGTGGAATAGTGCCTAAGATAGTACAATGCTCTTGATATTTTCTAAGAATCTGCATGTAAGCATTTGCATTAAGGCCCTTCCAATTTGTGAGGAGCAGAAAACTTGCAGTGGCACTTTCAGTGTAAAGGGATGAGTAGATTGCAGGACGCAGCATGTTAAGCATGACACTATCGTCGTAGTGAGGGTGGCATACCGAGGGGCCTGTGAACTTTGTTGCTAAAGGATATTGAAATAGGATCCAACAATCACACCTCTTTTCCTTTTGCTCCGCACCTCTTTGAATGTAGAGCCATAGCTTGAATCAGATGCTGTTCTGTCCTTGGTTACCATAACCCATGCTTGAAGTGCTTTACGTGCATGGTCAGGTAAGGCTCGCATGTGTAAGTCTTTAACCTTTTGAATTATCGTTTATGAACCGTCAAGGTGCATTCCTTTTTGTCAGATGGAGACCAACTAATTCAGAGTTAAGGTCTTTGGGTGGAGGCATGTCTTGATTGTGATAACCTGAATCTCGTGCATGGTGGAATGCATTCGCTAGATTTATGTACAGCTTAGTACTCAGCATACCAACACATTTTCCATCAGGGGTGTATATACAAGCCCTTGTAGCATTTGAGACTTGTGGAAAAGTGGCATAGTTTGTAGGGCTTACAGGAGTTTCTGTATCAATGCGTTGAGCTTCTGTCCTTGCCAGCTTGACTTGAGTAATTTGGTTGATCTCTCTGATCCATACTTCGCATTTCCCAGTTGGTTGAATATCCATTTCTGGGTTAGTAGGCTGCACGTCAAAGACAGCTTTTTGTCTGATCTTATCTCTGTGTGTTGTCTTCCAAGTCATTTAAAGGATCTGGTTGAAGGTCAAAGCCTTGGGTAGAGGCGGAATAGGAATAAATAAGCAAGGAAAATAAACTTGCTCTTAAGAGCAATTGAGAAATCAGATATCTCGACGCGCATGAAAGTTGCAGAATTGCCTTCATAGGTTATATAGGCTATATGATATAGCCAACATAAATGCCCTTTGCAAAGATTATTCGTCTTTTAATTACAAATGCCCAAGATAATTCTTCCAGAAAATCTGTATCACTTGTCAGAGAGTGGGAGCCACACACTTCTTCTGCAGCTCCTCCAACTGTGCCTGCAGCTCCTCCACCACAAAGGCTTTACTTCGTTTTAGCTCAAGCATTGCCTGCTCCTGCTCACGAGATTGTGCCTGCAACTCCTCACGCTTCTCCTCTAAGAGTTGAACATGCTTCAACAAGTCATCCTCCACCTTACGCTGCCCTTGCAAGCACTGCTGCACCTCTGCCAGCTGCTGTTGCTCAAGAGCACGCTGTTGTTCAAGGTGCTCCTTCTCCTCTCTAAGTTTCTGCACCTCTGCCAGCTGCTGCTGCGCTACTGCATGGAGTGCTTCAATGTCAGGGAGGGTAGATGTCTGCCCAGAAACTCCTTGCCAACTCAAGCTTTATGCCAGATTCTGTTTGCACTGCACCAAGGCTTGAAGCACCACCACCTTCAGGACCATCAACAACACCAATTATAAGTTCAATTCAATTATGAATTTTATTAAGGCACAGTAGTACTTGCAGGTAGAGTCATAATTGCTGTGCCCAGTAAACGAGGCTAGGCCCAGATCACCTTGCACCCAAGCCCCCCCCCCGATCCAACCTTATATGGGCTCAGAAATTTCTGAAAAGCTGTGGATAATTCGTTCGCAGCAACAAGTTCCTCGCGGGGCGCGCAGTGCATAGCCGTGTGTTTTTTCACTCTACTCACCCTCAGCATCATTATTTTATGTCTTGAGCGTTTTAAGTGGGCTTGATGGGCCACCAGCAGACATTGGCCTTAGTCGTGTGTCCAGAGTTGTCGTCCTGTCGGGGTAAAGAATACGTATACGATGTTGCGTCAGTGTTTGTGGATGATCAATGTCTAAAAGAGTAAGAGCAGCCGGTCTGTCTAAGCAAGTTTCGACAAGTGCGCGATGACCAAAATAATACAAGGGGGGCTCCTTCTGTTTTCTGCAGCATTTACTTTAAGAATTTTTTGCCTGGATCATTATTTTCTAAGATCGCGATGATATTCTAAGGTCAGCAGACTTCCCGTGTCCATGGGGAAAGGCAGCAAGCCACGGCCTCCCAACCACCGTACTGTACATAGAAGGACCTGAAGCATGCTTCCAGGCTACGGCATGAAGTGAAGCTGTTGAACCTATCCAGACTGCCCTGGAGGCCACCACTGTAGGACTAACGCAATTTCAGCAATTGTGGGGCTCTTAGGCTTGCACTTGTGGAGTTGCTGGACTTGCCTTAAAATTTGGTAGCTATGCACAGAGGGTGTTTAAAAACATCTGCACTCAGATTCTGAAATTTCTGGGTTGGAATGCTGGGCATGCCCACGCGCACGTGCGCACTTCTCAGGCATGTCGGCTAGCACTTGCGCATGCGTCTCTTCCCATCACTTAGGCACCTCCAATCTATCAGCAGCTTCTATGAAGGCTTCAAGCAAGCGCATGATGAGCCAGCCCATGGGCTCTAGCGCTGGCAATAAGAAGCCCAAGCTCAAGCGTGCCCGCCAACTCCGTCAAGGCCTCCACACGCCAAGTTTGGGGTGGCTCCAAAGAAGTGGGCAGGCCCAAATCACTCAAGCGGTCAGCATTCCCTAAGCTTTCCCTGCAGCTGAGTCTGAATCTTCCAACTTTCCTGACATACTGAGCACCCCCAGGGGCTGTTGGATTCTCAGTAGGCCGGTGGTGTTGATGCTGACGCCATGACGCTGAGGCTGATGAAAAAGGGAGTACCCGCGCCCTTTACCTTAATCTTTTTGCCGAGACAGCTATATATAAAGTACTACTAGTAGATGCATAACCAGGAGGAAGGTCATGCATCTATTTGGGCAGTGCCCACAGCCTGGGTTCTCTACTTACTATTAGCATAAGTACTAGTCGTTGAAGTCAAATGTTGTGACGACGCAAGATGTATCGAGTCCAAACCAGAGCAACAACTTGCAAGAGCAACCATACAGTGTTGTAAATTACAAACACATACTTGCACAGCAATGCCACAAAGTGAGCTTCCATATTGTCCAAATTTGAATGATGGATACCATTTTGAATTTCGAATTGAGCTACCAAACTGAGCCTAGCCTAGAAAAAAACTCCTGCTAGACCTTCACACTCATTTGATTCATTTCAAATACAAGTTGTAATCAGTGTGCTTGCATAATCCCAGTACCACCACTCTGTTCCATTTAGACCGCAGCGTATTCACAGCGCCCCATGCTGCTGGTTATGGGCGAGCTGTTGTGCGCTAACCAATCAGCCTTACAACCAGGCTGGCTGTTGACCCTAACTTGTAACTTATGGGTGAGCTATTGTGCGCTTTTTCTGCAGTCTCATCTTGCACGGTTGGGCATTGACACTCAGCGCGTATCAGTGCCATACGGCCCAACCAACTTTCCGTCCACCTCTATCACGCTCCAAACAGATTAGTTCAATGTTCAGAGCCGTTCTGACCCTCACTGACGTTCCTTTTCTCAGTTTGATGGAGAGATTTTACCTGGTGCTTGCACCAGCTGCAAACCCCTCTTTCAATTTCCGCCTAAAGGAATACCACTGCTGGTGTTTTATTTCTTCCACCAATTCCACCACGGGCAAGACAAAGCATGAGCAATGCTAACTTAACATGGGCACGACAAAGACCTTCTTATTGCTAAGCTTCCAAAAATCTCGTCCATTGCGTGAAACCGAGTACACTTCCTGCAGCCGTTGCCCATGGTGCTACGCATCACTTTACACAACGTCGCACACCAGGTGGCACTTCAGCTAGGTTAAAAGAGCTTTTTGCAGGCAAAGCATGTGTAAACGCAGAGCATTCCGCCACTTAACAAAAGGAGCTTGCTATTGCATCTGAGGGATGCTCTCAGTCTGTGTGTGCTGTTTCAAGCCCGCAAGCTCACTCTCTAAGTTGGCTACACGCTTTTCCAACTTCATCCGGTAATCATTGGCCTAGCAAAGTACAGATGCATACCAGAAAGTTGAAGTTTGAGAACAGTAAGTTTGTTTGCAGTGAAAGCACGCACGCTGATGAGCAGGGAAACACCACATGACCACAAATGTTGGTCAAGAGAGTGGCGCATGCTAACAGGATGCCATCATTGATCATACACAGATGCAACAGGGGCATGCAAAAGATGGAGATGCAGGTAATACATACACACTGCAGTGCTTGCTTTAGGTGCCAAGTCATAGGCAAAGGTCACTTAGGTTGATTGTTTGAATAGAGATAACTTGGCGGTAGTGCTTGGTGCAGAAAGATTGAAGACTCCAGCAAGAGAGACAAGAGTTTTGTTCGTATTAAGACATCAGTTACCAGGGAGGGGTATAATGATGTTTTTAAGACAAGCACGCAGTGTTTTTCATGACACTACAGGCACAGCACTCAAAAAACTAAGCTAGTGCGCAGCTTTAGCAGCTTATATATCATGGTGATAACCATTGAGCTGACAGTTAGGAGCTTTGGAGCTTCATTTTGGCTTCCATCTGTATCATACCACACACCTGAGATGACATTACACGGTGGCTCTCCTTGATATCCTCTCGGATCTGGTACATGGCGAGTCCGGCGCAGAGACCAAAGCCAGCGAGGAAGGAGCCCGCTGCATACGCGAATGAGAAACAATGCAGGACTTGTCTTGGAGTCCATTACTTGAAGCTGATTCATTTGTAAAGAGCCTGTTATCTGCCTGTTCTGCAGCATGCCCCTCTCAGATGAGGAGGACTCCCGAGCATACAGAGCCAATCCTAGCACTGTTTGATCTCACCTCGCACTCTCCACAAGCCCATTCTCCTACCAGGACCTCACAAAGCGCAGGAGGGCGCCCAGCTGTCCAGAGTTCCAATCGGGACCCAGGTTACAATCAAGTCAGCCTCCAAAATCTCCAGATCAATTAATTATATTCATTCCAATTTTTCATAGAAATTTCATCGTAAGAAAAGACAGATTTAATAGAATGAGTTGCAACCTAGGTTGCATGCAGCATTTATTGACTTCAAACAGGCATATGACTCCATTCCTAGGTGTGTCCTTTGGGAGCACCTCCAACGCAATTTCATGCCCACCTGCCTCTTGAACATCATTCAAAATCTGTATGATGCAGACGAGTATGTGCTGGTGGATGGAACTAAGCAAGCAAGGGTACGGCCTAATCGTGGTGTCAAACATGGATGCCCTCTTTCACCTTTGCTTTTCTCTCTGTACATCAATGATGTTGATTGCATAGCTCGGGACGTATGTGGGGCGGTGACAGGAATAGCTGATGTTTGCGTGACACACATGTTGTATGCAGATGATCTAAGCTTAACTGCAAATGAGCCAGGTCAACTGCAGATATTGTTGGATAGGCTGAGCGCCTACGCTCTGAGGAAGGGACCGATTGTGAACACATCAAAATCAGAGGTGGTGCACTTTAACTCTCGACGCACAAGGGTACCTGTGTTCACGTTAGGAGGGTTGCAGCTTGCCAACAAAGATTCTTTTAAATACCTGGGCATGATCTTCACTAAGACGCACAACATGGCTGCTGCAACCGAGCATATGCTTACGCCTTCCATGGCTGGTTGTCGTAGAATCAGGCAGTTTGTATCGGAGCACCGCTTAACAGATAGACCACACAGCATGCTTTGGTTGGCTTAAGGTTATGCACTTCCAGCAAGCATGTATGCAAGTCAGGTATGGGGCACTAGGTACATGAAGCAAGGAGCTGAGATGGACTGCCCTCTGGAAGCAGTTCACATGTGCTTGCTTAAAGGTATCTTAGGCGTTAAGCGCACCACTCCCAACTGGTCTGTGTTACGTGAGTGTGGCCAAGAGCCCTTGCAATTCTATTGGTTCCATGCGGCTGTGAGATTTTATAATGCTCTGCTACGCAGTTACAATAGCACTCTTGCCAAAGTTCTCAAGGCTGATATTGCAATGAGCACTGTGAACAAGAAGTGCTGGAGTGCTGTTTTCTTAGATGCCTTACATGGTCTGGAAAGGAGCGGTGATTTCCAACATCGCATGAGAACATTTCAAACGATCCCACAGTCACAATTTGTTGTCGATGTGAGGAAGAGGTTGAGGAGTATCTGGAACCAAGCAAACCAATTAGGCGATGAAGATCAGATGGACAAGGCTGTAAAATATCATAATTGGGTTGCTTTGCCTCTTAGGTCGGTGACTGTTGATAGACCGCCTTTTTCTGTACCTAGGTATCTGCATCTGGATTTAGGCAAGCAAACACAGCGCAACGTGGCACGTTTCAAGTTACATTCCCATGCGCTGCTTGTCGAGACAAGAAGCTGGGAACATCATGATGGTAACTGTGATAAGTGTGGCTTGCAGGCAATTCAAGACGAAAAACACGCCCTTTTCCTGTGCCCTTGCATGCAAATGTGTTCGTTGAGGCTTCACTTTGCAGACTTGTTTCACGATTTATCACAGGCACACAAAATTACTGTCAATCAGACTGGAGCTTTTTATTTCTCCCAAGCTTCTTCTGAGGATGTCTTCAATTTTTTCCAGAAACAAACTAATGATATCGTTTTATTTCAGAGCATATGGATGTTTTTTGTATGGCTGGTGTTCACCAGCAACTTGAACAGTCAAACTACCTGGCTGAAGGTCAAACTCAAACTTGTAAACTTGTAATAACATGAGTTGGTCAATCCCTATCTTTGTATTCAACTGCCTGCAAAGTATCCTGCACTACAAGTACTAGCCTCATCTGGTGCTTACTGGCCATCAGCCCAAGAGGATGCGCTCCCCGCCGTCTGCAAGCTGGGCTCCATCCCTCAAAGTGGCGCAGTGCCCTTCGGCCACCTCTGCTGCTGCCATGGCCAGCGAGCGGGTCCCTGGCAGGTCATAGGATGCCTTGGTCAGCCTGACCCGAACCCCTTTTAGCACTTCTAAAAATGTGCATCCCATCTCTGTCGCGTAATCCATGGGTTCTGCGCTGCCTTGCTTATTCCCTGCCTCCAGCTCCACCTCCTCGCGGCTGTCCGCCCCCCTCTCCAGTTTGGTCGCTTGTGCCAGCGGCTGAGTGGCCCCCAGCAGGCCTGAGTGTCCAGTAATCGCTGGCGTGCACACCGCGCGCAGCACCAGCAAGAGCGCCACATGGAGGGGGGCAGGCTCGGTGCCTTGCATGCGATGTAGGGCCGACGCGCAGCCCAGCAGCTCATGCAAGCAAGCGCACGCAAGGGCCCAGCGGTGATGAACAGCTGCGGCAGCTGTACACACAGGCTGGCAGTGATGCAAGGCAGACCGTGGGAGGGGTGCAGAGCTGGCTTGTCCACGTGCAGGCCGTAGCTGCGCATCTGCACTGCTGCTGGCTGGGACACCTGGAGGTGTAACACAGGGAGCCCCCCCACCCTGCGCAGATGCTGCGTCCGGAGCCAGCCACTTTTGCACCATGGAGCGCACATGCTGCGTGCAGCGGTCCGCCACAGCCTGGCACCGCTGCGCGTCTCGCAGCGCGTTAGCACCGGCGCCTGCGCCACCCTGCGCCCCGGCAGCAGACACTGCCTGCACAGTGGCTTGGCACACCAGGTGCAGCGCATAGCCCGCCAAAGCGCTGCCGGGCACCGCTGCTGGCGCTGCGCAGACTGCACCCACCCCCGCCTCGCCACTGTGCGGGCCAGTGCACAGCAAGCCGTGCAGCACGGCATTGGCAGCACACGCGCCCGGCCTTGCCTCTGCGCTGTCAGCGCAGTCCGTGTACTGTACGCCTGTGCCGTCACTGCCGCGGAAAGCAGCTGCGCAGGCCTGCACCCAGGCGCGCACCTCCGGGGACCTCCCCGGTCCAATGCCATACGCCTGCAGCAGCAGGGGCAGCCCCAGATCAAGGACGCGCGCTGCCTGCGAGGCCGACCACAGCGGAAGCTGCGCCGCCAGGCCTGAACCCAGCGCTGCGCGCAGCTCAGCAGGTGGGTGGCGTCCCAGCGCGCGCTGCATTGTGCGTGCCACAACGCGGGCAGTGGCGTGGGGTGGGTGCAGGGCCATATCCCCTTGCTGCGGCTGACCTAGCTCTTGCTGGACGAGCTGCTGCAATTCCCGCAGGGCGTGCAGCGTCGGCAATACACCAACACTACCACCATGCGCATGGCCGTCATGCAGCGTCCCCTCCCCCACGCATGGGCCTTGCGCGCAGCCGTGCTGCCGCACGGGCGCCGCCTCCGCCTCTGCCTGCTCATCCTCCACCCGCTCTTGCAGGTCTTCCAGCACGCACGTGCACAGCAGCCTCGCGTGCTGCTTGGAGCTGGCAAGAAAGGCAAGCGCCTCAAACACCTGCGCAAGAATGAGGCAGGGAGGTAGGGTGCTCATGCGCAATAAGGTGGCTGCGGCCTGCACGTGCAGCATGAATGTGCTTGTGAATTCCGGCATAAGGGGGAGGTAGGGTTGGCCTGGCAGAGAGTGCACACCTGGGAAGCATAGAGTGCATACCTGGAGTGCATAGAGTGCACACCTGGAGAGCATAGAGTGCACACCTGGAGTGCATAGAGTGCACACCTGGAGTGCATAGAGTGCACACCTGGAGAGCATAGAGTGCACACCTGGAGAGCATAGAGTGCACACCTGGAGAGCATAGAGTGCACACCTGGAGAGCATAGAGTGC
>LFCJ01003987.1_pt1 | contig 10809 bp, 18 predicted proteins | sample 643141 | NCBI WGS metagenome assembly LFCJ01 (sample SAMN03766243, study PRJNA286221) | soda lake metagenome | biome: soda lake; feature: Kulunda steppe; material: water; isolation source: sample B1-Br-g2 brine of Lake Bitter-1 | place: Russia: Kulunda steppe | collected 2010-07 | reverse complement strand
TGTCGATTGATATGAGGAAGATATAAGTTAGCGTCACCCCGATATCGGATTAATGGCGAGTGTTCGATTGTACGCAATCATCTACGTCGTGCTGCTGGTACTCGGGACTAGCAAGTTCATCTTTTTCACCTTTGATGATATTTTCACCTACGAGATGGCGATGGGCGGCACGCTCCTCCTTGCTGCCGCAAAGTCCCTGCTCATTATGGGCTACTACCAGCACCTACTCGAGGAACCGCGTTCGATTACCTATATGGTGGCGACGGCAGTGTTTATGGTGTTCCTGCTCACCATCGCTGCTGGGTATTCGATTCAGTAACTCCGATTCACGCTCATTTTTGTCGCTGATCCAGACTCCATCTACTGCCCTACATAATTCTCGCATTTCCAATGGCTATGCTGTGATGAACGTCCTTCAGTCACCCGGCTAGACGAGTTGTAAAACTGTAGTTTGGCCCGTGGACTTCGGTTAAACCGGGCTGATGCTAGTGCACAATTAGGTATGAACACCCTGTGCCAATGGTGGGTCGTACTGGTCTCAGAGGCGGTCTCAACAACAGAAAGGCAGTAGACTTCAGCCGTGGGGAATCAGTGCGGCCGTCGGTCTGGGCAAACTGAGTAGGGGTTGGTGCAGTTGTCTCGGAGACACCAACCGAGTGACGGTGAGCCTCGAGACACAAATTAGCAAGTAACAGAACGCACGGAGTCTGTCAGATCTGTTCGTTTCTCACCCGCTGACTGCAGTGTGGCGTTCCCCTCAGCCCCAGATGAGGACAACGACAACACCGACTAACATCAGGGTGCCAACAACGGTTGAGGCGACGGCGACGCCAGCGGCCGTACTCCCCGAGCGGTCGCGTGTGGCGACGTAAGAGCCAAAGAAAATGTACCCACCAAGGACGGCTCCACCGAGCCCGAGGATGACGTTTTGGATCATCCCAGTCGAGAGTTCGTCGGGGACGCCTTGGGCAAGGAGTACTGCACCGGCGAGGAAGGAAATTGTTAGCAGGACAAACGATACCGTCCACGTCAGCGGACTGTAAGCGAATTCGGCAAGTCGGTTCTCGTGGTCATCTCGACCTGACCACTCGGCAAAGCCACTCCGGCCGCTTGATTGGCCACTCGGCGTTGCTCGCTGGCCGCTTCGATTAATCGCGACGAACACGGTAATCAGGAGCACACCCATCAGGACCGTACTAATCAGAATCTCTGGCATGGAACGTCTCTTGACTGCTGGTAGTCCCTTGGCCCATATATAACCTGCACTTGTGGGTTTGCCCGGACTCGATCGTTGCTGTCAAGCAATGCTATGCTCTGTCAACGAGTCTGATAGCACTGCTGGTCAACTTCACGACTCCTCTCACCTGCGCGGAGATGAACTCACTTGCTATCCCCGTGAGAAAATTATGCAGACCGACCGCCACTGATAGGATCAATGTACCCGCGTCTTCGACCTCCCACAGCTCACCGCCATATCGTGGCTCCTCGAGTGGCTCTAACAGCCCCTATTTATCGGCTTGTTACCCATCTCGAGCATTTTTCTGCCGGCTGGGGGATCATCTCGACATAGGCCGTTCCATCTCCGGGTCCGATATCCGGATCAAAATCAGGGAACTCGACACTCGCCGTTTGGGTGCCAGCACCGCCCTCATGCCAATGCAGCCAGCAAGGCCTGGCACGTCCAACGCTTCTAATACGCCCCTCTCGCGTCGTGAAATGCTCTCTCGAGCTTGAATTCCGGCAACAAAAAATCGAACGCTGTGGTGGCGTGCTATGTCGGACTACTCCTTTCCGAACATCTGGCGCATCATCGGATGCATCTCCATCATCTGCTCTTCGGCAATCTCCTCGTACAGTTTGTACGTAATGGAGACAGCGAGTAGGAGGCCAGTCCCTTCGACTTGGCCGATGGTGCCGAGCATGTTCGCCCACACGGCGAGCAGTCCCACGAGTGCGCCACCGATGACGGTCACTTGCGGGATGTACCGCTCCATGACCTTCTCGACGACGCCGGGGTTCTGTCGGAAGCCGGGAATCTGCATCCCGGAGTTGTGGATCTGTCGGGCCGTCGCATCCGGCCCCATGTTCGTCGTCTCGACCCAGAAGATGGCGAAGATTGCACCACCGATGACCATGAAGGTGAGGTCGACGCCAACGCGGACCAACACCTGCCAAGTCGCTTGGGTCACTTCACCGGTCCACCACATCCAATCTTCGGGGCGATAGATCGGGGCGGTATAGTAGAAGAACCCGCCTGTTGGCTGTCCGTCGCCACCGTAGGATCCTAGCCATGTGGGCATCCCGGCCCACTGGCTGTTGAGAATCTGGCCCATGAACTGGATGTTCGCCTGCAGTGCGCGAACCAAGATCATTGGCAGGACGCTCGCGTAAATGAGCTTCACGGGGAAGCGACCGCGAGCACCCTTGACTTTGGCGTGACTGAGTGGGATCTCCACCCGGACGGACTCGGCGTAGACGACGATCGCAAATATAAGGATCGTCGTCAGCAAGGCGATAATCTGGCCCTGCTCGACGAATATCGTATAGAGCCCGTCACCGGCAACCAGCGACCCTACTTGGGTCTGGCCCGTCAGGATCAGGTACCATTCGTAGAAGAACCCTTCCTCTGCGGGTTGGATGAACCCAGTGACCAGCCGCTGGCTGACACCGGCAATAATGAACAGGCCGATCCCGCTGCCGATGCCCCACTTACTGACGACCTCATCCATATAGAGGATGAGGACCCCACCGATGAAGATCTGGGTGAACATCAGCGTGCGGACACCGTTCTGGTCGAGCGTGAACCCACCGAGGGTCAGTGACTGCTGGGCTGGCAGGAAGTCGCCGGCGAACACCATCGGAAGTCCAGTGAGCGCCGTCATAACGATGACGAGCAGCTTCTGGAGGCCCTGATAGAGGATCTGATCCCGTGGATCGTCCGTATCAAGCCCGAGCAGGTTCGCCCCGCCAAGCAGTTGCAGGACGATGCTGGCGGTGACGATCGGTCCGATACCGACGGTCATCAGCGAGCCGAACTCGCCGGCAAGCACCGAGCGGAAATTACCGAAGATGTCGTCGGCTCCCTCCGGGACGTGCCCGAGCAGCGTGATGTTCGTTAGGAAAAAGTACAACACGAGAATGCCAGCCGTCCAGGCGAGCTTGCGCTTGAACGGGACGTGCCCCTCCGGACGGCGCACTGCAGGCATCCGCGTCAGGACCGGTTCGGCAGCTTCCTTCCATCCCATACTTAGGCCTCGTCGTTATCGTTCGTCTCGTCTGCTTCAGCGTCCGCCGCTTCCTGCCCTCGCTCGGAGACGATTGCCTCGCCACCAGCAGCCTCGAGTTTCTCTACAGCAGCTCCAGAGAAGCTATCAGCCGTCACGGAGAGCGTGTTGCGGACTTGGCCGCCACCGAGGACTTTGACGCTGTCGACTTCGTGGCCGTCCTCGACGATATCGCGGGCGTCGAGTTCGTAGCCGTCGTCGGTCTCTTCGGCGAGCCCGTCTGCGGCGTAGAGGATCGCATCCTCGTCGAGTTTTTGGACATCGATTTCGGCGGTCTCCTCGCGGATGTCCTGTGGCCGCTTAAAGCCCTGTTTGCCTTTCGGTTCGTAGTTGTGGAATTCGTGTTTGCTCCGCCCGGCACGGCCGCGCCCGCCACGATGGCCGGCACCGCGGCGGTTCTTGTGGGTTCCGCCGCCGTGGGTTCGCGAGCCGCGCTGGCGTCGTTTTTTACTCGTCATTGTTATCGCATCGAGGTTAGCAGAGCGTTAATTTCCTCGGTTGTATGCTTTCCGAGTTGGCCGCCCTTTGAGGCCGGGTGTTTAATGCCTTCGTGGCCGCCCCGCGGTGGGTGCAGTCGAAGCGTCGGCGAGAGTCCCTGTTCACGAAGCGTCGTCTCCTCGGCCAACAGCGCGGCCGCAAACGCCGAGACGTCGTCGTACTCGGTGTGCTCGGCGAGCCACTCGTCATCGATGTCCGCGTCACCCTCAAGGGGCTCAGCGCGTGTGCGGATAACCGTCTCGAGGACCTCCTGGTCGGGTTCGCCAAAGGCAACGTAGTCGTTGACCTTGGTGATCATCCCGCGGTAGGTGTCGCGTTCGGGGACGAGCGTACAGTGGTTGACGTGGTGGAGATTCAGCATGGAGAGGGTGTCTGCGACAGCCCCCTGCTGGTTGACCTCACCGCGTACTTGAACGATGGCTTTCATTGTTCAACCTCCTGTTCCTGCCCTTGCTCTGGAGCCTGCGCTTCCTCGTCGTCCTGCCCATGTCCACGCTGGACGGGCATTCGCGATTGGGAGGCGTTCTCCAAGGCGTTGAACGTCGCCTTTGCGAGGTTCACCGTCGTTCGGGTGTTGCCGTGACTTTTCGTCCAGGCGTTCTCGAGGCCGGCAAGTTCGAGGACGGCACGCACGGTGTCGCTTGCAGCCAGTCCGAGGCCTTCGGGGGCAGGGATGAGTTCGACTTCGACCGAACCTGCTTTCCCGGTCGTCTGGTGGGTCAGCGAGTGTGGTCGGTCCGAACGGTCCTCCCAAGAGCCCGAGCCGCGGGGAACCTGGATAATGTTCAGTTTCGCGATACCGATCGCCTTCTGGATAGCTGAGCCAACCTGATCATCTCGGCCTTCGGCGTAGCCGACGAAGCCGTCGCGGTTGCCGACAACACAGACACAGCGGAACTTCACCCGCCGGCCGGAGTCGGTCATCCGCTGGACCATGTTGATGTCGAGCACTTCGTCATCCAGTCCGGGGAGGAGTTGGTCGACGATTTCTGGCTCTTTCAGTGGGAGTCCCGAGCGGAGGGCAGCTTCCATCGAGTCGATTTCGCCCTCCTTTACCTTCCGTCCGAGACGGGTGACTGGCTCCCAGCCATCGTTGTAGTTTGCGCTCATTCTAAGATCGCCTCCCGTACCTCATCGAAGTGTTCGGGAAGTTCGGTTGCATCGAAGTCGCCGCTGTAAAGCGGCTCATCGAGCTGTTCGGCATACGCAGCGATGTGCTCGCCTCGAGTGCGCGACCAATCTGCGAGGACGGAGTCACTGTGTGGAATCTCCAGTCCCGCGTCGATTGCGCCCTCTTGGACGGCGAACACACGGTTGCCGGGGCTTGCCGTATTGAGGCCGATATCGAGGACTGCTTCCTCGAGGCCGGCCTCGACCGCTCGGCTACCGGCCAGCAGGCCGGTCAGATAGGCGGCTGGCAGGTTCCCGGTTGGAGCCTCCCACCCGTATTCCGCGAGGTCACTCGAATGTGCGCTCGCGATCGTCTCGTCGCCCTGAGTGCCGGGGACAATCAGCTGCGCCGTTGTGTGCTTGTTGCTCTTGCGGGCAACGAGCCGGGGCTTGCCCGATTTCAACAGGCGCAACCGCTGATGGTAGTCCGTCCGGACCTCACGGCGACGTCGCATCGGAACTTTGTATCGTGGTCCTGTTGCCATTAGTCGTCACCGTATTCGTTTTCGATGAAGTTCAGCAGGTACTGGACGCTGCGGAACTCCCCGCCGCCTGCTTTCTGGTAGAGTCGGCGGTACTGCGTGGGGTTGATCTCGCCTTTGTCTCGAAGCTCACGGAGCGTTCGGCGCTGGGCGCGAATCTTGCTTTCCCATTTTTCTTTGCTGTTCTCTCTGGCTCCCTTCTTGCCGCGTCGTTTGCCGGGGCCTTTCTGGTGGCCGTAGGCGCGTTTTGCGTTACGCTTTCGGGCACGACCGCGGGAGTTGCCTCGAGCGTCCGCAGCTCGGATCAGTCCCTCATCAACCAGTTCGCGAATCTCTTCGCGGGTGATCGCCTGGGCGATGTCGCCTTGGGCATCGGGGTCGAGCCAGATGCGGTTTTTGCCGACGTCAAGAACGTCAGCGGCCAGTCGCTTCTGTGCTTTCAGATCGGTCATTATTCGTCCACCTCAACTTCGACGTATGTTGGGTTGAGAACGCGAATCTCTGCGTCCTCGGCCAACTCTTCGATGCGCTCGCGTTTGCGTCCGCCAACCGAGGAGCCGATGCGGACCGCTTGGCGGTCACCATCGACGCCCTCTAGGTCGTCGGGATTCTCGACGCGAACTTCCTCGAAGCCACTTGGGTGTTTGCCGCGGACGGTTGTCGGCGTCCGGTAGCCGGCCTCGACTTTCGGGCCTTTGCCCTTGTAGCCACGGCGCTGCTTCGAGAGGCCCCCGCGTGGTCGACGCCACGACTCGGGGGTGCGCTTTTTCATGTGGTAGTCCTGCCGGTTGAATTGTGGTTTGCCCACGGTCGCTCGCTGGGCGAGCAGACGCTCTTCTTCCTCGGAGAGCTCCGGAGTCTTGTCGGTCAGACCACGGGCCTGAAGTTCGGTTTCGACGTCTTCGTCGACCGTCTCAACCTCCTCGGCGTCTTCATCTTCGATCTCAGCCTCAGTGTCGTCGGTGACCTCGAGGTCGCCGACATCGGCTTTGATTCGGGCGGCGAGTGCGTTACCGATGCCCTCGGCTTCGGCCAGATCGGACTGGGAGGCTTCTTTGATTGCCTCAATCGTGTCGAAGCCAGCGTTACGGAGCGCTTCTGCCTTGCTTGCGCCAACGCCGCTGATGTCTTCGAGTTCCTGTGGCCCATCCGGTTCGGTGTCGACGTCAGCCTCAGTTTGGCTTTCTGTCTCGGTCTCGTTTTCGTTGTCGGCCATCTCAGGCACCTCCCTTCTGTGGCTTCTGGGTGATGTAGACGCCGTCTTGGAAGACGCGCGTATCCTTGCCCTTGACCTTGGTGAGTTGTTCGATATCGGCCGCCGTCTGGCCGACATCCTCCTTGTTTGGCCCTGACAGGGTCAGCGCCTCGCCATCGACGGACACCTGCGTGTCGCCGTGGATAGTCGTTCGTCGCGATGCCTTTTCGCCAAGGAAGTTCTCGATGACGACTTCGTCGCCTTCGACACGGACCTGCATTGGGAAGTGAGAGTAAAAGACTTCCATCTCGTACTCCCAGTTCTCGGTGACCCCCTGCAGGGCGTTGCGTACATGGCTCTCGAAGGTGCCGACGGTCGCGTTCGTTTTCGCGTTCTCCGTCTCACTTTCGATGACCACGACGTCATCTTCGACCGCGACAGTCACGTCCGGGTACCAGAGACGACGGGTAACCGTCCCCTCCGGGCCGTCGACGGTGATGTCGAGATGGTCGACCTCAGCTGTTACGTTGTCGGGAATGTCCAGTTCAACTCGCATTGTTAGTAGACGTATGCGATCACCTGGCCACCGATTCCCTGCTCTCGCGCCTCATAGTGGCTCATAATGCCACTGCTCGTCGTGACGACGAGCGCACCGAAGTCCCGAGCCGGAAGAAACCGTTTCTCCCATTTCTCGAACTCATCGGCACCGACGGCGTAGCGGGGCTTGACGGGGCCACACTGGTTGATCGCGCCTTTCAATTCAACCTCGAACGAACCGGCTTTACCGTCGTCGACGAACTCGAAGCCGTCGATGTACCCGCGGTCATAAAAGACCTCGAGGACGCTGCCAATTACGTTCGAAGCGGGCCGTACTGTGTGGGTGAGATGCCCAACGCTCTCGGCGTTATCCACACCGGAGAGCGCGCTACTGAGTGGGTCGTTCCCTGTCATCTGTACTTTTTGAATCCCATGTCTCGGGCGATCTCGCGGAAACACTGTCGACAGAGGTTGATGTCGTACTTGCCGACAAGCCCCTGTTTGCGACCACAGCGCTGGCAGGACTCGAGTTGTCCCGTTCGCTTTGCGGCGTGTTCGCCCGTTGTGTTTTCTGTTTCACTTTCGCTCATGCGGTCTCCTCCGTGCCGCCGATTGTCACATCGAAGTTCGCCTCGAGGAACGCGATTGCATCCTCGGGGGTCAGTCGGTGTCGTGACGGAATCGAGCGGTTTGCTTTGTCCCGTTTGCTTACGCGGTAGCCCGGTCGGACCAGGTTGACGGTGACGTCAAGCCCGAAGATCCCGACGTTCGGGTCGTACTCCTGGCTTGGGAAATCGGTGTGTTCGGCGACGCCAAAGCTGACGTTGCCGGTCTCATCGAACTGCCGGCTGTGAAGGTCTGCAATCGGGAGGGCAGTCTCTAAGAACGCGTGGGCTGCCTCGCCCCGAAGCGTGACTTTCGTCCCGATTGGGTCGCCCTGGCGGATCCCAAATTCGGGTTCGGTCTTTTTGGCTCGGGTGCGGACGCTCTGTTGGCCCGCAACCGCTTCGATGATGTCTTCGGCTTTTCCGAGTTCGCGGCCACCGGTCCCGACGCCCATGTGGACGACGACCTTTTCGATGCGAGGCTCGCGCATGGTGTGGAACTCAGCGTCAGCTGCCTGCTCAGCGTCGCTCATTGGTCATCACCCTTGAATTTCTCGTCGATGACGACGACGTATTCTTCGATCGTTTCGAAGTCGCCCTCGCCGTCTTCGCCGTCGACTTCCGTCTCGACGGTGACAATATTCGAGCCACTCGAGGGGGTCACGTCGATCGTTTCGACGGTGCCGATCTTGCCGGCGTGGTTGCCCCGGATGGCGGTGACGAGTGCACCCTCTTCGTAGGGGAAGTGGGCGACGATTTCTTTGGTCTCGTTGTCGACGACGATCGAGTCGTCGCCGCTGTAGGTTCCTTCCTCCTCGACAGGGACGTTCGTCCCGTCGTGGAGCGTCAGTTGCGTCCGACCGCCGGCAACCTGTTGTTTGCCGACGATTTTCCCGAGGCGGCTCCCGGCTGCGTCGGCGTCGATTGCCGTCAGCGCGAGGCGGCCACCCTCATCGGGGAAGACGCGGTAGTATTCTTCGCGGCCGGGGAACGCAACGATGTCGAACATCCCAATTGGGCGGCTCTCATCGTTGATTGGGTCGCCGTTGACGAGGATCGAATCCTCAGAAAGCGCAAACCGGGCTTCCTTTTTCGAGTCAACGTATCCCAGAACGTCCCGGAGCAGGATGAGCAATGGCACACCGTCATCACCGTGTGGGCCGCCGCTGGCTTTCACCGTGAAGACGTTGGTCTTTCGCTCAACCGGCCAGGAGTTCGGTACGGAGAGTCGTTTCTGGTGGTTACTCATTTGTCTCACCTCGCTCTTTTAGACGTGCCTCACGTCGGTCATCGTCAAGATTGAGCTCCGTAATTCGAACGTTGCTCGCCTTGAGTGGACGCGGCACCTCTTCGCCGTCGGCCGTCTCGATGGTGACTTCCTCGACGTGGATCACACCATCTTTGAGATCGACCGTCAGCACTTCACCTTCGTCACCGGCGTAATCGCCGCGGGTGACTTCGACCGTGTCGCCCGCGTTGACGCGGGTGCGACGGCGGCCGTACTCCTCACGGAGCTCCCCTGAAAGGGGGGCGTGAAGCTGTTTGCCGCGCTCGTGCAGCGGGGCGTTTGCCGTCTGATTTCGCTGTTTGCGTGGTTGTCGGCTCATACAATCATCGTAGCTGTGCTGGCGATTGATCCGAAGCGCTCTGCGACCTCGCGGGCGATTGGGCCCTTGATTTCCGTGCCGCGTGGCTCTTCGTTCTCATCGACGATGACGGCCGCGTTGTCCTCGAACTTCAGGCGCGTGCCGTCAGGCCGGCGGATCGCTTTCCGCTGGCGGACGACGACGGCCTCGAGAATCTGGCGGCGCATCTCGGGGGTCCCCTTCGTGACGGAGACGGTCACCTTGTCGGCCAAGCCGGCTTTCGGCTGGCGGTTTTTCGTGCCGTGGTAGCCCGAAACGCTGAGTACTTTCAGCTCTCGAGCGCCCGTGTTGTCGGCACAGGTGACGAGCGAGCCCTTTTTGAGCCCTTGGGTGACATCGGCTTTGATGGCTTCCATCAGGCCTCACCCTCCTCAGATTCGGCTTCGTCTCCGGCTTCATCGTCATCGCTGACGAGATCCGCGGCAGGCGTCGCCTGTCGGGTCAGCTCAGCGATGTCTTCGGCTGTCGCCTCTTCGGTTACTTCAACGACCACATGCGATTTCGTCTTCGACAGTGGTCGGGTCTCTGCTATCTTGACTGTGTCACCGACCGAGAGCGGCTCGAGCACGCCCGGCACGTGTGCCGGAATGCGCGAACGACGTTTCATTTGACGGTCGTATTTCGGAACCGTCACGTCGTACTCTCGCTCGACGACTACAGTCTTCTGCATGTCCGTCGAAACGACGAGCCCCTCGAGGATCTGCCCTCGAACGGGGAGTTCGCCGTAGAACGGGCATGTTTCGTAGTCGTATTCCTCCGGGTTTTCTGGTTCCGGAGGGGTTGTTACGTCCAGTCCTATTGCCATGGTGAATCACCGGTTGTTTCGGTGCGTCGGGCGGGTTGTGAGAGCAGTCGCGATCCATCGACCGTAACGTAAGCCACGTTGTCGCCGGCGCAGTCTACCTCTTCAGGTGAAGAGACAGGTTGGGTTTCGGCCAGTTCCGACGTGGTCCCCAGAGTCTTCTCGACTCCGGCGGCGTCATCTGTGATTGCAAACTCAAACACGGTGCCCGATTTTGGCACGGTGAGCACCCGACTCTCCCCGTCCGATCGAACCTCAATCTGTACGGTGTTGGTCGTCTCGAGGACGACGCGTCCCGAAAGGCCTACCCGACCGTCGTCGTCGCTTTCGACGACCCTAACGGGTAGTCCGTTGAGTTCGTGGCGTGGGAGTGTGTTGGGTGTTAGTGCCATGTTAGTCGGTAGTCGTTATTCGTCGTCTTCGTGGTCGCCTTCTTCGTGCTGGATCGTCTTGATCCGTGCAATCGTCCGGCCCAGTTCGCCGATTTCGCCCGGATTCTCCGGGGCACCACCGGCAGCAAGGACGGCTTTGGCGTTGAGCAACTCGGTCTCGAGTTCCTCGAGTTCGGCCTGTCGCTCAGGCGCAGTCAT
>LFCJ01003985.1_pt1 | contig 10810 bp, 10 predicted proteins | sample 643141 | NCBI WGS metagenome assembly LFCJ01 (sample SAMN03766243, study PRJNA286221) | soda lake metagenome | biome: soda lake; feature: Kulunda steppe; material: water; isolation source: sample B1-Br-g2 brine of Lake Bitter-1 | place: Russia: Kulunda steppe | collected 2010-07 | reverse complement strand
TACTCACATACACCTTTACTGAAGCCGCGATTGCGGGGACAGGAGTGTGCAACTGCCCTGCTCCCCCGCGCTTGCATTCCTTTACCTCTGGCCACCGTCCCCCTTAGCCACCATCAACGGCTCGTTCGCATCGCCAGGAACTCAGCAGTGCCGCATAAATGGTATAAATGCATCATTTATTTGCATCTTTCCTGTTGGTGCACCGTTGGCCGTTCCTGGCTCCGCACGCCGGCACGCTAGCACGCCGGCACACGGAGGCAGCTCAGAACTCAGGCGCTCAACCACTCAGCTCAGTGCAGTCAGGGCTCCTCGTGGGTGTCAAGGCTCCTCGTCGGTGTCCGCCAGCGTGAGGAGTCGTGGGACTGTTGAGGAAGATGGGCATGAGTGTGGGCACAGGGGGTCACAGGGGGTCAGGCACAGATGGTCAGGCACAGATGGTCAGGCACAGATGGTCAGGCACAGATGTGCATATGGTCACAGATGGTCAGGCACAGATGGTCAGGCACAGATGGTCAGGCACAGATGTGCATATGGTCACAGATGGTCAGGCACAGATGGTCAGGCACAGATGTGCATATGGTGAGGGAAAAGGGGACCCACGGTCAGCACACCTTGTGCAGCATGCCCACACCCAGCACGCCCATGCACGTACTGCTGCTCGCGGCTTATGTGGGAAGGGCGTGGGGCGTGCGCATGGGCTTGTCACCCTCACACTGCAGAGGGCGCACAAGTCAAAGCTGTAAAAGGGCATGCACTCTACTTGCACTGGCTCAGGTCATCAGCATCACCTACACTCACTGCATCACCTGCTTCAATGGCTCAGGTCATCAGCGTCATCCACGCTTGCCGCGCATCATCCGACCTCACTGCATCACCTGCTGCACAAGCTCAGGTCATTGGCATCATCCATGCTCACTGCAAGCTCGGCTTGACCGCAACATTGGTGCGGGAGGATGAGCGCATCGGGGACCTCAACTTCCTGATCGGTGAGCCCTGGCCTCCTTAAGGTAAAGAGGACCAAGCAAGTGTGCTTGGGCAACATGCAACAATGCTGCGCTGTGGCTGTGCAGTGCCTGGAGGACCACATGGTGTGCCTGGGCAACATGCAACAATGCTGCGCTGTGGCTGTGCAGTGCCTGGAGGACCACACTTGGTTTGCCTGGGCAACATGCAACAATGCTGCGCTGTGGATGTGCAGTGCCTGGAGGACCACACTTGGTTTGCCTGGGCAACATGCAACAATGCTGCGCTGTGGCTGTGCAGTGCCTGGAGGACCACACTTGGTGTGCCTGGGCAACTGACCCTGGCGTTGCGCTGTGGCTTCCTAGCCTCAGCCAGTGGCAGTGGCTGTTTTGTGTCAACACCTACTTAATACTCACCTACCTACCTACCTACCTGCCTGCCTGCAGACATACCTGATATTTTCTCTCTCTCCCTTTCTCCCTCTCTCCCTCTCTCTCTCTCTCTCTCTCTCTCTCTCTCTCTCTCTCTCACATACACATGCATACACCCCCCCTCACACCCACACTGTTACTCCCTTGCGCTGGCAGGCCCAAAGCTTTACGAAGCCAACTGGCTGGACCTCACCAGGGCAGGCCATATCGCCAACGTGCAGTGCGTGGAGGTCTGGTGCCCAATGACCAAGGAATTCTACAAGTGAGTGAGTTGTGCCCAATCACCAAGGAGTTCAACAAGTGAGAGGCCCATGGCCTGCCAAACTGCGCCTTTGCCCCCACCCACTGCTGCCCGTCTGCCACCCCTGCACCGATCGGTGCATCCCATGCAATCTTCCCGCCAGCTCCCGGCTTCCTGCAGCTGCAAGTAAGTGTCTTGCAGGGGGACTTCTCCAGACTCCACACTGCTTGACTGAACCAGGGATCCTTTGAGCAAGGCCAGCCTCGAAGCTGCCTGCGCAAAAGCAGCTGTGCTGCTGCACCCTGCGTGTGTGCCGGTGCTACGGCTTCTGAAGGTGTGGACGCCACCGCAGTTCGTTCACATCATGCGCTGTGGTGTGCTATCTTGCCGCTCCGTGCTCATGTTGTCAAGGTGACCAGCCTGAGCGCCGAGCATGCCTCAGCACGACCCTTGCTGCTTGCCTTGCTCAACGTACGTCGTTCCCACAAAAAAGCAAATAAGCATGCTGAGATCCATGCCAGCCAGCTCCCCAGGTACACCAGTGTATGCTGCATGCCTTGCTCAATGTACGTTGTTCCCACGAACAAGCAAGAAAGCACACATAGGAACGCATGCCGGCCAGCTCCTCGGGTGCACCAGTGTTTGCTGCCCCAGCACTGCCTCATTTGCTGGCTCTTGTTCATTTCAACAAGTAAGCAAAAAAGCATATGCTGGCACGCATGCCAGCCAGCTCCCCAAGTGCACCAGTGTTTATTGCCCCCGCTCTACCTCGTTTTCTGCCCTTGTTCACTGCTGCCTTATTTGCTACTGCCTTGTTTGCTGCTGCCTTGTTCACTGTTGCCTTGCTCACTGCTGCCTTGTTCACTGCTGCAGGGAGTACTTGAAGCCCCAGAACTCGTCCCGCAAGCAGCTCCTGTACGTCATGAACCCCAACAAGTTCATGGCCTGCCAGTTCCTCATCACATGGCACGAGCGGGAGCGCAAGGACAAGATCATTGTGTTTAGGTGCGGCTGCAGCACGGGAGCTTTGGGCCTTCCTTTCTTGACCCTTGTTGGCTGCCACACTTTTGCCCTATGTGCAGGCATTATGCGCTGGGTTGCACCTCCGCGCATCATATGCTCGCACCGCTGGGCATATCATATGCTTGCAGCCCCAAACACCAGATACTGGGGCACCCTGCCTTGCCCGTCTTCACATAAACACACACGCACCCACCGCAGACACACAAACACTTCAGCAACAGTGTTCTGTTGATGCAAGGTGCAGCAGCCTGACGTGCTGCCAATACAAGACGCTTCCCTGCGTGCGTACGCCCCTACATGTGTATGTCTGGCATTCCAACACATGTGCCCTCCTTGCTTGTGCAGCAGACAGTACATGCGCCCCGCAGTGCCACCTTGCCTCTTAAGAGCAACGGCACAGTCAAAAACATAGTCTTCACAGTGGCCTTTGTTGCTTGCACCTTGCCCATGCAGCGACAACATCTGGGCATTGAGAGAGTATGCACAGCGCATGCACAAGCCCTTCATCTACGGCCCAACCAGCCACGCAGAGCGCACGCGCGTGCTCCATGCTTTTAAGAATGACCCCAACATCAACACTGTGTTTCTATCCAAGGTGGGTTGTTGGATGCTGAGGAGAGGAGGCTTTACTGTGCTTTTTTTGTGTCTTACGAGCTTGTGCATGCATGGATGTAGGTCAGTGACTGATAAGCATGTGTCTCATGGGAAACACCATGTTTGGTCCCTTCTTGCTCTTTATCTTATGTGGTGTTGTCTATTGAGTGTGATCCAGGGAGGTCTTGGGTTACCTGGCAAGCAAGGATGTACTGTGCTGAACGCCTCCTTGTCCTCCAACTGCCCGCTTCAACCATATGCTGCCTGTGTACAGGTTGGGGACAACTCGTTGGACATCCCAGAGGCCAATGTGCTCATCCAGATATCGTCGCATGCAGGATCCAGGCGGCAAGAGGTGCGGGCCATGCGCCGCACAGCTCAGCAGGCTAGCCAGTGCTAGCTGTCCAAGCATCTACTTGTGCAGGACCAGCCTCCTCGCTGGTATTTGCTGCCCGTCAGCCTCCGGACGGCTCGTTGTTTCAGTATACCAGGCCTGCTGTTGTTTCAGTATGCCAGGCCTGCTGTTGTATCAGTGTGCCACGGCCTGCTGTTGTTTCAGTGTGCCACGGCCTGCTGTTGTATCAGTGTGCCACGGCCTGCTTTGTGAACCTGCTGCCTACTTTGGTGAACACGATTTGCATGTGCTTCCTCAAAACTGACACTGCGGCGCAGGCTCAGCGTCTGGGCCGCATCCTGCGCGCAAAGCAGGGGAAGACAGGGTACAACCCAGATGGCTCCCTGGAGTTCAACGCCTTCTTCTACACGCTGGTAGGCGCACACAACTTCCCATGCTTTCAGTGTTTTGCTGTTGCTCACAAAAAGCGCTTATTTTCCAGGCTTTGGTGGCCACCAGTGGCCACCAAAGCCACCCAGGTCCTTCTGTGTCCTGCAGGTTCTTCTGTGTCCTGCAGGTCCTTCTGTGTCCTGCAGGTCCTTCTGTGTCCTGCAGGTCCTTCTGTGTCCTGCAGGTCCTTCTGTGTCCTGCAGGTCCTTCTGTGTCCTGCAGGTCAATGGCTGGTGCCACTTGGTTTGTGCGGACCATCAGATGATGGACCATGTGCTAGGATTTCTCTCGCAAAAAATGCAGATCCAGAACTGAAGGACACCTGCATGCACCTGGCGTGTCCACAGGCCCTGCTGCCGGCCAGCCGCATCACGCGCTGTCGCAGGATCCATCATTCATCTCAGGCCCAGCTCCTGATCTCTTCTTTTGCTGAAACGGCAAACACACAGGGCCACTGCCTAACACAGCTTCCCCCAAAAAGCCCGCTTCCTGCTGCTCTGCCTGGCTGCAGGTCAGCACTGACACACAGGAGATGTACTACAGCACAAAGCGCCAACAGTTCTTGGTGGACCAGGGCTACGCCTTCAAGGTGCCTAGCAGGCCTGTCAGAGTCTTGCCCTTGCATTGAATTGCTTACTGCCATACTCTGAAATGCTTTCGGCGGTCAGGCCGTCACGCTGCCGCCATACGGTGCTTTCTTGCAGATCTTGCAATTCGTTCTTTTGTTCTGAGGCAACTTGTGTGGCGCTAATGCAGTGACTTACACTTATGTCTTATAACACTACCAGAAAATTTACAATTTTTCATGTTGGTCAGGCCCAGCGGTACAGACGGTAGACAAACTCACGCATACACAAACACACAAAAACACACACACTTCCTTCAACTGGGAAATAACCATATGCAGGTGGTCACTAACTTGGTAGATACCGCAGCAGAGGCCTTGGCAGGGGGACTGATGCTGTCAAAGAAGGTAGGTTTATGTCCAGGCTTATCCACTTGCTCAAGCAAGCTCAAAGAAGGTAGGCTTGTCCATTCGCTCAAGTAAAGCCTTACCGTTGGAGCCAGGCTGATTCACGTGCTCAAACACTGCCTAGTTGCTGGGTCCAGGCTCATCCATTTACTCAAGCACAGCTAACTGTTGGGTCCAGGCTGATGCACATGCTCTAGCAAAGCCTGCTTGTTGGATCCAGGCTGATTCTCATGCTCAAACACAGCCGAGTTGTTGGGTCCAGGCTGATCCACTTGCTCAAGTACAGCTGATTGTTGGGTTCAGGCTGATGTACTTGCTTTAGCCTAATTGACGGGTCCAAGCTGATCCACATGCTCAAGCAAAGCCTTATTGTCAGTGCATTGCATCCTCTGGCTCAACCTAACTTTGCCTGGAGCACCCCCCTGGGACTGCTGATCAGCATGGTAGGAGTGGGCAGCTGGGCAAGATCATGGGGGGGTGCATTTGACACTGCAAATAGCCAACCAACAATCTTCTCGGCCTTGACACTTGACACTGCAAATAGCCAACGGACAGTCTTCTTGGCCTTGACACTTGACACTGCAAGAAGTCAATTGGCAATCTTCTTGGCCTTGACACTGCAAATAACCAACCAGCAACCTTCTTGGCCTTGCATGAACCGCAGGAAGACCAGCTTGACCTGTTGTGCCGCGTCCTCACTGCCGGCTTAGAGGAGGCGGGCATCGAAAGGGGAGCAAATGAGGATGAGGACGAGGCATTGCAGGCTGACCGCTCGGTGAGCACCACAGCAGCTGCACCGCAGCTTGTGCTATAGCAGGGGAATTAATCGAACGGGCAAAAGCAGTCGCAAAAGAAGCATGCTCATGCCTAAAACAGCCATGAGCTTCTGATGGAGTGCTTGGTCAGCGCAAGGAATGCTTGGTCAGCGCATGAAGTCCTGAGGGCTGCAGAGCTGCATGCACCAGCACATCGTGTGCAGCAGATTGCCAGATAGGACGAGGCCAGGCGCTGCTGCACGCTGGTTGCTGCGCGCTGGCTGCATGGTGAGAGCACCAATAGCTGCAAAGCAACTTTCAGGCCAGGGATCTGCATTACCAGCCTTTCGATGCTACACTGGTATCCGATGGCTAGATATCCGAAAACTAGAAGCAAAAGCCTTTGGGGCAGCCCCAATAGGTAAGCATTGCTTGAACCCCAAACACACATCAAAAGGGTAGACACACGCCCCTGCCTAGGGTGATACCGATGATGACAGGCACCCACCACCGAGCCCTCAAGGTGTGTGTAGGAATGTCTGTACTGTTTGCATATCTTACTGAGGAGCAGTGCTGAATGAAGAGAGCGGCAGGATCACAAGGAGTGCTGCAGCGTCGAAGGCGGCCATTTTGACGCAATGCAGCACGGCCTCATCTGATAAGCGCTGACTTGGTCTGATACTGGCAGGCATGTTGAAGAAGGGGCATCACAGGATTTCTTGAAGAGTGGCAAATTTGAAAATACAGGGCCAAGGGCCCCTGGCTAGGCCAGGATTCGTGTTGATTAGCTCTGCCAAGGGTAGCGTATCTCCATTCTCGCGGCGACACTACAGGGCCGGCCGTTATGCAGGGTGAGCTGCTAATCAGCTTCCAGCTGGCGACGAGCCTTGTTCCACTGCATGTCAGCCCCTTTTGTCATGCACACGCCTGCTGCTCCATACTGACTGCTTACAGGCTGCTGGGCAGCGGCCTGGGAGCAGGAGGGTGGTGGGCAGCATGGGGGCGCTGTCAGGTGCTGCCGGACTGCGGTACTTGGAGTACAGCACAGGTGGTGCAGGAGGAACAACTGCCGGTATGGGAGGTGAGGGAGAGAGAACTGGGATGGCCTTGTCCTGGCTAGATCATGACAAGCAAGCTTGGGCGTACCACTGCAGTTCTTAGCATGTGCTTTTTTACCTAGCATCGCGCCTCACTTGCTGTGGGCGGCCAAGTAACGCCTCAGTGCGTCCCTCTGGGTATTTAGCAATTTATTGGGCTGGCCATCCTAGTTGCATAGTTCTTCACAAGCGCCTCTGCCTCCAATCCTTCCATGAGTCAGGAACTGGGGGATGGGAAGTACTGTGTGCTGTGATTCTAGGCTGTGCATTGCATATGCAAGCACGGTGTCATTCTGGCATGTAAAGGTGTGTAAGACAGGTCCTGCTGTGTGCCGCGCATGCAGGACGTCGCGGCGGGTTTACTGGCAGAGGGAGCGGCAGTCGAGCCTCTCAGAGCGATGCAGCCAAGAAGTACCAGCGCGCCTTGGGCCTCCGTTAGCCTGGCAGAGCTGGTGGCGTCGGGGCATGCAACACCTTTGGTGGGGGTCCAGTCTGTTTGGTGTGAGGTCGGTCTGTTTGGTGGAGTCTGTTGGTGTTTGGCAAGGTCTGTTTCGTGGAGGGTCAGTTTTGTGGCGAGGAACCCAGCCTTGGCACATCGTGGTAGGGGCTCTTGCGTGTGGTAAGGAGGAAGGATGCGCATGATACCTAGGTAGTGAGTAGCGCATGTCGCTCCACAGGATTGAAAGAAAACGTGGAGATCATACTTAGAGCCAGTTATAGCCCTTGTCAGAGGTGCAGAAGTAGATGATGAGACAATCTTGTGTGCCGTACTGTGGCATACTGCTAGGCCAGGTATTCGCTTAGTGTGAGATACAAAGCGTTTACGAATAGTGTTAGGCAGCGTTTTGCGGTCCGTTGGGCCTGTTGTATTATGGAACACCTCATGCTGCTCTGTGCAACCGTGCAGCTATGTTATCCCTTTTTCCTGTGACATTTAGGATGTAGTAGTTTCTTCTGGGATGTGCTTTTCACAACTGAAGTATGCCCAGTGGGAACCTGGTTTGGAAATAAGAACTGCCTGTGTACTACTGGTGATTTCCTTGAGAATGGGCCAATGGAGACCGCCCTGTCCAATGTGCAACAAACAATGGAACAGCAAGTTGAACCATTGGGGTCTTGCCATCGAGTGCAGCCGCCAATGAGTTTACAAGATAGGGTTTACCACCAGCCAAGTCGTTATGCTAATTGTTTTATTGCTGGTCATTGCCAGCCAAAAAGTAGTCTATTATGTCTGAAATGACTTGTTTCGGAAATATGAGGGTTTGTTGGGCGCTGGGAAAGGAAATCAATGACAGTCTGGTTAGGCAAGGCTTGCAAAAGATAAGGGACCTCCATAGAAGAATTCTGACAAAAAGGAAGAAGAACATTTCATTCCACGGTGAAAAAGATCTGCATCTTAGTTTGCATAACAGCACAAGAGTACTTGTCACAATGGCCATGTCTGCCGCGCCAAAGGGAATAGATTGTCACGCCAGATTAGTGCAGTGCCAGATTTATGCTGCATTGTGACCTGGAGGTTGGTTGATTCAGTTATGGTCATGCTACGAGCCTAGTTTGGATGCAGCAGTCTCTCGGCGTGACAAGATGTTTCACTGTGAGAAATAGCCAACAGTGATGCGGCTTTGAATTATCAATTGACATCCAACATGGAGTCCATACTAATTGAAGCTTACAACGTTACAAGAATAAGGCCTCAGTCAAGTAGCTCGACTGTTGGCCTGCTTTGTAAAACAGTTAAGCAGCATCATAAGACTGCCCAACATTAGGGTGTATTTGAGGTCTGAAGAAAAACATTGGAAGGTGCTCAGAAGTTGTGACCTCTTAGCGATTGAAGCTTACACGGCTTTATGCTTGCTCATATGAATGCAATGGGTGGATCAATGCATTGGGTGAATGTCCTTCTCTCAAAATTTAGAGTGTCACGACATGGTGTCATGCCAGATTAGTGCAGTGCCAATTTTGTGCTGCATTATTACGCGGATGCTGGCTGAGTCAGTTGGTGGGGTATTTTATCCTGTTGCCAGTTCATAGATGGCTCTATTTGAGCACGCCGAAGGTGTCTCGGTGTAATACCTTGTTTGTTCCTAGCGAATTTGTAAGATGTACGCCAGGGAGTAGACCCCTGTAGCCCTTGGGGGGCAACAGGTGTGGCAGCGTCATCCAGTCCAGTCCAGTTCCAGTCCAGTATGAGTACGTTCTACAGCAGCTGCATGCAGCGCTGACCTTGCCTGTCCGCAGACTGAACACCTCCAGAGAGAGGAGGTGTAGGGAAGGATAAGGGTATTGGAGACTCAGCAGTCTCATCATGGGCAACCTGTTGTCAGCTTGGTGTACACTGTCGCTGTCCGCAACCAGTCCACACACACTATTTGCTCTAATACTAACTCAGGTTATGTTATGGCCGTGCCGCGAGTTTGGTAACCGTTACCAACCGTTTCTGTGACAGAGAAAGGAATACGTTTTGCCCTCAGGGATACCCTACAAGGGGATTCATAGTGTGAATGAAGGAATCATAAGCAATTGGCAGTCTACAGCTAGCTTTGAGCTCTGGTGGGGCCTTAGGTAGCTACCTATAGGTTAGGATAGCGCGCTTATTGATACTTATGAATATAAGAAAGAATACTGATCTAGAGGGACAAGCTTAGGAAATCGACTCGTTTTGAGGGCAAGCCGTCGATCGCCCTCAAAAGTGTCCACCCGCTTGTTTTTTAAGCCATGCAAAAGATTTGAATTAATAATATAATACTCGAGTTTTTGGGGATCACTCGTGCGAACTCATGGAGCTTCGCACAGTATTTGTCTTGCTGGCCACGAGCGCTGCAACATGCGTGGTGGCCCAGCCTGGTAGGCCATCAGACGAAGAGATATTTCGTAGGATAAGTGAAAGCCTGGCGCCAATGACAGGTGGGTGCACCGAAGCATATGAACCTACCCTGGCTAGTCTTTTTTGGGTGCTGATGCAAGCGCCCATGCCGAGACTCTCACATGTGAAACCTGCATCAGTGATTTGATGGACTTGCCAGAATTTTGGTACTGGTATCAATTTATGTGTCCTGCCAGGCCGTACAGGGGTAGATCTGGCGAGATCTGATCTTTGTGACACTTGTGCCCTCATACTCTCTCTCTCTCTCCCTCTCTCTCTCTCTCTCTCTCTCTCTCTCTCTCTCTTGTCTCTCACCCTTTGCTTTAAACCAAGGTTATGCGCCACCGCCAGCACCTAACCTAAGCGGCAGCTTCTTCCCGCCAATCCCGTTGGACTTATTTCCAGCAGATGGGTGGGGCTCCGAGGACGGACCCATGGGAGGATTCAGCAGGGGTGCAAGTCAAGAGGTGGCTGCTGCAGAAGCTGAAGTGAGTATCACCTTATGTTTGTTCGCTGAGCAGTTGAAGTCAAAGTCTGCGCCAATCAGATGACTGGTAGCTTGCATCCAGGAAGGGTGCACAAAGGGTGTAGCTATGAAGTACAAGTTAGAATAAAGCCACAGACCAAGGACGCATGGGGGTCAATGAGCTACCATTTGCCTGGACGCCCACCCATAGTACGGCAGGACGCATGCCATCTCGCCTATCTTTGCCATGTATGTCATGTGCGCAGGTTCAGCGGGTGCTAAACCAAATTCAGCCAGACATTGAAGCTGCAAAAAGGTTATGACCCCATAGTCTTGCCTGGTGTGCTTGCCACTTTCTATTTCACAGAGGGTTGCACTTTGCAGCCTTGCAGCCAGGTATCTGTATTCATCCAATTGACACAACGCCATTTAGCTGAGCAAGTTGCTTTATTCGTCCTCTTGCTCTCATCTCCAGGCTGCAAGAACAGCGCCAGATGCAGCAGGCAGCGCGCCAGCCGGAGCCCATGCTTCCAGGGATTGGCCTTGCACAGGTGAGGTGTGTCGTATGTCTGGCCCTGTGGCCCAGCTGGCACGCTCAAGGGTAGGCATGAGGGCACCCC
>LFCJ01003984.1_pt1 | contig 10811 bp, 9 predicted proteins | sample 643141 | NCBI WGS metagenome assembly LFCJ01 (sample SAMN03766243, study PRJNA286221) | soda lake metagenome | biome: soda lake; feature: Kulunda steppe; material: water; isolation source: sample B1-Br-g2 brine of Lake Bitter-1 | place: Russia: Kulunda steppe | collected 2010-07 | reverse complement strand
CAGGCACATCTAGGTCGAAGAGTAGAGAGTTCTTGGTACCCTCGCTTGTAGCGAAAACCTTATCCGCCTCATAGGCGCCTTGCCACTCTAATTCGGATATGACGCCTGACTGATCGGCATGGAAACCTCTTTCATTCTCCGTGGACTGAAAAGTTGCAACCAATGGAATATCCAGATGTTGTGAAAGAGTTACTCCTCCCGGTATCGTCACCCAGTCAATAATATGTATAATATCGAAACCTTTATCCTCGAAACGTTCACGCGCCTCTCTCTTAAGCTCGTTGTTAAGCATCATAGACCAGTTGTAGAGATTGTCTGCCTCGAAAGGAAGATGAACCCTGTTAACCTCAACACGGTCATCCATCTCATAATAAGATCCATCATCAAAGGAAACAACAAAGGCTTCATGACCTTCCTGAACCATATACCCTGTTAAAGTTGTTAGATGCTCTGTCCCTGCCTCTCCAGACTCCAAACGTCTTGTAAGATACAGTACTTTCATCTTTCAAATCTCTCCTCGTATCCTAACCGTTTACTTTTCTCAACATCCGGCTGGTTGAATGCCTCTACATCTCTCAACCATGCTGAATAGACTGCCAAATACTGCATAAACGCCATTAAACGCCCTATATTTTTATGTGAAACATCGGAAACCGTAACAGTTATACTTGGCTTTTCCTCAGCTTCTAAAGCCTTTTTTACTCCTAAATACTCTGATTCAAGTGATTCCGAATATGTCAGGGCTTCTAACTGCCCAAGCTTTTCTCCTCTTACTTCTACACTCTTTAAATCTTCAGGGATATTTACACGCTTTCTTTCATGCGCATCGCTTCTAAAGAACATAGGCAGTACGTCTTTTTCTCCTCCGAAAACCCTTTGGTTAGTGTGATGCTGGTATTCCGGACCTAAATCGCCGAAAAATGTCTGTCCTTCTTCCTCTTTGCACACCGTCTCATGCATAAGCTGGACGAGAAGAGGATAGAATCCGAAAAGCCTTGTAGAGTAGAAAGGCGTTAATACGTTACTGAAACCTTTTTCTTCAGCGTCATACAGTGCGGAGGCAATGTTTAAAGCCGGGTTGTACTGTTTGTCCGGGGACAGCTTCTCATACATCTCTTCGGCTCCTTTCCTTATCTCTCTTACATCTATACCTGCAAGCGCTGCAGGGAATAAACCGGTCTCTGTTAGACCTGAAAACCTTCCTCCGATATCAGGATGTTCTATAGATCCAAAACCTCTTTTTTCAACTATCTGTCTTAAAGCACCGTCGTTATGAGAGGTTACAGCGAAAACCGGGTAATCCTTTTCAATAAAATACATCAAAGATTCTATAACGCCTATAGTCTCTCCGGATTTACTTATAGGCACCACTAATGTTTCTTCAGGATCTAGTTCTTGAGATAAACGGTTAAGATAATCCGGATCCATCGTTGTAACTATTCGTACGTCCTTGTCAACTTCGTCGATAAAAGCATATAGGTAAGCTCTTAGACTGGTTACTGAGCCTCCATTTCCGATAACTATTAGGTTCTCATAGTCCAGATTCGCCGCCTTTTCCTCTAAATTATCAAGATCGGGTTTGTACTCTGCGAAGTCCGGAATCTTGTATCTAGGAAGCTGCTGGACTGAACGGTTTTTCTCGTTTACATGATCTATCTCAATTTTTATGCTCATTTTTTCATCCCTCTAAAGCCATTTTATGTGCCTCTATATAGTTTTTGGACAGCCTGTCCCACGAGGTTAGCTGCGCCAGTTTCCTAGCGTTGTGTTTTCTCTCTGTTATCTCTGTCTTGGAGTAGGATACAAAGTCCTCTATAAACTCTGAGAGCTGTCTAACAGAGTCTTCATAGCTTTTGTTCTCTCTTTCAAGTATTCTTATTCCTTTTCTGTCCTCCTCCCGTGTTTCTTCCTGTAAGAACTTTCCGAATCCTGCCATATCTGTTGTAACGGATAATGCGCCGTTTGCAGCGGTTTCAACAGGTGTGTAGCCCCAAGGCTCATAGTAGCTAGGGAATATTCCGGCGCTTGACGCCACCACAAAGTCGTTGTAGCTCATTGAAAGCAGTCTATCCCCCACAGAGAGATATGTTGGATAGAAAACCACCTTTACTCTGTCGGACTCTCGGTTTCTCAACCCGTTCTCGTACAGAGCTGTTAATATCTCGTCCTCAGGATAGTTTAGATCGAAAGCAGACATAGGAGGAGTCTGTCCTTGTTTGGCTCGGAAGTTCTCCTGTAATGATTTAACCTCTCTACTACTTCTCTCTATGAGATCTAGGCATTTCTTGTCAGGACTGTTACCGGATGTTATCTCGTTCAAAAGCTTCTTTTTCAGCTCCGGCATCATAGAGTCGAGATGGTTTTCAAGCTCCTCGTAGAGAGAAAGATTCTCTACAACCTCAAGTTTCTGGTGTTTAATATCGCTTGGAACAAGTATGAAGACAAAGATGTCGTCTCCCTCCTTCTCATTTATATCTGCTAACGCCTCGATGAAAACGTCTATGCCTTTGTTATGGTACTCGTATCTTCCTGAGGTATAAAGTATACGAGGATCGCGCTCTAAATCTACATCGTAATATGGCTTGAAATATGCTCTAAGGAATTCTTTAACCTGATCTTTCTTTTTCTTGTGTTTATAGGATAACTCTTCTAAACTAGGAAAGTCTTCAACATTGAAACCGTTGGGAAGTATGATATCAGGTCTTACCTGTAGAACTGCTTCAGCTTCTTCTCCTGTATTCTTGCTTACCGTTGTGAAAACGTCAGACTCCTCTGCAGAAACCTTCTCCATGCCGTGTTTTGCTACTACTTTATGCTCTTCCGCCAGATGCTGGCTTACAGTGCCTTGCGCCACCGCACCCTGCAAGTCGAAGTCGGAGCTGGACAGAGTTCTCCCTAATACCGTAGCATGAGTTGTAAATACAGACGGAGTTTCAGAGTTAAGTATAGCTCCTCCGGATAACCATTCATGTGCCTGTAGCACTGTTGATCCTTCTAGCTCTTTTTCCAGTTCTTTTACAAGTTCTCCAACCGCATAACTCCATTTTAGAGGTTCATCAAAGTCTGGGCCTGCCTCCATAGACTCAATGCCGTATTCTTCCCAAAACTCTTTCTTTATCTCATCAGCAGTCTTCTCCATGCCCGAAGCATCTACAAGTATACATCTTGGGTCGGTATGTATGTTCCATACGCCGTAATAACATTCTATTCCTTTGTCCTCAAGTCTCCGGAAGACGCCGTCAAGTTCGTGATCCTCTCTAGGAGCAAACTCCTTAGCCGCGCTCTCCTCTTTGTATATTCCTACGGTGAGATATCCTTTGCCGTATCTTTCCTGCATGGAGCCGGCCTTCGACTTCAAAACCTGGTGTATACCTCCTACTTTGTTCGCAACTTCGAAAGATACCTCGATAAAGTTGTCCGGCGTCATCACTGAGAAATGCGGCTCGTCTGTATAAAAACCTCGGCAGTAAACCTTTGCCACTTACAAGTTAAAATACCTGTTTTTTAGTAGCACGTTTTCAATACCGTTTGTATGAAGTATACCATACACGAAAACCTGTCTGAAAAGAAAGGAGTAGTATCAAACCTGCACGGATTTTTCAACAGACATATGGATACAGGGTTCAAAACCAAATGGAGCGGATACTGGACACCACCCCGCAAATTCTTAGACTACTATGGACTCAAAATAAACGGGTTATGGCTGAACAATAATACCGTTAAAGCCGTAGAGTACGGAGACGTTCTCAGATACTACCACGAAACCGATACGCTTGAGATCACCGAAGAAGTCTCAACACCGGATGATCTGGCAGGATTCAAAACCAGCTTAGAGATCAAAAACAAGACAGAAGACCTTAAGGCAGTTCAAATAGTTCTAGAGCCAGGGATAGATATAAGAGAGCGTTCAGACGACTTAGGGCCGAGCAACTATACTATAGAGCACCACGAAAACCGTTTAACGGTTTCAAACAGCATCGGTAAACTATACATAAAAAGCAGAGAGGAGTTCCATATAAAGGATAAACCTATCAAAAAGACTCATTTTCCTGGAGATGAACGCCAAACCTGCTTCATACCCGGCAAACTAGTTTTCCGTAAAGAAATAGAGCCCGGAGAGTCTGAAAAACTTGAGATAAACTTCCAAACTTCAGAAAACAAACCAGCTCAACTGGAAACAGTTGAACAACGACTAGAGGGTCGTCTAGATAGGACTTTTAACTCCTCAATCCAGAGTATCGAAAACCTGGTGTATGAAAAAGGCGATCCCGGAATAATAGCAGGGCATCCCTGGTTTCAAAACTACTGGGCCAGAGACAGCTTCTGGAGCGTTCTAGGTCTTATAGATGCCGGATACTTTGACCTCTCGGAGAGAATCCTTGAATCATTTGCAGAAAAAGATTTACCAGGAAAAATAAAAACAAATGGAGAGCTAGAAAGAGTGGATCGATCCGATACTGCTCCTTTGTATGTAATAGCCTCGGAAAAACTTCGGTTACATCATGGAATCACTGAAACAATTAAGAAGGGTCGAGAAAAAGCAATGGAAGAGCTAGAACTTGAGGACGGTGTAGTGCAACACGATCCTGCAGGAACCTGGATGGACACCATAGAAAGAGGTCCTGCAATAGACATACAATCGTTATGGTTAGAAGCTGCAAAGATAACAAACGATAATAGAGAAAAACAACTTAGAAAAGGACTCGAAAAGTTCAAAGAAGACGGAATACTGAAAGACGAACTCGAAAACAGCGCGGACGCAGTTAACACAGTAATACCCTTAATGTTCGGTCAAATTGATAAAAAAACAGCTGAAGAGCAGCTTGAGAAGATAAATGGAGAGTTCTGTTCTCGTTACGGCGCAAGAACTCGCTCGGCAACAGATCTAGGTTACAACGCAGAAGGATACCATACAGGAAGCTGTTGGGGGCTTACAACCTGTTGGGCGGCTATGGCAAACATACGTTATGGAAACTACAGCCAGGGAAGCAGTTTCCTAGAGAAACTTGAACAGTTCTTAGATAGAAATCAGCCTGGAGCACTTCCCGAAGTTGTGAACGCAGAAACCGGAGAGTCACTTGGCTGCTCCGAACAGGCATGGAGCGCAGGACTTTTTGTACACGCTATTGACAGTTACCTGCTTGGAATCAATGTGAAAGAGGACGTCGTGGAGATCAATCCTTCACCAAATGTAGAGATGACACGTAAAGGAAAAATGGTGCGCGGAGAAAAACTCGATATCAGGGTTTCAAACGGAGAAGTTGAAGTTCTGAACAGTCCGGACATAGAGCTGAGGCTATAAATACAGAGCTTCTAAAACTGTTAAACAGGAACTTATGATAGTTGTAAACTTCAAGACGTACGCTGAATCTACAGGTAAGAAAGCTCGCAGACTAGGAGAAGCCTGCGAGAAAGTTAACAAAGAGAAATCTGTAGAAATTATCGCAGTACCTCAGACCCAGGACATTTTAAGACTTGAGAATCTGGATCTCGAGACATACTCACAGCATATAGACACTATAGAACCCGGAAGCCATACCGGAAGCGTACTTCCTGAAGGCGTTAAGGCGGCCGGTGCTTCCGGCACGTTAATCAACCACTCCGAAAAAAGACTGAAACCTGAGAAAATAGAGAAAACCGTTCAGAAAGCTCGTGAACACGGATTAACAACTATTGTATGCGCTCAAAACCCTGAGGAATGCGAAGAGTTCTCCAAGTTTAAACCGGACTATATAGCATATGAGCCTCCGGAACTTATAGGAGGAGATATTTCGGTATCCTCCGCCAAACCCGAACTTATACGCGAAGCGGTTGAAAAGTCCGGGGAAATCCCAACACTTACAGGTGCCGGAATAAAAGACTCCAAGGACGTATCTAAAAGCCTTGAATTAGGTTGTGAAGGCGTTCTAATAGCTTCAGGAGTTGTAAAATCAGATAACAGTCTGGAATCATTAAAAGAGCTCTGTAAAGGATATGATAACTGAAAACTGGCTTTCAAAGTATAGAGAAAGTATCGAACTTACCGGAAAATCTGTGGACGTGCTTACAGGTTTCAACGCAAATATAGACAAGGTCTACAAGGTTTCAGAGATAGATATAGATCTTGAGGATACCGAGCCAGAGCTAAAAGACAAGGTTTCACAGTACAGCGACCTAAGATCATCTCTGCTCTACTGTATAGAAAACGGAGAGAACCACGAGTTAAAGCTAGATATGGATCCTGAGTTTGAAGGGGAGACCTTTATAGGAGGTCAAGGAGGTATAATGGCTAACTTCCTTTCAAAAACAGGGAACGGTGTTATATTCTATACTCCGCTGCTCTCAGAGAAACTTGCTGACAAGATAGATGAGAAAGTTCTCTATCCTGTAATAGAGGGAGACTTCCAACTGAAAAATGTTAAAGACTGCTCCAACACCGACAGAACAAAGATAAACCACATATTTGAGTTCGATGAGAAGAAATCAGGACGCCTAATACTATCAGACAGTCTGAAAGGGTTCGGCCCCTACTTTAGAAAAGGTATTGAAGACAAACTGGAAGTTATACAAGACAATGTAGACTGTGCGCTTCTATCAGGTTTCCACAACGTTGAGGGAAACAAAGAAGCCAAAGTAAAGAAGGCTGCAGAACAGGTAGGCAGACTTGAGATACCGGTGCATATGGAGTATGCCCACAAAGACGATAAGACCTCTCTAAATATTGTAAAGGAGATAATACCAGAGATTGATAGTATAGGACTTGACGAGTCGGAGTTCAGAAAACTTGCTGATCTTCTTCACCAGGAGAAGCTAGGTGACAGAGTAAGCCTAGGTGAAGCTTTCAGACACTCTAAAGACATGATAGACACTATAGGCATATCAAGAGTACATCTGCATACTTACCGGTACCATGTAATCGTTACGAAAGACAACTATCCTCACAAACCTGAAAAGATACAGAAATCAATGCTTTACGGAGAAATAGCCGCAATCGAAAAAGCGGATAAAGGAGAGATACCTGATATAATAGATATTGAGGAGTTCGACTTCGAAAACGTTGAGCTAAACGGTTTCAAAGAACTTGAACACTTCGGAGACTACTTTGACATTGAAGACTTCGTTAAAGACGGAATAGCGGAAATAGATAACTATATCGTGGTTGCTATACCTACACTGATACATGATAGCCCTGAAAGAACAGTAGGAATGGGAGATATAATATCCTCCGCAACCTTTACCTCAGAGCTTATCTAGAGTGTTTCTCTATAAGCTCTTTTACCACAGATTCAGCCTCTTCCAGAATCCTCTCCACATCGTTCTGTGTATCCGCCTCACACCTTACAGACATCTTCTCTTCTGTGTTTGAAGGTCTTACAAGAGCCCATCCCTTTTCGAAATGTATCTTCACGCCATCGACCGTTGAAAGCTCATGATCAGAGTATCTTGTTTTGATATCGTTGATAACCGGTTTTTTAGATCTATGAGGACAGTCTATCCTTAGTTCAGGGGAGACCGGATACTCCGGTAGCTCATCCAATTCTGACTCTAGATCCGTCTCAGAAGCTATCCGGCACATAAGCGCTGCTGCAAAAAGTCCGTCGTCCCAAGGAACTCCATATACCGGGAAGTAGAAATGTCCTGAAAGCTCTCCTGCAAAAACTACTGAAGAGTCCTCGTGTATCTCCTCCGAGATAAATGTATGACCTACTCTCGTAGTTGAGGGTGTTCCTCCATGGTTCTCTATAATCTCCGGGACTAATTTGGAAGCTCTTAGGTCTGCTATCACTCTACCTTTTTGCTCTTTAAGTGATTCTGAGGCGAAAAGAGCTAAGATCTCGTCCTCCGCTATGTAACCGTTTTCAGGGGTTATGAATCCTGCTCTGTCACCGTCACCGTCAAATATTATACCGAGATCCTCTGTAGTCATCGCATCTTCTAACTGTTTCTGAGCTTTTTCTTCTCCTGGAGCCGGCAGATGGTTGGGGAAACTTCCGTCAAGTTCGTCATTAATAGATTTAACAGTACATCCTAGCTCTTCAAGCATTTCCTTCCCTAAAACTGTTGCCACACCATTACCGAAGTTTACCGCCACATCTAAGTCAATTTCCGAACCTATTTTTTCTTTAACAAACTCTATATAATCTTTCTTAAGTTCTATAATTTCTTTAGATCCTGAGCCTGATTCAAAATCCTCAGAGTCATATATATCCTCTATTTCTTTCATTCCTCCTTCTCTGGACATTGCTAGTGCGTTTTCTTTACTGAATTTGAAGCCTGTGTATTCCGGAGGGTTATGTGACGCGGTTACAACTGCTGAAGAACCAATATTGTTTTTAACCATTCCAAAGTATACTACGGGAGAAGGAACAGTACCTGCATACTTAACGTTTGTTCCTGTAGATTTTATACCTTTGATGAAGGCCTCAGTAACCTTTTCTGCATGTTCTCTACCATCTCTACCGACTAGAACTGTTTCGGCATCTGTAAATGTTCCGTAAGCTTTACCTACCTTCTCTGCCTCTTCTAGACCTATTTCTTCAGGGTATTTTCCTCTCAGGTCGTATGCGTGAAAGAAACTTGTCATAAACTATAGTTCTATAGTCTTTGTTTAAGTCTTGTAGGCCTATTGATAGTTTTCAAGAATATCGATTTTGTCTCTGTAGTCGTTTCTCATGTCTTCAAGAGACTTTTTCATCACTTTTGTGTTTAAAGCGGTTTCCATGAAACCTCTATCCTTCTCATATATAGGTACTAACTGGACATGTAGGTGAGGTATTGACTCTCCTGCAGCCTTGCCTATATTGATACCTATGTCGATTCCTGCAGGTTCTACAACTTCTCTTTGTAGTTTCTCTACCTTTGAAACCATTTTGAAAATCCGGTTTCTTTCATCGTCATCTAGTTCTGTAAGAGAGTTAACATGTCTTTTTGGCACAACCATTAGGTGGCCTGTATTGTAAGGGAATATATTGAGTTCGACCATTAGAAAGTCGTCTTCGAATACCGCCATTTTAGTAACTCGTTCATCTCCGGACGAGTGAGCGCAGAATATACAGTCTATATCTTCAGGTATCTCAGTTTTCTCGTACTCTTCTCTTTTCGGGCTCCAGAGATACTGTTCGTACGGTTTGAGATTGGTCATCTGTGGAAACCGTTCTTTTAGAAGGGTGAGAACTCTTCCATACGCGATTTAAGTTTTCCTCTAATACCTCTTTTTGGAGGTTCTTCGCCTCTTAATCTGTGTGCAACATCTTTTATTGCGTGTGATGCTCGGGAGTCCGGTTTATAGTCTACAACCGGTTTTCTTAGCGCTATTCCCTCTCTTATATGTTTGTGGTCTGGTACCTTTCCTATTATGTCTGTTTCAACCAGTTCTTCTATATCCTGTCTGTCTACCTCGTAGTTCTCTCCTCTAACACCGTTAACTATAATACCCAGGACTTCTCTGTCAAGCTGTTCTGCAAGCTTTTTTGCTCCAAGACAGTTGGTTAGTGCAGGTAGCTCTGGATGAGATACTAGAAGTACTTCATCGGATGCTTCTATGGCTGCCTGAACTTCTTCATCTGTTCCTGCAGCTGCATCGATTAGAACATAGTCTTTCTGCCCTAGAAACTCGACTATTGAGTGTTTAAGATTGTCTGCGCTAGCGTTGAACTCTAGTATTGATGCAGGTAGAACTGATACTCCCGCAGGATGTTTAGCTACCGCCTGAGTGATATATGCCTCGCCTTCAAGCACATCGTTTAGTGATACATCCTGGAAACCTATTCCAAAGTGTTGTGCCATGTTGGCTCCGGAAAAGTTTCCGTCTATTATTAGAACATCCTCTCCTTGTTTAGAAAGCGCTACACCAAGGTTGGATGAGATAGTTGTTTTACCTACTCCTCCTTTCCCGGATACGACTGAGATTACACGAGTCATTACAGTAAAGGTTTTTGTAACCGTTAATAAAAACTTGACCGTTAATCAACCGGTTTCTTTAACTTTCTGAGTTAGCAGTTATTTTAACCGGTCTAAGAATTTGGTAAACAGACCTTTCTCTTTTAGATTAGGTTCATATTCGAGTCCCGCTACTTCTGCTGCAACCGCCTTGTACCGTTCAGATATATGGTGTTCCGGCTCGTGGTGCACAACAGGCTTCTTAACCGCTAGAGCTTCTTGAACCTTGTTATGTTCTGGTATATCCATTATTACATCATATCCCAGCATTGATTCTACTTCATCAGGCTCAAGTTCAGCCTCATGGTCGTTAACTCTGTTAAGTACTACTCCAAGCACATCAGTACCTGCTTCTTCCGCTATATTAACTGTTTTCAATGCATCCGTTACAGCCGGAAGATTAGGGTTTGTTACAACAAGCACTTCGTCTGAAGCCTCTATAGCATTGATTGACTCGTTTCCAAGTCCTGCCGCAGAGTCTACAAGTACGAAGTCTGGCTCACCCACAGTATCAAGAAGTACATCTGAAAGGTTTTCCGGCGATGTATCTACAAGATCTTCGATTGAAAGTCCTGCCGGCACAACTCTTAACCCTGAATTGTGGATATACATCGCTTCAGTGATATGTGCCTCGCCCTTCAAAACATCGTGCAAAGTCTTTGGGTACAGCGGAATACCAAGATGGAACCCTAAGTTCGGATTTGTAAGGTTTGCATCCAAAACTATTGTATCTGAGCCAAAATGAGTTAACGCCGCGCCTAGATTTGACGTGGTAGTTGTCTTTCCTGTACCTCCTTTTCCACTGCTAACACATATCAGCCGGGTCATCGTATCAAAGAATTTGATTCCCGGCCTTTAAATTACCTAGTGGAGAACAACCCTTTCTACCGGGT
>LFCJ01003981.1_pt1 | contig 10817 bp, 19 predicted proteins | sample 643141 | NCBI WGS metagenome assembly LFCJ01 (sample SAMN03766243, study PRJNA286221) | soda lake metagenome | biome: soda lake; feature: Kulunda steppe; material: water; isolation source: sample B1-Br-g2 brine of Lake Bitter-1 | place: Russia: Kulunda steppe | collected 2010-07 | reverse complement strand
CCCGCGCTGCGCGCCCCCTCACCTTGCGCGCCCGCCCCCATCTCATGCAACGGCGCCAGCCGGTCCACCTCGGCCGCCGCGACCACACCGTAGATGGCGGGCATGCCGGAGCGGTTGGAGGTGCGCGTGGAGCCCAGGATGAGTGTCCGCAAGTCCTGGAAGCCGGACTCCGGGACCTGCGTGAGGGCGCATCGCAGAATGGGAGCGTCTGGACTTTCTTGAAGCCAGAGCCCAGGACCCGCGCGAGCACCACACAGCGCAGGATGGGAGCGCCTGCAGCTCTGAGGAAGCCTCGCCTGAGCCTGTGCAGACTTGGAATCTAAGGCATCTAAGGTATGGGGCACGGAGAGGTCGAGAGTTCTGCTCCCCGGCGCGCAGCACTGACCACGCCACTGCACGCGGCAGGGGCAGATGAGCGCTTGCGGGCAGGCGGGCTGCAAGGCTGGTGTGCACAGCACAACACATGGGCAGGCAGCAGGTGCGGGTGCACAGATCCGGCACAAGCATTGCAGCAGTCACAGGCGGGGAGGGCGCAGCATGGATGCCGCGCAGGCGGACGCAGAAAGGAGCAGCAGCCTTTGAGAGGCTCTACGGCTACGCATTGAAGCTGCACTGCAACCTAAGACAAAGCTTTGCTACCTAAGATGCGGCAACATCGCAACCAGGATATCTAATGCGCACCAGAATGACTATTCCCGCCAGGTGTTCGGTGTGCAAAAGGATGTCTAGTGCGCACCAGAGTGTTCAGTGCACACCAGGATGTCTAGTGCGCACCAGAATATGTTGTGTGCACTAGAAATAGTAGTGCGCACCAGGAAAAGCGGAGAGGCTGGCGGGCAAGAGCGCACGTGCGAGGCTGCTCAGCTTGTGACTGCCCATCACAAAAACGCGGTTGGCAAACAGGGGCATGGAGCATCCTCTGGAGTTTGGAGCTGCCAAGCAGCGAGGCCCATCGCGGGTGAGGTTGACCACACGTCTGGCAAGGCGAAAGACTCATGGCGCATCCACAGCATGTCAAGATTCTCCAGGTGCTGCACACACACTTGCTCACACACCCGCTTTCTCTCTCTCTCTCTCTCTCTCTCTCTCTCTCTCTCTCTCTCACACACACACACACCACCGGTACCTCCGGACTGCTCCCATCAGTATCTGCTGCCTGTTGCACACCTTACTGCCGTCCTCATTGCGGATCTTGAAGACGTCCAGCACACGGCCATAATCGCTGGTGATGTCCTGCAAAGCTCGAGGGCACACAGGAGGCGCAGCCATCAGGCCGCCCTCATCGCGTGCGCCGCCCCTGTCAACCAATCCCCTCAAGATGCGCAGCAGCAGCAGCAGCAAGGGCTGTAGACACGGTGCACAGCACGGCAGGCTACGACATGTATGTTGTTCTTGCACGTAGGACAGCACGGCAGGCTGCGATGTGCACATATTACTTGCATACAGGACAGCATTGAAGGCTGCGATACGCACATGCTGCTTGCACATAGGACATTGAAACACGAGTTGGAAATGGGCCAGGACAGTGGCATGGCCAGGCATGAGCACCCAGCATCTCGCCCGTGATCAGCAGTTTCAACCAGGATCAGCGCTCCGCAGCAGCAGCAAGGTGTGGACTCAGAAGGGGCTCTTTGCTCACCGCGGACACCACCATGTAGCCCGCAGTTGTGAGTGCACCGGACAGCGTCATCAGCAGGTGCGGCTGGTCCTTGCCCTCCACCGTCAGCACAGTGCATTCACTGTCCTTGTCATTGTCGATATCCACCTGCACAGATGCATGACGTTATGCGTGGTATCTTTGCGTGTGTACATGTGTGTGTGTGTTTGTGTGTGTGTGTGCGTGTGTGTGCAACATCTTCTGAATATTGGAGTTTAGGTAGAGCCCGTGAGCACACACTCTCCACTCGAAAGCAGCTGGGATGACCTCAAACACTTTATGCTGGATCCGTGCTCGGAAGAAGTTCAAAGACTGATTGTAAAACAAGCATCCATATTCCAGGTGGGTGGTCCCACCTGCAGCGAGTCTTCATCTTCAATGGTTGACGTGGCTTGCGCCCGTGGCATGAATGGGAAAGGCTGCAAGCAGAGTGCGCAAGGAAATGGACGCCTGTGACTGTGCAGGTTATGACAGTGAGCAGGAGCTCCACTGCTCGGTGCAGGTTACAGAGAGTAATGTTCAAGTCGCCAGCGTGAGCAGTGACTCAGTCCAGCCAGCGAGTTCTGAATCTTGGGCATCTTAGGCTGCACTCACCAGCCGTAGACACACAGCAAATGCAAGCACGAGACAGTTGAGATCTTACATACCCTGCCTCTCATACCCTACCTTTGCGATCGCAGAAGATAGTAGGTCCCCACCCCCATGAAGCTGGTCAATTTGCGCGCGCACCATTCTGAGTCCCACCCACCACCCACATGCGAGCTCATATGATGGCTGTTCCTACGGCTCAAACACGCCTTCAAAGCACACACAAGCCCTACTATAACAGCAAAAAAGGTCTGGCATCGGATTGTGAGCTCCTCAAGAAGAGGCCACCTCTTGAGCTCCGAGACGTGCTCGGACTAGGCGCTCCCCTTCCAGACCTTCAACCCACCACCAGCCGCACGGCCTTACCTTCCTGCCTGCGAGCCTCTCCTGCGGCAGCAGGACCTGGCAGTCTCGCAGGACCGTGCCCAGGCCCCTTCTTTGGGTCGGCGGAAAGACGCACAACGAGTGCTGACGTAAGGAATAAGATCCTGGAGAGCGAGAGACACTTGCGCAAGGACGGGAGGGCAGATGCTTGGTACTTAAAAGGGCCATACCGCACCTGTAGAAATTTACCTAATTTATGTTATAAGAAAAGAGAAAGTAATTGGTAGAATAAATAACGCGTCACCAATCTTGAGGACCACATTGACAGTTGCAGACTGCATTGTTCAGATTCATCGCATTAAGCTCATGACATGTCCTCTAAAGTAGATCTTAGCGTGTCCACAGCCCTATCCCTGTTGGCATCCAAATTTGAATCTGAAGGACATCCTCTTGAGGCGCTGCACTGCCTGCATGCGCTACTGTCATCACGTTTGCTGCCTGACCAGGAGGCTAGGGCCAGAGTGCAAACAGGCCGGCTCCTGCTGGAGCACACAAGTAAGGCATCAAATTGCGGAAGTTGCACGTACCCTTGATCACGTGCAAAATGATACCACCATTGAGACCTCCTCCGTCCTGTGCGCATGACCTTGCAGCCAACTACAAGGATGCCTACAAGGAGATTATGGCGGCGGTAAGCCTTGCTAGACACGATGATTTGAGTGCTGTCGTCCATCAGCTGGGAGAGCTGTCTATTAAATGTGGCACTGGTTGAAGGTTGCGGAGGGGCACACGCTCGCTGGTGGCTGAACACTGTGTCTGCAGCAACAAGTGGCATCATCGTTGGTGGGCAACTTCTGTTTGAAGTGCGAGATCTGCTGCTGGCTGGCCCGTTTCCATCAACTGCAAGGCCAAACAAACCACCAGGTAAGGCACCAAATATGCAGCGCCTGGCCAGAGGCAGCCGCATCCCACAGCTTGGTTTTTGTCTTGATACCTGTGTCCAGCCACAAGCACCTGGCATCCACTGCTTGGTGCTCTACTCCAACAGATGAACAGGCCTAGCTTTGACCCTCAGTTATGGGGCGGTGCACTTGCAGGTGCAGGCCTTGCGCCAGGGCCTTAAACTTTGCGAGGCGACAGCAAGTGCAACAGAAAGGTGTGTGGCCCCTGGTCTGCCTCGCGCTTGTGCAGTGGATCCTGTTTGTGAGCAAGCATCGGATGCCACAGTTTTCATGCACAGTTCCAGACCTGGTAGATCATGCTGCGTCACTGAGCAGCCGCGCTCAAACACACAGATGGCTTTGTGGGCATCCAGGCTCAGTCCGGACGTGCCGACAGAGTGTGAGGGTGCAGTGCGCCGCAGGTCAAGGATATGCCCTGATCAGCATGCTCCTGGCTTGCCTTAGCCCCCTTGAAGCGTGCAAAGCATGCACGCCCGAACTGCCAGGACAGGATGGCAGCCACATAAGCGTGAAAGCTACAGCAGCGCAGTGGTCACGGCAGCCTGGGAGGGTGCATGCAGTGGCTGTGCAGCATGGTGGGCCCGCTGCTGATCGCCTGTCCCGTGTTGCTGTGGGTTTGAAGAGATGTCGCTAGAGCCCTGTGATGCTGTGGGGTCGAGAGTGGTATGACGGGTGCCTTGCCACGGTGGCCCTGCCCCACCGCCGTGGTGCAGCACACTTATGGGCTAACGTAGCACAGCGCATGGCGAGCGCGCTGTGCGGCACCGATGGCTTGCCGGCGCCCTCGCCTGCCGCGCAGCATCCTTGCATGCCATGTATAGCACCCTTGATCGCTGCGCAGCACCCCTGCCTCAGCAGCGCCCTCGGTGCAAGGCAGCAGCAGCAACTGCAACAGGCGCCGCGGGTGCTGTGGGTGGGCCTGCGTCTGTGCCCGCAGGCCCCTGCTGCTCCGGTGGGCGGCCTGCTTCCATGCCAGGCTCGTGTCAGCACTGTGGGATTCTGGGGAGGGCTTGGCCAAGACGCGCGGCGCCGCGGGTGTCGGCTCCGCCTTCGCCAAGCAGCACGGGCTACAGGACACGGAGGTGAAGGGGGGGAGGGGTGTCAGGTTAGGCGGGGCTCCCTGTCCGACTCGTGGGAGTGGGCTGTCCCTTACCCGCTCACGCACATCACGGCTTTGGGATGGGTATGAGAGTGTGCAGTAGGGGGGGAGGGAGGTGGGGCGGGCAAGAGGAGATGTGTGCACGTGTGTGCACGTGTTTGCGCGTCTCCGCCTGTGGATGAGGAGGCATGCGGGCTTGGGGCTGCAAGGCCAGGATGTGGGGGTGAGGAGGGGGTGAGGAGGGGACAGATGGTGACAGATGGTGACAGATGGGGTAGGGTCCTGCCCAGCCTCAGGCTGGCGGACACCTGGTGTGCTGGCTTGGCGCGATGAGGATACCCGCACCGACTTGCAGCCGGCATCCGATGTCTGTTCGAGTCGATGTCTGGCTCCAGGGCTTGCACACGAACAGATTGAAGGTGTCCAGGCTCGCAGGGCCGCGCTTCAGGCTCCGGACCTGCCCCCTGGGCAAGTGGGTGCGATTGCTCATGGTGCGGACCTTCCGCAAGACACGAGCACATGGCGCGCTTTTGCGCTTGCTGTGCTCGCGTGCGTGGGCCACCACCCCGCGGATCATTTTGCTCCTGACAGGGGCTGAGGGGGGCCCGCGCGCCGTCCTGCACAAATCTCACCATATCAGCTGCCGCCTCAAGCGCGGTGCCTGCGCACAACTCTGATGAGCGCGCCAGCTGCGGCATCCGGTGTGCCTGCGCATGCCCTCCTGCGCGCAGCTGCTGTTAGAGCTGCTGCACCTGCAGCTGGACCTTGTGGAGGCGCAGTCGCAGGGCGGCATGGGAGGGTCTTGCATAGCTGAGGCTGTTCCTCCGACGCCTGCACCACCCTCAGCAGCGGGTGACGCGGAAGCAGGCCCCTGCCTGGACATGACCATCAAGCTGCGCTTCAAGACCATTGACAGACTGATGGCGCAGCTGCGCCAGCAGGAGGATGGCTGCGCGGGTGTGGGCGCGCAGGCGGGGCCTCCTGCTGCTATTGCTGCTCCAGCTGCTCCATCCGGGTCGCCTGACCTCCCCCAAGGCTTCCGCTCCTACGCGTTTGTACACACCAGCCTGATGCAGGTAGGAGGAGGGGGTGCGTGCGCGCTGATGTGCGGCAGGGGTTGGGGGGGGTGCGTGGGGGCGGCGGTGCAAGTTGCAAGGCCAGGCAAGCTATGGCTGAAGGGGGCGTTGCTTTGACACCGCACAAGGCAACGTGTCCACGGATGACCGTCGCATATGCTGGAGCTATGGAATTGCATTTCCGGCGCAACTTTTAAATCCTGCACAACCTTCAGAGCTAGAGCAAGCTCAACCTACAGGCCGCCTTGCGCGCCTGCAGAGGTGTGGTACCCGGCCGCGTACACAAGCTAAGTCACAGGGGTGCAGGCACTCTGCTGCGGCCGCGCACCAGGCCAACGCAGTGCATGCAGGCCAACGCAGTGCACGGCGCAGCACAAGCCAACCAGGCACCCACAGGTGCACTGAGTGTGTGCAAGGGATGTTTGCCTGGGTGCGCGTGCTTAGCGCTGTGGCCCCGTCCCTCAGGGTGGCTGCATCGCAGCGCATTTGGTGGGAAGCTGCCTGGGGAGCTGCCGCACCAGGCATCGTCTGGCATAGACTGAATCCAGCAAGTTGTGCTTGCGCGCATGTTTGGCCTGAGCACATCGCCTCTGTCTGTGTCCGTCCGTGCCTTCGTGGTGCTTCTTTCTGACACTCCTTTCTCCATCCGCCATCACCTGCTGTCTTGTGCACACACCGCTGACCACAGGTGCTGTATGAACTGGGTCGCGGCCGGACCGACAAGCTGGTCATGGTAAGGATGCAAGTTATGTTTCCTTCTGAGCTAGCGCCTGTGGTGCAAATCAGCCCCTCCCAATCCACGCGTAGGGTAGGCGTCAGTTTGAGGTTGGAGTGCATAGCGATGCTGGAACTTCAGGCTGTTTCCAAAGTATTGTGCTGTCAGATATGGAAGGAACATGATGCTGGACAGCATATGCAGCATGTGCCCTGTAGCGTTTCGAGCCAGCATATTCTCTGGGTCCTTACGCACCCTGTTGTTCTGGATATGCCGAATTTACTCTGCTTATACTGCAGCAGCCGCCCTGAAGTGTTGCATGCATCAGAGAACCCACGCATGCGCCAGAGCCCATGTTTGTTTATGCTCATACCGTTGTCTCACCGGTTTCACCCTCCCTCGAATGCATGAGCGTGCGCAGCCCCCAGATGAAAAGGGCAGGCGCAACCCACTCATCCCCGTGGAGCACATGCGCGCGATGCTGGAGGAATGCCGGTCAAAGCCTGTGGGGTAGGCACTATGTAGTCCACCTGAAAGTGCCAGTGACTATTTCAGCATGTATTGCGTCTCTGGTACTTGTATGGTGATTTCGCTTGGCTTCGGGAGCATGCACGCACCTCCGCCTGAAATCCACATGGACTGTCCTCCTCAACCGTCAACTGCGAGTGGCGGGGGACAAGAGGTCTAGCAGGGCAGTGTACACCTACCTCGGCCAGGACCAGCCTTAGTCGTTTTGCTTCAATCACAAGGGAGGTATTCAAAGAATGTACTGATCAAAGTCGGAGCCACACTCTCATGCCCCTGGGTGCTTTTGCTCTCCTGTGTGTCACGCTTGCACTGTAAACTCCACTCCCAGGTACAAATGGCTAACCTTCGAAGAAGTAGGTGCTGCCATCAGTTTGTGCGGCGTCTTGCTGTGCGCGTACTATAGCAAGCCTGAGCAAGCCTTTGAGCAGGTGCGCCTGGCGGAAGGCTTTCGTGAACACACACACGCACGTGTGCACTGTTTTGCTGCGTGCCCCGCGCTACGAGCACTTTGGCTTGTTTTGCGCAGCTCAGGCCGCTTGTGAAAGGACGCATGTGGTGTTGCGTGCCTCCTGAAGGTGCTTGTTGAGCCGTGCATCCAGTGCCGAGGGGCCGCCAGCCCTCCTGAATAATTGCAAATGTGAGGCGCATGTGTGGGTGCGCTCAAGACTTGTGTGCGCCCTTGTCCTGCTGCAAGGTACAGCAGCATGCTCCCATTGGATTTGTCTGCACTATGGCACACTGGCAAAGGGTGCAAGGAAGGGAGGAGTGTGGCGGAAGGATACATGCAAATGTGTGCCTTTCTAGCTTTTGGATTGGGTCTGGAGCAGCCACCCCTAGCTAACACCCTATAGGAAGAACACATTCTGAGATCACAAGGGGGCTGGCAAACACTTGCTGGTCATGTCTACTTTTTGAGCATGCACAGGTCTGTGTTTGCATGAACCATGCAACTTTTGAAAATGGTTCTTCAATGCCTATGAACCGTCCTGCAGCTCAGAATTGGCAAGGCTGCACTGCAAGGCCTGCTGGAGGAGCTCCAGCTAGCAGGTGTGAGCAATCTGCTGTGGGCTCCTCACACACGCCAGACTGCCAACACACTGCTAGGTGCTAACACATCCATCAGGGGTGACACACGCACTGTCCAACAGAGACAGTGGGACAGTCTCTCTCCCACTGAGACTGTCCCACTCTCAGTCAACATCTTGACATCTTGTGTCAGTGCCCAGCCCTGCAACACTGAGTGCAGTGAGGCAGAATCTGGTGCAACCGAGGTAGAGTGAGCTTTGACTTTTGGTGGGCTGTCCATCTCCTGAAGCAAATGTTTTGCACTGTTGCCCTGTTGGGGGCACCTTGTCTGCACCCTGCCTAAGCCATTCAGGCCTTGCAAGTGCATGTGTGAATTCGAATTTAGAGTGCGCACAATGGTGAACAACAGAGATGTGCGTGTGCTGCTGTGTGTGGATGTGGGTGCAGGCCCCGGCGTGAGTGAGCACAGCATGGACTGCCAGGGCCTGTGGCTCAGCCGCACGCCCTTGGTCCTCAGGTGCGCGGCGTGTGCCAGTTGTCCATCCACGTTTGCTTGTGTGCATTGCACTCGGCCATATGCTCACAAAACATTCCTTTGCATCGGCCATTGGCTGTGCTGGCAAGTGAAGGGGCGCGGCTTGCCCAGTTGTGGATTTTTCTATGTAGCGCAAGCCCTCGCCTCTGCACGCCCTCCCCTCTCCCCAATTCATTCATGGGCAACAGCTCCAGATGCCCAGTCACATTTGACACACAGGTGGTCTAGACGCTTTTCATGACCACCTTGGCGCCTTTCACGACCGTGTCATAAGCTCTGCTGTCAGGAACCGCACGCGAGCAGTGCTCAGCTCAAAAGTGAGCCGACTCAGGGCTCAGCCTGAAGTCAGGGCTCCTCGTCGGTGTTTGCCAGCGCAGTGGTGCATGGCGTGCTATGCACATGATTTGCAAGGCTTGCGGCCCTTGCTCCCAGGCTCCACTCAGCTCTCATGCATGTGACCTGCAGGCATGCGGGGCCTTAGCGCACGTGCTCCATCCCACTCTCGGGCACGCGGCCTGCCTGTTCTCTCTTGCCTGCAGGCTCCAGCTCAGCATGTGCGAGGCCCACCTCTGCCTGTCGAGCACACAGCTGAGCAAGGCGCGCGATGCGGCCAAGGAGGTGCTTATGCAGGTGTGCACGGGGCGTGTCTTACATGCATGGCAGATGGTGCATTCACGCACCTTTGCATGCGCCAGCCCATCACCTGGCCTGCCGACTGATCCCCCTACCACCTGCCCACCCATGGACCCGCCGCTGGCCTTGTGCTTGTGTGGTAGTGCTCGCGCTGTTGCAGGTGCGCCTGGTGCTCGTATGGAACACTTCTTGCAAATGGTGCAACCATCTCTGATTCTTTGGCCGTCCTTGCTTGTCCTTGCATGTCCTTGCAGTTGGCTTCTGCTGCCCCCCAACGCTACGCCATCCACGCATCCCGCCTGCCACGCATGCATCCCCTGTCCTGCGAGCCCTGCTCACTTTCATGCACCCCTGGGCACGCACTTGAGCGACTTCCCTCGTGCCCCTGCAGGTGCGCTTGTTCCCCAACCAGCTGCGTAGCATGGTTGCGCCGGCGCACTTGCTGGCGGGCCAGTACGCTCACGCTGTGGGAGAGTGGGACGCAGCCGTCGCTCACTTCCAGGTCAGAGGCGCTCCATATGCGTGTGCATGCATGTGTGCATGTGTGCGCGTGTGCATGTGTGCGTGTGTTAGCGTGTGCGCGTGCGTGCATGTCCGCGCCCCTCCTCAAGAAAGGGCTGCTGGTCCTCCAACCCTTCAATCAAGGATGCGTGGCTGCCAGCTTGCGCCTGATGCCCGCGCCCGCATGTGCCTGCACCTGCCCTGCACGGAGGTGTGCAGCCTCCCTTGCCATGGCGGCGCATGCTATGGGGTGCCCGCCAGACACACTTGACCGTCATCCCCTGCACGTCAAGCCTGTGCGTCCCTGTTATGGGCTTCCTTGAATGGGCTTCCTTTAATGGGCTTCCTTTAATGGGCTTCATACGAGTCCACAAATGGAGTGCTGCAGCAGAGTGGATGGATGAAGGCTTCACCCTGTTGCCATCGTTGTTGTCCAAAACAGCGAGCCCCACTGCAAGCTATTACATCGCAGCACCGCGCTCCCGCGCACTGCAGGCCGCGCAGCAGACCCCCCATGCTCCCACGCAGCTCTTGGCAGCATCATTCTCGGTGAGCGCACCTATACTTGAGCGAGTGTGACTGTAGGCTGGTGATCCTTGGGCCTTTGGCAGACGGCGCCTGCTTTGTGCGGTGCCTCCTCCAGGCGAATGCCACCTGCCTGAGCTTCGGTTCTGATTGTGCCACCCTGCGTCTTGGAGCTTGCTTGGAATGGCCAACGCCAAGAGGAGCCTCTGCCCGTGTTCTATGAGCCTGCACATAAACACCAAAGTCAGGCCATCTCTCTCACCCCGTGCACCGCTGTGTGGGTGGGGTGACCGTGGATGGAAGAGCCCTTGCCGTCCTGGCAAACTACCTGACATCCCGGTGGTGCTGCTGGTCCTCTGCCACATTGACACAGCGTAAGGTCCTGCTGCGTTGAGACAGCAAGAGGTCCTGCCACGGTGAGACAGCGCAAGCAGCCCAACGCAACACACTCACACTTCCAGCAGTAGTACGAGTCCAGCTTGCAAGGCTGCCGCCCCCCGCAAAGGCTCACGCGCGTGCGCGCAAGCATTCGTACCACAGGAGTCCAGCGCCCCAGCACCTGTACATCCTGGTGCCTCCCCTGCCTCCCCCTTGCCTCCCTCACCTCCACCCATATGCACCCCAGTGCCTCCCTCACCTCCACCCATG
>LFCJ01003980.1_pt1 | contig 10817 bp, 8 predicted proteins | sample 643141 | NCBI WGS metagenome assembly LFCJ01 (sample SAMN03766243, study PRJNA286221) | soda lake metagenome | biome: soda lake; feature: Kulunda steppe; material: water; isolation source: sample B1-Br-g2 brine of Lake Bitter-1 | place: Russia: Kulunda steppe | collected 2010-07 | reverse complement strand
TGTGTGTGTGTGTGTGTGTGTGTGTGTGTGTGTGTGTGTGTGTGTGTGTGTTCATGCTTTGGGCAATGAAATTGCAGGAGCCGCCAGATCTACTCACGTGATCTTCTGTCACCATATTTCCAGCTTTCTACTCACCTGTAAAAGGCTTCTGTGCAACGATCACTGTGCTGTTTGTAGCAGGGAAGCCCACAGTAGGCTATGTTGCATCGTGGACAAATATAGCGAGCAAACTGCACATGGCACCTACATGTACAAATTGGTTGCACACGGAGTTCAATCCATTTGTGGATCTATGCAGCCATGCAAAAGCACCATGCATGCTGCGCTTACACTTTGCAAACTGCATGACGATCCTCCAGCTCCATAACGAATATAAAATATTCAATTTATCACAACTGTTGTAATTATCCCAATTTATTGACGTACGTAAAATGGATAATGCAGCAAGCATTGCACCGCAGCCTTCGTGCCACTTACATGTCAAGAATGAGAGCCTGCAGTGTGTGCAGCTTGTATGTAAGTTAGAATGCATGCAAGCTCAGGAAGTCCAGCACTCTGTCACGCCACAAGGGCACCCTCAGGTCAGGACTGAGAAACGAGCTGCTTGCCTGCAGGGGTCAATTTTGACGCTGCTGACCAATTGTACAATGTCATAGAGCCTAATGGAGAGGTACATCAAGGTGAGGGATATCTAAAGCCGTGACTAGCCGTTTCTAGCATGTGTGCACGTGAACAATTCAGTTCTTTAGTCAGCAACATGTGCTCTGACCTGCAGACACGTTCATTGGACACACTTGGAAGATGGTTTCCGAAGATGGAGATCTTCTCTTGCAGTACACAGGTACGCAAGATGCAAGCAGTTTTGCTTGTATTTAGGCACACACATATTACACAAGATACAAACTTTGCCTAGAAAGACGAATTGCAGATGGGCTTCAAGAACCTATTCAGGAATGACCTTGTGTTGCTATTGATTTCACCGACAAGCTTGTCTTTGCAGCCGAAGCTTAAGTCCGTATCGCCCAGCCGGTGCTAATCTAAATGTTAGCGATGTTGCTCGTTGTGGTTTCAGAAGGAAATATTACTCAACTGCAACATGCCAGTCTATTTTGGAAAATTAACTCACCAACCTTTGAATTGTGCCCATAGGAAAAGCAAGTTAGTGACACAGGCCAAATAGCCAAAGGATGCACCCTAGTTTACACAGCCATTTGCCCATAGCAAAAGACCACAAGGGTACCCTCAGGTCAATCCCCACTGATATCCCTCAGGCGTTTTGGAAGCGAATACAGGAAACGGTCTTCAATCAAGCTGGCCAGGAAATAAGCAATGGGAAATAAGTCCAATTAATTGATCAGCCAATCCCGAGGTCCAGCTTATACTTAAGCCAGGACTTCGTTTATACAGAATTTAGTATGGATCGCGGAGGCTCTCGAGCCCAGGAGACGAAACAAATCATGATGGCACCACATGTAATTTCTGGGCGGGGGCACTCTGCCCCCCCCCCCTCCCCCTCCGGCCCAACTGTAGTCCCCACCCAGGCAAAAATGGTACCAATCTGCTTCTTATTAAATTCTACATCCAGTCGGAAATCAAAGCCATGGTCAGGTGGAAAGCAATTGGACAATAGCAGAAGGGCGAACGCTTGTGCAAGATGGACCCACACTATGCTTGGATGTTACAAGCTTTTTGCTTTGTTAACCCAGGCTAACCTTGCCCCAGCCTTACCTCTGTCTAATGTGAGGAGATTTCCTGATGGGTTCACGAAACATGCTAGTTTAGAGCCAGATGCTGCATGTTTGTTGCACAGGCCTTCTGCGGCTTGAGTTCTGGCATGAGTATTGACATGTCAAATGTCTCCAGTCCTCCATCCTTACCCAAGTTTCAAAAATAGGGTGCCGATAAATAGCTCTTTAGCAGAAGATTTCCAATATATGTTTGATATATTGAGAATGTGCCTCAGACGAACTCCAACGCACGTCCCAAATAACCCTAGATCCCCTCCCCTCCCCCCTTAAACCCATGCAATGACTAGCTCTTGGCGCCAGGAATATAAATACATGGTTTTGTTTGGTTTGGCCGTCAACAGGTCTCAAGGACTGTTCCATCCTGACATTCCTACTATTATATTAGGCCAACTGCGCTGTCTGCACGTACCCATGTGAGAGACAGACAGACAGACAGACAGACAGACAGAAAGAAAGAAAGAAAGAAAGAAAGAAAGAAAGAAAGAAAGAAAGAAAGAAAGGAACGAAGGAAGGAAGGAAGTCCTTGTGACCCTTGTACAAGGATTACAAGAAAAAGGCCTTCAGTCAAGAAGTGCGACTAGCCTGCTCATAAAAAAGGTAGGAAGGAATTACCACGTAAGCACTCCCTACATCAATTAAGGAGAGGAGGACACTCATGTCTAGAAAACCCCGTGGGGCCACCTCAGGCTTCCACACAATGTTGTGTGAAAAAGTATTGCACGGTGGGTTACATGGTGACCGGAACGTGAAGTTTCCTGGTCTGCTGTCCCTCTGAATATTGGGTCATTACGTGTGCGCATTTTTCAAATCTGGTCTTCAGGTTTACTGTTCCTGCTGCCTTGTAGGACCCTCAGCCACACTGACGATCGGAGGCAAAGGAGTTCAAGTGCAGGTTGGAGGAACGTGATTGATTGCATGTTATGAGTAGTGCTTCATGACTACCGGTTTTTTTGGACTCTGGGAAAATTCTTGTAATAAAATTCTAAAATTTTTTCGCCGCACCTACGCTACTGGCTCTACCATTTCTTCCCTTCTACTGCTGCCTCGCCTGTCAACAGTGGCCAAACCTGGCAAGGATTTGGGGAGGAGCTTGTTGGAGTGGTGCATCCAGATGAGGGGAATACACCATCAGCAGCACCTTGGTCTTGGGGGAAGCGCACAGCGATGCAGCACGGGAAGTGACGGACAGCGGCTCAACCACGCCGTCTCTGCGAAGTGCCATACAAGTGTACTAAGCAAGAATATCATCAGGACTAGCGAAGGACGCTGTGGTAGCGTAGTGCAGAGACGGGGGCTGCTGCCCTGCAGCCTCGGGAATGCAAGCAAGAGGGCAGTGGGGTCCTGGGCTGGGAGCCGGGACGTCAATGACACCCAGGTAGTATGTGCTTTGTATATAGGATTATCTCTTTATGTACAGTGCTCTTCGGCTCTCAACTCCCTGCTAGGGTTCAGGTCAGGAGGAAAACATAATTCCCTTTCATGCTTACACAGCTTTAGCTATTCAATGCAGGCATCTGCAGGACCAGGGCCAGCTGAGCAGCGAGCGGTTAGCCCTTCCTGGATGCAGCCTAAAGTTACGCTGAGCGTGGAGGGCAACATCTCTGTCGGCAAGAGCACCTTCTTAAATCATCTCCAATCCTCAAGTGCTCTTGATGGAAAGCTGCAGGTGTGTAAAGTCAAGGTGTGCATCATGTGCCCTCAAGCTCGTGCCGGATTGCACATCCCACAAAAATGCACATCCAGGAATACACCGCACCGCATGCACGAGACCACTTTGTGTTTGCTAGCATCCGCTGTCTGTTGACTGAATTGCGTCTGTATCTCTGCATTAAAGTGTGAGTAAGTGAGTGAGTGTGTGCGTGTACATACGTATGTATGTGTATGTATGCTCTGTGCGCATATGCGTGTGTGCGCGTGCGTGTTTGTGTCTGTGCGTGTGAGAGCGCAAGCGTGCGAGCATGCACGCATGTGAGCATGTGTTTGTGTTTGTATGTGTGTGCATGTGCACTATCGCTTGTGCGTGTTGGTATATATTTGGTGCACCGCAAGTGAAGGCTCTGCCCGCCGGGCAGGCCTCCGCCCACTTGAGCAGCATGATTTGATCATGCTTTGCAGATTGTCCCTGAGCCTGTGGCGAAATGGCAATGCGTCGGAGAAGGTCAGGTCAACCTTTTGATGGAATTTTACAAGGCGCCGGAGCGATTTGCATACACCTTCCAAAATTATGTGTTCCTGACAAGAGTCGTGCAGGTGCGGGTGTCAGAGTATTGGCTGCTGCCTGAATATTCACTCACGACGTGTGAGACAGTGGATGGCGTGCTGATTCTTGTATGTGTCTTACCCATCAGTCGTAAAAGAGGTTTTCGAATTATTCGGGTAACAGTTTTACGGGAAGGGTAGGCGCTTCTTACGGCTGATAAGCTTTGCTCAGTCATGCAACTGGCTCGTATAAATGTTATGGTCATGATCTGGACTAGGCTTTATCTAATCTGGAGCAGACACCCATAACTTATGTTATATAAGTTATGTACTGAATAACCTTTCTTCCTGCTGTAGAGCCTCTTATAGGAAGAGGGAAATTTTCTTAATCTAGCATTACTCTTGTTCTGGGTCCGCACATCCAATTTCATGCATGCACCTGGCATACAAGGTAAGAGACATGTGTACACAACGAGCACAAAGCGTGTGTGAATGACAGTGCCATGCACTGTGTGCTCAATTTGCAGGAGCGCGAAAGCTACACTTCCCCAGAGCCCTGCCGCCTGCTGGAGCGCAGCATCTTTTGTGATCGGATGGTCTTTGTGCGGGCATGCCATGCCGCCAAGTTCATGAACGACACTGAGCTATCTATCTACGATGCCTGGTGTGTGGCTTGAGGGAGACTGAGTGTTGCACAAGCGCCTGTGAGTTTGTATGTCTTGGTGAGGGGGGGTCAAGAAGACCGTTTGCTAGTGTCTGCTTCCGTACGTGCCTGCGCACATGTGCGTATTTGTGCACCCTGGGCCGCCCTCAGCCTGCACAACAGAATTGCGTGACGGTATTAAGTCCATTCACAATGCTGTGTTTCGCCACATTGTGTGCTCCTGTACTGGTGCTGCTTGGTGGCCGCCCTGGTCATGGGAAGTCCGTGAGTCTGCGTGCAACCCAGATGCGATCCTGCCGCATCGTGGTCCTGCAGCATGAGGATTGACATTTGCATCAGCTGGTGCCCCCCATCTATCTCTCCAGCACCCACATGCTTTGATCCCAAGCACTTATTCCGGGTCACGACTGCGGTCCCTCTCAGTTCTGACCTGCTGCTCAGATAGAGCGCTGTACCCCACAGGTGCCCTGCTCTTCCTTTTGCCAACCTCCACTTGATGGCCCAAGCATTGACAAACTCATAAGATGCCTTACAAGGCATGCTGTCCACTCAGCCCTAGTCAACACCGTTGCCTCCCCCAGGTTTGATCCAGTGCTCAACACGCTGCCGACTCTGGTGCCCAACGGCTTTGTGTACTTGAGGGCCCAGGTGCGCATCCAGGTTTTGGGGCCAGTTGGGCGTCCAGCTTGGGGGACTGCAGCAAGTCTCGCTGGCGTGTGCCTCGCTGGTGATGCTGATTTGCTCGCAAGCCCTTGGCCCCTTCCAAGTGTCAACTGTATTGATGACGCAAGTCAGGTGGCGACATATTAGCGCCCTTCTGCTGCATTGGCAGGCGTGTGCTGGTTTGCAAAACCAAGCTTGTCAGCCTCTGCATATGGACCGCCCTCTGCCGCAAATGGCCACGACGCGCAATGCACAGCCACTGTCTTGTGCTGTTTACCTGCCGTCCACCTTTGCAGCTGAATCTCGGCCAGACTGAGGTTAAGCAAACCCACCAGCCTAATGATCTGGCTGGCCAATAGCCCTGGGTTATCGTTGGTCTTGCAATCCTGCTGTCGCAGCCAGAGGTGTGCCACCAGCGGCTACAGAAGCGGGCGCGCCAGGAGGAGACGACTGTGCAGCTAGAATACCTGCAGGTGTGTCTGATGTTATTGCAGGCAGGTGCCTAGTCGCAGGCTGCATTGGGGACCATGGTAGGTGGGCATTTACAGGTAGGCCTTAAGCGGCCTGTAGTGCAACACACGCACAGCAACTCTTGCGGGCAGCTCACACCATCGCAGCCTTGCTGTCGGCTGTCAATAGAAAACCTAACAATTGCTGGCTGTTTATAGCATCTCATGAGAGGCTGCTTCCTGCGCCCCGACACTCTGCGACAGGTGACAAGAGTTTACAAGAAAAGGCCTTCAGTCAGAAAGTATGACAGCTAGTCTGCCCATAAAAGGCAATTAGTGCATGAAACAAAAAATGAAGGTTGCTCTTGTTCTGGCTCAGAAAAGCAGACACATTGTGAAAACCTGTGGGAGGAAACAGAGATGCATAAGTCCTGCGGAGAGAGACCACATGTAGATGGGTGCAGTGGAAAAGGACGTACAGCTCATTTTGTACGTCATAATAATAAGCATTGCACAGGTCACAAGCAGGGAAGGTGTTGTGAGTCCAGGTCACTGTTTTAACTGGTAGGGTATGGGCACTAAGTCTGAAGCGTGCCACGCTGCAGACAGAGGTAATAAAAGGATGACGACCAGGTCATACCCTGCACCCACACAAGCAAGCCAGCTCCTCCTCAACACCTCTGCATGTATGGCAAGCCCTGACATTTGACCAGGGTGCTGCTGTACAAAACTGAGTTTCCAGCTTAGGCATAGATCCAACCCCTCATGGCTAGTGCCCCTTGCCATGCAAGACCAAACCTCTGGCTTTGGCACAGCTCTCACGAGCATGGCCAGGACATCACCCTGTTCTGCCACATCCAGTCTCTGTGCGCTTGGCCCTGACCCTCTGCTGCCATGCAATGAGTGCTCCACACCGCTGGCTTTGGGCTGGCCTCTGTGTATGTGTGCAACGCGCGCATGTGTGTGTTTGCTGCAGGAGCTACATCAATGCCATGAGGACTGGCTGTTCCATGGGGGCGAGGACGTGACCACCACCAGCAGCTCGCAGCTGTACATCTGGGTGGGCCCAGCGAACCAGGTCTTGCAGGGCTCTGGGTAAGTGCTGTGCGTGGTCACAAAAGAGTGCATGGTCGTACGCACACACAAACACACACACATGCGTGGTCACAAATACTGTGAGAGGTCACATACACACACAGATGCCCAGTCACACAGGCAGTGCGTGGTCAGAAATACTGTGAGAGGTCACATACACACACACAGATGCACAGTCACGCAGGCAGTGCGTGGTCACGAAGACTGCGTGGTCACAAAGAGTGCATCGTCACACCCTCACGCACGGGTGGTCACAAATACTGTGAGAGGTCACACACACACACATACACACATGCACGGTCACAAATGCAGTGCGTGGTCACAAAGAGTGCATGGTCACACGCACACACACATGGGTGGTCACGAAAACTGTGAGAGGTCACACACACACACAGATGCCCAGTCACAAAGGCAGTGCGTGGTCACAAAGGCTGTGCAAGGTCACAAACACACAAACCTACACACACACGCGCACACGCACACACACACGTGTGCGTGGTCACAAGACAGCGTGGTCACAAAGACTCTGCAAGGTCACAGACACACACGCATACACACACACGCGCACACGCACACACACACACGTGTGCGTGGTCACAAGACAGCGTGGTCACAAAGACTGTGCAAGGTCACACACACACACATGCATACACACATGTGCATGGTCACAAGGGCAGCGTGGTCACAAAGACTGTGCAAGGTCACACACGCATACACACATGCGCGTGGTCACAAGGACAGCGTGGTCACAAAGACTGTGCATGGTCACAAAGACTGCGCAGTCACAAAGGCAGTGCGTGGTCACAAAGGCAGTGCTTAAATGAGGGTGGCAGGATGAGCAAGGCAAATCGCCAGCGCTTGCATCCAAAGGCTCTGCCTGCGCCAGGTGCTCCTTGTGCACATTAACCATCTCTGCTGGGCTTAACAGCGTTCTCCTGCCCCTCTACCCGACTGTTGCTGCAGCCGCGCCCAGTCACTATCACGCACAGCCGCTTCGGCCATGCCAACTTCTTCCTCTGGCCCAAAGTTCAGCTATGCCGTGCGGAACCACTTGCCTGGACCGGAGCTGACGGACGTAGTGGCGCTGCAGGTCGGGATGCTTTGTATGTGTATGCATGTGTGTGTGTGCGCGTGCGCTTTGTAGGTATATGCACCAGCCCTACCCAAACTTGCCCTGTGCACATCATTCCCAAGCTTGTTATATGTCATTGCAGGCCAGAGTGCTGTGTTGGCATGGCATGCGGTCTGCTCAAACGTGTGGTGCGCAACTTTGTGAGGGTGCAGCATACCAGCTGTGCTTGACTTGGACAGTGCACAGCGCCCTGTGTCTATCACTGATGCTATAGATGGGCTTACACGGTGACGGTGTTGGATGGATGGTGGCGATGTAGCTGAGCTGGTAGAAAAAGCAGATAATGACAATCAGGTTGCTTTAAAGGTAAATCAGTCGAGTTTTGGTAGAGCCCAACAAGCTCCAGTCTGGTAGGCATATAGCATCTGTAGGGAGACCAGTCCATAATAGGTCAAAGAAGCACCTGCAGCTGTGGTTGGAGGCCAAACGTCTGCATGGAGGCAATGGGAGAGAAGTGCTGTCGTGTGGTGCAAGCTGCGTGATTCAAAAATACAAGCCCAGGCATGGTTCGAGCTGCCGCAGTCATGCCAGGAAACTGGTGTTGCCACCATTGAGTGCCATGCAAAACCGTGCCAACCGCCTGTGGTGCGCAGGTGCCCAAGGTCCCTCGACGCTTGAGCGGGGCAGTCCGTTTCATCGACGCCTCACGTCCGCACATACACCCCTTGCTCGACACGGTGGGTCTATGGGTCTATGGAAACTACATGTACTGATTACTGGATGCCTCACCTCAGCGCGTTTACCCTATGTTAGGTGTTCACCCATAAGGCTCCTCAAATCAAAAGGCATGCCCCTTCCAAACCCTGAGCAGGTGCTCCAATGTAGGCAAGGTTTGTTCACCTGGCACTGATATCCACAGATGGCTTGCCAATTAAGCCCCTCAGCTGTTTGGTATCCCCCTTTTCCCACAGTCTCTCCGTGCACGTGTCCCGGGGGGGCACATTGGAGCGAGCAGGCGCGATGTGCGGTTGTCTAGCCTGTGCTCATTGCTGTGCTGCCCAAATGTACACTGCTCCTGATAGATACCGCTGCTGATGTATGGTGGCCACAGATACCATCACTAGTGTTGGACTGCAACAACGACGTGGACGTCGAGCATGACCAGCAGTACAAGGCTTACGTGAGCGGCATGGTGAGTGAGCCTGGCCCCACATACGTGAACAGGTGACACATGGGCCACCCTGATTGCAGCTAGCCTCCCCGCTGCACGCTATGTGTGCCAGCTGTGTGTGCGCAAGGACGACCCTGTGAGCAGGAGTACAAGGATGCCCCTGTAAGCAGCATTGCAAGGACAATCCTGTGACTATGAGCACAGCTCAGTGGACACAAAGTAGGATGATGAAAGCAACAGGACGACTTTGTGAGCGCAAGCAGCACCCCCCTTGACGGCCAAGTTCTTAGCTACCTGGGACTGCCATTCTCACTGGCCACCCTCCATGCGCAGCAGCAGCCTCAAAAAGGTAAAAAAGCAGCAGTCTGTGTCGGTGTCACAGAAAGGATGGAGAAGCCCTTGTCCGGCCACGGCGCGCTGGGTCATGGATGCGTGCAGGTGGAGGAGTTCAGCAACTATGTGCGTGCCTACATGCTGGCGCGGTCAGATGCGCGCCTCGCCTTGAGTAGCCACCTTGCTGCTAAGAAGGAGGGGCCGCGCTCAACGGGACAGGTGGCTGTTTCGCTGCCCGCCGACTTCAACGGCTATCACATGGATGTGAGTGACATTGCAATGGCGGCCCCTAGGTGACTTGATGTGGCTTAAGGATGCTGACTTGATGTGGCAAGGGGATGCAGCTTGATGCGGCAAAGGAATGTGACTTGATGTGGCTTAAGGATGCTGACTTGATGTGGCAAGGGGATGCAGCTTGATGTGGCAAAGGAATGTGACTTGATGGGGGTTGGGGACGCTGACTGGCCAAGTGGGCCCAGGCAAACTGCGAGCTTGGAATCTTGCAGGACAGGTGACCCGCAATGTGCAAGGACTAAGGATGGGTAAATAGGATGGTCCAGTCTGCCAAAGAGACTCGCCGAGACTCGCCGAGACTCGTTGTAGATGGGTAGGGCCTAGATGGGAGATTATCGTTAGAAAACTGCTTTTCACAGGCGTATCCTTTCGACCTGAAATTTATCATGGTACTTTGATATAATTAAATATGAATTATTTTAACAGGATTGGGCCTTCCAGAGGCCGGGATGAGTCAAAGGCTGTTCCGTCCTCTCCCCACCGGTTCCTCCCCCCTCAATTCCACCCTTATCAACCTAGCTGCTCAATCTTCGGCCTTTTTTCATCTTGTTTGGAGCTGCAGGCTGGACTCCAGGTCGCCCACAGATAAGTCCTTGTGCTGCAGCATGCTGCAGCACATCTGCGCAGATGTAATTACTTTATAAACCAGCTTCCTGCGTGCGCCAAAGCCAGCCTTGAGCAGTGCTTGGTGCACATCTGGCCCCAAACTGACCAGTTACACTCGCAGACACAAGCTGTGGGAGCACGCATAGCAGCTACACTGTGGCAAGGGTGGAGAAGCCATGCTTGGACGCCCACAGGCGCAAGAATTTGACAGACTGAATGGTGGGGTCTGAAGTGCCTGCTGCTAACAAGTGCTTTCCTTCCATTTCTCCTTCCATTCTTTCACACGTTTGAAGTCACATTAGCAGGGCTGCTAGCTCTCTAGAAGGATTGGTAGCCCATTACCCTGTCAGTCATGTTCATCACATCATCACGCTCCTCATCGTCCCACACCACCTCGTCTCTCATTTTAAATTAATCTTAAAATATTATTTATGGCTTGGGGTAATTTGAGGGTTTTCTAGCACATTTTTGCACAATAACGGCGTTTATTACCCCTTACCAGTCAAATAGGTGACACTCGTCG
>LFCJ01003976.1_pt1 | contig 10825 bp, 18 predicted proteins | sample 643141 | NCBI WGS metagenome assembly LFCJ01 (sample SAMN03766243, study PRJNA286221) | soda lake metagenome | biome: soda lake; feature: Kulunda steppe; material: water; isolation source: sample B1-Br-g2 brine of Lake Bitter-1 | place: Russia: Kulunda steppe | collected 2010-07 | reverse complement strand
GCATCTGTGGCAGGGTTGCATCTGTGGCACGGTACCCTCGGGCCTGTTATTACAGCAGACGGGCCCCAGGCTTGCGACCCTGGTCTGTGAACCTCACGACCCAGCTGGGACACCACTGCGGCCAACAGTCCAAGCTGGCATAGCAAAAGCGAAAGCAAACTTTGCGACGTCATCCCTCACAACGGCCTGGCAGACCGTAACATGAGCTCTGTGTGTGTGCATGTGTGTGTTTGCGTGTATGTGTACAAGGATTTTGAATTTGGCCCACTTTGTGACCCTCCCCTTTTTTGTGAACAAGTGCTGGTATTGCCATGCCAGCTTCCTTTGCCTAAACCTCCTGCAGCTTTGCACCCGGAACCTGTCTCTGTGGCGTTACTTCCTCACACACCCACACCTTGCCAGCCCACAGGCACACACCCACACCTTGCCAGCCCACACGCACCATCAACCGCAGCCACATGCCCGCCGCGCACCTGGCCTGAACCTCCTGCAGCGCTGCACCCAGATCCTGCAGCTGCACCTTGCTTGCAGCTGCGTCCGCGCGCGCCGCTTCGGCCTCTGCTCGGGCCGCCTGCATCTGTGTGCGTGCCGCCTGCAGGGGAGTGCTCGGCAGGCAGCAGCGGCACATGCTCATTGGCAATGAGAGGCCACTCACATTGCAGCAGGGCACATGCTCACTGGCAATGGGAGGCCGCTCAAATTGCAACTGCGGCGGGTACCTGCATCTGTGCTTGTTAGGCCTGCAGGGGAGAGCTCAGCAGGCAGCAGCGGCACATGCTCACTGGCAATGGGAGGCCGCTCATATTGCAGCAGCGGCGGGTACCTGCATCTGTGCTTGTCAGGCCTGCAGGGGAGTTCTCAACAGGGTTCTGTGTCCACAAAGCAAGTAGGAGAATGTTTACCAGGCAATGCTGGCACAGGGTGATTGCGGCAATGGCAGCAACAGAAGTGCATCGCTGCTACAGGTGCAAACCCTGCACACACAAACAAACACACACACACGCACACGCACATCCAACACAAGCAGGCATGGACGGCGCAGGGCTCCTGTACCACAGAGCCCGTACTGGCATAGATGCTGGGGCTGCATGCTTACACGCGCGCGCACCCAGACCACATACGTGCACAAGCTGCCCAGCGCACCTGCACCTCTGCGTAGCCCACCACTGCCACAGGTGCGGGCGCCGCAGCACTCCCCGTATCCCCCCCCACTGACCCACTGCGCCGCATGGGCACAGGCCCTGCCCCATGTGCGGGGGGCTGGGCAGGCGCACGCCCCTGCCCCTGTACAGCCCCTTCCTGCTGCCGCTGTGGCTGCTGCTGCTGCTGCTGCTGCTGCTGCAGGGCTACTGCATCCCTGGCCGCGCCACTGGTGGCGCCTGCAGGCTGCACAGGCGGCCCCCTCCCACCCAGTTCCGACCCATCCCTACTGGCACGTGTTTGGGGAGCCTGGGCTGCAGCATCCAGGCCTGCCAGCATTGCCTGCGAGCGCGTCCGTGCGGGCGTGCAATGCTGTTGAGGCTGTTGAAGGCTGCCACACAGCCTTGCGAGTGTAGGTGATTGGCTTGAATCATACAGGCCTGGGCTGCAGCATCCAGGCCTGCCAACACTGCCTGTGCAGGCGTGACAGGTGGTGCTGTGCTGGGCCACGCAACTAAGGCGCTGCCTTAATGCAGCGCTCAAGTCTTGCAGCATCGCCTCTCCTAACTCCCTTGGGGCGTATCTGTTTGCCTTTCAATCAGCTGGAAGCAAGTCATTACCCTGTCTGCTAACGAGAGAACTAGACGACTGCCTGTTGTGACACATTGCCCTCTAAGGAGTGCTCCAACTCACAGGCACGCAGACATACATAGGCATGCGCGTACGCAGCCAGACGCTCTTGCATGCGCATGCACACACACACACACGCGCACGCATGTTTACGCAGGACATTCCCCCCCTCTCCTTATGCACACACACACACACACACACACACACGAGGCATGCACACCAAGAGCTTGGCTACAGGGCACGGCTTTCAGTGTGATCGCGTCATGCAGCTGCAGCCCCCGGTGCACCTGCAGGAACAGCCGCTGCTGCGCCTGCTGCTGCTCTGTGAAGCTGTCAGAGAATAGCATGTTGTTCACGCGGCTGGGGTACTTGTCCAACTGCTGCTCGTGCACGTGCCCAGCCCAACGCGCAAATGCACTGCGCGGCAGCGTCCGCTGCTGCTGGTGCTGCTGCTGCGGCAGGCGGGGAGGCCCTGGGCCGGCAGGCTGTAGCGCGAGTTCCTCCTCCAGCTGCTGCTCCTGCAGCTCCAGCTCCCGCGCCTGCTCCTCCTCCTCCTGCTGCAGCTGCTCCAGCTGCAGCAGCGACGCAACGCGGTCCATCTGCTGCTGCTGCTGCTCCAGGAGCGCTGAGGCGGTGCGGAAAGCCTGCGGGTGTGGCGGCTGCGCCCGCTGCAATGGCGGCATCTGCTGCTGAGGAGGGTCCTGTGTGCTCGATGGGTGGGGGCTGGGGCGCGCGGAGGTGGAGTCGAGGCTGGGTCCTCTAGACTGGACGACAGCTGCACGCATGCATGCGTGTGTTCATGCCCGTGTATGTGTGTGCCATGCTTGCGAGCACACGCATGCAACCCAGATGCGCGCGCACAGGCATCTCTGGTGCCCCATCCGAGGCAGGGGCGGCATGCACTGCTGTGAGGTGGGGCATCATCATGCCATCACGCGTCATCGTCCACAAAAGTAGAGCCTGCGCTCACTGCTCAAACCAGGGCCAGCGCACAGTGCGGGGGAAACCGGGCCTGCACGTACAGGGTGCTGCACGCAAGCACCAGCCTCACACCATGGCACCCATCCCCAGAAGAGGGATCCGCACGCACCCTCTGAGCCAAGGCCCGCATACGGAGCGGTGGGAGACGCAGGCCTGCGGGGGGCAGCACGCGCTGCTGCCGCTGGTCCGGGGGAGCCGTAGCCGCCTGTCGGCGAACCGGGCCGCCTCGCCAGCTGCGCCGGGGCCGGTAGCTGCCCGTTTGCAGGCAGCCGGTGCCCTGCGTGCACGCAGCGGTGCAGAAGCTGGGGGTGGGCCGCTGTATGGGCGCCTAGTCAGGGGGCCCTTCATGGGGGCTCCGCAAGTGCGGCATGGATCGGGTTGAGCTCGGGCTTCACAGGGCAAGCAAGCGCGGGAGTCCATGCCCCGTGTGAGGGCCGCAGCAGTGCACCCCACCAGGAAACATGTGCTTGGGCCCTGGTGCTGCAGCCCTGGCAGCGTCCTAAACGATGCAGCATGGAGCTCTTGTGAGCCGTCCATCAAAGGGGACGTTCACGGACCTTGGTGCTGCAGCATATGGTATGCCCTGAGCTGGCACTGCTGCACAACGCATGGCATGCCCAGGGCTGGCACTGCTGCATCGCACTAGGCCTAGCCTGTGCTCACTCCCAACCATGCACTGCGACGAGGAGCACAGCATCGCGTGCGCCACGCGTGGCGGCGCCTCACCTGGGTAATAGGTGGGTGCGTCTGAGAACTTAGAGGAGGCTGCGCGCTGGCGCAGCAGCTGGCCTGGCGATGCCGCACTGGCCACACGCGGGCGCGGGGATACTGCGGGGTCTGTGCCATTTCTAGCGGCAGCAGCAGACGCCCTGCGGTGCGAGCATGAGAGCACGTGGCTGCGTGTTGTGATGTGTGTGCATTGCGGCGCTCGCACACAGCACGGCGGTGCACACTCCGACGCAGATAAATGGTTATGATTGTAGACCTCTTCTGCTCTTTACACCCGCCAAGCCTGCAAGCTTACTTGCTCGGGCACACCCTGCACAGGCACCCTGATCCGAACTGGAGTCGGCCTCCTGCGAGGCCACCTCCGAGCAGCCCTGCACGCTTGCCGGGAGGGGAGCGACTGCGGCTAGGAGCCCTCTGAAGTGCATGCTCATCCTTGCAGGCCTGCATCCACTCACCGCAAGCTCTGCTGCCCTGCCCTGGCTCGCTCCACCACCCATTGACTGTACCCGTCCCCAGGTGACCCCCCAGGTGACCCAGGACCTGCTCTGACTCCGTGCCTTTGCAGGTACGAGCCCCCACTTGGGCTGCCACTGGGAGAGGATGCCCTGGCTCTTGGTCTCAATCCCGCGCCTCTCCCTGATGGTCCAGGGCTACGCGCAGCTGCTTGCACCGGCGAGGCGTACGCATCTAGCTTGAGGCGCGTCTGTCGTGATGCGTTGGGCTGCTGCCAGGCTGCCCGGGATTGGTGCTGTGAGCTGGGGTCCTCTCGGGCTGCAGAGTAGAAGTACTCACTCCTGTCCGGCGAGCGCTTCATGCAAGCACGCCCTTACATTTCAAGGTGCCATGAGCCAGTTCCAATTTTCCCAGCCTCATGTTCATCATTGAAATTTACAGCTTGAGTGCAGCCCATATGCTGCAATGATGCCCGGCTCCTGTGATTATGTTGACTTTGACTGCAAACTCGACTGTAACCCGAGAACACTCAAAGAAGGTTACACATTTTAACATATTTCATGAACTGCAAAGTAACGTGGATAATGTGCAGCTGCTGCATCAGCTTAACTAAATGGGAGTTCTGAACAGCGTAAGCGAAATATTGTAGAAAATGGTATATAAAAATTCTTATATTTACACCGAGCCTGTCTCTTAGCCAATACCGCATTGCTTCGAGAAGACAAGAGGACTTAGAGGAGGAAAGCCACGAGGGCGTGACCGTGGAAGCTTTGAGGAGAGCTGACCTGAAAGGTAAGTGCATATGCAATCTCTCGTCAGTTTGATGTGACCTCTTACAGGTGTGGTCATCTGCTCAACAGCGACCAACTTTGGACGAGGGCTGCTTGGATGTTTGTTCCATAAGCACACCTGTGTCACGATGTGCAACTGACATCCTATACATCCCCTGTCTCTCATGATTGGCTGGCTGGCATGTCGCAAATTCAGGTTCGAAGGTGAACAAGCCCGCTTATCTTGATGCCTTCGATCGAGCAAGAGGAGCCGGTGGAATCCTTAGCAGATGACGGATCGCAGGCAGGTGGCGAGGCTGGAGCGGGGGAGGGAGAAGCCGCGGCAACCCCCGCTTCCAAGCTCTCGTCTCTGAAGGAAAGGAGGCAATCCAACCAGCTAGAAAAGAGACAGTCAGAGCAGACCTCACCTGCAGGATCGATAAGGGTGAGTGTGCAAGGCATTGCCTAACCCAGGTGAGACGTTCAAGGTTGATTAGACGCACCAAGTCTGCCTCATTCACCATGATCATTACCTATTGTTTGAGCACACTTGAACTGCATCAGAGCGTGTGCGCATGAGTTTACATGTCAGGAGGAACTTCTCATTAATGCAATCATGTGCTTCGCAGACTTCCACTTTGTGCAGAATGCATTCCTGCACGTGCAAATGACCCCGCACTTTGCATTGCGCAAAATGTCATGAACTTGGTGTAGCCCAGCTGGTTCATCAAGTATGCAAGCCCGATTCTAAGGGATATCCTGCAAATCAAATCAAAGCACAAGCAGATGCATTGGGTCTTCAATAATGTTGAAATGCATGTTCACAAGCTCACAATGCACGCATACGCGCGCGCACACACACACACACACACACACACACACACACACACACACACGGTCACATACATATACACATGCACGAGCGCGCACACACACACGCGCGCACACACACATGGTCACACATACACGCACGCATATCCCCCCCTCGCACACGCACGCGCACACACGCAAACGCACACACACATGCAAACACACGCGCGCATACAAATGGTCACATACACATGCACGCACGCACACACACCCCTCGCACACGCATGCATGCGCACTGTAGCCCTCCAATAAGGTGCCGACAACACCGCCATCCCAACCCAATGGCGCAGCCAGCCACAGGAATCCTCATGCCAACAAACCTAGCCCAGGCATGCGAGAGGGTGGGCGCAGAGCACCCAGGCCCGCAGGTAAAAGAGGTTACCATGCTTGCGCTCCCAGGTGGTGTGAATCAAGCTGGACTCCGAATCAATGCGCATGGCGGTCCAATTGCGCATGACACGTATGCCTGGCAAGCTGGCTTCTCAGGCGACAGGGCATTCACCCATGCGCCCTTAAGCGCAAACATCATGTGACCATTGCCGGCTAGCTAGGCTCTAGCTGAGAGTCCTAAGATTCATGGAATGGCTTTAGTCATGAACACAAATGGGCATGGATATTGTGCGTGTGAGACCACAGCAATCCTCGACAAATCGACCAGTATTGGCGTGTGAGACCACTGCATCCTTCAATCAAGTGTTTGCGTGGACCCAGGCGCGCAGTCACTACTGCCATAATGAAGAAAGCATCGAGGCCGCTGCTCTTGCCCCGGCAAACCCGGGCCAGGCTGCCTATACCCACGCCCAATCATGCCCACACTTTTTATGCCTTTCGGTTGACACGCTCTCCCAGGTTTAGAGGCAATTGTGCTCATTGCAAAAGTGCTCGTGTTCATTGCAAGCGTACAAGTTCCGCCATGAGGTAGCATGTGCCGTGGTCTCCTTCATGGATATGTATGTGTTAACCGTGAGGGTGGGGAGGCAGACCATGGCCGCAAACTGTGGTGTGGGCAAAACGGCGCCATGACCCCGCAGCACCCGCGTGGCTGCTGGTCGTCGCGCCAGCGCCACAGGCTCCTCCTGGCCCACTCACGCGCTCGTGCACGCAAGCTCTGCGACTCTCTGCCCTTTGCGCGTCAGCAGCAGCTGGACAACATGTGGCCCTGGTGCTGCGGCTGCACCGCAGGCATCCAGGTGCCCCATGGCAGCAGGGGCTCCGCCGGGCAGGTCTCTCCTGGCGCGCCCAAGATCGTCAGCCGGGGGCACAGCCCTGGGAGGGACGGGCAGTGGGGGCACAATGGGTGAGCGTGCTGAAGGGATGTGCCCTGCAGGGGCGTGTGGCACTGCTGCCCTGGCGGGAGGTGTCCCGGGGGCGCACGCAGGGCTGGCAAAATGGGTGCTGACTGTGTGGCGCTGCGGGGCCGCACGCAGGGACTTCCCTATGAGTGTGGAGGGAGAAGGGGTCACTGCTCCCGGAGAGGCTGAAGGGAGGCTCCACGTGGGCGCACCCCAATCGCCTGTGCTGTTTTGACCGTGTGTGTGCGCATGAGCGCACCAGCTGGTTGGGGCTGGGCAACGGGTGCTGGTCGCTGTGCCCTTTGCATTGTGGCTGCGGGATCGTGTGCTCGCCTTGAAAGTGTTGGTTTCCCATGTTTTTGACGCAGCATGACGGGTGACCTGGTGTGCTGGGCATGCGGGTGCCGCCTGCAGGGCCGAAGCTCCCCGGGTGCAAGTGCACATCGCTGGCCCGAGCGGTGATGAGCGGCAGAAGCGAAGGCTGTGGGCTCAGGAGAAGGCGCGCAGGGTGAGCGGCGGCGGCGGGCGGTCGTGGGTGGGGTCAGGAGGCGGCGGGGCCAAAAGGTGGCACAGGCGGCCCGGAAGGAGAGCTTGGTGTCCCTGGCTGGCACTGCATTGATCCCCATGAGGCCATTCAGCAGAGGGAAGCGCGCGGGGTCTCTATAGGGGGCACAGGAACTGTGAGGATCCCGCACAGTGACACGCAGAACCAACGAGACAGACGCAGGCCCCCGGAAGTGGTGCAGGCGCCATCCATGTGGCGGCGCAGGCGTGCTGATGGGGCTGCCCCACCCGGGTGTGCGCAGGAGGCGGCACGCCTGAAGAGGATGCAGGAGGTGGAGCAAGCTGCCATCGCCAAGCGCCGCGCCGACCATGAAGCAGCGCTTGAGCGGCGGAGGGCGGAGATCCGGGAGCGCATCGCTGCGCAGGTGCAGGGGGATAAAGGAGGGAAAGGGGGGGGGGAGTGGCTGCCGCTGGCAAGTGTGGGATGGGGAGGGAGTTTGGGGCATCCGTTGATGTGCGAAAGGGGCAGTGAGCCACATTGCATGTTTGGACGCAGAGCGTGTGGCCTGCTGAGTAGGGGAGGGGCTGGTGCACTGCTGTGCCTGTGTGCGGGTTGGGGGGCAAGTGGCGGCCTGAGATGATATGGAGATGCGTGTGCGGTTCTGTATTTTTGCGACTCATGACTCAGAGGCTGCAGCTGCTGCAGTCACTGCATGGTCCTGTAGCAGGCTAGACTGATGCATGCTTGCGTGGCCTGCTGTGTGCAGCACGAGGCCCAGGCCAAGGCTGCCAAGGAGCGCAAGGTGCTGGAGCGCCACGCCAAGCAGGAGCACATGCGCATCAGGCAGGCCCGGCCCAAGCCGCTGCACGAGAAGGTGTGGGGGGGGAGGCGCGCTGCCATGGGCTGTGAGATCGCAGTGCGCATCCAAGCACACGCACACACATGTGTGCTGCAGGAGGCTTGGGTCAGACCTGGCATGGGCTAGGGCCAGGCTGCCCAGCTGCAGGCAGCAGGTCACGGAATACACTGATACACTGACCTGTGCAAGCGAGGTTATGCGAGGACCCACTTGCGCTGCGCTGGACCCTCCTTGTACGCCTGTCTGCATACCTCCCTGCTTTTGGGGTCCAAGCCAGGCGTGTTATGTTCGTGTGCGTGTGTGCGTGGGTTTGTGCGTGTGCTTGCGCGTGCATGTCTGTGTGCGTGTGTGTGGTGAAGTTGCTGGGTCCCTCGCGCCCCACCCTGCCTTGCAGCACAGAAGATTTACAAGCAGCCACAGCACATAGAAAAATTACAAGGCTTGTCTGCTGCCTGCCAACTAATCCAGGAAAGCCACCTGCCTTTGTCAGCAGAGACTGCTGCTGTTTGCTGAACATTGTCTCTTGTTTGTAAGCAGCCCTATCAGTGACTGGCGCCGTTTGCTCAAGGGCTGGCTGCCCCTTGTGCGTGTGTGGCCCTGCAGCTCGCTGAGGAGTACGAGGAGAGGAAGGCGGCTGAAGAGGAGGCCAAGCGGCAGCAGTACAATGAGGAGGTGGCGTGCTTGCGCCACGTGCGCCCCCACCAAATCATCACTGGTGCGCCCTAGCTGGCAAACATCCATTGGCTAGCCATAAGCGTGCGTGCCTGCCACGCAGCAAGCTCGCCTGCTTGGGCGGTCACAAGCATGCGCGCCTGCCACACAGCAAGCTTGCCTGCTTGAGCTGTCACGTGCGCGCTTGCATGCTTTTGGCAAGCTCACCTGCTTGGGCTGTCATGAGTGCGCTTGCATGCTTGTGGCAAGCTTGCCTGCTTGGGTCGTCACGCACGTGCATTCACGCATGTGGCAAGCTTGCCTGCAAGGCCATCACGCTGCCATTGCGCTGGCTGCGATGCAAGCGAGTAGCTGCCGGCTTGTGCTGGCTGTCACTCATCAAATGCTTGCTTTCCGCAGTGTTTTTGGGGGGGCAGAGTAGCACCAGCCATAGCATGCAGCCCATCAGCATACACACCCTCCGCCCACTGATGATGATGATGATGATGATGATGATGATGATGATGCAGATGATGATGATGCAGCTACTCTTGCTGGAATGTAGACAAGGCATTGGTGGTGGTGGTGGTGGTGGTGCTGTTGTTGGTGGTGCTATTGCTGCCACTGCTTTTGCCTAAACTCCGGGCAAAGTGGCGGTGCTGCTGCTGCTGCTGCTGCTGCTGCTTCTTTTGCCTGAAACCCAGGCAAAGTGGCTGCTGCTGATTATGATCTTGCAGTTGCTGCTGGTGCTGCTCTTGGTGCAGGTGAAGTGGTGGTGCGGCCGCACGTCTCGCCCAACAGAGAGCGAGAGCGCGACAGCAGCGTGGGCAGGTCGTACGGCTCGGTACCTGCCTCTGAGGACTACAGCGCCCGCCTCCCCCCTCGATCCCACAAGGAGAAGCCGCGCACACAGGTATGTATGCGCGTGTGTAAGCATGAGCCTGCGTGGTGTGTGTATGTGCATGTGCCTGTGCTTGTTTGTTTGCATGTGTGCGCACGTGCGTCTTTGTGTATGTGTGTGCTCGTGCATGCGTATGTAGATGTGTGTGATTATGCATGCATATCTGTACGTGTGTGCATGTGTGTGCTTGCTTGTCTATGTGCCCACCTGGTGCTCAATGGTATGCTGTGCTGCCAAGGGCTACTGCAGTGCCTAGGCGTGTGATGCTGCGCCGCCGCGGGGCAGAGCTGTGCTGCAGAGCAGAGCACTTCTCTGCGCTGAGGCGTTTCGTTGCAGAGCATTCTTTGTGCGACGCACAAGCGAGTGCTTTCAGAGTTGCGCGCATCAGACGAGATTCCAATTCGCCCAAGAAGCGCCGATGATCGTGTCACTGCCCTTGCGGGCCTGTGCGTCATATGATCTGAGCGGGCATGTTTGATGGCTGGTGCACGCCTGGCTTGATGAGGTGTTGTGCTGCGCAACGCACTAGCCCAGCACGCACATGTGCATGCATGTTCTTGTGTAGTGTGTGCTTGCTTTTAAGGTGCCATGCTGCACAAAGCAATGCGTGTATGCTCGCATGCATGTGCGTGTGTTTGTGTGCAGGGCGCCGTGCTGTACAGCACCCGCCCCACCAATGTGGCGCCGGGCTTCCTGGGCTCTAAGGTCATGCGCAACCAGGCCAGGTTTGTGGAGCGCGCCGCCTCGCCCATCGTCCTCAACGCGGAGATGCAGCCCATCAACGTGCCGGACCAGGCACAGTTCTGGTCCTCCCCAGGTGAGCGTGCGTGCGTGCCCGTGTGTGCATGCATATGCACAAAGACGCCCATGCATGCATGCACATACACGCACACACACCTGCACACACCTCTGAACACCTCTTTCGCTGAAGCGCCGGAATCCGGGCTGTGCACAGGCTCTGCATGTGCAGGCATGCCCCATGGTAGCTTCTGTGTGTCTGTGTGTGTGTCTCTCTCTCTCTCTCTCTCTCTATCTCTCTCTATC
>LFCJ01003972.1_pt1 | contig 10828 bp, 17 predicted proteins | sample 643141 | NCBI WGS metagenome assembly LFCJ01 (sample SAMN03766243, study PRJNA286221) | soda lake metagenome | biome: soda lake; feature: Kulunda steppe; material: water; isolation source: sample B1-Br-g2 brine of Lake Bitter-1 | place: Russia: Kulunda steppe | collected 2010-07 | reverse complement strand
TACATACATACATACATACATACATACATACATACATACATACATACATACATACATACATACATACATACATACATGCATACATACGTACACACACACTTGCGCAAACACACGTACATGTACACAAGGATGCACTCATGCACACATGCCATTGCGCAGCGTATCCTGGCCGGACATCTGACAAGCAGAGATTCTGCATGCCACACTCACTGAGCCAACACACATTTGCATCTTTTTGCGGATGTGCAGGCGCATGCGGCCGCCATCACTCCCTGGTGTTCACCAAGGAAGGAGAAGCGTACGCGTTTGGCCTGAACCAGCAGGTGAGCTGTGCTTTGAACACAATGGGCGTGCTGCAGTGCACGGGTTGCAGCGCGTACACAAGCAATCCAGCCTTGCAAACCCAGGCTCAAGCTGAAAATTGTTGGCAGTGTGCATCAGACTCAAGAAGGTGGGGGACAGCCTGTTTGTTTTTGTGTAGGTCAATGGTCACGCGCCAGGTTCGTGCCGGCACTTGCTGCTGCATGCCTGCAGGGCCAGCTGGGCATTGGTAACATCAAGAAGCAAACCCAGAAGGGAGCAGAAGGTAAGGAACTGCCAACGTGCTGAGCTTCGCCCTGCGCGAGCGAGTGCATGTGTGTGTGTGTTGGCGAATTCACGCAACTGTGTGCTGCTGTGAGCAGTGAGTGGCGAAGATCCGATTACAGTGCTGGCCTTCATCACTGGCACTTGCTGCCTGAAGCCGCCGCTGGTGTTGGCGTGCCAGACCAACCAGGCCGACTCTGCGCGCGCATGTTTGTGTGAGTTTGTGTGCATGCTTGCATGTGGGTGGGTGTACGGGCGTGAGTGGGTGTGGGTGTGGGTGTAGGTGTAGGTGGGTGAGTGTGTACATGGCAGCTGCCTAACATGCCCTAAGACAGGTGTGCCACCGCCAATCTGACCGGGAAGCACCCCCCAAGATAAGCTCTCCTGCTTTCTTGCAACTGTGGCCCTCAAAGCTCAAGGCCTCAAGCCCTCACAGCGGCCTGCCCTGTCAAGCGGTGCGCCGCAGCATGCCAACCCTCCCCCCTGAGTGTGCCTGCAACCCACAGGCTGGTGTGACACACACTGCCCCGCCCCTGCAGGCATGCACACAAAGCCCTGCCTCTGTAGAAATTCACACACAAAGCCCGTCACGCACACAAAGCCCCTGCAGACGTTCAGACACAAAGCCCTGCCCCTGCAGACATTCACACGAAGCCTGCCAAGGTGCTTGTCCACGGCTGCACCGCCTGCTCCGCCGGCATCGACTTCTCCATGTGAGTGAGCTGGGCGCTTCCCCCACTGCCTGCTCTGCTGTGCCAGCACTGCCCGCACGAGCACTGCACGCGCGGCTGCGCGTGCCTCCACGTCCCCTGAGAGGGGCCGGCTAGACTGGGGCTGAAGAAGGGGGATGCACGACCAAGGGCAGAACAGGAGGGCTTGCAGGTGTGGCAGGGCACCCTTTTTTGGGACTGGCCGGCCTGTCACTACCCCCTGGGGATCCTGGGCCTATAGCATAGCAGCACACCATTCCTTTTGAGCACACAGCTGTTGTGTTCCCCGCACCCCACAACAGCGATGTGTTGTGCCTGCCTGCCCATACCAGGTGGATTGCCAATGGCCAGCTTTACAGCGCAGGCAGCCCTCAGTACGGGCAGCTGGGCGACGGCTCAGACCACTCGTACAACGCCAAGGACTGTGAGTGCGCGCCCTCTCTGCTGCACCTGCATGCGCGTACACTGCCAAGGATTGTGAGTGTGCGCCCTCTCCGCTGCACGTGCATGCGTGTGCGCCTTACCGGGTGTGCGCTCCCCATTATGGAATGGGCAACTACTTTGCGCCAGGACCTGGCAGCTGAAGACCACAACATGCATGATTGCAGCGCCAAGGGCTACGAGCTTGTGCCCTCCATGCTCACGTGCATGCCTTTGTGTGTGCCTTAGTGTGAGAGGACACAAGTGTGCGGCGCATTTGAAATGTGGGGTTGCCGTGGTCTGGGCATCTTAAACATTTGAGCGTGCTCCAGCTTCTCGCATGGGTAGGCTGCACACAGCAGTGGCCCCCCTCATCCGATTCCCTAGGCACCCAGGCATGCTTCCATCCATGCACGAGCGCTTGTGTGGCTGTGCCCCCCTCAGCCGATTCCCTAGGCACCCAGGCATGCTTCCATCCATGCACGAGCGCTTGTGGCTGTGCCCCCCTCAGCCCCCTCAGAGTTGCTGCGTACAGGGTGCTAGGACACACGACGGGTGAGGAGGGGAGAGGCAGAGAGCGACTGCAAGGCCTCTTCATTCCAACCTTTTGGGTCCCTGTGCTGCCTGCACCGTGGCCGCTGTGCGGGTGCAGGGCAGTGTGTGCAGTGCGTGCGGCGCTAAGTTGCTGGCGCCTTGCCCGCGCGTGTTGCTTGCTCCTTCGTGTTCTGCCGGCCTTGAAAGCCGTTCTTGCCAACACTGCGTCGCATGCCGCAGGTGGCGCAGGGTGGCTGTGCTCAGGGTGTGCGTGCGTGTGTGTGTTGTGTGTGTGTGCATGGAAGCCCTGGCATGGACTGAAGTGTGCCTGCTCGCTGCCCTTAAGGGCTGGGTCATGTCTCGTGTGGAGGTGCTCATAGATGTGCCCCCCTCACCACCCAACATTCCCTCTCACCCTCGCCCCACACATAGCCCCCTCACACCGCACCCACCCCACCCACGCACCCACCCTGCACGCAGCCTCCATTGCCATGGTGTTTGAGCCCCAGCCCACGCCCTCCGCTATCAAAGCGTTTGCCGCCCTGCAAGTCACGCGCGTGGCGTGCGGCCACAACCACACCATCGCCGTGGCCAGCGACGGCTGCGCGTACACCTGGGGCAACGGGGGCTATGGCAGGTGTGCCCCCCGCGCACTTGTGCGCCTGTGTATCTCGTGCATTCGTGCGTGTGCGTGCGTGCATGTGCACGTGCGTGTGCGCGCATGTGTGTGTGTGTGGGTGTGCATGCATGCTAATAGATGAATGCAAGACCTAGCACAGGGGCGGGGGCGCATGGCGTGCATGCACAGCCATACATGAGCATGCGCGCCCATGCGTGCATGAATGATGACACACACAGGCACATGCGAAAATATGTTAACGCACACACGCACAAGATCACATGTCAAACGCACGAACACACACTTGAACACACACGCACGCGCCAAGCAGCTGAGGAGCGTGGCTGCATTGCGTGCTCCCTCTGCTCCAGGCTTGGGCACCGCGTGCAGAAGGACGAGTTTGAGCCCAAGAAGGTGCGCAGCTGGTGGCGCTGCGTGCGCCATGCGGCTCTCAAGCCCAGCCCAGAGGGGGCCCGTGGGCGCTGAGGCGAATGTGTCAAAAGCCCGTGGGTGCATGTGCCCATTGCATTTGCCCAATGGCCTGGTGGGTGCGTTTGTCCATGAGGAATAAGCAGGCTGTGGGGGTGTGTGTATCCATTGGTAGATTCTGGGCTGTGCTGCCCCTGGCTCACAAGGAGGTAGGCAGGCTGTATGAGCCGCCCAGCCTTGCAAGACGCAGCTTTCTGTATTGTTGGCCCGCGGAGTGCATTGGGTGCTGCCCCAGGTGCTGACGCAGGTGCTGCACACTCAGCACATGCGTGAGTATTGGATGTCCCCGCAGCATTCAGAGATGCTCCATACATGCATGTGCTCGCACTCAGAGACCGGCTCCCAAGGCTGCCGCTGCGCTGCTGTTTGCTTGATTGCAAGGACAACTTGGTTACAATAAGCTTTATTTTTTCCTGCATGCACCGATAGTTTTTTATGAGCAGGCTAGCAGTAGCACTTCTTGACTGAAGACCTTTTCCCCTTGTAACCCTTAGTTGCAAGGACTAGGGTGAGGGCGATGTTGTTCACGGGCACGCGCACATGCTTGCATGAGCATGCCTCCACGTGTGAGGAACCTAGCAGGTCACCACATGCGCTCATGCATGCTCACACCCACGCACGCACATTAACTTGCATGCATGCAAGCGCACACGCACACACACACACATGTGAATGCATTTGCATTTATCAGGTGGAGGATTTGGCGCGCATGCGCATCTCGGTGCCGCCTCATGCCGTGGTGGCTGCAGGCTCCACCTCTTCCTTCTGCAGCGCTAGCCTTGGTGGGTCTGATCTCCGTTTGCACACACGTCACGTGTGTTCCCCTTCCCTTCCGACCAGAAAAGACATTCCCATTGGTGTTTCTTGTAGGCGCGTGTGCACAGCTCTTTGCCACACGTGTGGCAGGAGAGTGTTGGGAGGGGACAAGGTTGTTTTGTAGGTTTGTTGCCTTTGTGCTGCTGCCTCTAGCTGTGAAGCGCGGCTGAACCTGTGTGGTTGCACCTATGTGATGTCACCGAGTCAGGGTCAGTTGCGAGCGTAGCCAGATGAGCGTCTCTGTCACTGGAACAAATAGAGGGTATCAATTGATTGCTTGGGCTTCATCCACAGAAGTAGGTGGCTAGTTGTACATTGACAACGCGCAGATTTCCCTCATTGGCCCCATGTGCTGCCCTGCCAGCTTTACCACACAGTGTTGTGTGAGCAGCAGGATGAACCATAGGTGGAATTGATCATGATGTGTGCAAGTGAGGGCGAGATGGCATGAGGGATGTGAGGGCCATGACCTTGCAAGCGCAGCTCCTGTAAGGGCGCTGCGTCTGTGGTGCTGATAGAAGCCGCGGCACAAGAGCAGCCGTGATCGAGAGATGGGAAGGCAAGACCCTCCAAGGGTGCTGTCGCTGTGGCAGAGTGTGAGCAGAGTGCTGTGGCAGAGTGTGGGCAGAGTGCTGTGGCAGAGTGTGAGCAGGGGAGCTTCTTAGGACGTGCGCGCAGACCCAGACTGTTGGCAGACTCAGGCCAAAGCAATCATTAAAGAAGCAACTCCTCTCCACAAAAAGCAAGTGCGCGCACTGCTTATGTGCGTGCAGGCGGGTCCATGGAGCAGCTGTTCTCTTGGGGCAAGCTGAAAGCCAGCGGCGACAACCAGATGTACCCGATCCAGGACCAGAACATGACGGGTGCGTGTACGTGAACGCGAGCGTGTGCGTGCATGCGTTGGTGTGTGTGTGTATGTGTGTGTGTGCGCGCTTGCGTAAGTGGGCGAACCGCTGGGTGCATGTGTGGTGTGAGTGCTTATGCATGTGTGTGTGCCTGTGCGCGTGCATGTGTGTGCGCACTGGCACGTTGTTGCGTGCCGGTGCGCATGTGCCTGGCACTGCAGTGTTCTGCAGCTCAGACTTTGGGCGGTCTTGGCCTAACGGAAGTGCGAGGCCGCACCAAGATGCGATGGCCCCACTCAAGATGCCATGGCCTCACGAGAGTACCATGGCCCCACCCAAGATGCCATGGCCTCACGAGAGTGCCAGGTAGCACCAAGATGCCATGGCCCCACGCGCCTGCACCTCCGACGCTACGCAGGCTGGAACGTGCGATGCGTGAGCTGTGGGCCTGCGCACTTTGGCATCGCCGCCGACGCGTCCACGATCACGTGGTGCGTGCGAGGCGGAGTGCCCTTCCTGACACTTTTGTTGCACCTGTCTCGACCTAAAGGGCTTTTAAGAGAGGCACCTGCAAAAGGTCCGGAGGCACCTGCACGATGTGGACACACGCAGCCTTGCAGGAGGTGACTGGCCATGCAGGGGGTGGTGCTGGGAGGCTGGAAAATCTGGTTGCAAGGACCGGCGATGCCGCGGCCTCAGCGCGGCCGTGCATAGCCGGGCTTCAGCCCAGTACTGGTGGCCTGAGCAGCAATGCTGCTGCTGGCGGTGCACAGCCGAGCTAAGGCATGGCGCCGGCGGCAGGCAGTGGCTGATGCGATGCTATGTTGCACCAGCAAGTGAGCCAAGCTCCGCAGTGCTCGCAGCGCTCAGCTCATGATTTGGCTGCAGCGGTACGCCCAGCGTGCAGCCATGTCCCCGCGCATTGCTTGCAGTGTCACTGCACACGTGTGTGTATGTGTGTGTTTGTCACGGACCAGCTGCACCAAGCCGCTCACCGGACGCACACATGCACACGCTCGTGCATATGTGCGTGCGCCCCCATGAACACCGGCCTGTGTGTGCACACTGACAGGCTTGTGCACACATGGGTGCTCGCAGGGGCCAGGCCAGCAACGGGGAGCTGGGCTACGGCAAGGATGGCAAGAAGTCGTCCGCAAATGCCATGAAGTGCGATGCCCTGGAGGGGGTGCACACGCACCAGGTGCGGGGCCCCGGTACCGCCTTGGCTCTTGAGGCTCTGCCTCACCATTGCTCCCGCTGTCTCATGCCTCGTGCGGCTCTCATTGTTTGCTCTCCCTCGCTGGGGCTTGTCTGCTGACTCAGGTCTTCTACTTCCCTTACGATCAAGGTGTCAAAGGCCGCTGCTCAGGCAGAGGGGAGGGCAGGGTGCATGTTAGGGCTTATCACCCCACATTGACGAGAAGCCAAACCTCCAGTTTGCAACATTTTACGGGTTGCAGCAATGTGGTGAAGAGATGGTGCAGTCCATGAGCTGCAGGAGCCTGCAAGGGCACCTGCAGTGGCATCTGCCCTGCCCCCCAACTTAGCATGCATGCCGCACACGTGCCGCCTGTGCATCCTCAGCAGCCTGGGAGGCTTGCTGAGGCATCATCCACAACCCCACCCCAACCGTTTTGCTCTGGCTTGCCGAGGCATCATCCACAACCCCACCCCACCCGTTTTGCTCCCGCTTGCCAAGGCATCATTCACAACCCCACCCACCAGTTTTGCTCCGGCTTGCCAAGGCATGACGCGGCTTGCTTAGGCATATTGCCGCATCCTGAGGCATGTAGCCATGAGGGCATGTGGACACAACCCACGCTTGATGATGTGGCCTGGTGGGGTGGGCCGGCCTGCTCCACGATCTTGCTCCTCACGCAACGAGCATGCCACCCTCCCCCAACCCTTTGATGCCAGCCTGATGTGCTACTTGCAGACCTGCAGCAGTGCATGACCTGCAGAGACCTGCAGCAGTGCATGGCCTGCACAGACCTGCAGCAGTGCATGACCTGCAGAGACCTGCAGCAGTGCATGCTCACAGAGCGGTGCTGCAGAGCAGTGCTTCCGGCGGCGGCTGCGTGCACATGCAGGTGGCATGCGGGGCTGGCTACACCATGTTCCTGGTTGACCCCGAGGCCCCTCAGGTAAGGCCAAAAGCACAGCGCTCAGTGTGGGGGTGCGCCAGAGGTCGGCCAGCGCCGGGCTGGCTGTTCCATGCTCCAACAGCACGTGGGCTATACAGCGGAGGACAGCCCGCCCGAACAGCCTCGGCACGCAGGCCTGCAACAAGGCCTGCAGAGCCCCTGCATGCGCTGCCTGCACCACGGTCCCAGCAGTGCTGCATGGGCCAAGGCTACATGAATCAGGACTCGTGTGTAATCAGGGTTAGGATAAAATCAGGGGGGGGGCGGGGAGGGTTAGGGTTAGGTAAGGGTTAGGGTTTAGGGTCAACCCCTCTACCCTAGACTTAAAAGCAGGGTTAGGGTCAGCCCTTAACCCTAGAGAGTACTCCACGTAAGTCGGGACAGTCAGTCAGTCAGTCATGGGGGGCAGCCCTGTGCCCCTGCTGCAACCAGAGGTCAAGCAGAGGAAGCAGAGGTCTGCACCGCTTGACATCAGGTTGGATCCTGGGTGTCTCAAAGAACCCATCAGTTCGTGCAGCTGAGCACTGCCACTTAAGAACGCGCTGTGCGTGCGTGCTTGCTGTGGTTGTGGCTGTGGCTGTGTCTATGCATCTGTGTACATGTGTACGTGTGTCTACAATCTTTGCGTGCACATGTGTGTGTTTTTGAGTGCATGCGCTACTGTGCATGCACTGTGTGGCCACAAGCTGGCCTCTGGATGGGACGTGTCTGCAGGTGAAGTCTGCTCCGGAGTTCGAGTGCACAGCCCCCGAGGCAGATGCAGCTGCAAGCGCGCCCGAAGAAGGTGTGTGTGCGTTCGTGTGTGACGTGGTTGCACACGTGTGCTCACGTGTCTTGCGTGTCTTGGAGTGAGTTTGTGTGTGAATGCTTCTGTATTAGCGTTTGTAAATTTGCTAACGCGTATTTGAGCGTATGTGCGTATGCACGTGCGGCGCGTGTGTGCACATGCTTGAATGGGTTGGTACGTGTCTGTTGTGTGTGCACGAGTTTCCATGGATCACTCTGGGACCTGGCCTGCACACATCACATAAAGTGCGTGTGCCGCAAGGGCACCTGGTTCAGCGCTTGCTGTACTGGCTGCGCAAGCAAGTGGGTTTGCTTGTGTCCTATGCCTGCTAGCCCGCTTGCTGTCAGGCAGGCCTGCTCGCCCTCAGGTTCTGCCTCGCGCCGCTGCGCCCCTTCGTCAGACAGAGGGCACCTGACCCTGCATCACCGCTGCCTTCGGCACTACATGCACAGCGGGTGCTCAGGCCCTGCTTGACGTTGACACTGCTCTGCCTGCTGCCTGCTGTGCTGCTTCTGCGGATGCAGCCTCTGGTTCGGGCACCAAGCGCAAGGGTGCAGCAAGCGGCGGGGGCGCTGCCAAGAAGGGTAAGGGCAAGAAGTAGGGTAAGGATTCATGCTGTGGTTTAACTCTCATCCTAGGAGTGGGCTTGCTTGCAGCTTGTGCGCTTGCTGATGGGTTCGGGCGGGCTCTGGGCTATATCACCACGTCACCCCTGTGGTCTGGAAGGTTTTAGGGTTCAGGGTTAATCCTAATTTAGGGTTAGGTATAGGGTTAATCCCAAACCCCAACGCTTACCCTAAACCCCTGTGGTCTGGAAGGTGAGGTCATGTGGGGTCCTCACCTGGGGTGCTTAGGATTGGGGAGGTGCTTGAACAGGGGCTGGAAGTGTGGACAGCCTGGACTCTACAAGGTTCTTTAAGCGCGGGAGCACCCTGCTTGCTATCGTTCTGGGTGCACGGACTTACGTATGGATGCTTGCCTGTACGGACCCAACATGCTCAAGATTTTACGCAGCGGCAGTTGTCGATCCTCTGTTGAGCAGTTTTTATGCCAGTGGTCCAGATGCTTGCTTGTGCGTATGGACATACCTGTGGCTTGAGAGTTGCCTTCAAGTAAAAAGCGCAGGAAATATACTTAGAAGGCAGCTGATGCAGAGCTGCTTCCTGCCTGCCAGCATGAGACGGCATGATTCACACTGTGTCTTGTTTCACACCATGACAAGGATTACAAAGCCGTACCCGCTCAGCAGAGACAGTGTGAGGTGGGACTTGTGGAAATGCTAAAAAGCTTACAAGTTAGATATCAAGAGCCAGCCTGCTTGTAAGGCTGATAAGTAAATGGCTGGTCATCGCCAACCAAAAAATAGTCCATGATGTCTGAAATGAAAGCAAAGTCTGTTCTGCCTCTGAAAAAGGAAATCAAAGACAATCCGACTAGACAAGGCATGCAGGAAGAAAGGGGGCCTCCACAGAAAAAGACTGGCAAACAGGGGAAAAAGGAACGAGTACTTTTTCTGAAAGAGCACAACAGACAAGTCTTTCCAGTGAAAATTTACATGCACCTCATTTTGAACAGCAGCACAGGAACACTTGTCACAGTGGCCATTTCAACCGCGCCAGATGGAGAATTCCACAGCGAGAGTACGCGCTCGCAAGCAAAACCTGCTCACATTCCTCATCACATGCTTAGGGAGATCAAGTTGCAGGTAGCGAGGAGGCATCAGGGGGGGCACCCCCATTCCGCACCCGAGTGCGTGAATTAGCTTGAAAATTTAAGAGGGGACAAGCTAACCAAGAATGAAAAGTCACCACTGGCAGTTTGTTCTCGCTTTCTGGAGGATTCATGTCAGCAATGTCCCTCTACACTTTTTCCATCCTGAACTTCAGGTCAGCAGTGAAATCTGAGTAAGATTAGGTTTTAAAGGCTGTATCCGCCGAACGAGGGCAGCTTAGCCGGTAGTGAGCCCCCAATGAGGTTTGATCCCCAAACCCACAGGTTGCGAGGGTGGATAATCAACTTTCCATCGCAGGTGCCCCGCCGCCTGCTTGAGTATCTGGAGCTAGAAATCTGCGTAACAAATACTATTTGTACGGATCCCCTGCAAGAAAGCTTGTGTATAAGTGTTGCAGCCTCGCAAACCCTCAAAGCGCGCGTAATTTCCAAAGCCCAAGACGTTACAGCCCGAAGCACCAGCTTCGGGTCTGCATGAAGGGCCTGCCTAAGAGCGGCACTGTTAGAGGACTACAATCTGTTGTAAAACATTATGTCAGCTCTAAACCAATAGAATTGCAGAGGTCCGTGCGCACTTTCACATAGTACAGCCCATTTAGGCACAGACCGTTTCACACCTAGGGTGCCCTTAAAGAAATTGGAATGCAATGTCTGGAGGGTAGCTCTTAATACATTGCCTTCTCGCAAAAAAACCTGAGCTCCAAACCTGAGAGCCATACATACCAGCTGGCACTACATATACCTTTGCTAGCCAAAGGGAAGTACCGTACCGATTGTATATCACGCCTCCTAAATAATGTTTTTTGCCCTGCGGATTGACGATAAATAAATATTTATTTGGGGGGTGCGGCGTTGTAAAAATAACTGTTCTCTATTTGATATTGGGTCAGTCAAGGCAATGAGTGGTCAGGGGTCCCCAGCACCCCCCTCAGAACCCCTCCCAGCAGCTTCCCCCCCAGCAGCCCCCCCCCAAGCCCTTCCAGCTGCAGCAGCAGCAGCAGCAGCAGCAGAGGCCCCCCAGGCTCCTAAAGGGCGCTTTCAGCAGAAGCTGAGCGTGTTTTTCAAGCCCCCCCTGACAGCTGAGGCCAAAAAGAAAAACGAGGAGCGCCTGGAGCTGCAGCAGCAGGCTGACCATGCACGTCTGCAGC
>LFCJ01003971.1_pt1 | contig 10830 bp, 4 predicted proteins | sample 643141 | NCBI WGS metagenome assembly LFCJ01 (sample SAMN03766243, study PRJNA286221) | soda lake metagenome | biome: soda lake; feature: Kulunda steppe; material: water; isolation source: sample B1-Br-g2 brine of Lake Bitter-1 | place: Russia: Kulunda steppe | collected 2010-07 | reverse complement strand
TTGGTGACCCGCTCTTTCACCGTGGTTTCCTTTGGATATGGGTATGTGGCGATTCGGGTCGCGCTGATATAGCGTCGATACGCCGTATCAACCTGCCACCAGCCGTCCTTGCTCGTGTATTGCTGTGCGAGGTCCGTCGAGCCCATTGCTTTTGCTTCGTCGACATCGACAGTGCCGATCTGGCGGAGCGTTTCAACCGCCTGCGCTGGGACCGACCAATCGACGAGATCCTCGTTATTCCAGAAACTGTCCTGTCGTTTCGTGACAGTCCGGTGGAGTTCCGCTGCGAGCCCAGGGAGATCGGCATACGTATCGCCGGCAAGTTTGTCCATCACGAGTCGGATGAGGCCGGTGTCGATACCCTTGAACGCGATGGCGTCCCAGCGCATTTGGTCGGAGTCGATCACGGCCTCGGTGAGATCGTAATCCGATTCGATCTCCCGTGAATAGCGTGTGAACTCGGCGGGAGCGTACTGCTGCCAGTCATCACAGAATTCTGCCGCCTCCCGGGCGTCTTCCGCAGCGAGATTGTCGTACTTCGCCGTCGGAGACCGGCTCGTTACCTCACCGAAGAGAAGCTGGGTCGCCAGTTCTTTCGGATCCAGTCTGGCGTCGATGCCGTACTCCTGGCGGAGTTGTGCATCCCAGGCGTCGGCCATCGCGTTATCCTCGATCGTCTCACGGTACGCTTCAGGGTCGGCGAGATATGCTCGAATCCATTCATCAGTCGCTGGTCCTGCAGTATCGAAGAGAACACAGAAGAATGCCTTGCGCTGCATCTCGCGGTTCTGCCCCCAGTCCTCGTACGCGTCGGGGATCTCCTCGTCGTGTTCAACGAGGAACTGCGTTACGGGCGTGTCGTCGATGTCCTGGCCAACGCGGTACTGTCGGCCAAGCGCGTGGACATCTCGGAACCACTCTGCGTCGTTTCGTGACTCGGGGATGTAGAACAGCCAGTTCTTCTCGTAGTTCGGATCTTCGTCACGGAGTCGGAGCTTCAGCTCGAAATAACTGCCGTCGTACCGGGCGAACGTTACACCGTCGAGTGCGGCTTCGACCTCGTCGAGGACACCCCTGTACTTCTCCTGGGCATCGTACCACACCCATACAGGATGTCGGTCGAACTTTTGGCGAAGTTCTGTTATAATGCTATCCGCGAGATCTCCCATTAAGTTGTATAATAAATAGGGGCCGCTTTTACTTTCGGGTTTTTGACTTCGGCGGACAGACTCAGCGAGCTTTCACAGCAAGCTAACTCCATCGAATATCATAGTGGTCTCGGCAGTTACACCGAAGCTCATGGTAGTTTCTGCCGAATTTTTCATAGCGAATACACGAACCGCATTCATCGCAGTACAGGAGTTCGTAAGCCTTCTTGTGTGCCTCATAGACTTCCTCGAATTCCGCCGGACTCAATGTCAACCACCGCCCTGGAGTCCAGTGAACGCGACGGTTTACCTTATTCAATTGATTTCCCACATCATGGAGAATCGACCCATAGGCATTATCCAATTCGTTCGCCTTTGAGAACATCTCATCGTCCGGATCAAGATTATCTTTAGCCCTACCAGTCAGAGTGTCCAATCGACTGCAAACTGAGTCCTTGAAATCACTAAGCGTGTGTCTGAGTCGGGGGTCGTATTCCATTTTCCCCTCTAACGATCTTACACACTGCTCAAGCATACGCTCTGTAGCATATCGAAGTTCATGGGCGGCTCGTTCCATTTCATCCGCGTCCATCGCTTCCTCAACAGTCTCCCATTGTTCGTAGACATCGATGTAGCTGCGGCTCTCATTTACACCACCATCGAAAGACCATTCTCGTAATCGTATTTGAGGTCCCCCATGTAAGGCCCCTTGGCTGGACAATTGCTCGGCCCATAGCTCATCATGGGTTGTGATAATTACCTGATAGTCTTCTGCGAACTCCTTTGCAATCATTCGCGCAATTTCGAGTCGGTGGTTTTGGTCCACAGACATAACCACGTCATCAAGAAGAAGAAGTGACTTTTCGTCCTGCTGAAGGTAGTCCGCAAGGGCGAGATGGAGACAAAGCCCCAAAGAGTCCAAGTGCCCTTCACTAAATACGGAATGTGGCGGATATTCACCGGCATCATAGAACTCCTTTTGCAAGTCCGCACCAGTTTCCGTGACGACGATTGAGGTTGAAGTATCTGATTCGTCGGAGTGGATTGAGTTATAGTACGTCTCAACTCGATCGGTAATGTCGTCGTAAATTTCACCGATAACTTCACTTCGAGCAGCGATAAACGCTGTCTCAGCGGCCTCTGCATCAGATACTAGAGAGGATAGTTGCTCAACTTCCGCATCCAGTCTTTGAAATTCCGTCCATTGGTCAGCAATTGATTTGAGACGCTCATAGCGACGTTCAGTATCGCTAAGATCATCGAGGTTTTCAGCTTGTGATTCCAATGAATCAGTTGCGTTGAGAACCCCTTCAAGCTCAATTACAACGCCTGTTCTGTCCGACTCGACAGCAGGAAGGTTACGCAGGACGTGGTCGACATCATCAAGTAAGCTCCCGGAAAGTTCATCTGATGATTTTCGTAGTTCATCGGAAAATTTCACCAGATGTTCTACTTCTGGATATTCGTCCTCTCCCAACTCCTTTATCAGATATTCTAAGTAATCCGATCCCTTCTCAAAGTGCTTCCTGATCTCGTCCCCTCGCCGATTGATATTCTCTACGAGGGTCTTGAGTTCGTTGAGTTGTTCACGCCGTTGGCGTACATCTTTTAGCAAAGAGTGGTCGCTCCGCCAGTCCTGTTCACAAAGCGGACACACATCGGTATCTTGGGAGATTATCTCTTCCCCCTGTTCCAGCAATTCGAGTTTCGACGCAGAAATATCAGCAGCCTCTTTTTCCTGATACTCTCTAAGTGACGCTTCCAGTTGATCAATTTGATCAGGGAGATCCGTATTGAAGTCATCTAACCAACCAGAGAACTGCTCTAATTCAGCCCGTGGTCGCTTCCGTTGAAGAGCTTGTGTAGATACTGCTTCTGCCGGTGATTCAATACCTTCTCGAACCGTTTCAGGATCAACCGCTTCCACAAGCTCACCGCCAAACGAACTTCTGAGATCATTGATCGTCTCAAGCGTGTCTGCCTGGAGCTCGGCAAAATCAGACGCGTTCGATTCCGTAAGCTCTTGCAATCGCTCGTACGATGTTTGACGGGTTGCTTTCGCCTTTTCTTTCTGGCCATCCAGCGACTTTCGAGTCCGTTGCAATGCTAAGCGACGTTCGTCAATATCCGGAAGATCAAGTAGTTCGCTTAGTACCTCTCTCCGAGAGCCAGGTTGGGCGATAATGAGGTCGAGAAGGTCATCTCGGGTGAGGATGTGCTGCCCCTGGAGTGCGGTATCGATCGTTCTTTGGAGTGATTGAGGAAGATCTTCTTCTTTCGGTTCGAGATTAGTCGAATCGGTAGACCGTTTTACAGACACTTGGGTGTCATTCTCTGTGTCTTTGAATACTCCCGTAACAACACAATCACCATCCGCATCGATATTCGGGATAACATCCTGCTTTTTGACGCTCTTCATCCCATCCCGATCCAATTGGCGAATTTCATTAGTGAGCAGGTAATTGATCGCCTCTAAAATCGAACTTTTTCCGGACCCATTAGGCCCGACGATAATCGCATTACTCCCTTCTGGCTCGAAAGTGTACCTTCCCCTCACCCCTCGAAAATTCTCGATTGTAAGCTTCTCAAGCTTCATCGTCTTCACCAATCTTTGCTATAAGTTCGTCCGAGAAGTCGTGTGGTGGATCATCAGCTAGAACTTCAGTGAGGACTGTTTCAGCGATTTCGTCGTCAATATAGCTCTGTTCAATCTTTGAGGTGAACGAGGTGAATATCTCTTCTCGAATTTCGTCAGAGCTGGCACCAGGTTCCACCATATGATTATGAATCGAGAAACTCAAGAAGTCCAAATAAAGCTTTGCCGCTAGCGACGGTAACAGAAGGCGTTACCGGGAGTAGCTCGACTTCAATTTCGGAAGTCCAGTTTCTAAAACCTCGTACTGATCCCACTTCTTGATGTTTTCCCAGATCCCCTTTTCGACATCAACCGTAACACCATCGTCAATCATTTCGTCGATCGTGTCACGGAATTCCTTAATGTCATCAAGATCATTTTGAACGTCTTCCTGCCTCTTCAGAAGCTCCTTATTCGGGTTATCTCCACTGGTCTGAGCGTTGAGGGTTTCGAGTTCGTTTTCGAGTTTGTCGATCCGTGGATCGAGATATTGGCCACGGAGCTTCGGGAGTGTGTTCGCATCGATTCCATGATAGTAAACGTAGCAGCTAAATCCACCGTTCGAACTTTCGAGTTGCCAATAGATTGGGCTCCGCTCACCTCGTGGCTTGTACTCGTCTACATGATGATACCGGAAGAACCTCTCCCGAAGCCAATTCGAGGGATCAGTCCCAAAGTACTCTCTTAATTCAGTTTCTGCGCCATCATTATGTGCAAAAAGTTCTTCGATCCCTTCAGAGACACGTTCTCGAATCGAGATTTCATCTGCGTCAAGAGCGAGTATTTCATCATCCACCTCTGAGATGTCTTTCCCAATATCCCATCGACCGAGAATGGCTCCTGTGATGAGCGAAATTATACGTCCTGCTGTGTTCAAGCGCTCTTCATCGGAGTAGAGATCATTATCATAACGTAATTGTACAATCGTAAGAGGGGAGAGCTCGGTCTCAAGAGCCGCCTCACGAAGTGTCGGTGCGTCGAGTGAGCTGAGTGTTTCAATAGCAGAGTCAAGTCGTTCCTGATCAAGATCACGGATGTCGAGGTAGTCTTCAAGCATGTCTGGGTATTCAACATGGACTTCACTATCTACGGGGAATCTTGATGTGTTGTCCGGCAGGCTCTTGTACATCCTCTCGCGTGTTTTTTGGGAGATACTATACTCATCAAATAGAATGTCATCAACAATCCCATGCACTGTTAATATCTGCGCGCGAAGTGACTCTTCAAGCTGTAATAATGAAGAAGGCTTCTCTCCCAAAACACTGACAAGCCACTCAGGATCGTAGTCGGCGCTTGTTTCAGTTAGTTGTGAAATATTCTTTCTACAGTCTATCCCAATGTCAATCAATTCAATTATTTGTCTATTGTTGTCGAATTCTCGCTTGATAGGAAGCCGTTTACAATCACCGACCTCAAAATTGATACCCGGGTTTAACCCATTCATGATAAATCGGTGCAGGGTAGAGTTGAGATTTGCTAACAAAATTTGAACCTCAAGTTCGTCGGATGTAACGAACATAGACTTATTCGAGAACATCATATCTTCAAGTTGGACCCTTGCCGTGAGATAATTTCCAAAGTTCCTGAATGTAACTCCTCGCCTCCGATAATAATCCCTATTCTGTGGCCGACTTCCCTCGTACTCAATAATGTCTTTGCCTCCATCTTTCCAGTCTACGAAATCCTCGGCATAGTCGTAGTACTCAGAGGTTGTACCACTCATTTGAAAGCGGAGATATCGGGAATTTAGTTGTGACTCTGGAATTTCCCACCATTTTTTCACAAAACGGTCGTCATCTCCTGTTTGTAGCCCAACAACTGCGTCGGCCACGTCATCGAAAGTAGGAAATTCAGAGAACAGGCTTAACGTTTCATCTCCAAACCAATACAAGAACGGTCTTCTCCCTATATCATCAATCCGCGCTTGAAAGATGGTATACACATCATCATGAGATCCCTCAGAACGGAGTGTATGGGTGATCTCCTCAAGACCGGATATTTTCTTATAATGGTTGTCATATTGGTCTTGTTCGTGTGTCATTCGGTAGAACCGAGAGTACTGATCATCGTTAGGGGGACTACCACGGAGTACAAATGGGATCGTGAATGGTCGGTCTTTCATTGAGAAGGAATGCCCTGATAAGTGGGCTGCTTCAATGAAGTAACTATTATTCAGCAGCTTCTTTCGCAACCCTCGAAAGTAATAGAGGAACATGAAATTCTCTGGCGTCACCATACTAACATGGCCCGTATCGGAAGAGAAAGAGAGGCAGCGTTCGATAAATGCTCCGTAAACGTCGTACTTACCAACGTAGCGATCTCTTATGTAGTCTTTGAGCGTATCGCCCATCTTTCTACTTTGCAGATAAGGCGGATTGCTGACAACTGTATCGTATTCTCCCAATAGAACATCTAGGAGCTCGACCGTTTTTCCTACTTCAGCCGCGAACATCTCCTCGATTGGGTCATTATGTTCGAGTGCCGCGCTGGCGAGGTCCTGGACATTCTGCATCAGTCGAGATTTTATTTCATCCCAGGACTCTTCTTCTCCACCGGTAACGAAGGTCGATTGAGAAGTTAGTCCACCACCGCTCGTGAACTGAGCTTGGCCAGTGGCTCCGAACTCTTCCCGATATTCGTCGAGAACCTCGTCAATACGGTCTTCGACCTGAACCAGACTACCTAATTCGCGGATGTCACCGAAGCTATTCCAGATTTGCTCTAAAATTTCCCGCTCCAATTCCGAGCCCGCCCGTTCAAGTACCTCTTCTTTCCTTTCACCGTTGATCAGCACTGCATCAGCAGAAACGATGTTCAACTGTGGGATCTCGACATCCGGCGATTTATCTTTAGCTTTCAGATAGAGCGATAGCGCGGCGATCTGTGCCGCTCCTGAATCAATATCGACACCGTAGAGATTGTTCCGAAGGATTTCGCGTGGGATGTACTTCTCTGGTACTTCCCCTTCTTCCAAGTACATCTGATAGAGAACGTCGAATGCATAGAACAGCATATGCCCGCTACCGCACGCTGGGTCAAGTACAGTGATTTCCTCGACTGGCTTCGGGTCACGATCAATCAGGGACTCTTCTAGGGGCGTGAGATAGAAGCAATGGTCCTCATCGGCGATGCTGGTTCGTCCACGATTCATTTCGAGCCACAACCGCCCAAGCGAATTATCGACCATCCACTCGACGATGTACCGTGGTGTGAACAGTTGCGTTTTCGTGGCGATGTCCGTCCCTGCAATCTTGTAGTTCTCTTCGTCGACTCGCTCGTCGATCTCCTCGCGTTCCTCTTCGCCGAAGTACTGGTACACCCAACCTAGAGCCTCGTCACTTTCCCAAGCCTCGTTATCGATTGCATCAAGTTCGTCGAGAATTTCTACACGTACCTGTGGATCAAGGTCAATAGCAGTGTGTTCAGACTCCTCGAATATCATTCGAATTTCTGCACCGATCTCTTGGTATGCAAGGTCGAGCGTGGCTCCGAATCCGTCATCGGGGGCGTTGGTTAGCTCGCCGGCTATTTCGGCCACTGTGTGGTGCATGTACGACCGGTTGCCGTACTCCGGCCGTTCGGTGATGGTTTCCTCGATGAGGCCGCGAACCTCGATGGTTTTCAGCGCGACGTATCGGTTGAGGTAGGTCTTCGTCGCTTCGCGGACGTAGTTGGTGATCGACCGCTCTAGATCGCCCTCTGTGGATTCGAGCTCCCTCTCGATTGCGGCATCCAACGTTCTTCGAGTTTCGATCTCCTCGACGGAGAGGTGTGTCAGATTCTCCAGCGGAAGCTGCTTGTCCTCGTAGATGCCGTACTTTTCGAGCTGTCTTCGGAGTTCAGCTTCGAGCGTATGGCGCGTGCTGAGAATCGTGCTTCGGATGGTTGAGCGCTGATCCGACGAGAGACCGGGTTGACCGTGCGTTGTTGACATGGATATTAGAGGACGGCACGCCGGTGTGAAACGGGTGAGATGGCGGCGTGCCGTGTCGTGATTCCCACCCGCGATGACATACCATCGACAAGCAGTCGGCGTATCTTATAATTGTGGGAGAGCGACTCTGTTTACAGCCTCATCCAGTGAGTGGCTGGCGATGTTGTGTCGTGACCTAATTCGATAATCGATCGATGAGAGTGGACATCCATTGGATCGTATGTCCAGCGAAAACTCTTGATGAGGGCTTACTCATCCAAGTCACCGGTGTTGTCTTCCAGTTCGGCGAGTTCTGCATCGAGTTCTTCGTCAGTTCGGCCTTCACCTATTTGCTTTACGGGTTTTTCAGGGGCGGTGTCTACATCCTGGTGATGTCTGAACATCCGGTCTACTTGGTCGAGATTAGAGACATACCGCTGAATGTTTTCGCGGTTGTCGAGGACGTGGTAGTAACCGTCACCAGTTTTCCCGATGTAGTTGTCGTCGTATAGGTGTTTGAGTACGGTCGTTGTGGTGCCTCGGGGGATGTCGAGGAACTCTTTGATCTCTTCCGGGGAGAATCCCCACTCGGGAGTTCGGCATAGAAACGCGACGATGTCCGATTTTGTGGTTCCGGGGCGAAGATCGATTTCAGGGTCGTTGTCTTCGATACGCACCGGCATACTGTACTCGAATATAATCAGTTGCACACTGAATGTGTTTTGGTCTGTTCATACGTCTGCCAATCGGTTGAGCCAGTCGGACACAAGTGGAATGGACGGGCTCAAGGTGCTGCATATGTCCTCAGTGAGCAGCGCACGATCTTTGAAATCAATGAAGGATTATTGTAAGACCGAGAGTGCGGGTTTCAGAGATTCCACCAGAAAATTTTGAAATGTCGATGTATGTCTACCGGAAGCGGATCTCGACATCGTCGTCCTGATCGAGCAGGTCCTCAATTTCTGCTCGAAGCTCCGAGATGGGGACTTCGATGTCGTCCGGCTCGGTAACGACTACGGATCCGAAAATAGAGTTGATGTTCACACTTTCTCGAATTCTTTCTATTTTATTGCCGCCCCCGAGTTCGTCGATCTCGTCCTTCGCGGCCTTCTCATACGAATCAACGGTTTGGATATGCTCGATGAGTCGCGGAAGCGACGGCGATGGATTGATGTGCTGCTCGCCAGCGATCTCCAGAACAACCGACCCCTCACCTTGCCGTTTCGTTAGATCCAACAATGCAGCGTCGAGATCGGTTTCATCGACATCGGAACCAGCATATGCTTGAACGGCTTCGACGGAGTCTGTGTACGTCCTATGACGTTCCTCATACAGAGCTTCGTATGTGGTAGTGAAGGCTTCCGCAGCGGTTCGGTAATCCGTTTTGACGTTGTTCCACTGGCTGATGACACCTTCCGTGTCTAACGTGTCAGTGACACGCTGAGCCGCCTCACGCGCTTCGTCACTGATGTCCACGAGTCCGGGATGGTCATTCGCCTCGTCGACGAGGGACTCCCACTCGGTGGTGATGAACCGCTGGATAGTCTCGTAGGACTCCAGTCGGTTCTCGCCGCCTGTCTCACCGCAGAACTCGGCGACATCCTTCGCTGTTTTCGTGAGCCCTTCGAGTTCGTCTTCGTACTCGACGAACTGCTTGATGCGCTTGGCTGACGTGGGCTGTTGGAGCAGGTTCTGTAATCGTGTCTGGAAGTCATCGACATCGTTCGCCAGCGGGAACTCAACTCGCTGGAGTTGCGAAAGAAGTGTGCTCGTGGTTGAAACCCACTGGTTCGACGCCTCCCTAATCCCCTCGTCGACAGCCTGGTCGGTCGATTTGACCTTTCGGTCGAAGAGCCGGTCGAGGAGCTGCTTGGCTTCCGTTCGCGTTTCAACATCAACTGTCTCGCGCTCATCAAAGGACGTGGAGCTGAACTTCGTGACTTGCGCGAACAGTTCCTGGGCCCCATCTTCGGTATACCGTTCGTATGTTCGCTCTTTGTTCGTCGGAATGATTGAACCGTTTCTGAAGAGCACGGCGGCGGCCAGCCGAACGATTTCCCGGCTCCACCCGTATGGTGGTTCGGCGAAGTGGGCGATCAGTTCGCCCCCAGTACGGGACTCGCCTGCTTTCTCCCGTCGCTGAATTTCGTCTTCGACCTCGGCGGCGATCCGTGCCTCTGCGATGAGTTCGCCGTCTTGAACGACACCGAGTTCGGAGAACACGGATGGATTAGACGACCCTTGGAGATCACCGAATATCTGCTCGATGTGGCGGCCTTTGACCGTCGCCGATCCATGTTTGAAACTGGGGAATACTTTCGGAATAGCGTTGTCCGTCTTCCGCGACACGAGCGAGGTAAGTGTCGTGCTTGTTGTGTCGAACTCTTCGGTGTCACCATTGTAAATGAGTGTCCCACGCTGGAAGCTCCGTTTGAACTCGCGTTCGACCTCGTTACGGAGACGCTGGAGATCTTCCTGCTTTTGTCCGAGGGCTTCCTGTTCCTCTTTGCTGAGTTCGTTTCCACGCTTCGATTTGACGACCGTGTTGATCTGGTAGATCGATTTCAGCTTCTCGTAGATGCTGTGTTGTTTTTCGTCGTCCGCAATCCAATACAGCGTCCCGTCTTCGCTGAAGCTCTGGGTTTTCAGCCCGTCCGGATCGAGGTCCTCGTACCGCTGATAGATTGGCGAGTACGTCTTGAGATCAATATGGCCGCTCGACGTGACTTCCTCACCGTCGATACTCAAACTCAACTGGAACGTTTTCCCCTCATAGTTGACGCGTGATGTCTCGTCGAGGATGTCATTCAGGAACCGTTTCGAGGATCGACGGATGTCACCGGGACCGACCTCGATGCTCTTGATTTCGTTTTCCAGTTCGCGCTCGGTCTCCCGAAGGAACCGGTATCCCTCTTCACTTCGACCGACGAGCCCCGCTTCGACGAGAGCGTCAAGCGTATCCTGGACTTCTCTCTCTAGCTGCTGCGTGGGGCCGAGATTCGTCTGCAGTGACGTAGCGATGTTGTCGGCGGTGTTCGGGATCCAGGCGAGCTGTTGGAGCAGATAGAGTGACTTGAGAACGCGGCGGGCGATCTCTGGATCAGCGTCCTTCGGTGTGGCTTCTCGGATGGACT
>LFCJ01003969.1_pt1 | contig 10831 bp, 10 predicted proteins | sample 643141 | NCBI WGS metagenome assembly LFCJ01 (sample SAMN03766243, study PRJNA286221) | soda lake metagenome | biome: soda lake; feature: Kulunda steppe; material: water; isolation source: sample B1-Br-g2 brine of Lake Bitter-1 | place: Russia: Kulunda steppe | collected 2010-07 | reverse complement strand
CTGCTGCTGCGGCTGCTGCTACCCCCGCTGTCGCTGCTACCCCCCTTGCTGCTCCTGCTGCTGCTTTTGCTGCTGCTGCCCCCTCTGTTGCTGCTGCTGCCACCCCCCATGAAGGGGTGAGGGCTTGTCCAGCAGTTTGCACACTTGCCACGCCGCTTCTGCAGCTGACGCCCGCAGGAAGGGCTCCCCAGGATTAAGAAGGTGCCCAGTTGGGAAGTGGATGTGGAAGAGTAAGGGACAAGCTCCCCTACCTCGAGTTTGACTTGGATGGCTGCCCCCCTGGCTAGCACCACCAGCTCCTCCCCGAACCAGCAGCTGGCTTGCGCTGTATGCAGTAGGTATATGGCCAGGCTGGCCAGGCTGTTCAATTCGTAGGGTTTGGGCACCAACTCCACCAGGGTCAACATAGATAGCTGTTTTATTTGTCAAAAGTATAAAGCTCCAGTACGTTGTTGACGTTTATAAGTTAGGCAACTACCATCAGTGTAGGCCCACAAACGCCAGTCTAGAACCTTCAGTCTTCGGCTTTTGTTCGTGAGTGCTGAGGCCAGGGGCTGTAGTGATAGATTGAGGGTGCTTTGTGAGAGCCAAGTCATTCAGTCTCTTCATAGATGATCTTGGTATTGTGATAAGTTTTGCCGCGTTCTGAATGGGTGGATGTGGGTAGGGCTGGAAAAATGCCTCAGGAATGGCATTAGTCAAGCCTGCATAGCACCTTCGGTTCCTATCAAACAGCATGTGTTGTGCTTCTTTATTCCATATAACAATAGTTTCAAGATCATATTGAGGAGCTGAAATGCTCGCATTGTTTCAATCCACAATTCTTGTTGGCAGTAGGTCACTGATGCCTGGGGAATAGCGCCTGACTTAGTAAGTTGCCCTGGATGTTCTCTTAGAATCTGCATGTAAGCATTTGCACTAAGGCCCTTCCAATTTGGGAGGAGGATGAAACCAGCACTGGCAGTGGCGATTTTAGAGGAAAAAGATGATTGGATTGCATGCCGCACCATGTTAAGCATGACACCATCATCATAGAGAGGGTGGCGTACCAAGAAGCCTGTGAACTTTGTAGCTGAAGGATTGAAGTGCGATCCGAGAAACATACCTAATTTCCTTTTGATCCACACCTCTTTGAATGAGGAGTCATGGCTTGCATCATATGCTGATCTGTCCTTGGTCAACATAGCACATGCTTGCAATGCTTTGGGATCGTGGTCAAATAAGGCTTGCATGCGTGAGTCTTTGACTTCTTGACATGCTAGTTTGTAAACCTTTGAGGTCCATTCTTTTTTGTATGAAAGGAGACCAACTACCTCAGAATTGAGGTTTTAAGGTGCAGGCATGACCTGATTGTGATAACCTGAGTGCATGGTAGAACTTCCTTGGAGGCATTTGCTAGATTTCAGAACAGCTCAATGCTCAGCATACCTACACATTTTCCATGAGGGTTACATATACCGTTGTGACAAGCCCTGGTAGCATCTGAGACTTGTGAAAGTATGACATGCTTTGCAGGGCTTGTAGGGCTTTCTGGATCAATGCAGTGGGCTTCTGTTCTTGCCAGCTCGGCTTGAGCAATAAGGTTGACTTCTCTGATCCAGACTTCACATTTCCCAGTTGGTTCAAAGTCAACTTCAGGGTTAGTAGGCTGCATATCAAAGACAGCTATTTTGTCTGATCAAATCTCCTTTTGTGGTTTTCCGAGTGTTAGAAGGAAAAGGTTAGAGGTCAAAGCCCTGGCATTCCAGGTTATTATAGCTGGTACCTTTTGGTGCTTTTACTTGGGACTCGTACTCAGAAGCCTTTCTTCTGAGGCTCTTCCATTCGTTTGATAGTTTTTCCGGCTCCCAAGTTGGAGCCCAGATTTATTTTATAACCCCTTATCTGAAGAGTTGTTTCTCTCCTTTTGGGGGGTAGGGGTAATTTACTACAAGCAGCTTATGCCCATTCATCATCTGCTATGATATAAGCTCGTTGGGCATGAGTATGGACTAGTATATATAACATCCAAGGTCCAAGAGGCAATGCCAGAGGTATGTCCTGTGACAGGCACTACACTGATACATGTCAGTCGTGGGGTCAACCTGCTCCTCTTTAGTTTGAGGATCACAGCATATTCCACAGCTGGTATCCTTGGTACAGCATCTAGGTTTATTTGTTATGCTTGTTATCTGAATGTATTTGGCCTTCCTCATTGTTAGCAGTACCCATATTTCCACCACCAGAGGCTTGTATTGCATCAGGTACTGTTTTCGATTTGGCAATTCTTCAGTTTGGTCGACTTTACTTTTCTTTTAGTTTTAGCACACTAAGGTAGAATGATAAATGGCATTACACATTTTTGTTGAGTCGTTAAATTGTGCTGCTCAGGCTGCTAATACAGGCTGTATTCTTTTTACAGTTCCAGAGGATGCTAGGTTTGAGTTGTCAAGCCTTGCAAGTCCTGTCTGGGAAGTTAGGGCATGCCTCTTGGATCTAGGTTTGTAGTATTCTTAGCCATGTTTACTTGCTCTTTCTCATAACTCATCGCAGGTTTGGCAGACCAAAAGCTTGAACCATGAGTTTGCGTCCCGTTTTGAGCATCAGGACGAGGGCCCTGTATGGACTTTTTTTTGGAGAATTGTACATGTCTAGAATGTGTATTCAGTTGTTTGTATTTATTCCTGCTTGTTCTAATACTTGTGCTTTGTCTTGCATTTTTCGGACTCTGGCACACTGGTTGATGGCTATCCAGTGGCCTTTTGTCAGGCCTTTTGTTGTTCGAACCTAAAATGCCAGTGTCCATTCTTCTTCATATTTTCTGGTCCTCCTCAATATGATTGTAGCTGGTGGTTACTGAAGGTATCATCTGCAGTTGTGGTTCTACTTGCTGATGTAAGGCCAGGTGAACTTGGCTCGCTCAGCCTTCTGCCAGTTGTAGGGTGGATGTATTGTGTGTGCATTATCTTGATTGTCTTGTAGACGTCTTATTGTACTACAATTGTCTGGACTCAGGTTGTTTGTGCTTTTGTCACACAAAAGGCAGAGATCAGGCCGGGGATAGATGAAGGTTCCCTAGTTGTTTGCACAGATGTATGATTTGTTGCAGGACTTAATGAGGCTGAAAATTTGCTTGATTGCAAGATATTTCTTGCTATTTCAGGTTTTATATCTTGAGTGGGTGAGCTGGTGATAGAGCAGACAAGCATGTAAATGCATGTGCATACTTTTTCCAATTATTTCTGTATTTGTCTCGAGGTCAGAGATATGATACGGCCATTGTCATACACTGCTGACAGTTCCGTTAGGCACTTTACTCCTAGGGATTTGAAGGGATCAACTATGCTAACAAGATATTTTGGGAAGCTTGCTTGTGAAATCTTCATTGCTTTCCAGTAAACTTTAATTTTTTCTCTGTATACTCAGCAGCTGGCTCACTCTCAGATCATATTGTAATTCAACTGTCTCTGCATGGGCAGCGAAGAGTTTTTGTTAGCTGTGATAAGCGCATCAGCAACCAGGTTCAGGCTTGCAGTTTGTTTGAGAAGTAGTACCTTGTTCATTTTTACAAGTCAAGTTGTGCAAATCAGGCTGTTTATCAAGGCCTCAGCACAGCGCGCATGATATTCCACACTCACAGAAGGGCATCCTAGTCAAAATGAGTGTGTGTTTTCTCTGTTGAGAGCTATGGTGGGGTTGGTCATGTCCAACCAAACTTTCGCAGTATTTTTTCATCCCATCGATGCCCACCGATCCCATCGACCACAGGGAAGGAGTAAGCTAGGCTTGGTATGATAGCGGTAGCAATGGTACGTTGGGTTTGGGATGGGGACTAATTTAATTTATTCAAGGCGTTGAGTTTATGAGCTAGCTTACCTGTCATACTTTTGTGTTGGTAGCTCCGATCAAGGCTCGTGGTAAGTGCGAGGCCTAGGTATTTGAGATCGTCTGTGTCTCTTCTCAGTTGAGTACACTACCAGTGCTTTTAATCAACTATCTTCTCTTTCAGCTGGGATTCTAGGTGTTGACTTGGATCCGCTCCATAGATGCCGGTCTTCTTGGCTCCATGTTGAATAAATGCTAATGTTTCTTTCCTGACACTTGGAGGGCTCCCCAATCTGTGTGTCTTGAGAGCCTTTTGGCTTAAATGTGTCAATGAGGGCTCATTCGTTCTTTATATGACTTTGAGCCTTCCTTATTTGCTCATGTAATGTCCCTTGCCTGATATGCTCGGAGAAGAAGTCGTCGTGTGATTTGCAGCACACTTTAGGGAGTGATTCTCTGGGTATTGTTCTCTTATCCTTCAAAAGACATTGCTGAGCTTGTAACAAAGTTGAGATGAGATTTGAGACATTTCATCGTTTAATTGCTTACTAAGCATCTAGTAGTGAGATGAGGTTGAAGGCATTTAATTGTTTAATTGCTTAGTGACTCACTAACCTCGGAGGTTTCATCTGAGAAAAACTCCCACTTCAAGTTCTGGTGGGGGAGACGGGGATGGGGGGTGAGAACGTAGCCGATGGCTGTAAGGGAGATGGCGATGGTGGAGTCGGAGGTGGAGGAGGCCTGGGCGGTGGTGGGCTGGGAGGTGGGCTGGAAGGCGGCAAGGGGGGAGGTAAGGGGGGATCTGAGTGGGGCGGGCTAGGAGGGGGGAGGAGGAGGTGAGGGAGGCGGGCTGGGAGGCAGCAAGGGGGGAGGTAAGGCCAGTCCTGAAGGCCTTGATCCGGCACTGCTCTGCCCCTCGGCTGTCGACTAGATCTGCGAGGGGCACCCATGCGGCCGCTTCGCCGCCAAAAATACAAAAAAGCATGTTATTTGCATACCTTTGTATGCCTTCAGTTCCTACGCCTGGCTTCTCGCATGTCATAGTGTCCGCGTGATAGCAAGTGACTGCACACATGGTTGCATAAGGTACACCTCAAAAGCAGATTGCATGTCCAAGAGCATCTAAAAGAGTGACGGCACCCCAGTTGCGTATGTGTGGAGCTTGTGGGGTCAACGAAATGTGATGCGTAGTGCTCATGCCACCAGTGAGGTTGCTTAAGAAGATACACGTACATGTAAACACCAAAATGAGCACCCTATTCTATGATAGAATTTCTATCACCACCCTACCAGCAACCTCCTGCCAGAAGCCGTGCCTCTTCCTCTTCCCGGATACAGTTGCTACAGCCCGACAAACCGCCACTAGGCTGTTGCACTCCTCCTGGCTCCAAGCACCGGTAGCTCGTCTACCAATGCTTCTGTAGTGCCATGGCTGCAGCGCATGGTGATGGCTGCAGCGCATGGTGATGGCTGGAGCGGTGGGAGAGGGTGACAGGCAACTTTGGAGTGCAGTACTGTACTAGTGACAGTGATGCGAGGCTGCGGGCTAACATCACTGGCCCCTGCAAACACCAACGCGACAATCAAGCTGCGAGAAGGGGCAGTGGCTGCACCAACAGCCCCATGGACGCCAAACCAATTCCAGCAGCGGGTCCAAGAGCGACTGCAAGGGCTATTCGCGTTGCACCGCAACAGGCAGCACTACCTATGTCGGCACAACCACCGCAACCCTCGCGGTCTCTTGCGCCAGCCGCACCAGCACCGTGCATACCACACTTCTCTTACCAACCATCAGATGATTGCAGGTGTGCTGGTGTGATGAACCTGCTGGTTCGACAGTCCAATGCTAGATCTAGGGCACAATGCTGCCCTGCCCTCGGCAGAGGACCATTTTGCTCACCTTCTTGGCCATGGATGCTTGACGGAACTCTTTTTTCCACCCAGCCTTGTCCAAAATTAGAGATGGCCTCTCTCCATTTGTTGGTCGTAGGCCTTACGTGCCCTTTGGACGTCGTGTGATGCCTGCACATACAGTGTGGCGTACAAAATGTACTCCATAAACAGCCTCTGTCCCGACTCTAGGTCAAGTCTGCCTCTACTAGTGCGCATGCATCCCCTCTGCCTTACACTCTGGGTCACCTCGGTGTGCATGATGCATGGCACCAAGCCTTGAACCACAATGATAACAGAATGGCGTGGACACTGTAGCAAGCTCAGTGGCTACGTGCACAGGCAGGCGCCACTGGTAATGCGCAATAAAGCCATCGCCCATTCGCTATATTCATCAAAGCACATGCCAGATCACGAAGTACTGTGTCAAAGTAGTTAATCAGGTACACCTCCATGCACGGTGTCCCAAACCCATGGGCCCCTACCAAGAGCCAAAGCTAATTTTGCAAAGTTCAATTGCACCAAGGTGCACGTGCCGGAGGGACGCACACGCCCTTGACCTTGACGGCACCCACCAGCTGCTCAGGCGTCAGCTCGTCTGTCCGGCCCTCCCAAACCAACTTGGCGCGAAGTTGGCCCCACTTGGGGCTCTGCCTGACAATGGCCTGCACGCGTGAGTGCATGTGTGAGCAGTGGGTGCAAAGGTGTACCAAGTACGCATGTTCAGGCCCGAAGCAAAGCACTCATTGGTGCATGCAGGTGCACACGTGTAGATGCGCAGCGTGCATCCCCTAGCAGAGGTGAAAGGGTTTGCAACCAAGAAGATTGACCATCTTGCCAAACTGTAGCCCCAAAAAATACAGGTAGTGCGTGCAGGGCGGTGTGCGCCCTTGCGCGTGCGCATTGTGAAAAGACAGTGTGCCCACACGTCGCGCCATCTTCACAGCAACTCCACACAGGGTCCACCCGCCCCTCACCCTACCAGGGCGCTCGCAGGACAAGGGTGCACGTAGCCCAGTCATGCAGGCGCAGGCGCACGCACGCACCCGCAGCTCCTCCACCAGGAGCTCAAGGCAGTGGCCGTTGGCCCGCAGCTGCTGCAAAGCCTGCTGCACCTTCTGCTGCCACGAGCCTTGGACCGCCGTGGTCCAAGACTCATGGAAGCAGAAGTTTCGCCTGCACGCCAGGCAGGTGCAGAGGCGCACGCACCCACAGGGCGTGGGTGCTGCTGAAACCACAGCCGCTGGGCCCCCAGAGTCAGCAAGCAGGCAGGCAGGCAAATAGGCCGCTGCTGTTTGTGTGTGTAGCAAACAGGCAGGCATGCCAGCCGCGCACGTCTTTGTGTGCACCAGCGCAAGTGACTGCTTGGTGTGCGCGCACGCTGTGCCCCCTCCTCAACGGGTTTACCCAGGGAAACCCTCACCCACACCCACACCCACCCTCCCGCCCAGGGCGCTCGCAGGAGAAGGGCGCACACACCGCAGTCATGCAGGCGCAGACGCACGCACGCACCCGCAGCTCCTCCTCCAGGAGGTCAAGGCGGTAGCCATTGGCCCGCAGCTGCTGCCAGGCGTCGTGCAGGGCCCAGGCCCATGGGTTCAGGCTTCGGAGATCGGCGCTGACCCATGGCACGCACATGGCCTGGTGCAGGATGTGTGCACTGCTTGATGCAAGATGTTATCATCAAGCAGTGCACACATCCTCAAACAAGGTCTTGCTGCTCCTGCTCCTGCTGCTGGTACTGCTCCTCTTGCTCCTGCCTCTGCTGCTCCTGCTCCTGCTGCTGCTGGCGCTGCGCGTCTTGCAGCAGCTGGCGCTCTAGGTGCAGCAAGTAGATCAGGGGCCGCAGTACCTCTATGCCCTCCGCGCGCTGCTTCTGAGCCGCGCCCTCTGTGCGCAGCGTCCATGCCACTAGCGCCTCCTCCACCCTGACACTGGCCACCACGCGCAACCCCCTGAGCAACCCTCCTATGTACCCACTCCCCCCCTCTCCCAGTGCAAAGGGTTTGCACTCCTCGCGTATTGCGGTGCCAGAGCGGCTGGGCGCGCCGCGCATGCGCGCCAGCGACATGGCCGCGAGCCGGTGCAGCGGTGGGGAGGGGTTGAGGGTGGGGGTGGAGCTGGGGAGACTGGCACTGCCAACAGTGCCAGTCTCCACAGCTCTCAGCACGCACCCACAGACAGGGCGTGCACTGTCAGCCACCCACCCAGCACAACCCGTACATGGGCACTCAAGCAGACAATATGGTTTGCTTGAGTGATGGTCATGGCCTTGTCGGGTGTCAACCTAGCTCACATAGAGGTGCGGCAACAAAGCTACTGAAAAGTGCTAGATGGATCACAGAGCAGTGACAGTTTGCATCCCTAGGCACAGTGATGCCATGGACAGGACAAATACAGGAGGTGCACAACAGGTGGTCTGTATATAGACAGTACAGCCAAGGCGCAGCGCATCCCGCCCACCAAAGAGGGAGCCCCCGGCTGCCCGTTCACCCTGCTGGTCAAACACTCAACTGCGGTGCCTGCGAGCGCGTGGCACATGCGCTTGACAGCCCCTGGGTCTGCTTGCGCCGCCATCAAGCGGGGCAACGTGGTGACATGCTCTCCCAGGAGTGCTGCAAACATGCAATGGGGCACAGCCGAGGCCAGTGACGGCACATTCGATGTGATGCCATGTCTGATGGAAGGTATGACATGATCAGCTGGCAGTTTGCATGCTCGCCTCCCTTGAACCAGATCCACCTCGCCTTCACTGGGCGTGCCTTGGTTGTTAAAAAATACCATTCCCACAAGGAACTAGCCAACTAGCCACAACGCATCCAGATCCTACAGTGCCTTGCCAGTGCTGTATTGGCAAGCCATCTTGCAGGCAAGCGCAGCCCTTGTAGTGTGGCCACCGAGTCTGTTGCACGCGCACCCGGCACCGTGTCTGCTGCCACCCTGCAAGTCGGTTCTGAGAGGGATAATGTACTGCTCCAGCGCAATGGAGGCGGAACAACCACAGAAGCAAGATATGCAAGCGGGAAACAACTTGTCAGCGCTCCATAGTGCATTCTGAGGATGGATGTATGAACGGTTGCTTTTGCATTGTGAGGATGGATGATGGCAGATTTTGCTTGATCTTTCAAAGATTCTGCTCATGTGCGCTCTGCGCATTGCGCATGTCTCACGCCCCTAGTGAAACCATTCCGCTGCACTACCAGGACCATGCCACATGCCGAGTATGGAGCGATTTCCCAGTATACAAGGCCTTGGATACCTGTGCTAGCAGTCACACTATGTTTGTGACGATTATCACCTGTCCGCGAGGCGCTGGATGGCAGGCGCCACGCCACTCGCCGCCCCTGACCATGTGTCTTCTAGTACTGCCTGCTGTAGGGCAACGTACACCGATTGAGTGTAGGTCAATGTATTACCCATGCCTCTGTTCGTGCACTTGCATGTGTACGCCAGGGTCCTGATCCGTGTGGCAATGACAAGTGCTCAAACCTGTATGCGTGTCCGCCTGCCTTGCCGTACCTCATCTCCCATGCCCTCCTGCTCACTGTCTTCCTCGGATGAGGGCTTCTTGTCTTTGGAGAGCCACAGATCATGGAACTGTCCAGTGCCATCCTGAAAAGGCAGGCATGGAATTAGGAGAGGTTTGGTGATCTACACATAGCAGCACAGTTTGTATGAGCTGGCAGGCATTTTCCTCTAAAATTTTACTCTATAGTGGGACAGGGTGTGCATCATCAGATGGTTTGAAATTTGCATAGGGCTCCGCGAACATGAACGTTCATGGCAATCCCAGAGGCTAGCTGTAGTGGCAGTAGGGGACTGGACGCCCCTCCCTTGCATTTGGAGGTGGCATATGCACGCATGCCGGTGATATCACCATCATGATGCATTAATGCAACGTTGCCAGCGTATGATGGGCACCTGGCTCATGCCGATACAACCACCTGGTTATCGGGGCGCTGTTGGAGGAGAGGGATGGAGCCTCTGAAGACGCTCGGGCGGACAGGTCGTCGGTCGACAAAACCTAGGCGACAGGTTGTAGCAATGCAGAAAGAGGGGTTGAACCCCGAGGCAACACGCTCCTACGAATGAAATTGTCACGACTTTATAATTAGTGATTTCTGCAAAGACGGATCAATAAGTAGCTGATACTTATCTTGGACTACGTGACTCGTTCGTAAACGACCCAATATGCACGTCTCACCAACCGCTGGGTCTTTTCACTCCGATTTTTTTGCAATGATGTTTGTTTATTAAAAGAACACCAAATCACCAAAAATCAAGTAATTTGGTGCTGTAGGTGATCTGGTGTAGATATTTGGCTATGAAAAGTAGGGTTCACGCCAAGGCCCATTAGGCACAGTACCGTGACGGGCTAGTTTCAAGCTCAGGTGCTGTGGATAGCTTGCATGCAGAGCTACCATCTAACACTAAGCTTAAAACTAGCCCGTCACGGTACCATGCCCTGGGAGCATGCCAAAACCATACCCATTTCGGGCCTCAGATAAACCCCTCTGACAAAATGAAAAAAACACACCAATCATCATTGACGGTAATAAGACAATTCCTTGCACACCAAGCACTCAGGCACTTTGGCTTTCTAGTATAACATGAAGCATAAAGATTGGACACACATTAATTACACGAATTATGCCTTCCACTCAAATACTGCATCACATAAGATGGTTCATCCATATTGTTGAGCAAGTACACTGAAATTAATATACGGCCACTGATGCGTAGAACAAGAGCTCATCCTTACATAGCAACAATAAAAACAGCATGTACAGGTAAATCTTACCAATATGTTGCCCCTAAACACAGCTGAGACTGTACCAGGCCAAGCAATGTGTAAGCCTGCAAAGGAATGTCGCCAAAACAGAACCCCAGACCTCAAGCTTTTAGCACCTGCAAACAAACACAAAATTAAGGAATGCCTCTAAAAACCAGAGGCATCGTTTATAACCTCCTTTAAACTTGTGAATGCAGTCCATTGTAAAGAAAGAAAGAAAGAAAGAAGAAAAGAAAAACTACGCAAGCAGCAAAAAGCTCCTCACATCAATTAAGGAAAAGGGGCCACTTGGGAAGAAAAGCCCCTTCACCAGAAAAGAAAGGGGGGGTCAGTGAGGATCAGGAG
>LFCJ01003968.1_pt1 | contig 10831 bp, 18 predicted proteins | sample 643141 | NCBI WGS metagenome assembly LFCJ01 (sample SAMN03766243, study PRJNA286221) | soda lake metagenome | biome: soda lake; feature: Kulunda steppe; material: water; isolation source: sample B1-Br-g2 brine of Lake Bitter-1 | place: Russia: Kulunda steppe | collected 2010-07 | reverse complement strand
GGTTGTGCTCATATGTTTGGGGGCGGCACTGCAGGTATGTCCGGGACCTAATGTTGAAATCGTTTGAACAAAGCAGGATGTTCAAGCCACGTCACTTGTTAGTTGACGGAAGCACGAAGAAGTTCCCAAGAAGTAGCTCAACTTCAGGAAAAGTTGTTTGGATGTGAATTGTTTGAAAGCTTTGGTTACGTGACATAGCTACACCTGCCGAATTGAGAAAGGTCCCGAACAAACAGCGGGGTGTTCAGGAAATCATGATACCATTTGACACTGGCTCAAACAGTATGATAAGTTGTATATTGAAGAGGTAAGGGTGTCAAAATGTAATCGTGCCAGTCGTACCATTGGGAATGAAAGAGAAAAACATCATTTGTCGTCTGCACTTGGCAACCCTAAACAGCTTCGCTGTGTTGCAGGAGTACATGCGACTACATTTTTCCCTTTTTTCTTTTTTTTTGTGATCCCCATATGGCCGTACATTGGATTGTCATGCATTTCTGCAATGATAGCTTGCCTAAAGGTCTGCTTGTTGGGAACATTGAGTTGGTTTCTTGCTGCCCACCACAGCCCATCCCTGTACGCGTATGCGGCCGTGTGTTGCTCATCTTGGAACCATGGGTCATCCCCATACGCCTTGCGGACCTTGTCATGTATATAAAGCGTTCCTTTCAGAACTCCATCGCTATAACTCGGACCATCGCCCTGTGACTGCTGGCCCGCCTCATATAGATCAGGTTCCTCGCTAGAGGTTCCCTCGCTATGAGAAGACTCTACAGACTCAGGTGGCAAGGCTTGTACCCCCCCCTCAAGAGTTTCTGGCCCCTCCTTTGCTTTGCAGGGCGTCTGGGTGTACGAGTATGTGTCTGAGGTGTCTAATAAACCAAGGTCCTTGCTTTGCTATGTGTAAGCATCATGAGCAGCGGGGCTGCTAGCTGGGTTGCAACTTAAGGCGTCAGCCGCCAAGTTGCTTGCACCAGGCCGATACTTCCACTCAAAATTGATCTGTTGCAGGTTTTTAGATAGATTCCAGAAAGGTTTGGCTGAGTAGGTAAGTACTTACCACTAGTAGACTAAAGGGTTGTGGTCAGTAACTACCGTGGATGTAGGGCCTTCAAGGTAGCATCGCCAGATTTTCAAGGCGTGCACCACAGCCAGCAATTCTTGTTCACCCATCGTGTAATTAATTTCAGGGGGTGTCAGACGGCGACTCTCGTATGCTAATGGCCTTTGCTCCTGCATGAGAACTGCAAGTAGTTCCTTGGATGCATCAGAGACTACCATAAAAGGGAGGATAAAGTCCGGCAGCGCAAGCACGGTTGCGTACGTGAGAGCTTGTTTGACATCATCATAAGCTTTCTGGCAAGCTTCGCTCCAAATAAACAGCATTTTTTTCTGGTGAGATTGGTTAGCGCAGCTACCATGCGATAAAAGGCCTTGATTAATTTCCTGAAGTAGGTTGCTAAGCCCACAAAGGACCTTACACCATGGACAATGGTAGGGACCTTCCAATCATTTATGACAGCCACCTTAGCTGGGTCAACCTTTACGCCATCCGCACCAATGATGTGTCCCAAGAACTTGACTTCTGTTTGTTCAAAGTCACACTTGCAAAGCTTGATGTGATAGTGGTTATCAAGAAGCCGAGGACCCTGCACACATGATCAACATGCTCTTCAGCAATTTTGCTGAAAATGCGGATATTATCAAATTGAATGTACACTACAACAAACTTGTTGAGGTAAGGCCTAAGCAAGTTATTCATGGCACCTTGAAAGGTGCCGGGAGGCTTGGTGAGACCAAAGCTAAGCACTTTGAATTGATAGTGCCTAAAGATCGTACGAAAAGCTGTCTTTTCCAAATTTTGAGATATGCGGATTTGATGTTACCCTGATTGCAGATCAAGGCTGGTGAAGAGTTTTGCTCCAGCCAAAGAGTCCATCAGTTGGTCAGTTTGAGGCACCGAATACTTGTTCTTGAATGTGATTTTGTTGAGGGCATAATAATCGATGCACGTTCACAAAGAACCATCGTTTTGCCATATAGAAGCCCCATAGAGAGAAGAACTTGGTTCAATAAGATCTAGCTTGTGTAAATCAGCCACTTGCCTTTCAACTTCTGCTAATTTCTTTGGGCTCGGTCGGAACATGGGACGAAAGGGACTCCCTTCCCTTTAAGGGAGGTTTTGCGCCTTCCTTTGTAGGTATAGTATGTCCCGCATCACGGAAGGGAGGCAGATCTTGGATGGTTGAAAACACCCCAGGATGTTAGTCTAGGCATTTCATTTCAAAAGACACCATTGCCTCAATCTTCACCCTTGACTCAAACACTTGCTCTTAACCCTTGCCCCACTTTTCCATTCTGACAGAATACAAGAGCATACTTAAGATTAACTGCGTGGGTTGGGTGGGTCCGGGTTCATGCAAGGGGAGTAAGGCGCATTTATGCCCTTTTCTCACCACTGTGACGAGACACATTGCCATAATCCATTACTGCTGCTGTCTGACGTAACCAATTGTCACCAGGCACCACCTCAATTTCTTGCATGTCTAGGACGTAGCAAGTGATAGATATTTTGTGCCCTTGTATTTCAAGGTGAACAGTTGTTTTCATGGAAGCAGTTTGAGTTAAATCGTTGGCCAGATGGACTTGGGAATGTGCCAAGGATTGAACTAACCCATGTGCTTGAGCATAAGCTGAATCAACAAAGCATTGCGTAGCCCCACTATTCACTAGGAAAGTGGCCGGTGACCCATTTGCCTTTCCTGCAAACACCATTGAAGGCTGATTGGTTGCGGTGACTGCGCTGAGCTAACTCTTTTGTGCAGGTAACTGCTCATGAAAGTCATGCCAAAAAGTGCAACCAGGCAGCTCACATGGGAGCTCTTACATGTTGCGCAGGAGTGGCAGCCACTTGCTGGCAAACGACTGATGATCCTTATTGGTTAGCACGCATGCTGCGTTGCCAGTATCAGAGGCGCCTTTGCATGAAACATTTTCCTCAAGGACTTGCATGCAACGTTGTGCATTTAGACACATTGCTAGACAGAAAGCTGCATACATCTAGTTGCGCACTAGCAACAATGCAGGATTGCGGGAAAACAGAGTTTTTGCAAACCCCGCCGGGTTCAACACTTGGCCAACAGGACAAAAGCCACATTAAAGAGGCCAATCCAAGTCATGCGCCAGAAGTGTCTGTTCACTAACATCACTGCATGGGACCTCTGGTCAACTCTCCAGGGCAGCTACTTCATCTTGAATAGCTCAGGCTTGGCTAATCCGCTGCCTGGCGGCACTGCTACATCTGGCGCTCCAGCTGCCGCTGCGTCTGCGTTGTGCGCCTGTCTGTCTCCTTGAGGTAGATTTGCCTGCAACCTGCAAGGGGTTGCTGGGGCCAGCGACGTTGCTGTTGGTGTTGCCAGCCCTATTCTACTTCCAGGTACCTCTTTTACAAGTATAGCATCTGCCAGGTTGGACGGGTGGACGTCTGGCAGTAATTAAGTCTTCGTTTTGTAGGAAAGCGGCGAGGGAAAAGCCATCCAGGGATGGTTCTATAAGTAGATCCTTCAGCGATCTGTAGGTTGTATATTGTCAAGCGTTTTTTGTTGCAATTGCCAATATCTATTCGGACAAAATAGGCCCTAGGGAGCCTGCTTCAACAACTTTCATGATAAGTCTACAAGCAATGTTGTGGCGCTCAGAATTCACACCGAAGATGGCCCGGTGTTGACAAATTGATAGAATGTGGCAGGCACTGTCTGAATGATGAAAAAAGGGGCATTGGCTAGTAGAGGTCTTGGAGCGAACATTGTGCTTCTGGTTGCAAAGGGTACCTGTACAAAAGTGGAGAATATCAGAGGGGGTCATTTTGGCCATTCGAGGGCCCTTAGATGGACCTCAAAGCACCTTCGAAACCCAAAATTTCCAAGTTTTCCTGGCATTTATAATGAGTGACGTTGAAAGAAATCCAAACAACCCCGAGCCAAAAGCTGTGAGTCCGAAAGGGTCAGATTGATGGGTTATACCGTACAACTTAAACGTGCAGAAATTGGGTCCTGCTGGTCCCACCAAGTTTCAAGGCAAGTGGCATCAGCAGGCTCCTCCAGAGGGACAGCCTGAGCTCAAGCATTGGCTGGTTGAGTAAGGGGAGAGGATGGCAAGCACTCATGGCAGGATGCAGCTTGTGCAATAGCAGCTTCCAGTGCAGGGCACGGACTGTCAACCAACACCCATGAGGCCAGCTCCAACCATCAGAAGAAGTGCACAGCATGGATGCAGACACAGAAGGACAGGGCAGCATGGCAGGGGCACATGGATTGAATAAGTAGAAGGGAGACTTACGTGAACGAAGGACATTGGTTGGACATTTCGTTGGGAGATACACACAACAATGCGTGGCATGAGCTGAATTGCAGAGGCCAACTTGGCCAGACATGTGTTTTTCGTGTGCGTGCGCGGGCGCGCGTGTGCGGGCGTGCGCATGTGCATGCGTGCGTGCATGCGTGCGTGTGTATGTAAGTGTGTGTGTGTGTGGTGTGTGTGTGTATGTGTGTGTGTGTGCGCGTGCCACTTGCTTACATGTGAGTAGAGTTTAAGAAATATTTTAGATAAATTAAAATTTTCGTCCCACTTATCTGGCATAAGACTGACAGTCGCGCAAGTTCCAAGTTGGAAGCGGACTCACCCTGGCACTTTTATTTAGAGAACCTCATCGCAAGGATGTCTGCGCTTCTCTTCCGCAATAGCAACGGCCTAGCTGGGTCTACCTTACCCGCACGGCAGAGGACGCAGCGGGTGCGTTCCGGGAATGGCCGCAGTGCATGCGCTGTCATCCAGCTTCGTGAGCTTTCTGGACGCGTTGGGCCTGCCCTGTGTGTGCTCTACGTTGGAGGTTTGGGATAGAGAGAACAGGGCCGGTCCGCCAATACCCAATACCTTCTCTCATGACATGCCCCACCCCCCGCCCGCTGACGCGCAGGTTTCGACCCTAGTGGCAAAGGGTCTTGATGATAAGGATGTGTATATCGGTGAGTGACGGTGCTGCGTCATCATCCGGCACCGAGATGGAGCGTTAACCGCCATCTTTGAGCATATGTGTGAGTTGGAGAAGGGGAGTTGGGCAGGCCACCGATGGCATCACAGCCCAGGCATGTGCCTGCAACTGTTTCAAACAGGCTGCTCTGCAGCGCTTCGGGCTAGAATGTGGGCAGTCAATGGGGCCACATGATATCGCTTGCATGCATGCAGATGGCTCAGCATGAGGTCTGATGAACACCCAATCCTCTCTCATTGGTGCTCCCAGGCTTCCCAAAGGGAGACTACAACCGGGCACCAGGCCGCAAGGGGCGCATCATCAAGGATGACGGCGGCCTTGCGTCCATTGCAAATAAGACAACCAAAGAGGATGTGGGCGGACTCAAGGGAGCAGTGGGAGGCTGGCCAGGAGGCGAGCAGGGCCTCCAAAAGTTCCTTGAGGTAACGGCCAGGGGAAATGGAGCTCCCGCTGCCAACCAGCACTGTCAGTGGAGGTACTGGCGTCACCGCAGCACGCCAGTGCACGAGCATGGCTGTCCATGCTGTAGCGCGCATGCGCATGACTGATGCACCCTGGCAAAGAGAAGCACCCCAGGCCTAGCACCATTAGCTCAATGATGCCTCAAGTGGCATGTAACAGTCACCTGCATACATCCCCAGTGCCGCACTGCTGCTCCAGCGCACCATCACGGCAATGAGGTCCCGGCGCGCACGTGCTGGCCGGTGTGCAGGAGCAAGGAGTGACAGGCAAGGAAGACAAGCCAGATGCTGAAGTGTACCCCAAGTCCCCACTGCGTCCCCCACCCCCCAACCTGGCCCGCCCCAAGGGTGGCGCGGATGCTATCTACGTGGGATACGGCAAGGAGTGAGTGCAGCAGCTTGGATGTTATGGGCTTGCACAAGGTTGGTGCACATGATAAACAGGGGGCTCATCAGCCGGCCCTCCTGGCTGGAGGACCCCAACCTCAACCTCAACTTCTCTAATGCAAACGGTTGCTGCAAGGAAGCCGCCGCCCTGCATTGACCAGCTCCCCTAGTCGCACCGAACCTGCCGCTTCTTGCTTCGTACGGCACTACTCCAGCTTGGGCTGGCATGCTGGCAAGATCGTCTACACAAGCACGCACGGCATGCTGCCTGCCTCTGCACGCAAGCGGCTCGTCAAGGCAGGCAGCAGCAGGCAAGCAGCTGGTGTGGGGTGAGCATGTGGTGCAAAAGCCTCAAGGGTCGCACTCAAAAAGGTCTCCATGCCCCGCGCGCTGCCGCAGCGAGCTGGACCTGAGGAAGTCTGGAGCTCCTGGTCGGATCATCTACGACGAGAGCTACAAATACCCGAGCAAGGAGGTGCGGAGGCTGCCCTCGGCCCCCAAGCGGCCCAGCTGGGGGCTGTTCTGTTCGTGGGGAGGCGCTCAGGCTCCACCTGCAGGAGAGCGTGCTTGTCGTCATTGGAGGGGGCTGCAGAAGTGCCTTTGCTACGGCTTCACTCTATCTACATTCAAGCCTCTCAGGTTTAAGGGCTCCTTTGTACCTTAGCGCCTGCATTCGGCCAGTTCTTGGGCTTGCAAGCATCCCACGGAGTGCATGCACGCCCCGTGTGCCCTGTACCGGGGAAATGAATGTTTCTGTCGTCGCCAGCATATCCACTCTTGTGCGCGACGAACGAGCACATGGGGCTTCCCACAACCACGTTGACTGCCCCCCTTAATACTTGGCCCGCTTGGTGTGGATCTGGTATGCAGGACGTGGGCGGCTTTATGGGCGCAGTGGGCGGCTTTGCCGGTGGCGAGCGCGCGCTGAGAGAGTTTGTTGAGACTGGTGCGTGGGCTGGGGTGAGCGTGGGGTTGGCCCTGGGCAGCAAGCGTCCAGGGGGTGCGGGGAATGTGCTGCTGTGCTGCAGTGCGGGGACGGCTGTGGCAGCCTTAGCAGTCTTGGCCTGGGCCTCTGCCTGCGGGGCAGCGCGTGCCTCTGCGCAGGGCATGTCTCTTGCCTGCAGCACCACGGGCTGGCGCTGAGTGCGGCCCCTGTCTGCAGCTCCGCAAACTGGCGCAGAGCATGTCCCCTGTCTCTGCTGCCACCATTCGGTGGCTGGCTTCCTTGCGCGTGCACTCAGCGAGCACACGCACGCACATACACACACATGTGCACACACGTGCACACGTACACACGATTACACGCGCGCACACGCACGTACACGCACACACGCCGCGTGCGCGCCTCTGTTTGCAGGTGAGCTGAAGCTGCGCCGTCCTGGAGAGCCCACCCCCAAGCAGCAGTCTGTACTGCAGGTGGCGCTCCTGCTGAGCTTCCTGGGCGCAGGCGGCTCCTTCCTGTTCAGCGAACTAGAAATTGCCGGCCCCCAGGTGTGTGTGCTTGGCATATTGCCTTGTTTCAATTCAAGAAATATTGACATATTGACATATTGACATATTGCCTTGTTTCAATTTAAGAAATTGCCGGCCCCCAGGTGTGTGTGTGCTTGGCATATTGCCTTGTTTCAGCATCCACACGTGCGGGAACTGTGGCACGCGCTTTGCCTTCACAAGTACATGCACGCAAGTGCACCGACCTGGAGCAAGCTGGGCACCACACGGTGTGGGCCGCAGCGGCCGCGCGGCCTGCGTGCTGTGTGCCATGACGCGCATTTGTGATAAGAGTGTGGGGAGGTTCAGGTGTGCTCCTTCAAAGAAAAGGCATAGGCAGAGCCAGAGGTGGAGCTGCTGGTCACCAAACTTACCTGACATTTGCAGGAGGGGCAGCGTGCACCCTAAGCGCGCGCGTGTGTGTGTTAGAGGGGGGGAAGGGGGAGCTGCTTCCCCTGCAGAGGGGCTGGGCAGGCTATGGTGGCGACAAGGCTACTGCGATGCTTATTTTCAGGCTGTCTTTCAAGTCAGGTGCAGGAGTATCCCGAAGCAGCTTGTGAGTTGTCTTGCTTGGTGAAAGGAAGGGCGTGCACATGCCAAAGTGGCCAGCACGCAGGCTTTGCCCCTGGCTTGTGGCTCAGATTGTTCCTGACACCACAGCTTGTACTACACAACAAGCAATCCCTGGGCCATGAAGCTGGCTGTCTGTCTCCACTGGGGGGCTTCAGATTGCTGCCTGATGCCGTACACTTAGAGCCCCCCCCCCCCTTGTGCTTTTGCACACACAGGGCGCTTGTGTAGGGGCTTGATGTTTGCACAAACTGAGCCAACATGCACCTCCCGTGCGCCAGCACTCAGTCAAGTGGCCGTCCCAGCCCCTGCTGTGCCGTGCAGCTGCCTTTCAAACAGCGATGCTGCCGCTGTGCTGTGCAGGTCCCCTTCAAGCAGCAAGTCCTGCTTCGCCACGCAGGTCCTCGTTTGGCAGTGACTGCTGTAGCGCTGCTCATGCAGTTCCCTGTTGACCGATGACTGTTGCTGTGTGCAAATCTTCTTCAAACACAAATTTGGACGCGCTGTCTGTGCAGATCCCCATCGACCCCCAGCTCCGCCCCATCCTGCTGGGCACTCTGATTGCTGCCGGTGCCGGTGCTGCAGTTGTGGGCCTGAGGAACGCCCTTGCCCAAGCACAGCAGGTGAGGCTGTGCTCATGCTTTTGAGGGGCTGTGAACGAGCTGCGGGCGCAGCATGCCCTTGTGGATGCTTGCTTTGACGGATCCATGCTGGGTGCACGTGCCAGGCAGCAGTTGCCGGTGCCGCCTCGTGTGCCTCACTACCTGCCCCATCCCTTCTGCCTTGACCACCGGTGCTGCCTGCGTGCCGCGCGTCATGTGCTGTCCTTGCGCGTGTCCATGGCCCGCTGTCTGCATGTCACGCCTGCACTGCTGCTTGGGCCTGTCCTTGTGTCCACCACCTTCCCATTGCCGCCCGTGATCAGGCAGCTGTGGGCCGGCATCACCAGCCCATGTGATGCACAGTCATGGGTGCATGCGCGCCTCAACCTGCCCACCTTGTCGTACTCGCCCATGTGTGCAGGAGCTGGAGGGCCAGCTGCAGCGCACCTTAGTGATTGCTGTGCTAGGCATCGTGGTGTTCCTGGTGCGTGCTTGCTGGGCTGCATTTAGTCTGAGGGGGCCAAGGGAGGAAGGTGGGGGAGGGGAGTCGCAGGGGTAAGAAAATCCACGGACCTGGGCCTGCAAAACTTAGTCTGTCATTTGTGTTTATTTATAAGAAAGCCCATCAGCATCATGCAGGACGCGCACAGGCTTGTCTTGCACAGAGGGACACGAGCAGGATGGGGTGGGAAGCTGCAACAAAGCGCTTCTTAGGCCAAGACGTGGTATAGCTTAAAAGTGGCAAACCATCATCCTCCACGCGCAAGTGTGGCTCTGATGGAGTGTGCTAAGCCAGGGCCCATTCCAGCACAAAACGCAGCTTTTCTTTTTGGAATGGCGGCATCAGCGCCGCACTCCCCAAGCACGTCTTGAATGTGGAACCCTTTTCCCGCGTTTGTTCAAGCATCTTCGCAGAGCCGCGCCCCGCCCTCAAGCTTTTCCTTTCCTTCTCCCCACCTGCCCCTGTGCAGGTCGGCGTGTCCATCATCACCGAGTAAACTGGGGGCTGCACGTGGCTGCGCGCAAGCAAGACCCTGCACATGCGGCCCTGTCGCCGGTCTGTGTGGCGAGGGGTGGGCACCCACTCACCAACGGCTTGGGGCGCCCTGCGCCAACGTGGCAGGGCGGCCTGGGGCTGCTGGGAAGGTGTGGCGCAGCGCCAGCGCTGGGTCTCATCAGCCACTCCGCGCCCAGCGCACCCATTGGGACTCTCACTCGCCCAAGTGCGGGTGAGGGAGTGTGTGGCTCCCACAGGGAGCACAGTCAGCCTGCTAAGGCACTGCACGTGCTTGTGTTGTGTGGGGTTTCTGCGGGGATTTAATTAGACCTTGCTCGCTGGCCCTCCAGCTTGGACTGCACTGGCGGCTTTTGGCCACTTGCTGCATGCATTGACATGACATTATGAGATCAGCCCCGCGATCCGGGCATACGGGAGTGATCGCCGGCAACTGCCGCATATCATGTTTATCATCTTCTTGTGTTCCTTGTTTTGGCTCTTTGTTTTTTTGGTTGAGTCCAGCTTGCAGTTTTGGGGTGGGAGCTTGGGCTTGTGTGAGGAAGCAGCCACTGTTTGTTCGTTCTTGTGAGTGGTTAGATTGGCAGTGAGGCTTGTAAAGCACTGATGGTATCCTGGCTGATAGTGGACCATCCCTCTAGCATAACCCCAGCTGTCTCATTTTGGCAATGGGCAAGGGCCTCATCTCAGCTTAAGGGAGGAGCAGGGTCACATGTGAGGGAGGTTGAGCTGAGACTGGGCCGCCAGCACAATACAAGAAATACTCTGCTAACTGGTGCTTGTGTAGAGGCATAATTTTAATGAGAAAAAAGGCTACATAGGCAGTGGAACCATTCCCTACATCAAACAAGGAAAAGGATAAACATTGGCCCAAAGAGCTTTTTGGAGCATGTTTAAACTCCCTCTACAAATGAAACGTTATATCTTTCACTACTGTGCAGGCCTAAAGATATAACGTTTCATTTGGTCGGGTTTTCAGAACCCGGTTTCAGAACATTGAGAGTGGCATAAACACAAAAAGAAAGGTAGTACCTGGAAGCTAGAAGTTATGGTGAAAAGCAAAACTCAGAGAGTCAAACTAGAAGGCGCTTGAAGGAAGGAAAACAGGCTCCTCTAGCAAGGCAAGTCTAAGGGCACGCAAAGACAAGGTCAGGACACGAAGAGCAAGGCTAACTAAGGCTAACTACTAGTGGCAAGTTCTTATTCAATTCTGATTAAGGAAAAACCGGATCCGATTTTCCTTGGTGATCGGAAG
>LFCJ01003967.1_pt1 | contig 10837 bp, 12 predicted proteins | sample 643141 | NCBI WGS metagenome assembly LFCJ01 (sample SAMN03766243, study PRJNA286221) | soda lake metagenome | biome: soda lake; feature: Kulunda steppe; material: water; isolation source: sample B1-Br-g2 brine of Lake Bitter-1 | place: Russia: Kulunda steppe | collected 2010-07 | reverse complement strand
GTGTGTGTGTGCGCGTGTCTGTGTGCATGTGTGTTTGTGCATGCGTGTGCGTGTTAACACAGATAGATTACATACGTAGATTCAACTTGCGCTTAACAGGCGAGCTGAACAGGTGTGCATAACAAGTGCATGCTCGGCCAGGTGCCCTGAGGCAGCAGCAGGCGGTCAACAGTGGCATCTGGGTTTTAAACCTTTAGATGCTCACCCTCACTGCATTGCTCTTCTTGTGCGCAACAGGCTAGCAAGCACAAGTGCACGCGTAGACAGGTTCCCCTGATACCCGGTCAAACCATGGGAAAGTGGATGAAGGTAACTTTCCAGCCTTTTTCGTAGGCACATACCCGGGCTCACGAAGTCTGTCGTTGCAGCAAGCTGATCATCGAACGACAGGGTGACCTTGTTCTTAGCTACTTTTGATTGCAAACCCAGGCGCTGCCAAAAGGACCCCATGCTTGACGACAGGAATTAACTTGGACATTTTTTATAACCATCGCATGCTTGCATTTGGAACTCTTTCCGGTGGGAATTAGGGGGCAGCTCCAGCAGCTGCAATCAAGGCACTTGCATACTGTATATCCACACAGCAGTAGCCTGGATGCATCTGATCAAGTGCAGGCACCATTATCTAAGTCTCAGATGCCAAACACGATCAGCAGACAGCACCTGGACTTCATCCTTTCTGACTGTAATTCAGTGATGGCACGTAGGTACTAGGCAAATATTGACTACGAAAACGCCTGAGATGGCAATCTTCACGCCTTACATGGTTGTTCCTGAAAGGGGATCCCGGAAGAGGATTGTGGCTCAAATCATGCGCATGCAAGGCATGCCTTATCTCATGCTTAGACAGTGTGCCCACAAGCGAGCAGATGCGAGAAAATTCCTTGTGCACAGACATTTTTAACAGGGTCAACGCATGACCTACCTCTTACTGCTCTCTTTCATGTATTACTACCCAAACATTTTCCTCCCTTGACCGCTCAATTGCTGGTCATGTCTGATCACTGGCAGTGTACTGATACGCTGCACAATTCGCATTTATGGGACAGCCTGTAAAATTTGAATGTCTATGAGTATGCTGGAGAGCCAGGGCTGTAACGAAATCTATTTGTGCATTCTTACGAAGAGTCTTAGGTTTCATAAACAAAAGCCATACTGAGCTGCACTCAGACAGACACATGAGATAATAAAGAAGGAAAATATGCAGGCAGTGAAAATGCTCCATACATCAATCAAGGAAGGGGCCCCCAAGGGCCAAGGGACACCAGCACCGTATATACACTTTTTTCAGCCAAGGTGTGTGGGTTATCCGAGCAAAAGTCTGGGCATGATCCTTTTTTGATGCACACTGTAAAAACATCAAATAACTAGGCTACTGGTAGAATTTGGGGTGAAATGGACGACCCTTGTGGCCTGGGTGGGTGCTCAGCTTCTGTTTTTGGCCTAACTTAGAATTGAATGTGGCATTAACAGCCCACATACGCCCTCAACACGACCCAATCACATGTCTTTCTACCCCCAAGACACCATCAACATACTTCTAATATGTTGCAAATTGATATTGGATGTTGAAACTGAGGTTTGGAGGGGGTCGGATTTTGACCCATTTTGGCACCCCTTATGCTGCTTTTTTCCAAGGGAAATGACCTAAAATCGATATCTCACCAACCACTGGGTCTTTTCACTCCAATTCTTTTGCAATGATATTTGTTTATTACATGAGCACCAAAACACCAAAATCATGTAATTTGGTGCAGTGGCTGATCTGGTGTGGACATCTGGCTGTGAAAAGTAGGGCTCACGCCGCAGTGTTAGATGGTATACCTGCTTGCAAGCTTTTCACAGCACCTGAGCTTGAAAGGTTTACGTCAGGGAGACCATGCGCAATGGGCTGCGGCGTGAGCCCTACTTTTCACAGCCAGATGTCCATTCCAGCCAGATGTAAGGGGTGCCAAAATGGGTCAAAATCCGACCCCCTCCAAACCTCAGTTTCAACATCCAATATCAATTTGCAACATATTAGAAGTATGCTGATGGTGTTTTGGGGGTAGAAAGACATGTGATTGGGTCGTGTTGAGGGCATATGTGGGCTGTTAATGCCAACTTGGCGTTTGAAATTAGGTCAAAAACAGAAGCTGAGCACCCACCCAGGCCACAAGGGTCGTCCATTTCACCCCAAATTTTACCAGTAGCCTAGTTATTTGATGTTTTTACAGTTTGCATCAAAAAAGGATCATGCCTAGACTTCTGCTCAGATAACCCCCTCTGGGATTTTACTGTGGCTGACAGAATACATCATGATGGTGGAGACACGGGAGCTTTTTATTTTGACGTCAGTGCAGAGGATGCGACCTTGTTTCTCTTGAAGCAGACGCACAAATCCCTTCTTTTTTATTTCTGAGACTTCGGATGTTTTTTGTCGGGCTGGCAGTGACCAGCATGCCCAGAAGTCAGCCCATCAGGCTGAAGGTCTAAACCCATTGAGACCTTAACCTTTTCATAAGTTGATCTCGACCTTGATACACAAAAAGCCTGCTCTTAGATTACATGCTCACTTGGATGCAACAGTCTCTCAGCGTGACACCTTCTAGATCTTATTGCCTTTCATGAGCAGGATAGCAGTTGCACTGCTTGACTGGAAGTTTTTTTGTGAACCCTTGTGAACTCTTGACTCCCACGAAATGGATATGCCGCTGATTGTTTGTGAGCTGCAAGCCAGGCGCCAGGCGTGTCTGTTCAGCAGCAAGTAAAAAAGGAACAGGCTCGTCAACATGTCCTGCTGAGTGCGAGCAGCAGCAGCAGCATAAGACAGCTTTATCAACAGCACGAGCATCCGCAGCATCATGCATCATGAGCCACGCAAAACATAGATCCTAGATGAGTTTGTGACACATGCCTTCCACTGACTACTGCATTCGAGCACGCCAGATCTCAACGGGGGGAACTCTGATGTATTGCCCTCCTTGTCTAACATCGTAACGCTCAGCATGTCGCCTCGTCCGCAACTCAAAATCTCTCCAGCGAACGCGTCGTTCAGGGCCCTGGGAGAGTAGGAAAGCAGGGAATTGGAGGCAAGTGCAATCAGGTAAACATCTGTGCACTAGGTGAACGCATTGGGTTGAGATGGGTCACATGCGTGAAGCGGTGCATGGAAATGTGCGCTGGCATGCATGTATCATTTGTGCAAGCTCATACGATGGGCCTGTCCCCCTGGGATAAGGACTTGTGGCCTCAATCCCAGAAAGTGGCGTGCAAGACTGGTGCATTCCTTCGCTTTTGTTGCAGGCTCTTCTTCGATTTAGGTGCAAGGTTTACGTTGGCATGCCTAGTGCAGGCATGCCAGTGTGCCGCATGTGTGAACACCGCAAGGCACAGGATGCGATGGTGCTGGTGACAAGGGAGGGCACTGGGCGTGCTTGCTCTGTGTCGAGGGCGCCAGGCACCATGCATCAATCATTCCAGGAGAGGGCACTGGGCATGCTTGCTTTGTGTGAAGGGTGCAAGGCACCATGTTTCGACCATTCCACCAAACAGGAAAGTCAGGATCCTTCAGCAACATGGGTACTTACGAGGCCAGGTCCGTCCGGGTTTTGAGGCTGTCAGGCGCCAGGTTGATGCCCCAACGGATGCCCGCCATAAAGCACTTGACCCTCGGAACTGCATAGGTGAGAGTGCAATTCCATCATCCACGCATTCCAAGACTCTGTGCCAGCAGCGCCGGAACCCTTGAGCAGGCTTTCGCCCAACCGCAACAGATGCGCGTTTTGCAAGCTATGAAGAAAGGAGGGTTGCAGATGGGGCCAACAAAACAGGGTTTGTGGTGCAAGGTGACACTGAGAAAACAAGAACTAGGCGCTCTGAACACCTACCTCACAACATGACATGCACAATTTACATTTGCCCCTTCTGCCACAATTGCTCCTGCCTTGGGAAGCTGCAAGGCCCACAGTGTGGACAAAATTTACATTTGCCCCTTCTGCCACAATTGCTCCTGCCTTGGGAAGCTGCAAGGCCCACAGTGTGGACAAAAGACTGCACGCTGGTGACTTGAACAATTCCAGGCAGCCAATAGACTGGCGGCAAGAGTACCGTGCAGCTGCCTCAGATTTTTTTTGAGCCTGGCCCACAAGTGCAATGCATTGTACAGCGCTGCCGCCGACATGGAACCAGATAACGCGCCTTCAAAGATTATGGCTGGGAGGGGCCACGTGCCCCTGGACTGCAAGCAGCCTGACGTTCACAGCACCCAGGTCTGACTGGCACGTGTTGGCTCCGTGCTTGAGCTGCGCTGGATGATGTACAGTGGCACGTTCAGGCACACAGGGGATCTCAAACTGGCTACCAGTGCACAATGCACTGCACATGCGCCCTACAGGCTTTGCTGGTACACGCATGGACCGGTTGGCAAGGCATGTCTGCGATGGGTCTGGGCGACTGGTGAGGGGCGTGAACGGCATTGCGCGAGGACCTCAGAGGACTGGCTGCCCTGTCGCTGCGCAGCGCAGGCAATTGGTCTTGGTGGTGTGATCCAAGGTAATTCCTGGCAGCCACCTCTCCTTACGAACCCGGCTCCATTTGCACGGTAGACACCAGGTACGTGCACTCATGCCAACATCTCTCACCAGCCGAATTGTCAGCAAGGCCGCCGAGCTGCTTCACACGCGCCTGCGTGGCAGCCCCTGCGGCGTGTGCGGCGTCCGCGAGCGCATTTGAAGAGGGGGCATGGGCAGGCTGCTCGGGCTGGGACACTGATGGTGTGAGGGGCGCTCTGTCTTGGGGCTCCTTCTCCCTTGTGCTGCCCTCCTGCATCACAAAAACGGGCACAAGGGCCCCATAATGCAAGTGGTCGCTGGCTTCAAGGTGCACCCTCAAGGGTGGCGCATTTCATGGCTGACTAGACTGGGCAGCCAAGCAGCCCACACCCTGCTTGGCTTGTGCTGCAAGCAAGACGCTGAAGCTTAGTAAGGCTGCTCATTCGCATGCCTGCCCTGCGTCAAGTTAGCTGCCAGATAGTGTGCATTGCAACCATCATGTCACGTATGCAGCATGCCAGGTGTTCTACCAGCAAAGACAAGCCAAGTCCACCTACCATTTTCTGCCGTTGTTTCCGACTCTCCGAAGGTTTCCTTTTGAGCTGTTGCTGCTCCAATTTTGAAGATGGCCCTGATGGCTGACTCGAAGCTTTGCCTCCAGTCTCATGGGATTCTGCAGAACATGCCACAGTGACAGGTCCATCCAGGGACTCAGCTACTTCCACAGATGCGACCAGGAGAGGAGCAGTCAACTGGCGCAGCTTTGCAAAGGCGACAAAACTAGAATGTCATAAATGCACTGGTGTACCAGGCACCATGCGTTAGTTAACTCACAAGCCCGCTGGCTTGGCCACAGGCAGCGTCCAAGAGACCAAGGATGTGTGCACAAATGCGACCTTGACGTTCGAGATTGACGAGCCATCATAAGAGAGATGTAAAGCCTGTCTACGCCAGGACAGGTGCTCATGACAAGGGCAACAGAGTGTGCCTGGCAGGCAGGCCATGGTGCATGCTCCTCGCACATGATCTAAACGTGTAGTTTTCCATGCCCAGGATGACGAGACAAGTTGCTCCAAGAACAGAGTCACAATGTACACATTCAACTACCTGTCTTAATCTTTTTGGCCTCCCGCCTCTCCATGCTCCCTGCTTTGCTCGGCGCTTCATCATCTGGTGCTTCTCGCTTCCTCTGGCTTGACTGGCTGTGCTCAGCCTCTTGGTGTGACTGAGCAGGCTGCTGGGCGCTCTCTTTCTTTGTGACTGACCTGGACTGCTGCTGATGTTGCTGCTGCTCTGATTTGGTGGCAGACACGCTTGCCTGCCCCGCCGCAGAGCCCCTGTTCCCATTCTCATGGGCTTCTGCATAGAACAAGCACGTGCTCGAGTTGTGGTAGCTACCATACATGGCTCAAAGGAGCAGGTTGTGCAACACTGTATTTATTCATCACCCATGGTATGGCAATCACTCACATGACACCTCTGACATCTACCGGAACGCTGCAAGCTAGCCTTCTTCTGGATGCTCACGCTGTCAGAATAGCATGCATGCTTCATGACACGCAGCAGCATGCGCTCACAAGTGTGCTCTTATTATAACTTTTGACAATGCATGTAGAAAGCAGAAAGCCAACACCACTACCTTGAAATAGCACTAAGGACGCTTCACAAACCTGCTTTTGCTCTCTTCTGCCTAACGAGCTCCAAAGCTCTTTCTTGCCCATGGCTGGGCTCTCTTCTCCCCCTACGTAGCCCGTTTATGGCAGCATGGAGCTCTAAAGCAGCTTTCAGGTCGTGGTCCTCGTTGGACATTTGAGTGCGTCCTTGTTTTCACAAATTAATTCAAATTGCATCGCTTCACTCATACAAAACTGCATTATCAGAAAACAAAATACCGTTGTCTTACCCAACCCAAGCTCCTAGAGCATATATCATATATATCATGCCGAATCACCATCATCAAAGATTCAGCGCTGGTATCCCCTTTCCATGGGGGGGGGGAGCCTGGTGCTTGCATTGACACACCTCTCCAGAAACACATGCCACTGGGGTTATCCCTGCCAGCGCAATATTGTTTTTACATCTCAGCTGCTCTTTATTCCATGCCAGAGCTGAATCTGGAGGAATGCAGAAATCTCAGAGATCCGTCATACAGAATTCAGAATCCTGCAAGACGGTGATTCGGCAGATTGTGTCTGCCACGTGTGTTCTTGGATGGTGCACCATGTGCAGTGGAGAGAGGCGGTCTCGACGGTCCAGGGTAGCTTCAAGCCATGCAAAGGACCTGAATTCTATGCTGTACACCCTAGCTGGTTCTGCGCTGGGGCACATGACACAGCTGTCTCACGCTAAGAGACTGCTGCAACCAAATCAGAATCATGGTCATAATAATCCCCCTTGCCATTGAGCGGAAATAGGACTGAGCGAGAAAGCAATAATCCAATGGCCATGCTAGTCACAACAGATATCGTACTTGTACCAATGATTCAACATCCACAAGGGAGGACACTGACTGCTTGTACACGAGGCTCAAAGGGTGTGTGGACTGGCTACGGACAGCGACATGTACACCAAGCAGACAACAAGTTGCCTGCGATGAGACTGTGGAATCTCTGACACCCTTATCCTTCCCTATGCATTCTCTCTGGTCAGCCTGCAGACAGGCAAGATCAGCGCTGCACGCAGCTGCTGTCGGGCGCACTCACACTGGACTAGAGGGGGTTGAACAGGTCAGATGGCGCTGCCACACCTGATGGTTTGGGCTTAGATTTAAGGTCAGGCTGTATCTGCTGAACGAGAGCAGCTTAGCCAGTTGAATACCTCCATTGAGGTTTCAAACCCAAACCAGCAGGGTTGCGGGGGGTGGACAGCAGACTTCCTTTTAAGGTGGGTTGTGCGTGGCGCAGCCAATCCTGTTGGCCCCCAAGTGTGGCAGGGTTCTCCTCCCTGGTTGAAGAGAAGAAAAGAAAAACTACGTAGGCGGTGAGACTCCCCCTAGATCAAGTAAGGAAATGGAGATGCAATGGTCAGAAGTACATGCTGTACGTCTACCTCCACCAGCCCCCCACCTGGTCTTATCTAACAAGGTTACCTAGGATAAACCGACAAGGTATTACTGTGAGTCAAAGATATACAAAAAGAAAGAAAATTATGCAGGTGATTGGATCCCCATCAAACAAGGAAAGGGAGACACGTGGTCCAAAGTCTAATTCGCCAAGAGCCCAGAGGCAGGGAAACAAGAAGTACTTCTGGAACCAACACTTAAATTGCTGCACCAAGAGCAGGGGAAAAAAACAGACGTACCTCAGCGTACCCACCCTGCGTACCCACCCACAAAAGCAGGTACCAAGCATGCAGCCCAGGCCCACCTCCGTGCCCACTGGACCAAGAGAAAGAGCAAGGACAGGAGACTCCATCAGCAGTGAACAACGTCTAAGCCATGTCCAGCTCAGCAACTTGAGACCCACCCCTAAGTCTAAGAAGTTCCTTTCCTAACGCCTCAGAACAGCCCCCCCACTGCACACGGGGCCCGCTGGAGCCCCCACTCCCACTGGACCCTCTCAACGAGAGATTGAGTGCACAATTATGTAGACCCAAAACCGAGACACTCGACCTAATACACACTTATCGTCAGCGATTTCTGCGGCTTCCGCTGTGCATCCTTCCTCCCAGCGCCCGTGCATGCGCCCTCCCACGCCTGAGCCAGCTCCAAGGCTGCTGCTGCCCCACCATGGTTGGTGTGAACACCTCACGAGTCTTAGCTGGTATGTTTGGCATCCACTACATGCATACAGCTATATACCCCATCTGTCCCTAACCAGCGTGCAAGTGTTACCAGGGGACACCGCACGGAGGCTAAGCTGCCCTCGTTTGGCGGATACAGCCTTGAAACCTTACCTTACCTTACCTTACCTTACCTAACCAGCGTGCAAAAGTGTTGCCAGGGGACACCCTCATACATCACCCCCCATGAGTTCAGATAGACTACATCATACTTCTTGCTGGAGCTTTGTCCAACTTCAACTGTTTAAACAAGCTGATACTTGTCTATCACCAAAACTCTGCCTTCCTTTTGGCGCCACTAGATTATATCTCTTGTTGTACATACGCAAACCTTCCTTACTAGTGTGAGGTCCTGGTTGCAGGCCTGCTAGGCTTCAGCTGAGTTGCCCTCGTTGAGTAGGAATTGTGAAACCTTCCCTTCAGTTCAATTAGTTCAGGACGGGAGTGCGGCTGTACGATGCTATAACTGCTATGTATAAAGTATTAGCTCCACTGCGAGAAAGAGCTTACAAGCTGACATGCTTGCGTACTTTTTTTTTCTTTCTATCTGAGCACACGGTGCGATGATTGCTGGTCATCCCACATCCTACTAGGATGCAGATAGTATCTGCTATGAATGGTCTGACACAATCCTACATGTTCAAAGAACAGCTGCAGAAGTGTGAGCCTATCTTGGTCGTTTTGTTGTGGACCTCAGGGAGAGGCAATTGGTTTATCGGGCGCCTTATTCTGATATGCATCCATGAGAGCGCAACAGCAAACGCTCCGCTAATAAAGAAATAAAGAAAGAAAGACTACGCCAACAAGGTAACCACTGATTGCATGAATTAAGGGGGAAATTACACCTTTTGCAAGCACCAGGCAAACCTCCACCATCAAACTAGGAAGAAGGTCATTAGCGGGGGTCGGGAAGGTTCTTAAAAGAGCCATACGTTCTTTCCTTGATGTTTTTCAACCTCCTTTTATTTATGATCTTTGTTGCACATTGAATAGAATGAGTGTTTAGATCAAGAGTAAGTTTTCTTACTGTACACCGGAGGCCAAGCTTACCGGGGGGTACTTCAATATGACGTTTAAAGATGGTCCCCATCACTCCAATCAGGATGGCATGTAGGCTCACTTTGTGGCATTGCTGTGCAAGGGCATATTTCAATCCATTATGCTTTTTAGATGCTCTTGCTAGTTGTTGCTCTGGTCGTGTATCATGGTTTTGGTTTTGGTTTGTCACAAGACGTGAGCGGACACAGCAATGTCCTGAAGGCAGGCAAGGCAGAAGAGCTGAAAAACGCTAGGAAAAGGAGAACTGCCAGAAAAGCCAACTAGCAAAGAGATCGCAATATTTTACTTCAATGAGGTGTTGTACATCCCAGCGCGATGGGTGTACAGCCTGTATGTCTCTTTGATGGCCATTTTTGTTCCAACTGGTAGTATACAAATAGCATCTGGTCTTGAGCAGGATCGAAGTTCGTCTGACAGGTTTGGTAGAAGCCATTGGGGTAAGTCCTGTTGGCTACATGTGCCGGCAAGACCAAGCTTTGTAGAGCCATCCGTGTTTCACTTCCAATATCTATAAAATGACGTTTCCTCCAAAATCGCCTTTGTTCAAGGTTTTGATGATGAGCCTGGAAGTAATGTTACGTCTTTCAGTCACCATGTTTTGAATTGAAGCATTCTGACATCCAGAAAGCATCATGCTATGATATGGATTTACTGTCTGGCTGATGACGCAACAGACAAGATGAATCAGTGGCTCTCCTGTAGAGGTGGGCCATTTTCTGAGCGTAAAGAGTACCGGTGTAAAGAGTTAACATAGATGGCTGTTTTTGTCGCAGGTATAAAGACTCCTGCTCCAACACGTCGTTGACTTTAACGTATCCACTAATCATCCGATGACGATTGAGTCAATGTGCGCCCTCCCCACGAAGAGGGCTCTGGTCACATGTTCGCCATACATCCTTCCCAGATACATGTTTCTTGACCTTCCTAATGACATTATTCGCAGCGTGGCACGCTTCAGACTTTGTGCCCACCACACCCTACGAAGTGCAACAGAGACCTGAACTCATTATACCTACCCTTCTTGTGACTTGTGCAATGCTAACAGCATGCAAGATGAGCGGCACGTCCTTTTTCACTGCATTGTCACACTGAGAGACTGCTGCACACCAAACAGACTCATGGCATGCCCATAACTACAGCCACAGCTGAACAGACAACATGACCACTCCACCATCTGACTCGACCGATTCCAGGTCACAATACAGCATAAATCTGCCACTGCACTAATCTGGGTTGACAGCACCCATCCATATGTGACCTCTCTCCACAGGACTTTAAAGAATAGTTATACGTCTCTGTTCCAACTTGTATAACTGGTTTGAGGCCCTGTATAACTTAAAAAGTTATACAGGGCCTCAAACCAGAGCAACATCCTCCTGTCCATGGGGACCTATGCGGAAACCATGGGCGGGAAGGCAGCCTTTACACGCTACCCAGTGTGGAGGCACTTCCACAGAGACCAGGTC
>LFCJ01003966.1_pt1 | contig 10837 bp, 10 predicted proteins | sample 643141 | NCBI WGS metagenome assembly LFCJ01 (sample SAMN03766243, study PRJNA286221) | soda lake metagenome | biome: soda lake; feature: Kulunda steppe; material: water; isolation source: sample B1-Br-g2 brine of Lake Bitter-1 | place: Russia: Kulunda steppe | collected 2010-07 | reverse complement strand
TCGACCAAGTACAACGCACCGTCGAACGCAACGTCCACGTCCGCCGCATCCGCGACCCAGAAACATACGAACCAACCGAACGCATGCTCACCACCGCCGAAAACTCCCGACAAGAAATCTACCGCGACGCCGCCACACTTCTCCGCGCCCGCCAGGAACTGTTCGACGGTGATCCTGACGCGCTACGCACACTATTGAGTCAAACCGCGATCACCCCAGACGACCAAGCCCGGCTCTTCGAGCTTTACGTCCTCTTCCGATTCATCACCACGCTCGAAGAGTTACAGGGCACGCAACCGGTCTTTCAAACGATCAAAAGCGGACGGCAAGAGGTCGCTAAGATCGACGGTGAGAAAGAGATCGTGTTGTACCACGACAAATCCGCGGGCGACCGAAAACTCTCATTTCGCACAGAAGCTACGCCTGATGACAGAGACCCCACTCGCGCCGAACAAGTTCAACAAACCGCGCGTGACGTCGCCAACACGTACTTCAACGAGAATTTCAAGACTCACACAGGCCGTCCCGACGTCATCGTCCTCGAAATCAAATCCGAGGACCCGATCACGTACGAGTATCTCATCGCCGAGGTGAAGCACAGCGCCCGCAGAGAAACAATTCGCACTGGAATCAAAGAAACACTCGAATACCTCGCCTTCCTCCGGGTCAACGAAGACTTTGTTTTCGGGCGAGACACGAGTGGTGAGGAGGACATTTTTGGGAGCGGCTGGAATGGCCTCCTTGTCGTACAGGACCTCGATCAAGAGACGCCAGTTGCTGCAGAGCAAGTTGATGAACCGATCACAATCCTTCAGGCTGGCGAGCTTGATGATGAGCTGCCAGCAATTCTAGAGAATGTACTGAACTAGTAACTGAAATGTACCGCATCGGTAGTGCAATCGCTTTCCTCCCCCACAGCAACACCAACTTCGTCAGATTCTGCTTCCTGCATTTGTGCTCTCATGCTTTACGCCCTAAGAGCCAAATTCAAAATTAAAATTACTTGGTTTCAACAACTGTTATTGTTTTAACATAATCACCTGTATTCAGTTCCATTATATTAACTCCTTTTGTGTTTCTGCTAATACAAGATATTTCATCAGTAGGCATGCGGATCGATCGTCCACTATCCGAAATAACAATAATATTCTGCTCGTCTGTAACGCCACCACTTGCGACGACTAGACCATTTCTATCACTAGTATGAATATCTACGAGTCCTTTGCCGTTTCGGTTTTGTATCTGATATTCATCAATTTGAGTTCTTTTTCCAAATCCATTCTTTGTTATCGTCAATATCTGACCTGTGAATTCTGGCTCGATGACACACATTCCAGCTAGTTGGTCGCCTACTTCGAGGTCAATTCCAACGACACCCTTCGCCGTCCTCCCCATCGATCGTGCTTGTTCCTCTTCGAACCGTATAGATTTCCCATTAGCGCTAGTCAATATGACATGGTCATTTCCGTCTGACCATTCTACACCGAATAGCTCAGTCTCCTCTAAATCAACGGCTTTGATGCCCGTACTCCGGATGTTCGTGAATTTGTCAGTCGGAGTTCTTTTTACACATCCATCCAGAGTGGTAGTGACAATATATTCATGTTCGGTAATAGTCTGAGCAGTGATCAGATCAATAACCTGTTCACCATCCTCAAGGTTGAGAAAAGCATCTGTAGGCACTCCTGGTTCTCTGGGTGGTCTACTTGGAATTTTGTATCCTCGAATATCGTATACCTGTCCTAGCGAGGTAAACAGAAAGACATGATCGCGGGGGTAAATGAGGGAAGTAATTGTGATTGAATCTTTGCCTTCTAATTCAATCTGATTAACACCTTTGCCACCACGTCGTTGCAATTGAAATTCGGAAAGCGGAGTCCGTTTCATCAGGCCATCTTCAGTTGCAAGTACAATTTCTGGAGTTGTCGATATCAATCCATCTCCTTTAATTGCATCGTTTAAAGCCTCAAGCTCTCTTTTCGTGAAATTAGTCGGATCTTCCGGACTATCTTCAATATTCTTAATTCCTCGACTTAAATGATATCGTATACTCTTCGCAGAAGTTTCATCATGTGGGAAATCAGTTGGTATCGTTTCTGAAATACTAATAAGTTCAGTCTCAGAAAATGTACCTGGACTAGATTCCGCAGGTGTAACAGTATCTATTATTTCTGCAAGTGACCTTCGAAGCCGCCTGCACACCTCATCATTTGAAATTCTTTTAACTTGACCATGACAAGGCTTGCAAGGTTCGAGTAGATCTGGTTTACGGGAACTGATCTTAAATTCTTTGTCCTCAACTGAGATACCACAGATAGTTTCACCCCGATCATCTCGTCGTAAGTGATAGGTAAATGACCCAAAGTTAACGTATTTTACATCAGAAAAGCTAGTGTTAGCAGGATTCTGGTAACCAGGTTCGTTGTTGGTGTCCTCTCTTGAAGAGTCGCGTTCAGCGGTACTAGAATCATCCTGGCCAATTAGATCGGAGAGCAGACCATCAGACTCGTTATTATCGTTATCAGTCACAGTTGCCACTAGCTGAGTAGCTTATTAATTGCTACGCATGGGTTCAAACAACAATAATTTGAGCTTCGGGATCGGGTCAAAGAGTTCTACATAATACTTATACGCACTCATGGTCACCAATTCATTGAGCTGGCAATCAAGAATGGTTGATGAAACCTCAAAAAATCAGATTCACAAACATTTTATTCAAGCCCTCCAGGGCCCGATTCAGAGCCATTCGGATATAAGTGAGGTACCGATGGAAGTCGAAGCTACATATCCACTACCACCAAAGCTTCGGGTCTATGCATACAACGTAACGACACCACCTGGTAGTGGATCAAATGGAGAACACATAGCTCGACTAATTGTTCCAGATCAAGACCAAGGTGAGAGGAGCTCTTTCGATCACTCTGGAGGACACTTAGTTCTCCTAGTTGGCTACGCCGCACAATCAGAGGTGTTCATTCTTTGGGATGCTGGGCTACACCGAGAGTTTCGCTATTCCAAGCCGGTAAAGGTCGATCCTGGGCCCGTTTTTAAGGCTGTAGCTGGTGAGATTGGAACACAGGAACGCCACCTACAAACGGGGACTGAGACTGTGCTTACTGCGAATGCAAATAATTTGGAGAATGCGATCCAGATACGGTCAAAACTAACAACAGAACGTCTAACAAAGTAAATTATGAATGACCTTTCAGAACTTACTCTTCAGCCATCATATCACAAAGGAGAAGATGATATCGCGTCCGATTTTTATCTCCCCTGTATGAAAAGGGCGACTAGATATGACCGAGCAGTAGGATTTTTTAAAAGCTCAGTTTATTTATTATCTTGGGGAAGTCTTAAATCATTTGTGAAAAATGGTGGAAAGATGCGAATCATTTGCTCTCCAGTGCTCGATAGAGATGATCAAGATGCGCTAAAGACGGGATATAACGCGCGGACTGATGATGAACTATCGCAAGAACTGCAAAAAACTATTGATTCCATGTTGGATGATGACACTCTAGAAAGGCCAACAAAAGTTTTAGCAGCACTAGTAGCGGAGGGAGTAATTGACTTCAAGATCGCATCGATTGGTGACGATGCTTCTCCAAGGCACAAACGCCTCTTTCATGACAAGCTAGGTATTTTTAGCCAAAATAAAGGTTCAAATAAAATAAATCCTGCTGTCGCATTTAAAGGGTCAATGAATGAGACTTGGGCTGGACTCGCCATGGATGGTAATCTCGAGTCGGTTGATGTGTACGTTTCATGGGGTCACGAACGAGAAAGAGATCGCGTTAGATCTGAACAAGAATATTTTGATTCCCTGTGGAACAATACATATAGTGCAGTCACTGTGAGAGATTTCCCATCAGTGGCGAAAGATTCCTTGATTTCACTAGCTGAAACCGTTGAGTGGGAATCTCTAGTCGACGATATAGTCAATGATATTGAACAATCACAAACTCTTTCGCCTGATTCCGGTGCAAATCCTAGAACACCATATTCACATCAACAAGAAGCTATTGAATCTTGGAAAGATCGCGGTCACGCTGGAATACTGAAGCATGCGACAGGAAGTGGCAAAACGTTCACCGCCCTCTGTATTATTAGAGAGGCGTTGCAGGCCGGAAAGTCTCCAGTAATATTCGTACCGAACACAGACATACTCGCTCAGTGGGCAGATGAGCTTAGGACGACCAATCAGGACCTTAATCCCGACCTACTAATTTGTGGGGATGGGCGAACTGAGTGGAGGAATGAAGGCCTACTACGCGGGTGGACTCGGGCAGATGGCACACCTCGAATCGTTTTGACGACTATGCAGACGGCCATAACACAGGATTTCCGCTCATTATTCCAAGATGGTGACCATATTTTTCTTATAGCCGACGAAGTACATCGAATTGGAAGTCCGGAACACAGTATGATACTGGATTTTGACGCAGGATGGCGTTTAGGTCTTAGTGCAACCCCACGACGGTACGGAGATCCGGATGGAACTGAACAGATCATGCAGTATTTTGATGGAATTGTACAGCCTCCGTATACGCTTAGAGATGCTATTAATGCAGGGAGGTTAACCCCATATTTTTATCATATCCACCAAGTATCTCTTACACCAAGTGAACAGGAAGATTGGGAAGAGCTTACGAAAGAGATACAAATGAAATACGCCCAGTCCCAAGCATCAGAAGATGATGAATTTACTGATCTTCCGAAATATATCAAACATCTCCAAATAGATCGAGCTAAGATTTTAAAAAAGGCCAACCAGAAGATCCAAGTTGCATATGATGTTCTCTCCCAGTATTATTCAAGTGGGGATCGTTGGCTAGTATATTGCTCAGATCTTGACCAGTTAGAACGGGTTGATGAGAAGCTCGATGATCTTCCGTTTAGAGTGCTTCAATATCATAGCAAGATGGATGGTGACCGGACGCAGACGTTGGACTACTTTGAAGACAATGGTGGCATAGTCTTATCCATCAAATGTCTTGATGAAGGAGTAGATATCCCGAATGCCACTCATGCGCTTATCCTTGCATCGTCAAAAAATCCCCGCGAATTCATCCAGCGTCGTGGACGCGTACTTCGAAAGTCAAATAACAAACACCATGCAAATGTTCATGATACAATCGTAATGCCGTATACCAACAAAACGGATTCTCCTGTAACAAATATTTTAGAGAGTGAGCTTTCCCGAGCAATCAAGTTCGGTGAAGATGCAGAAAATCCCAAATCTGTCGGAGATCTAAAACAGATCGCAGTTGACGCAGGAATTGATTATGAAGAAATTTCTGAAACCGGAATAGAAGATGACTGAGGAGCCTAACGATTTAATCGAGAGCTTAGAAACGATACGTAAAGAGGATTTCCCGGATATTCCGAAAGAGCTTGTTGAAGAAATAGTTCAGATTGAGGATGAAAATATCGAAGAGCGAGAACTAATACAGAACAAAATATCTAATGCTGTAGAATCATACCTTGAGGAGTAAATAATGTTAAAATTCAATAAGATTGAGTTGGAAGATTTTGGTCCCTATAAGGGAACCCAATTGCTGGAATTTCCGGATCAAGATGGTGTTACGATGGTTTTCGGCGAAAATATGCGAGGAAAGACGACGCTTTTGAACGCAATTAGGTATGCACTATTTGGAAAAATTCTCGGCCGAGGTTCACGGGAACTTTCACCTGAGAGATTTATTAATTGGGAATCCAAGGAAGAGGGTAAATACTCTTTCAAAGTTGCGCTCCACTTCGAAGAAGGGCAATCAGAGTACGAGCTGGTCCGTCAGTTCAGTCCTAAAGATGGCGTTGTAACTCCTGAAGCAGATGACGATTATACGGAGGAAGTATACTTGGTCAAAGACAATTCTGTAACTGGCCCTGAGGAGCGTGAAGCAGAATTGAAAAAGATCCTGCCCCAACAGATCTCCCGGTTCTTCCTTTTTGATGGCGAACTATTACAGCAATATGAAGAACTACTAATCGATGAAAGTGAGATGGGTCAGCGTATTAGGGAGGCGATTGAACGAATTCTAGGGGTTCCTATACTTAAAAACGGCCGGGCAGATTTACGGGCGCTACTCGATGAGGCCCAGAAGCAAGAACAAAAGGCTGCCCAACGGTCGAACAAGACAGAGGAAATTGGAACTCAGCTGGAGACTGCAACGTCAAAAAGAGATCATCTTGAATCAGAACTCGAAGACCTTCGTGAGGAACTCTCAAATCTCGAAGACGATAAGTCGGCTAAACGGAAACAGCTCCAGAATCTCGAAGCCGCCAAGAGTTTGGTTGAAAAAAGAGACGAGTTACAAGATGATCTTGAAAAAATCGAAGATGATCTAGAAGCTAAACGAGAAGAGTTGCGTAACCTAATGCAGGACTCTTGGCGAAGTGTATTCCAAAACACAATCCAAAACCGACTCGATATTCTCAAAGAGCGTCGTCGGAAACTTGACCAGAAACGAACGCGAATTTCAGTCGCAAAGAATTTAGCGGATCGTATAAGTGAAGGGCTGGAAAAAAATAAATGTCCAATCTGTGAACAGGATCTCGATGATAACGCTCAAAAACATCTTCAGCAGGAGCTGGAATCCTTCCAAGATGTAACTCAAGAAGATATGGATCCTGATGGTGAGTACGAACAAGTATTACGATCGATCGATGTTTTAGAGAATCTTGCAGAATCTGATGTCACCGAGAATATCAAGTCAATTATTTCTGAGATCGACGAACTCAAAGCAAACCGAGCAACGATAAACGATGAAATTAGTGAGATTGAAGAAAGTCTGGAGTCCTCAAAAGAAGAGAGAGTTACCGAACTCAATAAAGAGTATGAAGACATAATTGGCAAGATTAGTGTTAAAAATAACACAATAGATAGTACAGAATCTGAGTTACAAGAGACTAAGTCAAATATTCAGAAACTTCAGAGTCAGCTAGATCAAATTTCGGGTAACGAGTTGGAAAGTGAGCGTGAGCGTCGTGAGATGTACGAAGACTTGGTGGAACTGTTTGACCGGGGTGTCGACGAATATCGTGATCGACTTCGCAAACGTGTTCAGCAGGATGCTTCAGATATATTCATCCAACTCACAACCGAGCCTGAATACAAAAAGTTGCGTATAAATGACAATTATGGCTTAACGATCATACACGAGGATGGTGATGAAATTGGGGTTCGATCTGCTGGAGCCGAACACGTTGTGGCTTTAGCATTGATGGGTGCCTTACAAAATAATGCGCCGCTACAAGGGCCAATCATTATGGATTCACCATTTGGTCGGTTGGACGAAGGCCATGTCAAGAACGTTGTTGAAGCTCTGCCAAATCTCACGGATCAAGTCATGCTCCTAGTTTATCGTGATGAAATAAATCCAGAGACCGCCCGTGAGCTACTGAAAGGAAAGCTACGCAAAGAATATAGCCTAGAGCGCGTTACAGCACGGCATACTAAGCTCCAGCAAGGTGGGATACAATGAGTCAAGATGATCGGACAACAATTGGCCTCACTCCTGAGAATAAGGGTGTTATAGAACAAATTATGTCTAATTTCAATGAACAGGCAGATGCTGCAAGATTCGCAATGTCTGTAGCTATAGAAAGGGGAATTGAACCCGGTAAAACAACGAACACAGAGACTGTTTGGAACGTGGGTTCTTTTGATCCAGATGGTGAGCTTCGGGATCTGATTGTTGCATTACACCCCTCTGTGACGGCACCATATGCTGTATTAGAACATTTAGTAAATCAAGGCCTTCAATTACTCGCACATCATCTCGATGAAAATAAAGAACTAGATGTCACCGAGTTTATCTGAAATACACAAATAACTTATAGAAGATTTTTATTGAAATTACTAGTGAGAGAACCGTAGCTTGGAGTTGTCTACATATTCTTGATTTTTCTCAAATGCCAACCAATATCGACCGGCTTCTTCTGCCACCGACCCAGTGAGATTTGACCCAGCAAAGATGTCTAATACTACAGGCCTATCAAACTGTCCGCGGTCCCAAGGATAGCGCTCTGGCCCAGGAGTGAGAAACCTAATAAAATGGGAGGGAATTTCTTTTGGGAAGCGCGCAGGATGTGGTTCGACACCTGCCTCCTTACACCTCTCAAGATATGTAGTATTGCTAGCCGTATTAGGCGAACGTATTAATGATCCAAAATCTCGGAGAGCGTCCACAGGACTGTCAATTATTGATTCTATTTTTTCTTTTGGACTCTGTACGCTCTCTAAAGCAGCGGTAAATGAATCAACGAGGTTTGCAGGTCGAGATTGCTCAAACATATTTTTTTGTATTGCCCCCCCATTATCTTTAATATATGATTTTGATCCGGGAGTTCTCCCGGAAGGCCGTTCCTCACTGTTATACTGACCAGTAGTAATCAATTTTTGATGACTTTCGCTATATTCAGATAGAGAACGTTGATTATTTGCTTCTGGTTTTGGCCTTGGACGTGGAATCGGCTCTCCGTTTCTTATTGAGGAATATACCTGTGAAGCAAATCCGCTTGGGGTCTTATTGCTCGCGGATATAATTCGATCAATATCTTCGGATAGCTCAGGCACATGCTCTTTGATGAGCTTTTTTATTTCCTCAGTATATGGGTTATCTTTTCTGTTTACCTCACCTTTGATCTTCGAAGCGAGTTTGGGCCCTACGCCTCGAATATCGAGAAGATCCTCTTTTGGAGCATTTTCTGCCTCAGAGAGTGTTTCGTATCCTGCGTCGATTATTTTTTTCGCATGGGATTCACCTATCCCCGAGATGTCCTGAAGACTGTTTACGTCGTTGCCGTCGCTTTCTCCAAGAAGAACCGCTTCAGCGATTTTAACTTTCTCCGATATCGAAATCGTATCTTTCCCCTGTATATTTTGTATTATGTCGAGCTTTATTTTAAGTTCATCAGTATACGCTGGCTCGTCATTAATTTCCTTAGAAAGCCACCAGATTTGGGTGACTGCGTCTGTAGCACGTATTTTTCTCTTATTGACCCATTCTGTGGGTCCCGGAGGTTGCGCAGGATTATACCAATAAAAATCCTGCGCAAGATGAAGGCCTACATCATTTGTTAATCTTGGTAGCAATTCAAATTGATACGTAGAACGTTCAGGTGTCCCCTCTTCAAACGCGCCGCCGATCTCAATCACACAACTTCCGTGAGGTTGTAGTACTCTTTTAATTTCTTCTGCAAATCTATCAACAAACCAATCATTATAACTCTCATTTCTCTGTGTCCAGTCGCTACCATACGATTTCTGATGTTGGAGGTCAAAAGGTGGTGAAGTTAAAATCAAATCGATACTATTCGCAGGAAGTTCCTCAAGCAAATTACTGCTGTCACCATGATACGCAGCACCGAGGTCCTGTGTATATTCCGGATCAGAGTCCATCAGCAGAGAGACCTTTGGTTTATCACTCATCCTTCTTTTATAGAGGTTCTGACGGAGAGAGATATGCTCTTTCATTTTAGTCCTCGACTTCGACTATAGTATACTATCGATTCAATATATGTGAATAAACAAAAATTACTCAGGGGCTTAACGATCGGATCTTCTCAAGACAATAAAAATAAAACAGCTCAGAAATAGGACTTTAATTTATTACGGACCAAATCAATGTGTTTCCGACTTTTTGGGATTTTACTAGCCCATCGTTTTCTAGATTTTGAAGTCTTTTATAGGCAGTGTCATGCGCACATCCGATTTCATCAGCAATATCTCCAGTTCCAGCCATTCCGTCTATATTCTCAATCGCAGTAAGAAATTCTTTAGAGGAGTAATTACCCGTATATTGGCCGGTATCTTCATCTCGATCGGGCATTACTCAGAATTGTTTTCGCCAATGATTAGTCCTAACGGTCCATAGCTAAACGACCATAATGAGTTCTCCGAAAGGTATTTACCACTATGAGTTCTCATAATGGATGTGGAGTCCAGTCCCAACGGGGCGTAGCGATTCAACGAATGCCTGGGTGGTAGAGACACCCGGGCTGGGCTTCCCACGGACGTGAGAATCCCATGGCAAGATCAAACCTGAGGTGGCAAGAGGTTGTCGATGAACAGTTAATTGAAGACATAAATCAGATACAAAGAATTGCGCTCGGGGAAGGGCCGGCGGCGTGTCAAATCTGCGACCGCAAACTCCGGGAAGGCGACGACCTAACGGCCTATGCCTTCCGGGCGGCTGGCAACCCTATTTTTGAGATTGGATACGTGATGTGCGGGGCGGATGAGCATGGGCACCCGACGGTGTTCATGCGTGGCGTCCACGAACTCGTTGTGACGGGCCGAATTGGCCTGTGTACCGATGTGTCGACCCAGTCATCGTGGCTGGTGCTCATCGAGCCTGAACCAGTCGTGGAGAGCCGGCCCAAATCAAGCAGTAGCCACATGATCGGTGAGGAGACGACACGCGAGAGTGACGATCCCATCCAGAGGTATGAAGAAGCCTCCGAGGATGGCCCGACGTCGCCACCGTTTGAGGGGATTCACGAGAATGGACCGACGCGGCTTGAAGGGACCATTGAGATGTCAATGGATTACTCCCAGATGGAGGGGACGAACGCGCCCGACCACGACGAGAAGGGCCATCAACCTGCGACCGAACAGGGGGGGGCCGAGTAATGCCCCCGGAGTTCGAGACAGCGCACCTCGATCACGAGATGTCGCTCCCGGACGACGTTGAGGACCTCACGCTTCCGGATCTGTATGTGGGGCTTGAAATCCCGCTGCTCGCACCGGGCGATGGGATCGTGACGGATCGCCACCATGCCTCAGCAGATCGGTACGAGGCGGACGACCCGCAGAACCAAATTGGCGGGATGG
>LFCJ01003965.1_pt1 | contig 10840 bp, 14 predicted proteins | sample 643141 | NCBI WGS metagenome assembly LFCJ01 (sample SAMN03766243, study PRJNA286221) | soda lake metagenome | biome: soda lake; feature: Kulunda steppe; material: water; isolation source: sample B1-Br-g2 brine of Lake Bitter-1 | place: Russia: Kulunda steppe | collected 2010-07 | reverse complement strand
CTCTGACAGCAGAATCCAGAGTTCCTCCGGCTTGGATTTTTGCCATAAACCACAATCGAAGAGACAGACTCACTTCTCGCCCTGACGCCATTTTAGTGACTCCAAAGGAAACATGCAATATCAATGCCCAAATTCATCAGAACCATCCCAATGATCAAGGCCTTACTTTAAGGAGTGGAAGGAGGGTGGTTTTGGGTACGGGGTCAAGGCTCTTTAGCGGCAGCCACCGCAGTTGGAGGCAGACCCTCATCACCAGCCATAGCTTACCGGCCTAGACAGACTCGCCCCGAGAACCTCCCTTGGCAGCGTCGTACCACCCATCTCATCGAGATCAAGTACTGTGAAGACACTCGCCCTGAGCAGCAGCTCCAAGCTGCCCAAGCTCAACATGGTCATCTTACACGCAGTATTGCAGGAGACCATGCTCTTCATGTTATTCTCTTAGGTGTAGGGGGTGTTATTTACATTCCTCACACTCTGATTCCTCTGAAGAGTCTCGGCCTTGATCCACACAGAGTCAAGAAACTTGCTCTTAAACTCCATGCCCATTCTGTGCACTATGCTCACAAGCTTGTCCAGACCAGACGTTTTCTTGAGCATTCTCCCCACCTTTAAACCAATCAGGAGAGGTCTGCTAGCTTGTCTGCTCGCAACCTTCCTGATCCTCACCGACCCCCCCTTTTCTTTTCTGGTGAAGGGGCTTTTCTTCCCAAGTGGCCTCTTTCCCATAATTGATGTGAGGAGCTTTTTGCTGCTTGCGTAGTTTTTCTTTTCTTTTCTTGTTCCTGTGGCTTAAGCCTCAGGCTGTCAGGCTGTCAGGCTTCAGCTGGCTCCCTTCGTTCAATGGGAGGTATGTAATACTCAGATCCGTGGTCAAACAGGTTAGTTTCATCAGCAAACACAGCCGCAAACATGGCCTCATTCATCCGAACTTTGAAGGTTTTACCTAAAATGTATCCCTTTCTCTTCTTCCAGCTAGATGTGCCAGCATGCACAGAAAGAGGCGGGGTTGTGATTGGTTTTACAAATGAATGGAAGAGAATCAAAGAATAAGGAGAAAGAATAAAGACGTCCCATGTCAATTTGACTGTATATACTTCGCAGAATTCAATGTCAATCACGACAACCAGAAGGCTCAGGACTCCCAGCCTATATCTATCTGGCGAGGGTTCAACAAGATTGTAACGGTTTGAATTGAGCTATTGCGGTGCGGTATGTGCGTGTTCAAAAACGATAACAAGGCAAATGTACAAGGATAGGTAAGGGCCACACCGTACAACATCCCTGCCCAACAATTTTGCATGCTTGCATGTAGACACTCGCCTTGCATCACAACAAGGAACAAAAAGAAGCAGCATGAGAGGATCAATAAAGCAGAGCAACGCCTAACCAAATCAACTACTTGTGCTTGTGCGCACTTGACAGCATATGGGCGATGTATGAATCAGGCATCGCTCCTGCCCACGCACCACCACCTCCTGGGTGGTTGTTCTGCAAAATGGAGGAATATCAATCATTTCAGTGTACTTGCCATGAGCGAGGGTAAGAGAGTGTGTGTGCGTGCGTGCGCGCGCCTGTGCGTACAGGCAAGCGTGCACGTGTTCGTTTGTGTGTTAGCGCTACTGCGTGTGCGCGCATGTGTGTGAGCGCGTGTGTGCAAGCGCCATTCCGCCCATGAGCACGCAAGTTTCTGCCTTTGCGCATATAGTTTTTATGGTTAATGTAGGCATGACAGCTCATCTTGAAGCACATGAGAGTAGCTCATCTTGAAGCACGCTTGCCATTCCCCCCACCTTGTAACCTTCTTGCCACTGAATGAAATCCTTCACCACGCGGTGTTCCTGAAGGCCTTCCTTAGACTGGAGCCTTCTCATGCTTGCGTCAACATGGTGGTGCTTGGCGTGGGCTTCGATTTGCTCCTTGCTGTGACCCGTCGCCTGAAAAACATGCAAAAGAAAAGCTTCCTGTCTAAAACTGGCTCTCGGTAGCATGAGAAAGGACTTGCGGACCGGAAGCGCAAAGGAAGGTGACACGGCCTTTGGCTCTTGCAAAGAGCGTGCAAGGCAAAGGACAAACCTTCAGGCCTCGAGTCTTGTCGTGTAGGCATGAGCCCGTTGTTGGGCTGAGGAGCAGGCCCAGAACGAAAACAAGGAGAAGGGGGAGGGACACTGAACGGGACATTCTCTGAATAAGAGCAAATGCACTAAGAGCACATGCACCAATTAAAATTCAGATTCAAGAATAGAGACGTTGCTCGTCGAATAAATATTAGTTGCAGGAATGGGGAAGCCACAACGGGACCTACAAAAGAAGGCTAAGCCAGCATGGGTAGGTCTTACACAAGTTTAAGAAAGCTTCAGCATGATTTCATGTGTGCGGCAAAGCACATGCGTGAACAGTTGCATTTGCGCATACACACGAGTGCATGCATGCATGTGCACACACAGGCATACATGCATGCGCACACCAACACGTGAATTCACACACACACACACACACATTCATGCCCGCATGCATGTACACACACTTGCTGCAGGATAAGCGTGCTGTAATAGAAAAGGCGCGAACTCACCAGCTCAACCAGGCAGCGAAGCTTAAGAAGTTAAAAGCCAGGCTCGAGGCGCAAGGAAAGGCTCAACCTTTGAACATACGGGACAATGTGAGTGTGCAGAGTGTACTGTCTAAGCTGGGATAACCTTGCGCCAGTTGATTTACCCCTCAGCAGACGGCCTCTGGCTTAGCTGCGATGTACCTGCCTGGGTCCTATCTGGCAAGGAAAATGTCTTGCGCTTGTCTCATTTGTGTCAACTTAGGTCATGAGCTTTAAGCACGCTTGTGAGCCTGGTGTGAAAAGAACATGCTTTACGCGCACTCACTTTATTTGCATGCTCGCAGGTAGAGGCCCTTGAGCAGGAGCTGTTTGGTGGCAGCAACAGCCAAGCCAATGCCAACTGCCAGGGGCGGAATTCTTCAGAAGTGCATCATCATCATCATCATCATCATCAGCAGCAGCAGCAGCAGCAGCAGCAGCAGAAGACCAGACCATGCAACAAACCAAAGAAGAAGGTTGCTGAGCAGGAGCACATGGGTGGAGTGGGAGGGCCTCCTGGCCTGGGTGCGCAAACTGAGCTGCCTCAAGAGGCATGTGCCCGCCAAGGCTCTGGAGATGAGGTCCCCCACACAGGCAATGCACAACATGGGCGGCAAGGGCAGCGCCATCCCGGGAAGCGCACATCGAAGATGCAGGTGAGGAAGAGAGGAATAGTCAAGGAGTGAAGGTCGGGGGATAGGTTGGCTGCAAAGGTGATGAGTAGGTCGGTGCAAGCACCCTCACTGTGGCAGGTGAGAGTCCACTAGAGGCGGCATGTCATCAGAGTGGACTGTGTACAAGGGGGGTGTAGAGGGGACAGGCCAAAGCCGCGCAGGCACAGCTGGGAAGGCCCTGGCAGTGTCAAAGCTCTCCACTGCCCTACCTTGGTCGTGTGACCATCGTCACAGAGAGGGGAGCGGAAGATGTGGCGTGTGCCAGGCACGGCCCTTTGTGCGGGATTGGGCCCTGCAGGACAGTTTGCCAAAAGGCGGTTTGTCAAGGCAGTCTGTGGACGCAGTTTTTCAAGACAGTTTGCCAAAAGGCGGTTTGTCAAGGCAGTCTGTGGACGCAGTTTTTCAAGACAGTTTGGAGCATGTGCAAAGCAGGAGCTGGCATGCAACCCGCAATCCCAGCAGGGATAAATTAGTGTGCCTTTGTCCGGCAGGTTCATGATGTGTCCGCTGTCCCAGCCCCTGTGGTGCTGCTTTGAAGCTGCCATTATCGCAGGGTCTGGATGACAGCCAACTGTGGCTGTAGGGCAGGCATTGGTGTGTGCTCAGAGGCTGTGCTGTAGAGCATGCAGCAGCAGGCGAGTGGCTTAGTGGGTGTGAGCATGCAGCACCAGGCGAGTGGCCTAGTGGGTAGAGCATGCAGCATCAAGCGAGTGCCTAGTGGGTGTGAGCAACAGCTGGTCGTGGCATGGGCTGAAGGATAGCTCTGCACAGCTAGTCATGCTAGCCAGCAATGCTGAGCAGCAGCAGCAGCAGCAGCAGCGGCAGCGGCAGCAGCGGCAGCAGATGCAGAAGATTGAGAGGGCCATCGGTAGCTGAGTCCTCATGTTTCTCTGTGGTGCTTGGCAGCGCTGCATCGTGTGCTGGGCTGCGCAGCACGGCCGTGCGTCATTGCACCCAACTGATGCCAGCGGGCCTCGCCTCCCAACCGTCCCAACCAACTTTTAACTTCCCTAACAGGGTTTTCCAAGTTGGTGTCTGCAACCGGGCGCAGCATGCGCTGCTCTGCTTCAAGAGCCTCGTCACAGAGGCCTGCACATGCACTCACCGCCATTCCGCCGTGAACTTGCAGAGGTTGGCCCAAGAGAGCGCTGCGCGCAAGGCGGAGGCCGCAAAGGCGAAGGAGGAGGTAGGGCTCTTGCTGCCCTCTGCGTCTCCCGGCTCGGGAGCTTGCTTGCAGCTAGGTGCAGGCTGTCTGTGGCTTGATGCAGGATGTGCTGCTGTCAGCCGCCCTGCGTCTGCGTCATGGCAGCCAGCCCCCCATCTGGCTTGGTCTCTCTTTGGCTGCCGTGGCAGTAAACGCCTCTGGCTCTGTCATGGCTGAACTCTGGCTGTTTGGGCTGTGCGCGACTGGCTTGTTTCCGCTGCTGCTGGCTGATGCGCTTGCTACCTGGGCAGCTTCTGGCATGCTTGCACAGCCCGTCCGCACCCAGGGAGCATCCATCAGTGGCCGTCCCTGTCACGTGGTGCCCAGAGGCAAAGGGCAATCCATCAGTGGCCGTCCCTGTCACGTGGTGCCCAGAGGCAGAGGGCAATCCATCAGTGGCCGTCCCTGTCACGTGGTGCCCAGAGGCAGAGGGCAATGCAGTGTGGCCGCAGCGCAAACCCTGTCACGTGGTGCCCAGAGGCAGAGGGCAATGCAGTGTGGCCGCAGCGCAAACCCTGTCACGTGGTGCCCAGAGGCAAAGGGCAATGCAGTGTGGCCGCAGCGCAAACCCTCAGACCCGGGCACTGTGACATGCCAGCAGAGTGTGAAGCAGCCTAAGCTGCCCTTGCTCAGGCTGCACTGTGACATGCCAGCAGAGTGTGAAGCAGCCTGAGCCGCCCTCGCTCAGGCCGCACATGGACATATGCCGAGGACTGCACAGACTCACACATGTGACACCGCACATGGACATATGCCGAGGACTGCACAGACTCTCATGTTTGACACCTTTTGGCCTGCCTGCGGTCCCTCAGGCCCTGAAAGCGCGAGCGGAGCATCAAGCAAGATTGGAGCAGTCAAAGGTGGGTTCTACTCCTTGTCGGGGCTCGCGTCTTCCTCAACAGGGTTTGAGCATCCTGGCTGTCGTACTGCGCCATTCCTCGCCATAAGTGTGGATGCGCTTTGGCAGCAGCGCTCAAGAACTTTTGCTAGGTCAGTCGTAAGGCACAATTGCACCCTGCATCCAAAGATGCTCTTTCTTACATTTATGGGACATATTAACCTTTGCTCATTTGGCGGGTAGGTGCACTTGCGACGCTTTGCTAGCCCCAGCGTGTGTCATACTGTGCGCTGAGCGCTATCTCCCTCTCTCCCCCTCCTGTTTTCCACTCATACCCCCTTTCCAGCTTTCCTCTGTTTTGCCTTCTTGCATCTATTCTCTCCCCCTGCCATCATTCCTTATCTCCTCCCAGCCATAGCACCTCCTTTTCATTTTCTCCCTTCTTCACCTTCTTTATCTCCTTATCCTCGTTTCAGGCCCCCATCCCCGATGATCTTTTCCATTTATTGCCTTTGCCCCTCCTTTCTTCCCATTCCTCCTTTTCCTTGTTCACACCTCTTCAAGTTCCAATAGGAGTTCCCTTGAACCCCTTCTCAAGGCTTTTTCTCTTAAATTGCTTTCATTAATGAAAGCTTGCGCATTTTACGAAGCTACCTCATCATTGGTCGCCATGCTCATAACTGTCAAAGAGAGCAAGCGTATTTTGGTGCAGCCAACGCTATTAATTTAGCCAACTTGTCCTGCCTAGTTCTTACCATTCATGAGAATAACCGCTCCACTGGAATATTTAAGAGGCAACATGCATATATTTGTTCATTATGGCTACTGCTCCATGCTAATTGGGATGGATTGCTCACAAGCATCAGCAGCTTCAAATCAAAAGCTAGCCTAGGGACTGCCTTACATTGAATTCAATGCAGCCTCTTCACAGGAAGCATATGTTTCCAAGGTGCAATGACATAGCAGGCAAGCAAGCGCAGCAAGCCCTGCAAAGCTCAAGCATCAGACAAGCGCTGCACTTTGTTTTAATTGTTCAGACCCACGCATGCCTCCGTCAGACAGCCCTTTTTAAATGTGCCCGCGCGGCCAGGTCTACTTGTGCGGTTTATGCTGTGCTGACGTGTTGCTCCTGTTTCCCATTGTGATGCAGAAAGTGAGAGGCAAGGAGAAGCAGAAATTCTTCAAGAAGACCAAGAAAGGCCAGCCTGTGATGAAGTTCCGAATGGACAAAGTGCTTGCAGCGCTCCAAAAGGATTAGCGGTAATTTTTTCTTTCCAGGGCCTTTGCAGGCTCCTTTTCCCAATCTGATTGACAGTCCACATGGAATGTATCCTGAGGTTTTGTCTCCCTCGGGACTGAAATAGAGGTATGGCTTGTTGCAAGCGCCAGCCGCCCTCCCTCCTCTGCCATGATAAGATCATCATAGCATGATGCTCGCAGCCTAAGGAGAATTAGGGCCTTATTGGATGCTCTCAATTTTCAGTTATGCCACATAGTCAGATGGGCTAGCCGTTGCATAAATACACCTGCCAATTGGTGTTTGCAATCAAGGGCAGCTTAGTCATAATATGACTAGTAGTTTCCTGGCTTGCATAATTAACTAGTTGCGGGCTAAGATAGTTACAATATAGTTACAAGATGAGGCTTAACCGCCAGCCAGGTCGTTAGGCTGATTGGTTCGTTGCTGGTCTTCGCCAGCCAAAAAATAGTCCACAATGTCCGAAATGAAATGACAGAGTCTATTGTGCCGTTGAGAGTGAAAATCAAAGACAGTCAGACTAGGCAAGGCATGTGGAATGTAAGGGGCCTCCAAAGAAAACAATTGGCAGAAAGGGAAGAAAAGGAAAGAGTACTTTCTTCTTAGAGAGAGTTGCGGGCTAAAAAGCAAGACCAAGTACAAGGTTAGGTTAGGTTACAAGGGGGTTAGAAGTTAAGTTCAGATCCAAGGGGTTTAGACCTGTCAGGTTACAAGGGAGTTACAAGTTAGGTTAGGTTAGGTTAGGTTAGGTTACAAAGCTGTAGGTTACAAGTTAAGTTACAATGGGTTTCGACCAGGTAAGGTTACGAGTGGGTTTCAAAAAGGTCTTCACTGAAGGCTTCAGTCAAGAAGTGCGACTGCTAGCATGCTCATAAAAAAATTATCAGTGCATGAAGGAAGAAATAAAGCTTATTGCTTTCCTGGCCCAGGAAAGCAGACACAATGTTGAAGCCTGCGGGAGGAGATAGGGACGCATAGGTCCAAGGAGAGAGACCACGTGTGGGTGCAGTGAAAAAGAACGTGTTGCTCATCATGTACATCACTAGAATTGCACAAGTCACAAGTAGGGGAGGTGTTGTGAGTCCAGGTCACAGTTTCAATTCATAGGGAGTGGGCATGAAGTCTGAAGCGAGCCACGCTGCAAACAATGTCACAAGGAAGATAAAGGAGCATGTATCTTGGAAGGGTGTATGGTGAATGTGTGACCAGGGCCCTCTTCGTAGGGAGGGCGCACCATTGATGGTAAGTGGAACGTTTGCTGTTCCTTGCACGTGGATGCACATTAGAATAAGGTTTCCAATAATCCCTGCCTCTCCCCTGAGGTCCACGACAAGATGACCAAGATCAACGGGCTCACACTTCATCAGCCTTTCCTTGAACAAGTAGGATAGTGTGAGACCATTCATAGCAGACAGGATGTGGGATGACCAGCAATCATCGTATCTTAAGCGCAGTCGCATGTCAGCTTGTAAGATTTTTCTTGCAGTGGAGCTATTGCTTCGGATTAGAGCATTTTATAGCCGCACTGCCGCCCGGAACCAGTTGAACTGTAGAGGCTCTAGACCACACTTGCGCATGACACACCATGAAGGGCCCCTTGTTGTGGCCGGAATTGTGTCCTTGACCATCAGAATCCTCTTGAGCACCGTCACCAGCCGTTTTTGTGAAGGATTGTCCAGGTTAGGTTACATGGCTGGACCTGCCAAACGAGGGCAGCTTAGCTAAAGCCAAACAGGCCTGCAACCAAAACCCACAAACGGCAAGCAAGGTTGTGTTCTGAGAACTAAGCACAGCATTCTAGGCACTCATGCACGAACAAGGCCAGGCCTTTGGTGACCACTTGGCTTATGAAGTCTCTTAGCCTGTTTGAGCTTTTAGAAGGGGTGCGGAAGAGTGGGTGGTGTTTGACGCGCAAGTTTGCCAAGTCAGCACTTGGGCAGTCTAAAAGTATGTGCTCTTCATCTTGTACACAGTGCCAGTTGCATTTTGTGCAGATTCTAAGCTCATAAGGAAGTCTACCAGTACAAATAAGGGTTAACTGCCAGCCAGGTTATTAGACTAATTGGCTTGTTGCTGGTCTTCGCCAACCAACAAAAATATTCCATAATGTCCGAGATGAAATGGTAGAGTTTGTTGTGCTGTTGTGCCGTCAAGAACAAGACATGCAGCCTGAGGTGCCAATGACTCATTGGAAATCGGATGTGGGGTACTACTAGAAGCAAGGTTAGGTTAGTTGATATAGTGGGATACTATGTAGTATACTCCCACTAGAAGTACTAAAGTGACTACGGCTTGGTAGTAGCAAATGAGTGCACATGTCGTCGTGCGGATGTCAGTCAAGTTTGGTCTCAGGCAAGCAAAAATAAGCTTAAGGCATGCATTCAAGAATTGAAAAAAGGCCTTCGGTCAAGAAGTGCTAGCCTGCTCAAAAAAGGCAATCACTGGCAGTGCATGAAGGTAAAATAGCTTTATTCTGGCTTAGAAAAGTAGACACATTGTGGAAACCCGTGGGAGGAAACAGAGACCCATGAGTCCTGCAAAGAGAGACCACATTGGGATGGGTGCAGTAGAGGAGGATTTGCTCATCTCATATGTCATTAGCATTGTACAGGTCACAAGTATGGGAGGTATTGTGAGTCCTTGTCACTGTTTCAACTCCTAGGGTGTGGGCACAAAGTCTGACTCAGACGGCGCCTCCGAGGCGTGCCATGCAGCTTTATTTGAAATTTCACAAGGAAGGTCAAGAAATATGAATCTGGGAGAGATGTACGGCGAATGCATGACCAGGGCCTTCTGTGTAGGTAGGGTGCACGTGCACCATGATGATTACAAGTAGTGGAGCATTTGCTGTTCAACGAGTTTTGCAAGTTTGCGCTCTCATGGATGTGAATATGAATAGGGTGCCCAATATTCCAAATGCTTCTCTCTGAGGTCCACAACAAAACGACAAATAGATAAGCTCACAATTCAGCAGCAATTCTTTAAACAAGTAGGATAGGGTGTCAGACCATCCATGGCAGATGCAATGTGAGATGACCACTAATCGTCGCATCGTGAGCTCAGTTGCATGTCAGCTTGTTGAATTTTTCTGGCAGTGGTACAGCCTCATTGATGTATGTATTCATCATTAGTGAGTGCCACCTCCTGGAAACTTTCTCCATAAATTTCAGCCTTTGTGCATACTGCATCAACATCAAGCGTCAAGAGAGTGTCCACATTGTGTCACAAATTTGCTTTGAGCTTAAAACGGGAGCACTGCATGGCACACAGAGAATCTGTAAAGCAGGGTGTATACTCAAATGCCCCCATGCTGCCTGCAGCACTGCTACTACTGCTACTGCTGGCAGGTAGCCTGTAGCACCCCGGGTGTCCCAGGGCCTGCACCCAGGGCCTGCACTTTCACACTTGGGGTCTACACTTTCACACCCTGGAAGTCACTGTTCAACAGGGATGAAGTCTGTAAGATGCCGATCTGCCTCTTTTCCATTTCGTGTATTTGCCCACATGGGTTTGTTTTATACATTGAGGACTTGTAAATGTGAAGGGTTATGTGTATGTTTGGAAAGGATAGGCACGCACCTCTCTCCCGCTTGAAGATGCCTGAGACATGTCATGAGACATTGTACGACTTGTTGAACTCAGAAACAGTTGCGGGTCTTACCGCAGGACAACGATCTTACTCTGAGTCACAGAGAAGCAACATGTCATGCCAGATTAGTGTCATTGCCGACTCGGCAATCGGCTGATTTGGAATCAGTGACACCATCCATTTGCGGTTAGTTTGTCCTACCTAGTAGATTGATATTTGTTGTTGTAACTGGATCTCTCTTCTTCGATTAATTGTAACTTTCCTCCCTGGAGCTCTCCTAAGAGGCGCTGGCCGCCTAGCCAGGGGCCTGGCGTCCCCATGCAACACGAGCCTGGTTGGGTCTGAGTAAGGATTGTAAATACAATATTTGTGTTTTTGTGCATCACATACCACAATGTCTAAGAGGAAAGGAGGGAAGACTTTGCACATCATGCATCACATTTGAGAAGGATACCTAGACGTCTAGGTCGACCAGGAAAGGTCATAACTTGCTTGTACCCTCAGGATGGCATCTAGATATCATGTCTTAGAGAGACATGACAAAGTGCCTGCCTTCTAAAACACATATTTGCATTGAGGAGGCTTAAGACAAAAGGTTACTGTGCTTAAGCTACTTGAGCTTGCGCCCAGTTGTACTATATTGTACCATATATACATGCGCCTGCATGTGCACTAAGAAAGTGCAAT
>LFCJ01003964.1_pt1 | contig 10844 bp, 9 predicted proteins | sample 643141 | NCBI WGS metagenome assembly LFCJ01 (sample SAMN03766243, study PRJNA286221) | soda lake metagenome | biome: soda lake; feature: Kulunda steppe; material: water; isolation source: sample B1-Br-g2 brine of Lake Bitter-1 | place: Russia: Kulunda steppe | collected 2010-07 | reverse complement strand
GATTTCGTTAAGGACAAAGCTCTCAGAGAGTTTTGGAAAGTGTTTGAGATAGTATACGATATTCATTCTACTCGCGTATTTGAACTATGCTTATATATACGCTACCAAAGCAGACTGGCCTACAGCTCTGACTCAAGCGCGATATTATTCGGCACTCAAACACCGGAATTGGATTCCTGTGTATGATCAAATGCAACGAAGAGATTAACACCCCCTAAATTCACGTATCTATATGAACATCTTGATCACAGATTATCATAGTGCATCTAACCGTGGAGATGCAGCGATTCTTGAAGGAGTGTATCAATCACTGGAAGATGAATATCCCGATGCAGATATTATAGTGATGACTGAAAATCCACGAGCTGCCGAGTTAGTTCACGGGATTAACGTGGAAAAGCAACCCTTAACAGGTTTCAGATGGAGCCTTTCGAAAAAGAATGCCGCCCGAGCATATTTATTAGCAACAAGCCAATTATACAAAAATAATATAAATGCACCAGTTTTTGACAAAATCAAAAATAAAGCAAATATCCAACCATATCTTGATGCTGATTTAGTTGTCTCAACAGGTGGACAGTTTTTGACCGACATATATTTTCCAGGAAAGGTGGGTGTCTTATGGCAGCATTATTTCCTTTCTCAATTAGATATACCAGTTGTAATATATGCACAGACGCTTGGACCATTTGATCGCTCACCGTATCGGCAGATGACCAAAACTGTGCTTGACAAAACAGAGTTGATTATTACACGAGACAAAAAATCGAAACAGATGGTTGAAGAACTTGGTGTATCAACACCAGTCCACTTTACAGCTGATGCTGCCTTCTCGATGGACACAGAACCTCGGAGGAAGGTGCCTCTTGACACACTAAATGCGAGTGATGATCTCCCGGATTCGGACGATCTGACAGTAAGTATCTCTGCCAGGGAATGGAGGCACACAGATGCAACAACAGGAATTGATGATTACGCCTCAGCGATCGCAGATGTCGCTGACTGGCTTGTTGAGCAAAAAGATGCGAATGTGGTCTTTGCGTCAACCTGTACTAGTCTTGCAGGCTATCACAAAGACGATCGCCTGATGGCAGCACAAATTGTCGACGCTATGGATCATGGCTCAGGTGATCGCGTACAAATCCTAACAGGAGAGTATACACCACAACAACTCATTGAGATCTATGATCAAATGGATTTACATATCGGAATGCGAATGCATTCAAATATTTTGGCGATGATGGCATACACACCAGTAGTAGCAGTTCAATACCAGTTCAAAACTGAAGGGTTGATGGAACAATTTGGACTACTAGATTACATAGTCGATGTTAATGACCTTGACAAACGATCGCTTCAGCAAATTGTGAATGATGCTCTTTCTAACCGATCTTCGATACAGAGGACCATTCAATCAGAACTGCCCGCTGTACAGAAAGAGTCTGGTCGGTCAGCTCAACTTATTAATGATCAGGTTATCCACGATTGTGGATAGCCTTTTTGAATTATCTTGTTTAACTGATGAATAAACCATTTGTGAGGAAGTCATTTGCTCTTACAAAAACCACTTATAGAATTGTTCGAATCTATGTATTGTTGGTGACGGACGATAGGAACGACAGGTATTTCATCCACGTCTAAGATTTTTGCTAGCGTTAACCGATGACGCCCATCAACAAAAAGCAATTCGCCGTTTCGGCCAACATCGACAAGTATCTCATTGAGAATAGAACTAAACACACTACTTTGTCCGTTATATTCTAAATACAGTTCTTTTTGTGACTTGTAACCTTCCTGTTCCAAAACATCTCTGAGCGTGTCTAGTCGAGATAAAGTTTCAATGGCCTTGGAATGCGATTCTCCTCGCTCCCGTTTAAACTTATACATTTCTGTATCTGTCCAAGGAACTCCGTCCTCAAAGTGTGCACGGGCAGATGTATGGAAGGCATATTCGGCGTATGATCGAGTTTGATAATCTGGGGCACCTGGTGCCTGTATCTTATCCCAGTCGCCATCTTGAGCCGTCCCAATATCTGCTATCCGATTGTTCCATGCCTTCCATGGTCGACCAGTAATATACTGGATAGAATCCGGATCAACCCACTTAACATTTATTGCTTTATAACAGGAACCATATTTATATAATTCAAAATTTATATTATTGTAAAAGTCAATAACCATACTCCAAGTACTATTATTTCGAATTGTTTTTGATATGCTATGGTCCATCAGTCGACATAAATTCCAAGATATGGCTGAAGTTCTCTTTGGACGGTTGTCCGGCAGAAAATAAGAATAGAGTTGAGACATCAGTTCATAGGAATAAAAGACTATCACAATAATAATTCTATCGTATATGTTTAGACCAGGATTTGAAGGGTGTAAAAATCCTAGTGAAGGCGAACGAGATGGTGAGAAGATTGAATACAGATCTCGACAATGTTAGCTCCTCACTAGGATGGCTAATGCTTTCACAGGTCCTTGTTCCTCATCAGTGATGATCCGCGCGGTGCTGTCGTTGGAGGGCCAGCCTGGTCCTCTGTGAAACCGATCAACGCCAAGTAGTCTAAGAATTTTTTTGGGCTGACGACCTTATCGAACGCAGGCATACTCTGTCGGCTATCGGCTTGCTCCCGTTCTCCCAAACCTCATTACAGTGCGCGTCTGAGTTCTTTCCAAGCAAGTTGGTGAGTTGCATCGATATTTTCGTTACCACCTGCTTGCTTCCTAATTAGTGTCATGTGTACGGTTAGTACTGTTTATTCATCAACTATATTAACAATCTTAATTAATCATAAAATATATTATGGATTTAGATATAATCTAGTGGTAGTATACCTATAGTTTAGTGACAAGCGGTAACCAGATAGCGAAAAATCAGAGAGGCTTTATCTATTGATATACGATGGGGTGTTAACTGACGATTATCAATGGTAGAGGACACCGACAAGATCTCCCGACAAGAGAAAATTGACGCTATTACCAGTGTCGTAAAGTACAATCCAAAATTTGCAATCCTGATTGTTATTCTCGGGCTGATTGCTGCAGCGCTTGAGGGTATTGGACTGAGTTTCATTCTTCCCGTCATCGAAATAGCCCAAGTTGACGATCCCACAGCAGAAGCCGACGGGTTCATGGCTGCGTTTGTATTGGTCTATGACACACTGACCGTTCCACTCACACTTGGTACGGTGGTGTTAGGTGTTGCAGTGGTGATGACTGCAAGGTACACGACCAGTTTTATTGTTGCGTGGCTTCGTTCAGCATTGCAAACATATTATATCCGTGACTTGCAAAAGCGCACCTTCGACAGCGCGCTGGACGCTGAAGTCGAATATTTCGATGACGAAGGAAACGATGACATGCTGAACGCGATTATCACCGAGACACGTTATGCTGGAAAGGTGATTTATTATCTTGTCCAACTAATGGAAAAGTTCTTTTTCACACTGGTCTACCTGGCGATCGCGCTGTACATCGCACCACTACTCACACTGGTGGCGATTGCTATTCTCGGTGGATTAACTGTTTTCCTCCGGTATATTCTCGAACCCGGTTACGAACTGGGTGATATCGTTGCCGATGCAAATGAACGCCGACAGGAAACAGCACAGGCTGGGACACAAGGTATCCGTGACGTGCGAATATTTGGGCTGAGAAACGAGTTATCGAACGAGTTTTCGAAAGCGGTCGATCGATACACAAAATACAAAGTGAAACTCTACCGGAACGAGTCTGCCCTTAAAAACTTCTATAATCTTGGAGTTGCCGTTTCGGTATTTGTATTAATCTACCTCGCTCTCACGTTTGCCGATCTTTCCGTAGGCGCACTCGGTGTATTCCTCTTTGCAATGTTCCAGATGGGTCCGAAAGTAAGTTCACTAAACGAAAAATACTATAAACTCGAAAATCACCTTCCACACTTGGTTCGGACACAGCAGTTCATTGCGGAACTGGAAAGCCGTAAAGAGCGCAATGAGCCTACGCGAAACGTCCCTGCATCCGTCGATCGCGTTGGGTTCGACGACGTGTCGTTTTCGTACGATGGCAGCGATCTGGTGCTCGATGGTGTCAACTTCGAAGTCGAGAAAGGAGAGTTCGTCGCGTTCGTCGGTCAATCCGGCGCTGGCAAATCAACGATTGTCTCTTTGTTGATGAGAATGTACGAGCTCGATCGAGGGGCAATCAGAGCAAACGGTGATCCAATCTCCGAGTTTGACATCGCAGAGTGGCGCGAACACATCGCAGTGGTTCGTCAGAACCCGTTCATATTCGGAGATACACTGGAATACAACCTAACGCTCGGCAACCGTGATGCAACGCGTTCCGAGCTTGACCGCGTCTGTGAGATTGCACGAGTCGACGAGTTCTTCGACGATCTCCCGAACGGCTATGACACCCAGCTTGGAGATAACGGTGTCCGTCTCTCAGGAGGGCAGAAACAGCGGGTGGCGCTCGCTCGCGCACTGCTTACCGATGCTGATTTGCTCATTCTTGACGAAGCGACCAGTGACCTGGACACGCACCTAGAGCAGGAGGTTCAGCAGGCAATCGAAGAGATGGACCGGGATTACGCGATGATCACGATCGCACACCGACTCTCAACGGTCGTAAACGCCGATCGAATCTACACGATGGATAGCGGACAAATAACTGAGCAAGGACGACATCAGGAACTGATCGATCTTGATGGCGAGTATGCAAGCTTGTACGCTGTCCAATCCTAACCAATAAACCGGTTTGTGAGAGTGAGAAATTCAGTGATCATATGATATATAAAAATAATGCGGGACAAATTGGGTTATAAATGCCTGAGCGTAAAATCCGGCCAATTCAACTATAGGAAATATGATAAGATATCTTACCCAAGCGGTGGCTGTGCTGCGTTCTGAGGGTGCACTTTCGTTGTTTGCGAAAGCCCTTGATTTTATACGCAACCGCATACCTCCACGACATCGGTCAACGCTTGTCGAATATTACTATCGGTTGCATGGACACACTGGCCTCGGTAATCCACTAAGGGTGTACTTTGTTGACCCAAATAACATCGACTATTCGATCCATAGTGGTCGACTGGACTGGAGTACGCCAATTTTTGGAATTCGGGATGGTGATTGGGATGCAAACGCCAGAAAATTAACTCGAAACGGAATGTATCATCAACACTTTCGAGACGGCATTCCGTGGGAAAGTACAGACAAGTATGAAGTCCACGTTCAAAAAATTCGAGAGCGAGGCACTCATGGTCATCTTGACCTCCCCGATAATGAACATTCGATTGAAAAGTTCCACGAATATCTAGGGTACATGGATGAATTGTACGACAACATTAAGACAAATGGATATAAAACTCAGCAAGAGTTGGCAGCTGGGGATGACTTCGCTGGACGGACTGTTTGCCCTCCGCTCAATGAGATACAGCTGTTTGTAGGCCGTGATGGGAAATTAATTGTCCGCTCCGGAAGACATCGATTGTATATGGCACAAATATTACAACTAGACCGTGTCCCTGTGCGAACACAGGTCCGTCATAGTGATTGGCAGAAAATCCGCAATGAGATTGTAAACTCAAATGACTATTCCGAACTAAGTGACGTTTCACAAAATAATCTGTCGCATCCAGAATTATCAGATATCGTTCCAAAAACGTGGTTGGAGCAACACCAGTCAAAAAACTAATGCGTTCCTATTGCCGATCAAATCAGATAATATGAGTCAAAATAATAGACCTACCGTTTCAGCCATTATTCCCGTCTATAATGATCCAGAGGGAATTGATGCGACGCTTGAATCGCTCACTGACCAAACCTACGCGGCGTACGAGATACTTGTTGTAGACAACAATTCCGATGACGAAACACGGTCTGTTGCCGAGAGTTACGCCAGCTCACATCCAGATTTGGTTTCTGTGCTGGTCGAGGACGAAATACAAAGTTCGTATGCAGCACGAAACAGGGGTGTTCGAAATGCAACTGGTGACATCCTCGCGTTCGTCGACGCCGATATGACGGTCGATCGTGACTGGCTCGAATCTGCAGTGCGTTCGATGCGCAAGCAGAACGCACGGTATATGGGATGTAATGTGGAAATATATATTCCGAAGGGTGAAGAAACGATCTTCGCGAAGTACAACAAGTACACTGGGTTTAACGTTCAACGATATATAAAAGAAAAGCGTTTTGCACCCACTTGTTGCCTTTTTGTCGAGAAATCTGTTTTTGATGAAGTCGGGTACTTTGATTCAGAACTTGTCTCTGGAGGTGATAGCGAGTTTGGGAAACGAGTGTTTGCTGCAGGAATCGAACCGAAATTCACGCCAGATGTAACAATGTATCATCCAGCGAGGACAACTCGCCGGTCACTAACTAACAAATACGAGCGGATTGGGTGGGGTATTCAGCAAAAGTCACAGTTGGGAATAAGCAAAAAACGGAGGCTTATACATCCATTCAATTATCTCCCTCCGAATCCAGTAACTCTCAGAAATCGGTTACAGGTTGAACAGATGAATATTATTTCGTTCGTGTTGCTCTACTTCGTCGCATACCTGGATAAACTATACAGATATAAGGGACGAGCCGCTTTCTACTATTCCAACCGCAATCTCTAACCCAGATATATTATAATAGACACACCATGGAAATCGCTTTTATTCATCCGTCATCACCTGCCTCGGAGGGATCTGGTGCGACACACTCCGCGACGAAGATTGTTAACGAACTCGCTGCAGAGGGACACTCCGTCACAGTATACTGTACCTCACAACCAAAGATCGACCGAGATCAGGTTCCGTACGAATTAAAACAGCTAGATATCCCGAACTCTACTCTCAAACACTTCTCAGAAGCATTGAATAGCGAAATTCGGCGTCACGAAACAGAATTTGGATCCTACGACATTGTTCACAGCTATCTCATGCGTTCGGTGCCTGCCATGGGACAACTGGGAATTCGAACGAGAACGAATCCAGTAGTGACATTGAATGCGTACGGTGCGATTTGTCCTCGCAACGATCTGTTGTACAAGAACGACAGTCAGTGTACCGGAGCCGCCCTGACAAAGTGTATGAATTGTCTCTCTCACGAGAGTGTTCTCCGTTCACGTAGTGAACAAAATTCAGTACCAAAGACTATCGCTCACACTGGCTATCGAATTCAGAACCGACTTCGGAACTATCGCCAAGTACGACGTGGTCATCAAACAGTTGATGGGATCAGCCGGTTTCATGCCTTGTCCCCACCTGTAAAAGATCACTATGGGAACTTTGGGTTTCCCAAGCAGCGAATCTCAGTTATTCCAAATATGCTCGACGCTCACTTCGATGTTCCCCACCAGAGTGATTTCAGTGAACCGTTTGACCTGCTGTACGTTGGTGCAATGCGTCACAGAAAAGGAGTCGATAGGCTAATTGATGTCGCCAAGCAACTCCGCTCAAATCACGATATCGATATTAATCTGTCAGTTGTTGGTGATGGACCGCTGTTGCCGACGTTGAAAGCACGTGCTGCTGCCGAGGAGTTAGAGGACATCCTCTCTTTTCTCGGATATGTTCCATATAAAGAATTGCCTACTGTTTACGCCACACATGATCTATTCATCTATTTGGGCCGGTGGGACGAACCATTCGGACGTGTGTTTCTTGAATCACTAAGTGCTGGAACGCCAGTATTCGCTACTAATGTCGGAGATATCAGCTCTATTGTGGGCAAAGCCGGAACAACAACGTCTAGATCTACCTCTCACGAAATCACAGCGGACTTAGCTCGTTCGCTCACCCCTTCGAAATTAGAACGGTGGTCAGAGCAATCGAAATATGAGACAGAACCATATTCATCTGATCGTGTTATAGAACAGTTCCATGAGCTGTACCGTGGTATTTTGTAGAACTCGCAGACAGCATATATCGGTTCTAATCAGAGAATGTCAACTATGTCTGGATGATTAGAAAAGCCATGAGAGACGGTAGCTGATCCGTTACTAGCTAGCTGATTTCGCTTTTCTTGCCACTGCGTGTGACGGATTGCGACACGCACCGGGACCTGCTTGATACCTACTGCTTTTGTGATTGCCAGTCTGTGGCGGCCATCGTTTAGAATTAATTCACCATCACGGCCGATATTAATTGTTATCTCGTGCATTTCTGGAGGATAAAAATGAGACTTTCGACCACTGCGATCCGATTCTATCGGATCTGCACTTGAGTTTTTTAGATCACGCTGGGTTTGGTAGCCTTGGCTCTTTATATTAGCAGCCAGCTCATCTAACGACTGACACCGCTTTTCGAAATCGTCTATTGTCCGACAACCCCATTTGTACCAGTTGTCTGTCTCATTAATTTCAGAAACGACGCGATTATAGTAGTCAGTCTCTTCCCATGGGAGACCTTCTTGGATACGTTCTATGATCGAATAAAACAAATCGTATTCGGACAGCAACGAGACCTGTTGATCCCACTCTCCGTTCAAAATTGGAGAATAATACCCGTCGATTTGAAGTTTTCCTTCATATTTGTTTGATATTTTTCGAATGTTTCCAGGATTGATGTATATTATTTCAAGTGGATTAACTGGTGCTGTGTTTTGACGTTGATGATACCGCTTCTCAATAAGACACCGGCCTCTAACCAGAGTTCGGTGTGCATGAGATGCCATATAAAAAATTCGAGGATTAGAATATAGCACTCGTTTTACTGCTGTCCGTGACATTACTTCTAATGCTTTCTGACATCTATTGAAGACTACGATATTGAAAACTCGCAAAATATGTTTTTGGCTACTGTAACTCCTTGACACCACCAAAAATTTGATCCGTGATCAACGTAACATCATAGCAATCTTGTACATGGAGGGTATAGATTTGATTACAACTGCATAACAGGGTAGTAGCTATACCTATCGAATAAATATTATATAAGAGATAAATATCACACTGTATCAGTATCACATATGCGTATAAGAAATATTGTAATATCAAAAATTTTATTGACAAGCGTGTGGGTTCGGTATGGATGGAAATACAACGCTCCTGTACGACCAGATACCGTTATGGAGCTGCGGCCGTCCGATATCCAGTATAAAACCATAAAAAAACCACCTACGGGTCGAATCCCGCCAATGATAATCGCGGGTGGGGACTGGGATCGCCAACTCGAGCCGGTGACAGACGATATCGTATACAAAGCCTTTCGTAAGCGATTCGTAGAAGGCAAACCCTGGGACGAGACTGAATATGTTGAATTCCTTTCAAAAGGTGTGTCTGAACATGGAAACCGGTCAACTGACGAAGCAAAGGAGCGATGTGGGAAAATCGATAAACTGTACGCATATATTAAAACACACGGATACAAAAGCCAAAAACAACTAGAGAGTGAGGGGGCGTTGATCCAGGGGTTGAGTAAATCTATACGTCCACCGGCATATCGCGAAATAGCAGTTAATGTTACCCGAGATGGAGAGTTTGTGTGGCACGCCGGAATGCATCGGTTAGTGATATCTAAGCTTCTCGGAATTGACAAAATTCCTGTGAGGATCAACGTTCGGCATTCGAAGTGGCAAGAAATCAGAGAGGAGATGTACTCCGGACAGGATACGGAGAGATTCGAGGATCACCCGGATATAAATTGGCTTAAGTAATCAATGAGAACCCTCGGTATGACACGGCCGAAGCTCACGTATTTAATCAACAAGGTCAATTACGGAGGTGCGGAGATTGGAATGGTTCGGTTGTTATCCGGGCTGAACCCTGAAGAATTCGACGTAACTGCAGTAACGCTCAAAGAAGCTCACCCGGACATCATCGATGAGCTTCCCGACTCAGTCAGCGTACACGATCTAAATCTCCACGAGAGTCTCTCTGTTACAAAGCTCCGTACGTTGTACCGACAGATCTCAGATACTGATATCCTTGTCTGTTCGTTATATCCGGCGATACTGATCGGACCGGTGATTGCAACGCTCAGTCGTGTTCCTCACGTTTACGTCTGGCGTCACAACACGAGGGGAATTAGTTGGTTACGCAAACAACTCAACCTCGTCGCTTTCCGACTTGCTGATGGCGTTCTTGCGGATTCTGAAGCAACTGCAGAATTAGTCGCAAAATGGGGTGTTGACCGATCGAGAATCTCAGTACTTCCCCTCTCAGGAATTGATGTCGATCGATTCCCAACGGCCAACCACCGAGACTCAGCCGAGCCTATTCGTATCGGAACTGTTGGTAGGCTCGTTGAACAAAAAGGCTACCCCGAACTCATAGAATGCGCAAAACGACTGCCTGCATACGAGTTTCACGTCGTTGGTGACGGACCACTTGCAGCGGAGTTTGACCGAGCTCCAAAAAATGTCATCGTACACGGCCGGGTAGAACAAGCAGAACTTGACCGTCTTTGGGAATCATTCGATATCTATTTCCAGCCATCACGATATGAGGGGCTCTGTATCACCGCAATTGAGGCTATGGCTGCAGAGCTACCGGTTGTAGCAAGCGCAGTGAACGGGCTCACAGAGTCGATCGTTCACGAGGAGACTGGATACCTCGTTGCACAAGGAGACATCGATGGGTACTGTGAGGCACTAGAACAGTTAGCCAGTAATCCCGACCAGCGGAGCCAGTTTGGTGCTGCTGGAAAACGTCGGGTACGGGATCAGTATTCGATGAACGCACTCGCCACGAAGTTCCGCAATACGATTTCGTGACTGAATGCTTGATTGCTGTTTATTGTTTGGTATAGCCCGTTGCACGGTTTCGAAATTAGCTCAGACATATCATAGTGAGGTCACTATCAGCCTACAATAGTCAGTTTAACTAGACTAGAAGCCGGATTTGTGGTATGGTCAACCAACGATCCG
>LFCJ01003962.1_pt1 | contig 10845 bp, 9 predicted proteins | sample 643141 | NCBI WGS metagenome assembly LFCJ01 (sample SAMN03766243, study PRJNA286221) | soda lake metagenome | biome: soda lake; feature: Kulunda steppe; material: water; isolation source: sample B1-Br-g2 brine of Lake Bitter-1 | place: Russia: Kulunda steppe | collected 2010-07 | reverse complement strand
TCCCCGAGCCGGACCGGCCGGACGGCCGCCGGGTGGATCGCGGTGAACAGGTTGCGGTACAGCCCCTTGAGGATCACCAGCCAGCGGACGGTCTTGATCGAGCAGGTCGTCGAGCCGGCCATCCCGCCGAGGAACATACACAGAAAGAGGACGTGTTTGGCCCCGGGCGTCCAGAGATCGAAGTCCACGGAGGCGTAGCCGGTCGTCGTCACGAGCGAGGTGACGTTGAAGACGCCGTGTCTGACCGTTTCCTCGACGCCCATCCCGGAGTTCGGGTCGAGCCAGAGGATGGTGGAGACGACGGCGCCGAAGAACGCGAGCGCACCGAGGTAAAATCGGAGCTCCTCTGACTCCCGGGGCCGCCGGAGGTCGCCCCGGACCAGATAGTAGAGCAACACGAAGTTCGTCGCCCCGAGGATCATAAAGGGGATCACCGCCCACTGGACGACGGGCGTGAACGCGGCGACGCTCTCTGACTCCGGGGAGAAGCCGGCGGTCGCGACGCTCGTGAACGCGTGGGAGACGGCGTTGAAGAGGTCCATGTTCGGCGCGAGCCCGAGGAGGTGGAGGGCGTAGAACGTCGCCGCCGCGAGCAGCGTCAGGCCGACGTACAGCCCCCAGATGAGCCGTGCGGTGCGTTCGATCTCCGGGGTGAGCTTCGAGACGTTCCGGCTCTGGCTCTCGGTCTCCATCAGCTGGGCGCCACCGACCATCAGGTTCGAGAGCAAGCCGATGGCGACGATCAGGATGCCGAGCCCGCCGAGCCACTGGATCAGCTGCCGCCACAGCAGTATCCCCCGGGGCTGGTTCGCGAAGTCCCAGCCGCTCATCACGGTCGCGCCGGTCGTCGTCAGCCCGCTCGTGCTCTCGAACAGGGCGTTGACCGTCCCCCCGACCGGGCCGGAGAACGACGACCCCCCACCGCCGGCGAGGGCGAAGGGGATCGCGCCGACGACGGCGACGCCAGCCCAGGTGAGTGCGACCATCAGAAACGCCTCCCGCTGGCCGAGCTCGCGGTCGTCGCTCAGCCGTTCCAGGGCGGCCCCGAGTGCGGCGGTGACGACGATCGCGGCGAGGAAGGGAGCGAGCGGGTCCCCGTCGTAAGCCGCCACCGCCAGCGGGACGGCCAGTGGCACCGCGAGCCACTTCAACACCGTTCCCGTCAGGCTACAGCTCGAGCGCCAGTCGACGCGGATCCTCATCGCGTGGCTCGGTCTGTGTGGGCCGACGACATAACACGTTCGGAACCCGGGTCGACGCGGGAGGACGGGTCGGCGGCAGGTGGTCGACCACAACGCATTTGGCCCGCCTCCGTGAGCCCCTAGTGATGTCCCGAACCCGTCGGAGGGAGCCGCCGTGCGCGTGATCGTCGTCGGCGCCGGGGAGGTCGGCCGATCGATCGCCGAAAACCTCCAGGACTCCCACGAGGTCGTCGTCGTCGACCGTGACGGGGAGCTCGTCGACGAGCTGGCGTACGCACTCGACGTGCTCGCGGTCCGGGGCGACGGAACGGAGATCGGCACCCTCCGGGAGGCCGGAGTCGAGGACGCCGACCTCCTGATCGCCTCGACGGACTCCGACGAGACCAACGTGGTCGTCTGTGGGGCCGCGAAGACGGGAAGCGACGCGTTCACCATCGCCCGGGTCCGTCGCCGGTCGCTGCTCGAGACCTGGGAGGGCGCTCCGGGTGCGTTCGGCGTCGACTTCATGGTCTGTACCGACCTGCTCGCCGCGCGGACGATCTTCCGGATCTCCGGGCTGCCGTCAGCCCAGGCCGTCGACATCTTCGCCGGCGGGCTCGTCCGCATGGCCGAACTCGAGGTCGCCCCCGAGAGCTCCGTCGCCGGCACGACCGTCCGCGAGGCCGACCGGTACGACTCGCTCACGTTCGCCGCCATCTTCCGCGAGGAGGAGATGATCGTCGCGACGGGGGAGACCGCCATCCGGGCCGGCGACCGCCTGGTGGTCATCGGCAGCCAGGAGTCGGTCACCGACTTCGCCACCGACGTCGCCGTCAGGGACGACCAGGGGGCAAAGGAAATCGTCATCGTCGGCGCCAGCGAGATCGGCTTTCAGACCGCCCGGGAGTTCGAAGAACACGGCTACCGGCCGCGGCTCATCGAGCAGGATCACGACCGTGCCCGGGAAGCCGCGGAGGCGCTGCCGAAGACGATGGTCCTCGAGAGCGACGCCACCGACGCGGAGTTTCTCGCCAGCGAACACGTCGACGAGGCCGACATCGTCATCGCCGCCCTCGACGGCGACGACAAGAACCTGCTCGTCTCGTTGCTCGCCCGCCGGCTCGGCGTCGACCGGACCGTCGCCGTCATCGAGAACGTGACCTACGCCGAGATCTTCGAGACCGTCGGCGTCGACGTCGCGGTCAACCCCCGCGAGGAGACCGCCGAGGAGATCGTCCGCTTCACCCGGGCCGACCACACCGAGAAGGTCTCGATGCTCGAGGGGGATCGCGCCGAGGTGATCGAGATCGAGGTCGGTCCCGACAGCGTCCTCGCCGACCGGGAGATCGCCGACTCGACGGCCGACCTCCCCGACTGCGTCGTCATCGGTGCCCTCTCGCGGAACGGGGCCCTCCTGACTCCCCGGGGGTCGACCGTCATCGAACCCGGCGACCACGTGGTCGTCTTCGTCGACACGGCGGTTCTCGAGGAGGTCGTCGACGCGATCTGATCGTTCCGGCGTCGGATGGCAACGTTTTCCCCGGCCGGCCGCCCACTCGCCGACATGACCTTCTTCGAGCGGCTGGCCGACCGCATCGCGGCGGTCGACAGCGTCCTCAGCGTCGGGCTCGACCCCGATCCGAAGCGTCTGCCCGAGAGCGTTCGCGAGCACGATATGCCCCGGTGGGCGTTCAACCGCCGGATCGTCGACGCGACCCACGAGCACGCGGCCGTCTTCAAGCCGAACGCGGCCTTCTACGAGGATCCCGACGGCTGGGCGGCCCTAGAGGAGACGGTCGCCTACGCCCACGGCAAGGGCGTCCCCGTCCTGCTCGACGCCAAACGGGCGGACATCGGGAACACGACCCGCCAGTACGCGACGATCTTGGAGCGAGTCGACGCCATCACGGTCAACCCCTACATGGGTCGGGACTCCCTCCAGCCGTTCCTGGCCGACGAGAGTGCGGGCGTCTTCGTCCTCTGTCGGACCTCGAACCCCGGCGGCGCTGACCTCCAGGACCTCGAACTCGCCTCCGGGGAGCCGCTGTACGAGCGGGTCGCCGCCCTCGCCGATCTCTGGAACGGGAACGGAAACGTGGGGCTGGTCGTCGGCGCGACGTCGCCCGACGAGCTCGCGGAGATCCGCGAGCGGGTCCCCGAGATCCCCTTTCTCGTCCCCGGCGTGGGCGCACAGGGCGGCGACGCCGAGGCGGCCGTCGAGTACGGACTCGCCGACGGCGTCGGCCTCGTGAACTCCTCGCGGGGGATCATCTTCGCCGGGGAGGGCGCTCACGGGAGCGTCGACTTCGCGACGGCCGCCGGGGAGGCGGCCAAACGGCTCAAGCGGCAGCTGAACCGCTACCGGTAGGGGCCGGGTTCCGGTGGCGAACGCCGACTCGCGCGACCGCGTCCTCACCGTCCGGGTGAACCGACGACCTTCTTTGTCCACGGGACGTACCGTCGGTCATGGACGGTGCCGACGGCGAGGGCTACCCGACCGTCGCGGAGCCCGCGACGGCGCGCTTTGTCGTCCGGGGCTCGGAGTTTCTCGGTCACGTCCGTCCGGTCGAAGGCGTCGAGGAAGCCGAGTCGTTCGTCGAGTCGGTCCGCGAGGAGTACGCCGACGCGACCCACAACGTCCCCGCCTACCGGGTCCGGACCGGCGGCGACCTCCTCAGGGAGTACGCCAGCGACGACGGCGAGCCGTCGGGCTCGGCGGGGAAGCCGGCGCTCTCCGTCCTCGACGGGCGTGAACTCGAGAACGTCGCCGCCGTCGTCACCCGCTACTACGGCGGCACGAACCTCGGCGTCGGCGGCCTGGTGCGGGCGTACTCCCGGGCGGTGAACGCGGCCGTCGAGGAGGCGGGCGTGGTCGAGCGACGCCCCCACGAACGGTTCTCGGTCACCGTAGGCTACGACGACTCGGGGACCGTCCGGGGGATCGTCGAGAGCGCCGACTGCGAGTTCGAGGCCGCCTACGAGGCCGACGTCTCCTTCGACGTCCGGGTGCCCGTCGCCGAGGCCGGGAGGCTCAGAGATCGGATCCGCAGCGCGACGAGCGGGCGGGCGAACCTGGAGTGATCGGGGCGTGCCCTCGCTCGTCGGTGAGCGATCGCGAACGGGCGAGGCGTACCGTGATCTCGAAGACGGTGGCCTCGGAGGACGCGGGGAGATCCAACAGCGCTACCACCCCGGGGCGAGTCGGTCCCGTATGGTACGGCGAAACCGGATCCGCGAGCGGCTCGAGGACGGATCGACCGCGATCGGCGCCCGGGCGACGGTGATCGACCCGACCCTGGTCGAACTCTACGGCACGATCGGCCTCGATTTCGTCTGGCTCGACTTCGAACACACCGGCGGGAGCGTCGTCGACGGACCCGTCTTCGAGAACCTCTCGCGGGCCGGCGAGGTCGCCGACGTCGGCCTGCTCGTCCGGCTTCCCACCGGGGAGCCCCACACGATCCGGAAGGCCCTGGACGCGGGGATCCGGACGGTCCTGATCCCGCGCGTGGAGGGGCCGGCGGAGGTCCGCCGGGCGGTCGAGGCCGCCCGGTTCGTCTACGACGGCGGGCCGGGGACGCGGGGTAACGCGGCCGCGCGTTCCTCGGGGTGGGGAAACCGGGGTGAGGGGTACGCCACGGCGGAAGACGCGAACACCTGCGTCGGCGTGATGATCGAGAGCGAGGCGGCCGTGGATGCCATCGAGGAGATCCTGGCGGTCCCCGAACTCGGCTTCGTCTTCGTCGGCCCGAGTGATCTCTCGGTCTCGCTCGGCCACCCCCTTGAGACCGACCACCCAGAGGTGGCGGCGGCGATCGACCGGATCCACGCGGCGGCCGTCGACGCCGACGTCCCGATCGGCCGGATCGCCGACGAGCCCGCGGCCGCGCGGGCGGCGATCGCCGACGGTTACCGGATCCTCCGGATCGGCGACGAGCTCTCGGCCGCCCGGGAGGTCCTCGGCGGGCGGCTCACTGCGATCCGGGACGGGCCGGGCTAGAACGGTCCCGCTCCGCCACCGCCTTGCATCTGTTGCATCATCCGCTGCATCTCCTTTTCCGAACCCATCCCCTGGAACTGCTTTATCGTCCGCTCCATCATCTTGAACTGGCCGAGAAGCTCCCTGACGTCCTCCTCGTCGGTGCCCGAGCCCCGCGCGATGCGTTCGATCTGGCTCGCCCCGATCGCCCGGGGGTACTCCTTTTCGGCGTCGGTCATCGAGTCCATGATCACCTGGAACGTCGTCAGCCGATCCTGGGTGACGTCCATCGCGTCGTCGGGCAGCTGGTCCATCACGTTCCCGCCGAGCCCGGGGATCATGTCGAGCACCTGATCGAGCGGGCCCATGTTGTTCATCGCCTCCATCTGTTTTTGCATGTCGTTCAGGGTGAAGTTCCCCTGGAGCATGTCCTCGGGATCCCACTCGTCCTCCTCGACGCCGGTTTGTTCCATCGCACGCTCGACGCGCTCTGCCAGCTGGGCGAGATCGCCCATCCCGAGCAGCCGGGAGATGAAGCCGTTCGGCTCGAACCGTTCGATGTCCTCGACCTCCTCGCCGGTGCCCAGAAACGCGATCGAGGAGTCGGTCTGGTCGACCGCCGTCAGCGCGCCGCCACCCTTGGCGGTGCCGTCGAGCTTGCTGATGACGACGCCGTCGATCCCGATCGACTCGTCGAACTGGCTCGCCTGCTCTTTTGCGCCCTGGCCGATCGCGGCGTCGAGGACGAGCAGGGAGGTGTCGGGGTCGACGACCGACTCGATCTCCTCGATCTCGGCGATCAGGTCGTCCTCTAAGGCGTGTCGGCCGGCGGTGTCGACGATGTGAACGTCGGCCTCCTCGAGGGTCGCGAGCCCCTCGCGGGCGATCTCGACGGGGTCGTCGGCGTCGGGGTCGCCGTAGAAGTCGACCTCCGCCCGCTCGGCCATCTGTTTGGCCTGGTCGTAGGCGCCGGGTCGGAACGTGTCGGTCTGGATCACGGCGGGCCGGAGGCCCTTCGTCGAGAACCACCACGCCATCTTCGCCGCGGAGGTGGTCTTCCCCGACCCCTGTAAGCCCGCGAGCAGGATCGTCCGCTCCTCTAGGGGGAGCTCGGTCGACTCGCCGATGAGCTCGACCAGCTCCTCGTAGACGATCCGCAGGACGAAATCCCGCGCCGGCGTCCCCGCGGGAGGCTCTTCCTCGAGCGAGCGTCCTTTGATCGACTCGGAGAGCTCCATGACCAGCGAGACGTCGACGTCGGCGGCGAGCAGCGATCGCTGGATCTCCCTGACGACCTCCTCGACGTCCTCCTCGGAGATGCGTGACTTTCCACGGAGCGTATCGAGGGTGCTCCGGAGGGAGCTTCCCAGATCGTCGAGTACCATGTGCGAGGCGGTACGCGGCGGGGAGCTTTAACTCCCGCGGCGCGGCCCCGAAACCGGCCATCGGGCTCGGCCCCCGCGACGCGGTCGTCGCTCACTCGAACTCGATCTCTCCGGCGTCCTCGTCGGCGGCACGTTTCGCGAGCGCCGTCCGAAGGCGTTCGCGACAGTCCCCGTGGATCGACCGGGCGGCGGACAGGTCGACGTCGTAGGCCGTCGGCGTCCCACGGAAGAACGTCTGTGAGCTCGCGGTGTCGACCACGAGCGAGGCCAGCCCGAGCCGACGCTGGAAGATCGATCGGCGGGTGTTGACGGTCTGGACGCGGTAGTACGGGACGACCGTCGTCTGCCGGCGCCAGAAGCCCGACCGGAGCACGACGTGGTTCTCGCCGACGTAGTAGCCGAGGTTGAGCCACTTGAGGTGAGCCGCCGGCGGCACCGCGAGGAAAGCGAGGAGGGCGTAGTACCAGCCCACCAGAGGGGTGGTCCGTGAGAGGCCGTAGGCGGCCGCGACCAGGAGGCCGGCGACGATCGAGTACCGCGCGAGGTACCGTCGTCGGGCGACCGTCGTCGGTCGCTCCATCGTCGGCCGCTCGAGGTCGGTAAAGCGCTCGGCGAAGCGGTAGGCGCGTCGCTCTCTGGCCAGTGGGATCGCCGACTGGCTGCCGCCGGTGCTGTCGGGGCCGTAACCCGCCGTCTCGACCCACAGGCCGGCGTAGCCGATCAGCCGCTGGAGCGGGTTGTCGGTGATCGTCACCGACTGGACCTTCTCGACGGGGATCGAGCCGCTGTAGTTCTGGAGGAGCCCGCGCTCGTAGACCAGGTCGTCGCCGGCCCGGCCGAGCTGGAAGCCGTAGTAGCTGACGAACGTGAACCCGGCGCCGACGACGTAGGTCAACACGGCGCCGTAAAAGAGCGATATCAACGTGAGCATGGCGTACCCCCGGGGGGTGCCGGCGGCGATCGTCTCCGGGCCGCCGAACGGCCTGGCGGTGGCCAGGACGACCTCGAGGGCCGTGTCCCCGGCGACGAACGCGAAAAAGAAGACGACGGCGGCGGCCGCAAACCGGAAGGAGGCGAACGAGTAGAGCAGAAGCTCCCGGGAGCTCAGCCCGAAGAGCCGCCTCGTCCGGTACTCGTCTGCGAAGACGGGCTCGTCGGTCGACTCGTCTTCGGGATCGGACGGCTCGTCCGCGACGTCGGCCGGCCCGAGCTCGTCGCCGGCGTCGTCGAGGTCGGCGTACACCCGTTCGCCGTCGACGTCGGCCGACTCCGGATCGGCCGCCTCCGGCGGTCCGATCGCCTCCTCGGGACGGTCGCCACCCTCGAGGGCGTCGGGATCGATCCACTCGAGGTCCCCTTCCTGCCCGGCCGGTCCGCCCTCGCGGTCGTCCTTCGCGGCGGCTCTCCGGTCCTTCCGCCGTCGTTTCGACTCGGCCGTGAGCCGGCGGATCTCCCGCTGGAGCCGGGCGGCCTCGTCCTCGCCGACGAAGTTGAGCACGCCCTCTGTCGCGCCGCCGCCGGCGGTCTCGACGTTGACGATCGCGAGGCCGAACAGTTTGAACAACACCCCCTGTCTGACGTCGACGTTCTGGACCCGGTGGTAGGGGATCTCCCGGTCGCGCCGGGAGAACACCCCCGAGGCGACGTCGAAGGTGTCGGCCGTGAGCTCGTACTCGAACCGGTAGTAGTAGGCGACCCCGTAGGCGGCCCCGAGCAGGAACCCCATCGGCGCCGCGACGATCGTCCAGAAGCCGCTTACGGGATCGAACGCCGCCGCCAGGACCGTCGCGAGCACGAAGCCGACGAACAGTCCGGTGAACCCCCGGTTGAGCGCCATCAACACCGCACTCAGGGGGTGGAGGCGGCTCATACCGCGTCGTCGCCCTCGCTCTCGACGGCGAGGTCTCGCAGGGTGTCCTGGAGGGTCCGGGCACGCTCGGGTGTGAGCCCGGGGACGCGGACGTCCGCGTTCCGCGAGCCGGCGGTGTAGACGACGAGACTCGAGAGTCCGAGGAGGCGCTCTATCGGCCCGAAACGCGTGTCGACGTGCTGGACGCGGACGAACGGCACCGACGTCTCGACGAAGGTGATCACGCCACGCTCGAGGTACAGCGAGTCCTCCTGGAGCTCGAACCGCCAGCGTCCGTAGAGCAAGACGGCGTAGGCGACCCCGAGGAGGAGAACCACGAGCGCGGCGCCGACGGGGATGGCCACGGGCAGCTCACGGAGCTGGCTGTCGACGCCCGTCGCGATCAGCCCCACGATGACCGCACCGATCGCCGCCTGGGCGACCCAGAGCAGCCTGATCCGGGGATGAAGGGATTCCATACTCGTTCTGTCTCAGCAGCGAAGGAAAAAGTCTCGGTCCGCCGCCGTCACGGCGACTCCTCATCCGGAGTTCCGTCGGTCGATCCCACCCGTTCCAGCCGCGGATACGACTGGGTGCCGCCGGCGGAGTTGCGGGCGACGACCGTCGCCACGGCGGCGTCGCCGCCGATGACCGACCGCCGTCGCTCCTCGTAGTACATGACGGTGAGGTCGAGACAGGCCCGCAACAGATCGTTCGACCGGAACCGGTACCGATCGCTCGAGGGACCGACCTCGGCTCGCTCGCTCGATCTGAGGTGGTGTTCGCAGACGAGGACGCCGCCGGGGGCGAGCGCCTCCTTCAGCTCCGGGAGGAGCCCGAGGGCGGCGAAAAACGACACCGTCACCAGATCGTAGGCCTCCCGCTCGAAGGTGTGTTCCTCGACGTCCGCCCGGATCCAGTTCACCTCGACGCCGCGCCGGTCGGCGCGCTCGGCCGCCCGCTCGAGGGCCGCGTCGGCGACGTCGATCGCGTCGACGTCGTAGCCACACTCGGCGAGGAAGATCGCGTTCCGGCCGTCCCCCGTCGCCACGTCGAGGGCGCGTCCCTCGGGCAGCGTCCCGATCCGCCGCTCGAGTTCGGGGATCGGCTCCTCGGGAAGCGTGAAGTCGGCGTCGGCGTACTTCTCGTTCCAGCGCTCGCGGTCGTCGCTCACGCCCGGCGGGACGGGCGCCACCGTCTTGAGGCTCACGGAGTCCCGGCGGCGATCCGATCTGTGGAGCCACGGCTACGCTTCGGGTTGTCGAGTCCCGGCGGCGATTCGGGTCACGGGCTCCGCGTCGACCCGCTCAGAACGGGGCGTCCTCGAGGCCCGCGTCGGGCCCGGCGTCGGCCTCGAGCTCGTACTCCTCGGCCCACTCCTCTAGGCCGCCGGCCATGCTCTCGACGCGGGCGTCGGCGGCGCCCTCGTAGGAAGCGATCAGCCGTGCGGCCTGGACGCTCGCGATGCCATGGGGGCAGACGGCCACGATCCGGTCGGCGCCGTCGAGTTCGGTCACCCGCGCGGGGAGTCGGTCGAACGGCAGGTTCTCGCTGCCGGGGATCCGGCCGTGTGCGAAGCTCTCTTCGTCCCGGATGTCGACGATCCGGACGTCCTCGTCGGCCTCGAGGAGCTCGCGGACCTCGGCCGGGGTGATCTCGTCGTCCATCGGTGTCGACGTTTGCGTTCGCGGGGAAATAAACGCGTCCCCCGTCGGCCGGCGGGACGACCGTCCCGCGGACTCTCCGATCCGAACGCGGACCCGCTCCCATCGCCGAGATGCTTACCAGCTTCGAGCCCCTAACGCGTTCGAGTAGCCCGACGAACGCCCCTCCAGCGACGCACCCCATGAGCACACGAGCGTCACCGAACGAGCCGCTGTGGACCCCGCCCGACGGCCGCCTCGAGGAGCGGTCGCGCCGGGCGCGAACCGAACCGATGTCCGTCCTCGCCGTCGGCGACGGCCGCTACGCGGTCGACGCCGCGAGCGGGGATCGGTACCTCGTCGACCTCGAGGCCGGCCGGTGTGGCTGTCCGGACCACCGCTTCCGTGGGGCCCGGTGTAAACACGTCCGCCGGGTGGCCATCGAGATCACCGAGGGTCGGGTCCCCCCGCCCGGGGCGGTCGTCCGCGACTGTCGTGACTGTGAGACGCCCGTCTTCGTCGACGAGGACGCTCCGGGGCCGACGTACTGTCCCGACCACGAGCTCTCCCCGGGCGACCGCGCCCGTGACCGGGAGACCGGCACCGAGGTGATCGTCGTCGGCGTCTCGGAGCTCCGGGCTGATCACGTCCACATCCCGTCGGCCGACTGTACGGTCGCGGAGTACCCGACCAACGGCCGCTACGGGCCCGACGTTCCCGTCGTGGCCGCCATCTACCCCCACGCGCGAGTCGCCCCGAACGGCACCGTCCCCGCGTCGCTCCGGACGTATCTCTTCCCGCGGACGCG
>LFCJ01003959.1_pt1 | contig 10850 bp, 7 predicted proteins | sample 643141 | NCBI WGS metagenome assembly LFCJ01 (sample SAMN03766243, study PRJNA286221) | soda lake metagenome | biome: soda lake; feature: Kulunda steppe; material: water; isolation source: sample B1-Br-g2 brine of Lake Bitter-1 | place: Russia: Kulunda steppe | collected 2010-07 | reverse complement strand
TCTGGCGAGGGTTTAAATACGATTGAGCAGCAGCCACTGGTGGCCCCCACACGGAGGGCATTCCTGTTTGAGGGCCACTCTCCCCCACGAGGTTCTATGATCGGCTTGGTCGATTGAGGACCTTATCGACTTAGATGAGATGTGTTTGCAAGACTGCGGACGCATATGTAGTACGAGGGCTGAAATAGACGCTCCTCTGTCAGGCCGACTCTCCGATCTCCAGTAGATAATCAAAGAGCGGCCAGACTGAACGCTACGACAGTCAAATTTTCATATTAAATTTCACACAACTCTATGAATATTGTTCTGTAAAACACTTTTTCGGGCTGATGCAGTCACTGTTGATCACGAAACATCGGCAGAGATAGAGTTATCTAATGTTTCGAGTGCTGATTTATTATTCTGCTCCTTTCTCCAACCATTTCACTTAATTTATCTATATATTTGGACAAATACTCTTCCTTTTTTTCCATGTCTTCTTTAATCTCTTCAGCTTTCTTTCCTATACCTCTCTGATCTTCAATACCATCTACCGATTCCCCACACGATGAGCAAAATTTATCTGTCCCAAATACTTCCTCACCGCAGCTTGGACAACTGGGACCTAATTGTAATTTAGTACCACAATTTGAACAAAAATCTTGTTCTTCAACATCTACAGCCTCGTCGCACTTTGGACACGAATATATTTCTTCAACTAGATCCCCAATTTGACCACTACGATACTTTAGCCATTTCAGACTCAACATCATACATTTTGTAGCATGTTCGAATGTCTTTTTGTCATGTTCCACAAGTTCAGGCGGATAATTCCTAGAAGATATTGTATCTAGTGTCTCTATTGCATCGGTTATCTGCATTATGAATGGGCGTAATTCAATAGCAACCCTTTCTAGTTCATTTGTCTGTTGGTGTAATGAATCGTAGTGAACAGTGGTTACTTCAGCCATTATACTAGATAATGTTGTGATGTCTTCTACTATTGCATCAGAAATTTGACCGTAGTCTAGACCGCTGTCAATTGGCTGTTGATGTGATGTAGGTGCCTGTTTAGACTTACTGTGAACTGTGTTGTGACACTCACTACACAACGATATTAGATTGGAAGTAGCATGTGTTCCTCCTCTACTTTTCGGAACAATATGGTGTGCATGAAGTTCCGCTTGTCCTTGTGGCCCACCCATAACCCCACAGTTTTGACAAGTATAGTTGTCCCGCTGATACACTGTTTTTCGTCTTGAGTTCCAGTCAGATGGGTAATCTGTTGACATAAAACACATATCGTGATAGCAAGTATTATATTTTGTTTTGCTCGGTCACTTGTGACCGGATAACAGAATAGTTCAGTTACGACACTGGGGCTGTTCGACTGTGATTTACACTTGGAATCTGGGGAGTGGTTACTCAGGAAATGTGGTGTGTTTCATCTCGATATGGGGGGTGTAATAACAGCGGCAATGTGGGGGGTTGCGTCTCGATCTACACTTGTCGTCAGTGTAACCCACATATTCAAAAATTTGAACATCTCAAATCAGTGGGTTATGTACTCCCTACAGTCGATAGTTTGCTATTAGATTGATTGATAAAGGAGCGTATCGTGTCAATCCCAAATCGGCTCAATCGGTTTACCGTATAACTCGATTAATCTCCTATTCTAATACGAATTCGATAAACCGCCCAACATTGCACCTTAGTCTCTGAGAAATCTATAGTTGGCATCACATGTTTTTGCAGTAGATTACGTTAGTTTCCAATTCAACGTGCAAAGCTGGGTTCTCCAAACTAAAACCAGCGACCAATAATGATGGATAAGTTATATATGTAGTGAGGTTCAGTAAATAATTGACAATCAAATAAAATTGGTATATAATTCCTATGAATCAATATCCAGAAAATTGGGATACAATCCGCAAAACGGTGTACAAAAGAGCAAATTATACTTGCCAAATCTGTGGAAATAAAGGTGGACTACAAGGCGATACCGAACTACACGCTCATCACAAAATACCCATTAGCAATGGTGGATCTCACCAAATGTCGAATTTAGAATGTCTATGTTCTGAGTGCCATAGTCGAGTACATGGCCGACCTATCGGTAATTCCTCTTCTTTGGACCTAACGCGTAACAACACAAAATCACAAGAAGATACTTCTTCTACAGAATCTACTGACATAGGAGATCTTAGAGAGGCGAGTCTCGAACTGGCTTCGGTTTCGTTTAAATTATTGTACCATCTTGGACAAATAGTAGCCAACAACGAAAATGTCTCAGCTGAAGAAGAAATTTCAGAATTTATAGAGAGTTTTCGGATGGGGAAATTATATATGTGGAAATTTGGGGCGACAGCAGAACAATTTGAGATAGGAGATGGATCTAAGGGTCTCAGAGGACTAAAAAATGCAATAGACAACCGTGTTGAAAGAAGTTCATACGCATTGATTGGGAACACTTACCAACCAATATATGATTCATTGAATGATTTAGTTCCGAAAGTTGAGGAGGTCACTGACAACGAACTAATTCGTAGGGAAGCAACTAACGTTCTAAATGATGTGAAATATGATATATTCTTGCATGTTGTCTCAATTCAGCGTGCAGACTTCGCAGCAAGGGGCATAACAAGTGAGGCAAAAACAAAGCCAAATGGTTCTACTTCGACATCCGGATCGAAAACAGCATCTGAAGAGTGGAGTAAATGTCCAAATTGTGGATTCGAATATTCCGTGTTGAATATCGACGAAGATGTTAGAAGGTGCTTTTTGTGTGGCACAGTGTGGGAACTTACTGGCCTCATCTGGAAAAAATGGAAGTGTACGAGTTGCGAGTTCCATGATGGAAATGACATTACTGGTAAAAAAAGAAAGTCAGAAAAATGGCTGGAAGAAGGCAAAAAAGCAAACAATCAAGAGTCGTACCGAAAACTGGACCAGTTTACGACCAAAGAAGTAGCTAATTATGTCATTACTATATTTGAATTATATAATGATGGAAATAACGAAGTCTCTCCAGACAATGTACAGTATAATCTGAACAAAAATACCAATTGAGGCCTCGTTGCGTAATTCCATGGAAGTAACGCAGCTCAAATTTGAATCACATATAGTCCGAGAGACCAGATTGACCTTGCATAAATTCCTCTGCGACCTGCTTGATCGCGTCCTTTTCGGCCTTTTGATTAATCCACTTCTCTTTGTATTTTTGAACGAGATTTGATTGGATTGTGTCTGGGCTTGTACCATTAACGACATCTTTGTACGAATACACGTCTACATTGTCTCCATATCCACTGTCTTCAGGTTCCTCTTCGCTGATTAGACTGTAATTAACCATTCGGCTGAGTAAGTCATCACATATGTGCTCTGCAACTTTTCCATTCGCATAGTGGGTCATTGTTCGTGGATCATCAATGACATTGACCACTTCATGGCGAGTAAACTTCCGTATCGAACTATCTGACGCGAGTCGGGTTTGTGGGATGTCAAAAAATACGTTTCGAAGGATTTTCAATGCATTTGACTCTGGATAGAAGTCTCCACTAGCAAGAGGATCTTTGATGACCTCAATACCCTCACCACTGAGATGTTGCGATAGGCTGCTACTGTGAGCTGATTCTGTCTCTGTACGCTCGTTAAAACTCCGATGAAGCCGCAACCGCTCTTCATTGAATGTATGGTACGTCCAGAGGTAGATGCGATCTTGCTCGGAATTGTCTCTCTCGTCTTGGTCGATAGCTCGTTGCGCAAGCTCAATGAGGCCACCAGGAACCATCAGCACAGGTTCAACTTGGTCAAACTCATGACCTGTCTTATCTACGAGGTAGTCTTTGTACTCCAAGACATTTTCAGCCGCGCCCCTGATCTGTTCAAGTACATTTTGTGGTTGTGATACCCCCGTTTTACACTCAACAGTGACAACCATATCACGGTCAGAGTTTCCTATTATCGCGTCAGGATTTCTCATAGACGGGTTAATCTCGTAGAGGGGCTCAACGCCGAGAATATACCATCCGGTTTCGTGGCTGAGGCGTGATCGTTTATTGAAAGCAGAGGCAACTGCAGTCAGTAACTCATCGTGTTTATCATCAGTTCGAATTGCCTTTTCGACTTTCTTTTCAACAACATTCTCACTGCCTTCGGCCTTTCCGAGAAGCTCTTTCTTGAGTTCTTTTTTCCGTTCACTCCATCGAGAGTCACGGTTGACTGCCGTCTCGTAGAGTTCTTTATTTTGGTTATTCCACTCTTTTTCGCCCGCCATCTGTTAGGGTGGTGTCGCCTCTGCTTCAGGGTCTATATGATTCTGGACGAACTCATGGAAACGAAGAAATGATCCCAAATCACCCTCTTCCTGTTGTGGAAAGACTCGAATGGTTTTGTCAGTTGCCTTCAAACGGAAGGTGTTCTCTTTCTGCTTGTCATACACTTTTGAAGAGAAGTGTAGGGAACCTTCTTGGCCAAATGAATCAACAATAAAGTAGTCTTCTTCGTCCATCCTCGATTTTATATTTTCAAGTTGGCTGTACTGTAATTCTGTACTTAGATTGATAACTGCTGGTTCTGCAGTTGGTATCGCAAGCGTATCGGTGGTTGAGACCATCTCGAAGTTCGACTCATCGAACGCTTGTTTGATTGCCAGACCTTCCTGAATACACACTTGAACGTATTTGAACAACGCATCTAACCTTCCGTCGGTGAGCGAAAATACTCCTCCTCGTGAAATTTTAAATGAGGCTTTGTTCGGGATATTGAACTTGAGATACCGAGGTCGAACTCCATAATTGTCCTCCATCTCCCGGAGTGTCTCCCAACCGTCATCGCCGAAGTATCGAATAGTTCGTTTGAATTCAGGACGAATACGGGATGGCCGATCACTGTTCTTACTTCGGTCAGCAACAAATTCTACGATCTCGGCGTAGTCTTCCCTCTGAAGAACTTCCTCACGCACGATCTGGAAAAGTCTCGGGCCGACGTGGAGGTAGTACAGACCGTGTGCGCTCCGGAATAGGCTTTTGATAGTGTGTTTTATTTCTTTTGTCTTTCGCTGATTGGTGTATAATAGTACGACTCCACCAGAATTCTTGCCATCGCTAGCGTGATAATGGAAATAGAAGCCAGCAGAATATTCTTCACCACCTGAAATATAGTCTTTCTTAATGCGCGTTATGTCTCCATAATCTTCGGATTCGAAGCCATCTGCATGAAGAATATCTAAGAACTCACTTTCGGAGTATTGGGATAGGCCAGTGACAATATGGAGATCATCCATAATAGGTCTCTCTTCATGGTTTGAGAGGTATTCGTTGAACTCGGGGAGCCCGGCGAACGAGTCCCTACTGACCTCGAATAACTCCATCTGTAATTGATTATCTATCTACCATCATAATAGTTTGTTCCTTCGTCAGGGATACTTCCTATGCACGCTCTTATTTGGCGTTTGAGTTAATCACTCATTTTTAAGCTAATACTGCCAAATGAACTGATAGCGATACTTATCTTCAGAAATGCTAACCAGCTCAAAATACATTGTGAGACGACAAATGAAACCGCTCCATGGGTGCTGACAATCGATCACACCCACTCAAGTGCTGCATTGTGTCGACTCACGTAGCTCGGATCAACACTCTTGTCTGGCAGGGCAACTTGCTGCCCGGCACGGTCGATAATTGTTCGCTGTAGTAGGTCACTCTGGGTTTCGAACTCCGGATTTACTCGAAGGCAGTAGTCTTGATCAATCGTGAAGAGGCCTTTGTCGAAGGCAGCATGATGTGTCTTACTGAGCGGAAGCACGTTCGTTACATCCGCTCGATACTGTGGATAGTCGCTCCAGGGTAGCACGTGTGCGACATCCAGCAGGCCGGGATGATCTACACCAGAGATTGGACACGTCTGGTCGTGTCGTGAAAGGACCGTTGCCCGGAATTCGGGGTCGACGACTCTGGCATGAATCGTCGTTTCGTATGTCCCTGCAGTGCTCTCAGTTTCGTCAATCGTTGGTCCATTGGTAGTAGCCCACTCTTCGACTGCTTGAGAGACGAATTGTCTTCCGTCGTCTGTGAGCTGGTACTCGTCTCCATGTTTCTCAATCAGCCCCATACTGCGGAGCCAGTTGACCCGCTGGACCGCCATATCCGTCTGTCTTGGTCTCCACCCAAGTTCCGGGTGTGTTTCGAGTTGTTGCGTACTGATCTCTGAAAGCGACATTGGAGCCGCAGACAGCACATAGAGGAGACTTCGAAGACCCATGTTTCGTTCGCACATGATTCGAAGAAGCGTCGCTGTGTTCTGTTGTTGAGTGTACCTATGTCCCGCATCTCCGAGCTCCCAATGATCGTCAGCTTGACGCAGGAATCCAACCTGCTGGAGATAGCTCACTCGCCGCATGATCGAGTCTCTGCTGGAGACTTTTGCAAACGTCCCACGGTGCCACCCCACGAGTTCGTCAGTTGTTGGGTTGTATCCCTCAACAAACTCGATGATTGCATCGAGCGTGTCGACGTAGTTGGTGCCGCCACCGAACATGGGAACGATACTACGGAGGCGATCCGAAGGTATGGATTGAGAATAAGTCGGTCGGATGATGATTCTTTCTGTGATGTGTCTGGTTTAGCAATCTATGAGTGATTGAGAATACTGATGAGTCAGTGTTGGTGGAATTGATCTGCAGAAAATTCAAGCATCTTCTATTCCATCACCAAATCACGTCTCGTCTGTATAGATAATCGTAGCATCACCGTAGGATTAAATCCCGCTAAATATTGTAATCCGATATGAAACCATCCGGAGATAGAATCTATCTGTTCGCTTGTTCGAAGTCTCGAAAGATATTGGACAAATGGATAACACAAATTAAAGAGCAAGCACTAACCAGCGGTGTCGAATTCAAAGGACCCCAAACTCAACCGAAAGAAGAAGTTGGCGATGACTATTTTTTCAGACGGAGTATAGTATTCCCGCCTAGCAAGAGGGTTCAAAAGGTAATCGGTATTGAACATTCAGACCTAATATTTACGAAAATATTAGTTGACAGTTCTATTGATGTATTTAATTATAGCGTTAAAAATATAGCTCCTGTATCAGAGTTACCTTCTGAGGTGACTCCGGAATCTCCGCAAGATGACTCCTTCGCTACTGAGGAGGATACATCAACTACTGAAAAAGAAGAATCTGAGTTTACTTTTGGAAAGCACAGCGATCGAGACAATGACACATCTCCCAAAGACCCGAAGGGACAGCCTAAATTAACAGGTACCGAGTATGACGCTTCGACAGGTGCACCTCAATACACTCGATCAGACTTGGTTCGAGACCTTGTGATGGACCGAGCAGGGGGAAAATGTGAAGGATGTAACGAACCAGCACCATTCCACAATAAGCAAGGGGAACCGTATCTGCATGCTCATCACGTCTATGAACTCAGTCAGGGTGGTCCTGATACCCCACGGTCAGTGGTTGCTCTCTGCCCGAATTGCCATTACCGTATTCATCATGGGGAAGATGGCGATGAATATAATGCAGATCTAATAGATAAACTCCCAGAATTACTGGGCTGATCGATATTGCCGTTTACGCCGTGTAACCCAAGTTATGACAGTATGATGCCATTATATAGTTTCAGGTCAATCGCTCACGGGTCATTGTCTCAAAATACGTCGGTCGCCTCTACGAGTAATTCAACCTCTGACTGTGACCACTGGGATCCCTTCTCGATCACTCATCGGGACTCTTTGCGAGGTCTTGATTGAAAATACAATTATTCACACTCAAAGTGGTTCTCGGTATCTCGAAAAACTGCAACTGTATGGCAAAGTGTATGATTTTCAGAGGGTACAACTTATTCACTGTCATGCGAGTCAACAAGAGTCGCCCGTCTGTAGAAACGTGCAAAGTGACTGTACCTGCGGTAGACAGTCTCAAATGAGGAGATATGTCTTTGTCGGATCCAGCCTTCGGCCGGATAATCTGCAAATTTTCCTTCTCACCACCGATTGTTAGCTAACATTTCCAACAAGTCGATCGGCGCTAGTGATGCCGTTAGACACCATCTACAATCAGTTCATTTGCCTCAGCGGCCATTCAAACATGCAATATCAACACACATCTATAATCTGGGATTGGTCTGTCAATCTCTTTGGCATTGTCCTATTGATGGCCCGATGAAAGTGTGTCGAGTATCCTAATTCGTCCCGGTCGGCAGATATAATAATTCTATTTTCTCGCCGTAGTTCGTGTACGACCGATCCGGTAGTCTTTTGAATTCCAGCAGAGTAAGATATCTCACTTCGACTCACTAATTATGGGAGCCTCTATTGAACGTGAAGTAGATTTTTCGCCTAATCTTCCAGAAGTGTATCAACGGCGGTTCGACGTATTAACCGACGAATTAGTTCAATTCCAGGAAGAATTGGACAGAGAAGTAGCAATTAGAGATGAGATCCGTTCCATTAAGAATAATCTCGAAGACGAGGTTACAGAGGGCCGAGTCCAATATCTTGCAGCATTAGAAGTTCTTCTCGATTTGATTGAGATCAACTACGATATCCGGAAGAACTCGGAACTACAGGTCCTCAGACCGGACCCAGACCAGTATAAGAACGACCCAGACGAATTCAAACGTCAAGAGAGAACTATTCTCAAAAAAGAACGACGATCACAATTCCAAGAAGAAAGTGTCCGGAAATTTGTCCGGAACATGGAGCGAAACAACTCCCAGAACAATGACTCCGGGAGTATCCTTGACCTCATCAGTTCTGGCGAAGATCTATATGACGACTTAGCGCCACTCCAAGATAAAAATCAAGAGGAGATTGCCGATGATCTTGGTGACGTTGTCCAACCCTATGTGCAAAAAGTAGAGACCGGTGAGAAATGTGATCATACAGGGTTAGACCTAATGGATATCTGGCGATACTTCCGGTATACATGGTTGACACCTTACAATACCGTCCCAGGTAGAAACATAAATTTCCTTATTAGGAATGGCGAAAAAAGGAATCACCCAGTGATGGGAATTGCGACACTCGCAAGCCCCATGATGAACTTAACAGTGAGAGACAATTATATCGGGTGGACGATTGATGCTGTGGAAGAAGAAATCAAGCGCAGGCAACGGGTACACGAATATGAAGAAAAGCTTCCAAAAGAAAAACGAACACCAGATAAAAAAACTCGTACCGTAACCAAGACCGAGATGCTGGAATCGGAAGAGGAATACGAGGAACGAGTCAGCAAATTCTGCTCTGATATACGAAATGCATTAGCAAATTCGATAGAGAACGCAATTTCGAACATCCGTTATGACGACTTTATCCAGAATCATTCCGAACTGTCAAATGAGAGCTTTATTGATCCTGATGAACAGGTTCTCGAGATTCTATTAGAGATAGAAGAACAGGCCGAAGAGACGATCGAAAACGGTGATGATGAGAATCCAGAAAAAATGGATTCCTGGGAGGAACGAAGTGAGACAGCCCTGTTCCGAAAGAAGCGAGCTCGGGCCCTACAGAAACTGCTGCGAGATAGGAAATATTTCCAAGAAAACCAAGACCAAGACGACGAGACCTTCATTAGAACGGGATTGACCAACAGCCAAGGTCGACGGGCAATCAAAACCGCCCTGAAAGAAATCAAGAAAGAAAGGGTCGGGGCATCTATGATGAATATCATGGTCTGCGGTGCGATCCCACCATACAACAACATCCTTGGTGGAAAACTCGTTGCAATGACCCTGACCGGTCCAAAAGTCATCGAAATGTACCAAGACAAGTACGGTGACTACCAAAGTGAGATCGCTAGTTCAATGAAAGGGGAATCCGTGACCAAACCCAACGAACTGGTGTTTTTGGATACAACGGGCCTCTTTGAGATAGGGAGTGCTCAGTATGACAGGGTTCGGGTGCCAACACAAAAAGGTCGGATTGAATACGATCACGTAGGATACACCGAGGGTTATGGGTCGATTCAATTCGGGCCTGAAACCCGAAAGCGATTGAGCCAAGTCACGAAGTTCAAAGAGGGGCGTCAAGTTGTACGTGGGAGATTCGGAGAAGGCGTCTCACCACGGATCAGAAAAATTCGACGAGGCCTGAACAACTGCGGGCTAGAGACTGACCTGTTGAAACACGAATCCAGACGGATTGTATACGGAATCGACCTCGCAAAAAATGCTCAGAACTACCTACTTGGGATCGACGATGAACCCAACTACTACTGGCCCTTCGAAGATCCGGAACAGGAGCAACAAACCATCTACGATCATTGGATCGACCGGTGGGCAAGTATGCGTGTCCAAAACGAGGATGTCCTCGAACGGATTCAAGACTTCGACAAACAAAAGTTCAAACTGAGCGCGAAGATTGATTACGACAAGCGGCAATCAAGTCTTGGCGAATTCATTATAAGCAATAGTTAAAATGATGGAATCACTCGGTATCCTTATCTATAGTAAATATGGGAATTGAAGCATCGACATTGAATCTGCGATTTCTTTCAAGGCTAGCACAAGGAGGGTTCGCAGAAAAGCTGACAGATGAACAACGTAGAGGGATCCACATTACTACCCGGTTGGACGGAGAACAGTATCTACAGGACGCCTTAGAGGATGGTAAACAGGTTGTCCTTACTGGTAACCCTGGCGACGGCAAAACCCAGTACATACTGCAAATGAAACCCGACTACCAGGGGCCGGACTATTTCTATCTCTCTGATGCCTCTGAATACGACGACTACACAATATTACTCGACGAGTGGCAAGATGCACTCGATAACGATCGTCCAGGCATTCTTGCTATCAACGACGGTCCGTTGTACGAAATGACGAGCCGACACGCCGACAAATACCCGTTCCTGGAAGAGGT
>LFCJ01003957.1_pt1 | contig 10851 bp, 17 predicted proteins | sample 643141 | NCBI WGS metagenome assembly LFCJ01 (sample SAMN03766243, study PRJNA286221) | soda lake metagenome | biome: soda lake; feature: Kulunda steppe; material: water; isolation source: sample B1-Br-g2 brine of Lake Bitter-1 | place: Russia: Kulunda steppe | collected 2010-07 | reverse complement strand
CCAGTTTGGAATTCTACAAACCACCAATTGAGAAACAGTTATGGGATTAAACGCATCTCCACGGTTCCTAACTCATATCGTATCCCCTGAGAGAGGGTGACCTATCTGGTAGTGCTACGTTCTTGGCCACTTGTAATGACAAGTAAGTACGCGTCATAACATATATGCCACTCCACGCCGAACATCAATGTATGAGCGGATCAAGCTATGACAAGACGATTCAGTTCCGTGCCGGAGCCGAAAAAGAGGCCGCGGAGCTCCTCGATGAGATCCACATCGGTGGCGTCAACGTGAGCGAACTTGCCCGCGTCGGCCTGGTCGAAATGCTCCGGCAGTCATTGGATGAACAAGACAAGATTGCGGTGTACGAACGATACAGTCGTGGTGAGATCGGAGAGGACGTGGCCCGTGTCCTTCTCGGTGAGAAACTCGATAGGATGGAAGAGGAGAAAGAGTCGTTCGAGGCGGCTATGGAACGAGACACGTCCGAATTCTTGACGGGCAGCGATGGCGAGTGAGGCTCGCTATCCGATACTGGCTGATACGAGCTCCTTGATCGCGGTTGCGAACACTGCTCAGTGGAAACTGCTGAAAGACGTGATCCACCTTACAACGACAAACGTCTGCAAGCACGAACTTCAAAACCACGTCAACTCGAACAAATATCCTCCTGAGGGCAGCCGTGAGCACTACTTGAAGCAAGGAAGCCAACGTGTTCTTGAACATCTAGACGCGGATTCGTCGCCGTGGTCGTGCGTCACTGTCGTTCCCCGCCCGCATGGACCAGATGCAGGCGAGCAATCGCTCAAGCAGGAGCTTTCTGAGCATGCTTCTTCGTATCAGATCGTAACGATTCTTGACTCAGCTGCGAGACGGTCAATTCGGCGTCTCATCGATGACAACGGGTACGACATCGACGTTGTGGGACCACCGTATCTCCTCTACATCCTGCTTGACAACGACCTCATCGAAAAGCCTGAATTCTGCGAGGCAACCGTGAGGATGATTCAAACAGAAGGGTGGACTGGGTACGAGGTTGTGAAGAACGCGTGGACCAGTATTCCCGTTGATTGTTCGGAAATCCTTGACGACGAATATGATGACGCCTTTCCACCGAAATAACCTGGCTTAAACTGACAATCCGTAGAGAGCTTGTTAGAGCAGGCATCCCAGCACGTGGACATTCACAAGGTGTTCCTTAACCGTAGGTTCAGCAGCAAGGAGACACGGGACGTGATCGACCGGCGTGGATTGCTGTACGTGCTGGGGAAGCCAGCCCGTGTGAAGATGAATAAGGAGAATATTGAGGAGATTAAAGACCACGACACGTACGACATATGTTGGCATCCACTCCATCGGATTCGGAATGGAATGACTGGTGAATTTTCGCGAACCTACTCTCTAGTGTTTCGCCGTGTTCTTTTATTGAAGTGAGAATATCAAGAACGTGATTGAGATCTCTGAGTTAATTCGGTAGGACACTTCCAAGGACTATCGATGAGCCCCACATCTGGAGGTCTATCTGTCTTTATTCGTCCTACCTCGCTGCCTTACCCGTATTCTGTTTATCCATTCAATCAAACTATCCATTATGTGTATTCATTGGCTTTGTTCACTCAGTACATTCATTGTTTGTGTTCGTGAACAATGTTCAAGCAGGCAACAAACTAAATCAACTGATGAATGTGTCTGACGTAGTTTAAAGATGAATGCAATACATGAGTGAGACATGTTGGCATATTCAACGTATAGCGAGGCAGGTGGTGTTGGAAAAACAACGACCGCAGCTAATCTCGCAGTGGCACACGCACGTGCAGGATTGAAGCCACTTGTCGTACCGTTGGACCCTCAAGATGGGAACCTATCACGGTTGTTTGATGTTGATGAGCAACGGACGGAACCGGTCGATAACCTCGTCCGGCATCTGATCCGACGAGAGAAAGGCGAGTTTAGTGACCTCATACGAACCGTTGAAGGAGTCGACATCGTGCCGGAACACAACATGCTCTCAGACCTCGCTGAGTATCTCCAGCGGGAGAAGGATCAAGCAGAGGCAATGGGCGAAGCGTTTGGCATGCATGCTCAGCTTCTTCGTGTGCTGAGTGCTGCTGGAGTACCCAATGAGTACGACGTACTCATCTGTGATCCACCCGCTACCGAGGGTCCACACCTGTACAACGCCATCAATGCAACCCGCTCACTGGTCATCCCGATCGAACCCACCGCAAAGGGACGAGCTGCTGTCGAAGGCCTGGAATCATTGGTCGCTGGCCTCGAAAATCAACTCGATGTTGAAGTAGGAGTGCTAGCAGCCGTTCCGATGGGATTCAAGAACACACGCGATCAGCGGACCATCCTTGAGGAGGTAGAGTACTCAACACCTGAAACGATCGGTGACCGGGCGTCTTTGATGGAAGGCTGCTGGATGAAGCAGTGCTCGGCATTCAGGTATGTGCGCGAATTCCGAGACAGGCAGCGTGAGTATGAGCTCGAAACGCTTGCGCAATTTGACCGCATTGCACGCCATTTGGAGTCGACAGTGGGAATTGAAGCTCCAAATCCTCCTAAACCGGGAGATCTTAATCACGAGGTGGTGACAGCATGACGGGGATGAAAGAGGGTGCCGGAGAGAACCCATTTGCAGATGATGAGCCATCAGATCAGAGTGACGGTACGCGATCATCACCCAGTCGTGCGGAACAGACCCAACCTGCGCAAGCTGAGGATAGGGTAGACGGCCGAGATCAAAGACAATTCCAGATACCGTATAAATTCCGTCGTGACGGTGTCCAAGACGGTCGCGAACGGGTTCCACTGTTCCTTCAGCCAGAGACAAAACGCGGCGAGCGAGAAGCACAACGCGAACTTGAGGAACGGCTCGATGAGGACGTCTCTATCACGGATCTCCGAGAGGCGCTCATGAAAGCCGGACTTCAGCATCTCGATGAAGTGGAAGGGAACCTCGAAGAATGGGGATACGGAATGACGTTCACAGATTGATTCCTTCCGCACCTGAATCTGTGGGCATTTCTCTGTGTTCTCTGTCGGTGGCCAACCGGAGTTATACCGAGTCCGCGTGAGTACACACCAGAAAAAGACCGGCTGTTCTCAATAACTCTCGACGGCGATGGTATCAACACGCTCGAACTCGTCAATGTCACGCGTCAAAACACGAGCATCTTTCTGACGAGCGGCAGTCCCCGCGATCAGAGCGTCGACGGCACCGATCGGCTCGCCTCGGTCGTAGAGGGTCCGCTGAATATTGAGTGCTGCCTGCACCTCATCAACACCAAGTGGGATGACCTCAAGACGGTCGACAACATCGGCGAACTGCGCGCGGTACGCTTCGGCGTCACCACGGAGCCCGATTCCGACTTCGAAGACAGTGAGGGAGGAGAGCGCGACCGGGTCGCGGACGTCGATTAGCTCGTGCAGGCGTTCGACAGCGTCGGGGTCATCGCGGAGCAGATCGTGGAGAAAAGTCGAATCGAGGATCATACTGATCGCGTCAGACCTCGAGTTCCTCGTCGAACGACTCACGCCACTTCTTAGAGCGCTGCCGGACGCGATCGGCCTCGTCGTCGTCAAGTATTCCAGTGAGCTCTCGGAGTGGCTCAGCGGCTGCGTGCGTTAGGCGAGCGGGACGCCAAAACACAGCAGCACGCCCCCCAACAGACTTTTTCAAGAGAGCGCCGCTATCCACGAGGCTATTCAGGCGGTTCAGCGCGGTTCGTCGCGAGCAGCCTAGTTCCTCGGCCAACTCTGGGGCCGTGAGTGGCTCGCCGTCGTTCGCGTGGTGTGCGAATACGTCGAGGACGTCCTCCTCAGTCACGTCTGGTTTTGGTCCGGGCTTGCCCATACAGTGGGTTACGAACCCACACCAATAGACTTTTCCCTCGAAGACAGGGTTAATCTACCGGTAGTGGGTCTGTAGGAACATTATTTTGCCATCTCTTCCTACGTAGGTACACATAAGGCAGTCTGGATCCCCAGGTGGTGTTGGAACACCCGGGTACTGGAGCACCCGAACCGGGCTATCTCAGTCAACCCACCATGTCGACCAACGATACCGACGGTATAAAACCGGTCACGACGGAAGTATCGGCCCTCGAACGCGTGAGACAACCGTCTGCGCGGTCTCCGACTTTTTGTTCTGACGGGCGTAGGATCACTGTTCAGGGTTAGGAGATTATCCCGGTATGTATGTCTACACTACGGATGTGAGAATCAGCAGTGCCGGTCGATCCACCGACACCACTCTTTGAATTCTTCCGCTCCGAACTGCTCTGCGATATTGCGCAACGTGCCGATCCGAATCCGGTCATGTTGTGGGACCGTGACAATGCGAACGTCATCGTCGTTGGTCGGGTGGTCGTACCGCAGTTTGACGTGGCTCCCGGTCCGGCCAACAATGAAGGAGCGATTTTTTGTGAGTGCCTTGACGACGTCGCGTCCAGAAAAATCCCGTGACACCATCCGAACTACTGCATGAATTCAGGGACCCCATCGTGCTCACTACGAGCCCGCGCTACCTCATCAGGATCAATGTCGAGTTCCTTGAGCACTTGCTGTTCGTCTTCCCCCGTGTCGATCGACTCGCTGACGTCCCCTTTGTGGAGCGCGACTGCCTCGTCAAGGTTGTCGAGGGCGTCCTGCCGGGTCTCTCCCTGGCTCGCAACACCTGTCGGTTCGTCTCGAGCGACCCACCAGCCGTCGTCCGCCTGTGTGAGCGTGATGGTCCGCCCACTTCGAGGATCGTCGTTCGCGCTCGTTTCAGTACTCATTACCAGCATATTGCCTGAGTAGTGTGATAAGCATTCGGCCGATGAACACGTATTAAATAGGGTTATCCCAAATGCCAGGACCATTGAGGCGACATTAACCAACAAATCGCTCTGTATATCTGTACGTTGGTTAAAACACCCCCATTATAACCGGAGCAGGAGTACAGGAAATGTGGCACTCGTGGAAGCTACGGAAAGTGATATTGGCGCCGTAATGGAGCGCTGATATGCACTCGCAACATCTATCGAAGAGTACGATGAGTTGGACGAACTCGTCTAGAGCGACGTTGAAGACGTCTCCCCGGACGGCTTCAAGAATTATCTAGACAAAATTGAACCATTCAAATTTTGAAGTTAGCGGGTTAAACTGGAGATCAGGGTAGATTGAAACATATCCCCGCTCTTGTTGCCGCTGTTATGACGCCCTGTTATCGAGATGTAACCTACCTTGTTTCGTGAGTAACTACACCCCCGACGAGAAGGACTGGATTCTCGGTCGTTGAGAGGGTTTCAAGCGCGTTAGGGCTCGCCGATGTCGCCGACGACGGTACGGGTCTGCTGGCGCATGAACTGCTGGAGGTACCAGGGGCCGCCGGCGAACTTGCCGGTCGTTCCCGAGTACTTCCAGCCGCCGAACGGCTGGGCCTCAACGAGCGCGCCCGTCGTCGCGCTCTGCTCGCGGTTTACGTAGCACATGCCGGCCTCGATCCGGTCGAACCAGGCGTCGACCTCCGCGTCATCCTCAGTGAAGAGTCCGGCACACAGTGCGTAGTCGCTGTCGTTGGACTTGGTGATCGCCTCGTCGAGGTCTGAGACGGGGTGGATGGTGACGAACGGGAGGAAGTGCTCGTCGGTCGCGAGCGCGTGGTCGTGTGAGAGTCCCGTGACGACGGTGGGCTCCACGTAGCGTCCTTCAGGGAGGTCCGAGCGCTCGACGCGGCTTCCGCCACACTCGACCGTCCCGTCGGCGGCAGCCGACTCACAGATGTCGTCGTACCGTTCGATGGCACCCTCGTCGATCAGCGGCGAGACGACGGTCTCCTGCGTTTCGGGCTGGCCGACAGCGAGTGCTTTGGTCTCCTCGATCAGCTGCTCGGTGAACTCCTCAGCGACGTCCTCATGCACGTACACCCGAGACGTTGCGGAGCACTTCTGTCCGCTGAACGAGAACGCGCCGTACTTCACGCCGGAGACGGCCTTCGAGATGTCCGCCTTATCCGAGACGATGACGGGGTTTTTGCCGCCGAGCTCTGCGATGACGGGACCGCGCTTGTCTAGCTCGTCGAACGTCTCCTGGATCTTGAGACCGACCCGGCGAGATCCGGTGAACGCGAAGCCGGTGACGTCCTCGTGTTCCATCATCGGCTGGCCGACATCGCGACCGCCGCCGGTAACCAGGTTCGCGACGCCATCCGGAAGCCCGGCCTCCTGAAGGATGTCGAAGAACGTGTGAGCCACCAGCGGAGTGGTGCTCGCCGGCTTGACCACCGCCGTGTTGCCGGTGATCAGCGCGCCGGTGGTCATCCCGACGAGGATCGCGAACGGGAAATTGAAGGGAGCAACGATGCCGAACACGCCGTATGGCTGGAGGTCGCTCACACAGCGCTGTCCGGGCGTCGGCTCCCGAATGTCGCCGCCGTAGCCGTCGTTTTTCTCGAGTTCGTGACTGTAGTACCGGAGGAAGTCGATCGCCTCGTCGACCTCCGCCATCGCCTCGTTGCGGTTCTTGCCGTTCTCGAACGCCATCATCGCCGCGACCTCGTACTTTCGGTCGGCGATGCGGTCGGCCGCATCGCGGAAGATGGCGGTTCGTTCCTCAATCGAGGTCGCTTCCCACTCGTCGAACGCCGTGCTCGCCGCCGCGACGGCGGCCTCCACGTTCGTTTCGTCACCGGCGGCGAACTCCCCAACGACTTGGTCGGCGTCGCCGGGATTCTTGACGGTGAACGTCTCGTCGGTCTCGACCGCTTCGCCGTTGATCCACAGCGGATGGGTGTCGCCGAGCTCGACGCGAACGTCCTCGACGGCGGCCTCATAGGCCGCGTGGAACTCGTCCATCGTTCCCGCCTCGGTGTGTGCCTGAACCGTGAGTTCGTTCTCGAACTGAGATGGTGCCATTATTTGCTACTCAGTTCAGCCCGAGGTATGAATATGCCGAACGGGTCTCATGAGATGGTCGTATCCGAGTCCGGGTGACGTAGGTTCAGTCGTGAACCTCGGGGTTGAGGGACGATCCCCGTGTCCGTCGGTGTATGCCAGTTGCACGAGTGGGCGACGAGGCGGTCGCCGAGTCGCACGTCTCGACGGACGCCATCGACGGCTCCGCCGAGCTCTCCGGCGACGATAATGCGGCAAAGGGTAACGACCCCTTCGAGGATAAAAAGCGGCTTTCGACGAATCGAAAGTCCGAATGCTCGAACGAATCTTCGAGAACGATGACTGGGGCGTTGAGGATATCGACGTTCGGGAGCAAAATGTGTTACAGCAAATTCAGGAGCGATGGCCTAACGAGTACTAACCCTTAGCTCTCGAATATAACGAACCACTCTCAAGATATAACTGTATAGAACCCATATCTGTCCTCAAGACCATGGATGACTGGACTGAAATGATGACTGCTCGCGACCGGATCGAAGCCGTTGCCCTCACACTCCGTGAGCCGAGGTCGGTCAACTGGATCAAAGAGCAAGCAGCGGTTGGATCCTGGGAAACGACGAAGTCCCAGCTCGAGTATCTCACTGATGCAGGCCAACTTACGACCGTCGAGATAGACAACGATGCGCGCTACAAGATCGATCCAATGCGGGCGTACCTCGACCATATCCAAGAGCTTGTCGTCGAGAATACGAAAAACGAGCTTCGAGACGAGCTTGAGGCAATCGCATCGGAGATTGCGACGTGGAAGCGCGAATACGACGTCAATTCCATCCAAGAACTCGAGGCATCACTCGGGGAAGAGCTCACTCCAGAAGAGGTCCGGGACCGACGAAAGGTGATCACCTATTGGGAGGAAAACGAGCACCATCGCCAGCTACTTACCAACGCACTTGGGCTATACGACGATCTTTCAGCACAGGATCACGGTTCAAATTCAAGTTATCCCCGGCACGCCGATTGAGATGGGACGGTTCACTAGCGGTGGAAACCCGTACGACAAGCGACGTGTCTATCAGCGGATTCACCAGCGGCTGAGTACACAGCCGGAATTTTCCGATGTCCAATATCTTCCCTCTCGAAACCGGCCTCGCGAGATTCATGCCGTTGTTGACGTTGAACGGTTTCTTGAGTTCTCGTATCGATCGATAACTGCTCGAATCGAAATTGAATTCATATTCCGTCAAGACTGGAACCACTATTGGATTCAGTGGGTTGAACCAGAACGTGGCTTTTCGTGTGGATGGCATCAGGATAATACTCACATGGAACTAGGCCACTGCCACTTTCAGATCGATTATCCGGATGGCTCAGTAGATCGAAAAGAGGCCACATTTATCGATGCGCATCCGCTATCAGTCGTCGAAACTCGTCTACAAAGCCTACCAGAAAAGCTTGCTGCAATGGCTTCCGAATAGTTGTCAAATAAGAACTGTGTGCTGCATACAGCGCGCGTATCGATCAGAACACCGTTTTGGTATTCAAGGACTGAAAGAGTAACATGTCTGAAGACCAGTTCCACTACGAGTCGATTGGTGTTATCCGGACGCCATTCGAATCGCCGGGCGGCATGCCGATTCAGCCGGCCGGAGCGGATAACGTAGAGGGTACCGTTGAAGTAGACGAATCATATGCGGAAGGGTTGCGGGACCTGGACGGGTTTTCTCACTGTATCTTGCTGTATCACTTTCATGCAGGTACTGACATCGCTTCCCTAGAGGTTGAGCCGTTTCTTGATGAAGAACCGAGAGGAGTCTTTGCTACGCGGGCACCGCAACGTCCGAATCAGATTGGCCTTTCCGTTGTCAAGGTTGATTCTGTCACAGGTCACGAACTGATGGTCAGTGGAATTGATGTCGTTGATCGGACGCCGTTGCTGGATATCAAACCGTTCGTTCCCGAGTTCGATGTTCCAGATAATGTAGACACGGGCTGGATCGACGCATCGAAGTCAACGATCCAATCGAAGCAGGCTGATGAACGGTTCCTTTGAGGCACTCAGCCCGGCCACAAAAGCAGGTCATCGCCCAAGGATTTCAACAGAGACGCTTTTTTCAATTTTTGAAAGTCAGCTTTGGTGTTAAGCTACGTTCCAGCTAAGAACTCGGTATGGGAAACAACACAGAAGCGGCGGTGACGTTCGGTGCACGTACTGAGTTGACTGGCGCCACCCGTGTAGAAGTCCAGACACGGAACTTCGAGTTCGTAATTGACGAACCTGAATCGCTTGGCGGGACGGACGAAGGCCCGAACCCAGTTGAGTACCTGTTAGGCTCGCTTGGTGGCTGTCTCAGCATAGTCGCCCATAGTGTTGCAGACGAGATGGAACTCGAAGTCAAAGACCTCACGATCGAGCTGGAAGGAGACTTGGATCCAGTGAAATTCCAAGGAGAAGATGTAGACACTCGAGCAGGGTATCAGTCCATTCGAGCATCCATTGACGCCGAGCTACTGTCAGCTGATGGGGAGCCTGCTGACCACGAACCAAAAGGCGAGTGGCTTACTAGAACCGAAGATCGCTGCCCAGTCAGCGATAATCTTAGCTCCGAAACCCCGATCGAGATCGACATCGCGTAACAAGCGATACACGCTGGCGGTTTGTCAGCTGATCGCCGGTGAAACCACCAGCGATGTCCTCGCTGAGTTTCTTAAACTTCTTAATTGACGTGATCTTTGCCCAGGGTCGTATAGTTTGATCACAGATTCTACAACAGCACCTGTCTCGGACTGCTGAATACAGCGCTCTATATTCAGCAGGCCGATTCTACCAGATGATAGGAAGATCCCATCTTCTTGTGTGAACTTGGGAGTTATCTTATAGACTCCAAAGTTAAGACCCCTCAACCCATGGTCAGTATATAAAGAACCCGAGCAGTATGAGCAAAAATCCAGATTCCAAAGTTCGCGCGAGCGTCTGGCTTCGACCTGAGCAAGTCGACACCCTCCGAACCACCTGCTACGACATCGGTGCCGACTATCTTCAACAGCGGAAGTTCCCTCCAGAATGAGTGCATAGTCCACCTTGTACGTCTTCCCGAAGGCTTTCACAGAATACTCTAACTGCGTGTTGTCGGGGATTGTCCAGTCGAGTAGGTCGAGAAAGTCTCGCAGAAGAGCGACTTTCGTGTTGGCCTCGTCCATCTGTGGTGCCGCCTCAATGGTGGCCTCAGCGTGATCGACATAGGCCTGAACCGCGTCCTCATCCATGAATAGACGAGTATTCAGGGGGTTATCATATCAAAGTGAGCGATGAGTATCTGGACTCTTACTGAGCACAGTGAAACAACAGTATCTTTTCGGATCGGCTGAGGCTGGTCAGTCCAAATACAGACGAGTAATGTAGCACGAGACGTGTCGACCTATCCATCGGCTGGTAAGACACCCGTGCAAGACTTAGAGCATGTATGCAGCACAGGGGGTTCGTTGCTTCCGACCAACCAGTGTTGAATAAGCTGTCGATGAAAACTGCGAATTGGCCGCTGAGCATTCCCTCAACTCAAAATGATGGACAGAGCGTTGTGCAAGGCAGATAGCGCAGGTCAATCTGCAATACCTCAGCTAAACTTTATTACAATGTCCGGATTATGAACACTATATGATTACGCCCGCTGGCGTTGGTGCCTTCCCGGTTCTGGGTTTATTAATTCTCTGTACCACACTCGTGACTGCAATGCTCCAGTCGCGCAACCGCCTCCCGTTCACACTCTCTGAAGGTACGTATGTCGGCGTCTCAGTCGGTTCGGTGTTCCTCGTTGCGAGTTTCCTTGTCGATTCAACATGGGAGACTATCCTCAGTACCTCACAAAGCTGATTAGTTAGAACGTCTGCTTGCTGCGAATGTGCCTAACAAACAGCAGCAAGCAGACAGTGAAATCCACGAGGACCAGCTCCTTAACTTCCTCGTCAACCAGCT
>LFCJ01003956.1_pt1 | contig 10851 bp, 10 predicted proteins | sample 643141 | NCBI WGS metagenome assembly LFCJ01 (sample SAMN03766243, study PRJNA286221) | soda lake metagenome | biome: soda lake; feature: Kulunda steppe; material: water; isolation source: sample B1-Br-g2 brine of Lake Bitter-1 | place: Russia: Kulunda steppe | collected 2010-07 | reverse complement strand
TAGAAGACATTGTCTGCACTGTTTTTACTGAGTTTCCTTGTAGAAATCCTATGGCTGCTTTGTTTTTGTCCGCCACGATTAACCCGTAGACTTTATCGTCTACTACCATGTCTTTTAGGGGCTGCAGGACGAATTCTTTATCGCATCGGTAGTGTCGTGATTCTATAGGCCTTGGAGGTATTACTTCCCATACCTTGATGTCTGGTCGGCCTTCTCTTTCTGATACGTTTCCTGCGAAGAATGCTACGCCGTTTTCAGGGGTTTTTTGTTCTTCTTTTAGTTTTCTACCGATTTTATCTAGGGCTGCTTGAACGTTTTTACGAGTGTGTTTTGATTTAATGTTCTCGGCTTCGCTTGCCTCGCTTGTGACGAAGTCCCCCATTTTGGACATGTCATATCCTGCTGGAATGTATAAGGATACGAGTTCTGTATTCCTTCCTCTTATGTCATCCAGTTTTTTGATCAGTTTTTTCAACTGGTACTTTGACATTTCTTGGTGTTTTTGATCAGTCATAATCTCGTCTTTCTTCTGAATTCTTTTAACCTACCTTACCACTATGGAAACTTTTTCGCCTTCAACAAAGACTCCTTCTCCTGTGTAGGCCTTTTCGTCGATTACTTTGAACATTTCAGGTTTCAATAGATGTCCAGCAGCTTCTAAACGCCCTGAATCAAACTGGTAGTCGTTGTCTTCTAAGGCCTTCTCTATGTCCGGAACTTCTTCTCCGTATTTAGGTCCTGCCTTTCCATAGTTCAGTTTTATTTCTTTGATTTTGATTTCAAGCTCTGGTGATTTATCAGATATTTTTAGGTTTTCGACGTGCATAACTTCTTTTACTGCTTTTTCAAACCCTTCAATATCTCCAAACACTTCTACTTCGTTGAGTTCAGTGTTCAAGGCCTTTCTCTCATCAGTTTTGTATTTTCTGATTAGAGAAATTGTTTCCATTGCTTTTTCACCTTTTTTCAGGTCTGCTTTCACTTTTTCTGGTTTAGGCCATTGTGATCTGTGGATGCTTTTTTGAGAATACATTTCTCTCCAGATTTCTTCTGCTATATGAGGTATGAATGGGGCGAACATCTGCAAAATTTTTCTGTGCGTAGTCCTTAAGGCCTTTTCCGCGCTTTCGTTTTCGTCTTCTAGTCTCTGCTTACAGATTTCAAGGTAGTCGTCGCAGAAAGTGTTCCAGAAGAAGCTTCTCAAGGTGTCTCGGGCTTTTGAGAACTCGTAGGCCTTGAAGTTATCTGTAACTTGTTTTATGACTTCATCTGTTTTTGCGACCATCCATTTGTCAACAGCCTCTAATTTGACCTCTTCTTTGTCTGCATCTTTTTCTGTGAGGTCGTCAACGAGTTTGGATGCATTCCATAGTTTTCTGAGTAGTTTTTCTCCTCCAACAAGATCCTTCTCTTTCAATGCAAGATCATCGCCTACTTTGGCTCCTGCGCACCAGTAACGCGCTGCGTCGACAGGATACTCTTCGATGACTTCTTTAGGAGATGTCACATTTCCACGAGATTTACTCATCTTCTCCCTGTTCTCATCCAATACGTGGCCGTGAATCATAACATCTTTGAAAGGCACCTCTCCAGTATGCTCATAACATTTAACTAATGTATGGAATAGCCAGAAAGATATGATGTCATGTCCTTGATATCTCAAGTTCATAGGATAAAGCTCAGGCCTCTGAATTTCTCCATTCCACCCTGCGTTAATTAGCGGAGTTAGCGATGATGTGGCCCATGTGTCTAATACGTCAGTCTCTGGCTCATAATCTTCAGGATTATCAACAGGAGGCTCATCTTCAATAGGGTCTACTGGTAACTCGCTTTTCTCTGCAAATACAGGTTCTCCTGTTTCTTTATGGTACCATACCGGGAATGGTATCCCTGAGTCTCTCTGTCTTGAGATACACCAGTCCCATTCAAGGCCTTCAATCCAGTTCTTATACCGAGTGAACATTTTTTCTGGGTACCAATTCATATCTTTACCTGCGTCTAGGTAGATTTCTTTTTTGTCTAAGACTTTGATGTACCACTGTTCTGCAACCATAAACTCTATCTCATGGTCACATCTCTCATGGACTTTTACTGAGTGAGTGATTTGTCTTCTGTCAAGCAGTTTTCCATCGCTTTCCAAGTCTTCTACTATTTTTTCACGTGCTTCATGAGTTGTCAGGCCTTCGTACTCTCCCGCTTCTTCGGTCATAGTTCCATCTCTGTCAATAGCAATTCTCAAGTCAAGATTGTGAGATTGATACCACTCTATGTCATTTTGATCTCCAAAAGTACAGCACATTACAATTCCTGTACCAGTTTCCATATCAACCCGCTCGTCTTCAAGAATAGGGACTTCTTGTCCGAAAATTGGTACTAAGGCTTCTTCCCCAACCAAGTTATTATTGGCTTCGTCTTCAGGATGTACAAATATTGCAACACATGCCGGGATTAACTCTGGTCTTGTGGTGGATATAGTGATAGCTCCATGACCAGAGGCCATATCAAACTCAATATCATTAAAATGAGATTGTTTATCCATATCTTCTGTCTCTACTTGGGAAATAGCTGTTTCGCATTCAGGACACCAAATAGCCGGAGCTTTTTCACGATATTCTCTGCCTTTTTCATAGAGTTCTAGGAACGATAGTTGGGATATTCTTTGAACCTGTGGAGAAATAGTTTTGTAGGTATTATCCCAATCTATAGAGAATGCGAACTGTTTTATTATCTCTTCAAAATCGCTCTCATATTTTTCACAGACTTCTCTGACCATTTTTTGGAATTCAAAGCGTTCGTAGTCTTGATGTTTCACGTTCAGCTCTCGCTCAGCTAGTCTTTCAGAAGCAATACCATTGTTATCATAGCCAAATGGATAGAAAACATCTTGGTCCCTCATCCTCTCAAATCTAGCTTTAAAATCTGCCAATGTGTTTCCATAAGTATGACCAAAGTGGAGATGCCCTGACACTGTTGGAGGCGGCGTGTCAATAGAAAAAACTTGATCACCTGACTCTTTGTATTCATATACTCCTTTTTGTTGCCATTTTTCGCGCCATTTATCTTCTACCTTTTCAGGGTTGTAATCTCCTTCCATTAATTTACACTCCTCCGTTTTAGATCAATAAGAAAGTTCAATGGTTTTAAAACCGTCTCAAAACATTGAAACGGCTTCACGCACAAAATGGTCACTCTTATTTGTGGTATTGCCGTTCATAAGTTGCTATTAGTAGGGAATACTTTAATTTATTTTCGCTGAAAACAGATTGTTGCAAAAATACTTCTAGTAGATGCCTGCCGCTATAATCCAGTACCTGGAAAATATCGAAAAATATTAACATGGCCTTAAGAAAGATTGAAAAAATAAATTTCATAGGAAATAGTTCTTGTTCTTCTCAAGAAGTCCCACAGTACGCTAAACCTATTCTCTTTGAAATTATGTCGATTTCTATCTTTATCTCTGCTATGAACTCCTAGCTTCTTTTATACGCTCCTAAGTCGTTCTTTGCTTCAAATACTGCTTATTGAAGGGCCTAAAAATTTCCAAGACTTCTGTTTCCCGGGAATATCATTCCGTCTTCGGCAAAGATTATTTTTTGGCTGACTTGTTCTTGCAGTAATGCCTTTTGTTTTTGAAGGTCTGATTCGAGGAATTTATGCCCAAAATGAGTTATTATAGCGGTTGACGCTTTAGAGTTCTCCAGAATTTTTGGTACGTCGTCAAGAGATGTGTGGCCTTTAACAGGTTTTTTCCAAGGTCTAGAGCAGTAAATTACCATCACGCTGCAGTCTTCATAAAATTCTACAAGTTCATCGCTGTATTGTGTATCTGTCCAAAAGCCCCATTTCTTCTCCTCATCAGAGACTTTGAAACCTACGCATTTAGGATCTGTATGGAACATCTGCTGCGATTTGATTTCAAGTTGTTGAAAGGTTGTTTCTTCACCATTTTCAAGCATTTCTGTATTATTACACATATTTTGGTGATAACGAGATACTGAGCTCTCTATATCGCTGAACCCTTTAAGAACCGATTCAGGAGCCATTAATTGGCAGAAATTGTTTTCGCTTTCAGTAATTAATTCTATAATGGTCTCAGCATCATTATAATGGTCAAGATGAGAGTGAGAAACTATAAGACCTTTAAGATTTTCTCTAGGATAATCGGGATTAGAATTGATGTTGACTAGTGCTCCAGGACCTGGATCAATATGTAATGCCGATTCTTTTGTTTCTAGCAGTATACCTGCAGTCTTCCTTTTTTGTGAGGCGGTTACATACCGGCCGCCACCAGTGCCTAAGAAATGTAGCTTCATTATATTTATACAGAATTAGTTAGGCCTAAATACATGGCTTTTCTAGATTAATATTATGGACATCGTGAATATTTCGGCTGATGCACAAGATTTTACTGGGAATGTCTGGAAGTTAGAAAATGAAGATACATGTCTTATTGATGCAGGTACAGGAGACTCTTGGGAAAAGGTATCAGAGCTAAGTAGTGTTGATAAGGTGGTTGTTACTCATAGTCATTATGATCATGTGGATAATATTGCTAAAGTTGTGAATTATTTTTCTCCTGATGTTTATGCTTATAATCCTTCAAATTTGGAAGTGGATGCGGAAAAATTGAACGAGGGTGATGTGATTGAGCTTTCGGGCTTGGAATTCAAGGTTTTTCATACTCCCGGCCACAAAGATGATTCTTTGTGTCTTTTTAATGAGGAGAATGGGTTGTTGTTTGCTGGAGATTTAGTATTTCCTGATGGCGGTTTTGGGAGAACTGATCTGGCCGAGGGTAACAGAGATGTGCTTATTAGGTCGATTAAGAAGATTGTAGAGCTGGATGTAAAAGTTTTTTACCCGGGTCATGGAGATGCTGTAGGGAAGAACGCCTCTAACTGGTTAAACAGTTCTTTGGAAGAAGCTATGAAACATAAGTCTAAATATTGATTCGTTGATTTTTTGCGTATTTTTTGTCGTTGTATTTTCCCCGAAACAAATATAAGTTACTACTTACAAATAACAACTATGAGTTCGATTGCTGAAGCTTACGAAAACTTATCAGAAAAAAGCGTGAAAGACTTCAAAAAAGAAATTGGAACCTCTAAAATCGAGCATAAAAAAATGAATATTGCAACAAGTGATTAAGATGGAACAAAACGTACTAACAGCAAACAACGATACAAAAGACTACAAAATTTTAGAAAAAGAAGATACACACGCACTTGCAGAATCAAACGGTCAAAAATACCTTATAGAAAATTTAGGGTTCGATAAAGAAGAAGAACAATACCTATTCGACGTGATCGACAATGAAACTGTTTGTCTAGAAGGCGACCACGGCTACAAAACACCTACTCGAGTTGAATTATCAGGAGAAAAAGTAGAGTCTTCAAATTATGACGAAATAATTGATAGCGTTTTAGAAGATAGTGGAGCTCTAAAATTGGAGTCAACAGGTCTTGAGGGACTCAGCGATTTTTACTGAGTTTGTAGCTTTAATTCTTTTACTACAGTAGTCCAGAATTTAAAAGAAAAACCTTGCGATTGTCGAAAGAATCTGAAGAACTCTCTTTCGACAAATTAAACACGACTACTCTAAAATAATAAATAGGATATTTCGGCTTGCGGATACCATCAATACCTCAATAATTTAAATCGTCTTTATTTCAAGATTAATTATGCCGAAGATTCCTGAAGAGGCCTTTAGAAATAGGGAGAAGAAAGAGAAGCTTTACAAGAACTGGGCTAAGAATAGAGGTCACGCCTATGATGCCGTACCATCCAATATCTCATATGCAGACAGGATTCTAGCAGAGAACCGAAGAAAAGAGGTATTCAAAGAACTGCAAAACTTTCTCAGGCAGGAAAAAGGTTTATCTGCGGGCGAGGCAGAGAAAACTGCTGAACAAATGTTAAACAAAGGCGGTAAGAAAGCAGCTAAAACTATTGCGGAGGCTGAAGCAGAAGGTTACCTGCCAGATTTTAGACTACACGAGCCTTGGCATCCTAAACCCTTCCTTAATGGTAGCTTAATCACTTACCCATATCAGCACGATTCAGTCATCGTCTATACTGGAATAAACAAACATATGTTCTTCAAAGAAGACTCAGGGAAAAGGTTCTCGGGTTCAAGAGCTCCTTCAAGCATAATTAAAACAGGTAAAATACCGCCAACCAACGATCACAAAGGAGTTGGAAATTACTTAGGTTTCTTAGAGGTCGCAAAACACTATGCAAAAAAGAGCAGGCAGATGAGCGACCACGAAGTCGGCGGTGCAGTATTAGAAGTCCAAATACCTACAGAAAAATTAATTACAATCGTTGACCAAATGGGGCGGTATAAGAACCTATCAGAACTAAGAGAACGATTTGAAACACCAGAGCAGTTCTGGAGGAAATGTCAAGACACAAGATTAGAAGAAATACACTTCAAGGTTGAAGGCAACATACCTCTGGACTGGATTACGGGCGTATGGGACACAGAAAACAACCAGAAACCAATATTTACGCCATTAGACGACTTTCTCAAGACTTTAAGCAGCCAGTATATCGAGGATATGCCAGATGAAGAATTAGCTGAGAAAGAACGACAAGAAATTCTGGAAGAGATGGATGTGTATAAAGAGCTTTTCCAAGCACTAAAGCAGGTCAAGGACGGCTATAGCAATATAGAACATCCGCCGATAGGTAAAGATAGAAGGCAATTAATTTCCGAATACAATAACGCTCTGGAGAATGCAAACAAAGTTTTAGCTCAAGAATTTGGATTTAACCCGAATCCTGCTGAAGCAAGCTACAAGGAAGTAAAAGAAAGTTCTCAGAAAGTCGAATCTCTAATTATCGATGCAGCTGAAGGCTTAAAGGAAGCATTAGCAGATGAACAACAGCATATCCACGAAACAGATTGGGACAGGGAGAAGATCAAGGAAGAGAAAATATTTGAGAAGCAAGTAGAGAAAAGATTAGCCGAAAAAATTATGAAAATACCTTTAATCAGAATGGATTGATTACTTTTCCTCCTATTCTGTCCCACATTTCGTCTATTTCCTCTTCTACTTCTCTCCATCCTGTTCCATCATCTTCATACCAGTTTTCTACAACTTCTATATCGACATCTGAATCTGATATAATGTATATGTGACCTTCTCTCTGTCTATCGGGAGCTATGAGAGTGTCGAAGTAGTTTTTATTGTTGACTCTTTCTTGTCTTATTTTTGTTCCTCTCTTGTCTTGAAGAGAAAATATGTCTGGTCTTCCATATCCTTCTCTTTCTGCTTCTGCAGGATGGCTGTGAAACATTCTGTAGTCGAATTCTGTTGTTTGTCTTAGTCTCTCTAATGCTGCTATTTGTTCAGAGTCTCCTGTAACGCTGGTTTTGTCGCCGATTCCTGTGATTACATAGGATGCTACGAATGTGTCATCCCTGTTTTCTTGCCCTCTGTATCTTTCTCTATCTCCGAAGATAAAAGCTCCTTGAATCTCTCTGTCTTCATATGGTAGCTGTGAGAGTTCTTCATCAATTTCTTCTGGTATATAGAGTGTTGACTCCATCAACTTTTACACCTTGAAAAGTTCCGCCATGGTTTGGTAGGCTTCACCTGTTTCGCCAGTGTGTTTTCTAGCTTCTCTTTTGACTTCATTTGGGCTGGTTGGGCGTCCTAGAAGGTTTGAGTAGAGTGTTAGTTCTCCCTCTAATCTTTCTGTTTCTCCATTCTTCATTCTTACTCTTCCATCATTGAATTCTGCTCTTACAGCGTACGATGCTTCTTCGTCTCCTTCTATTGCTCCCGCTATTAGTTCTACGGGAGTTTCAAGACCTTGTTCTCCTGAGCTTTCGTAGAGGTTGTCAAGGTTTTCGAATCCATCTATTTCTTGGTTTAATCTCCTTCTCTCTGGCGGAGTTAACTCGGAATTGTATGTCATAGCTGTGTTAAGTAGTTCTGCTGCGTCTTCAGGAGTTACTTCTGCATACTCATCTATTGATCCTGGTCCATCATATTGAACTCCTACCACATCCTCTTCAGTAAGGTTTTCGATAACCTGTTCTGCCTCTGCAACAGATACTTTTTCCATCTCACGCCAGTCTTCGTCAAGGAAGTTTGTCATATGTTGTTATTGTCTAGTGACACTTAACTATTTTTCTACTTTTTACTTTATTTCTAGCCGTAGTCTATGAATGCGTGGAATATTGCGGTGATGAACTCGCCAGTAGATATCTCCTTCTCCTGCCGAAAACCACCAGCAAGAACTATAATGTCCGACCCTTCCTATTCCTGTTCTCTGAACTGCTCTACAACAGCTGGATGCTGATAAATGTCCGCATTAGCATCAAAAAATATGGCGAGATTCGACAGGAGAAAGAAATGTCTACTGGCGAATTCATCGCCACAGTATTCCACGCATTCATCGACTACGGATGAAATTCGACAGTGTTTATAAATAGCCGAAGGTTCATGCGAATAAAGCTATTCGCGAAATAAGAGTATAGAGACAATCTAATCGCGCTGACTACACATATACTGCATTAGCGTTTCTCCCTGATATTTTAAACTCATAAATAAAAATAGTTATTATGACTGGAGAATTTATTCTACCGCCAGCGCTTGAGAAAGGCGATAAAGTTGCTGTTATTGCAACTTCGAGTGGCGTGCAAGAATTTCCAAAGGTTCTGGAAAAAGGCGTGGAAAGATTAGAGAACCAATTTGGGTTAGAACCTGTAGTCTACGATACAGCAAGAAAAGACACAGGATACTTGAACAAACACCATAAGGAGAAGGCAGAAGAATTTATGCAGGCTTTTGAAGACCCTGAAATCAAAGGAGTTGTAGCTTTGACAGGCGGTTCAGAGCAAATTAGAATGCTGAAATATTTAGAGCCAGAAAGACTGAAGAACAATCCAACTCGGTTTTACGGAATAAGCGATAACACCAATCTTCATATCTATCTCTGGAACTTGGGCATTCAATCTTTCTATGGCGGTCAGATACTGGATGATTTACTGGCCGAAGGAGAAGTCGGAGAATACACTTACAAACACTTAGAGAAAGCTTTCTTCCAAGATGGTTTAGGAGTGGTAGAGCCTTCAGAACGGTTTACAGATGATTACTTCGACTTGTTCCAAGAGGAGATTAAGGATGATCGTGAAAGATATGATAGTCCTGGCTGGAGTTTCTGGAACTTTGATGGAGAAACTGTGGAAGGACGGCTCTGGGGAGGCTGTCTCGGAGTATTGCCAGAACAGATGGCGATAGAGAAATATCTGCCAGAATTGGAAGACTTGGAAGGTAAAATACTGGCTTTGGAAACATCAGAGGAACATCCAGATGAGTTAGAGGTAAAGAGAAACCTGATCTGTATGGGCGAAAAAGGAATGCTGGAAAAGTTTTCCGCAATAATTGTCGGAAGACCGATGAGAAGCCCATTATTCGGAGAAGACAAAAATCTAGAGGAAAAACAAGAATATCACGAAACTCAGAAACAGATAATCAAAGATGAAATAAAGCGATACGCACCTGATACCCCTGTCATCTTTGATGTAGACTTCGGACACACTCATCCGAAAATTCCGCTACAGTTAGGAAACAAAGTAAGATTAAAACCAGAAAAACAATACTTGGAGTTTAGATGACTTCAAATGGCTGAAGAAACACTGACAGACGAAGAATTTTGGACAGAGTTCAAGAACCTGCTATTCGCAGAAGAGAAGATAGAATCCTCGAAGGAAGAAGTAGAGAAAATAATCGAGTTGGCAGATTTAGAAGAAGGATCGAAAGTCTTAGATATGCCTTGTGGAGTTGGTAGACACAGTCTCGAGCTTCAGAAGAAAGGCTCAGAAGTAGTCGGTGTAGACAAAACTACTGCATATATCGAGGATGCTCAACAGAAAGACGGAGCAGAAGAAATAGAGTTTGTCAGAGAAGACATGAAAGAGTTTAGGAGGGAAAACGGTTTTGAAGCAGTTATCAACTGGTGGAATAGTTTTGGCTACTTTGAAGATAAGGAAGATGACCGACAGATGCTGGAAAATATCTACTTGTCTCTAAAAGATGATGGTGTTCTAGTGATGGATTACTATGGGAAGGAAATCGCTGCTACGCAAGACCTAAGCAATCACTGGAACGAACAAGACGGAATCTATAACATGGAGAAAGCCAATATAAAAGACAACTGGAGCAAAATAGAGAGAACCTGGATTAAAGTAGAAGATGGAAAAACAGTCGAATACACGTGGCAGCAAAGACTTTACGCTGCATCAGAACTTGAACAAATGCTGAAAGAAGTCGTATTTTTAACAGTAGACTTCTACGGAAATGTTGAGGGAGATAATTACGATGCGGAAGCAGATAGGCTGATACTGGTAGCAACGAAGTGAAATCAGAAAAGATAACTTCAAAGTTACTAATCTCAACAGAAATTCATTCACAGATAGAGTGTAAGCGAAATTGCTTCTAAGATTATAGAAGATTAACTTATTGATGCTGCTGAAGGAAAAACCTCGGCATTCAGACCCTCAGTTATTATCTTAAAGTAGCAGTATTTAAATTATCGAAAAGCGGTTTTCTCTGAGTTTTACGCAGCCACAGTTTTCTTTTAAATTCTGGACTACTGGTACTAAAACAAAAACATTTATAAGTTGTTACTACATAATAGTAACTATGAAGCGTGATAATATGGTAGACCAAATTAGAACAGAACGAGACGTAGAACAATATCTATCTTCCGCACTAAACACAAACGTATCAAAAGCAGAAACTGTAGATAGCCCATCCACTGGAGACACCCTCCTATACGTGGATAACAACGGCGCCACGGAAGCCTACATAGCCGAAGGAGCAATTCAAAACACGC
>LFCJ01003954.1_pt1 | contig 10853 bp, 12 predicted proteins | sample 643141 | NCBI WGS metagenome assembly LFCJ01 (sample SAMN03766243, study PRJNA286221) | soda lake metagenome | biome: soda lake; feature: Kulunda steppe; material: water; isolation source: sample B1-Br-g2 brine of Lake Bitter-1 | place: Russia: Kulunda steppe | collected 2010-07 | reverse complement strand
GATGGCCTGTCGTGTGACTTCGCTCCAGTTGATCTCCGGGTGCTTTTCCATTCGCGTTTTGAGGTCGTCATCCACGTTGACTGTGATACTGGGCATACACGAATCTATGGGCACACAGAATACTGTGCTTTCCGGTGCACCCTATGTTGAACGCATTGAGTTCACCGCGCTAAATAAAGTGAGAGCTCGAGTCGAGAGGGCTACAAAGTGCCAAATTCCACTGGCTCAGAACCCGTCACATTCTGGATGAGCACCTCACCAAAAATGAGCTAAATGCCAATATTAACCGATTCAGCGCCTCAAAGTCGGCTTTACGGTTACCATGGGCCCTGACGGATTCGAACCATCGACCACTCGGTGTCTCCCACGACCGCGACCGACGCGATCGTGCTATGAGCCGAGCGCTCTAACCAGACTGAGCTAAGGGCCCGCTATCGGGTAGAAAACGGGGCCTGCAGTTAACCCTTACTCTCCGTCGTGGGCGTCTCTCTCGAGCAGGAACCGCTCGAGGCCGGTCGGCCGTTGACGGCGGCGAGCGCTGGCGCCGTCCGACAGTATATGTGGCCGGCGGTCGAAGGGGAGGCCGATGCCGGATCGCCGTCGACTCGAGCGGTTCCTGCGATCGAAGCTTCAGGAGGCGGGCGAAGAGTACGAACAGCTGCGCGAATCGACGGACGAACAGCTCGCGGAGGCGCGTGAGGCCTACCGAATCGCGAAAAACGCCCGGCAACTCCCGGCCGACGACGAGGGGCGCGTCCGGCTCGTCTGTCGCCGGTATGCCGAACGCCGGGCGGCGGCGCTGGACGAGCAGTACCGTCCGGCCTGTTACGAGGCGGAACACCCCGACTGTGAGGGCTGTGCGGAGGACGTCCGCGAAGGCCGGATCGAAACCTGGTGACGCTTGCGAGTTCGTGTTCGAGCCTCGCTCGAGGCCGGCCAGACCGACCGCTACCCGGCTAACCCCGTCTTCGATCAGCTTCGAGGCCGTGATGGCGGTGGTGGTCTCTTCGCGGTCGCTGTTGGTGACAACCGGACGTGGCTGTAGCTGTAGTAGCCACTGCAAGTCAGTGCACACCTGACCGCCAGACGGTTCGGCGAGCAGTGTGTAGACCGCTGCAGTTGTTACTGTGGTCTTGTCGGTGCGTCGGTCTCGAGTGGACCTCCAGGCAGGATAAAAACCGCGTTCGATCGGAGTCGGTTCGGAATTGGTCGATCGCTCGAGTCGTTACCGCCCGTCGACGGGGCGTAGCGTCGCTAGCTCGAGCCGGACGCGTCGGTGTCTCGGCTGCCGTCCTGGGGGAACAGCGCCCAGACGACGATCGCGACGATCAGCGCAACGCTGAACATGAGCGACTCGAACACCGTCAGTTCGAGGTTGAACCACGCGAGCACCGTTCGTAACTCGACGACGAGCACGACGGTGAACGCGAGCACGATGAGCAACCCCTCCGTCGAGATCCGCATTAGCGGAGTACCCCGTCGATGGTCGCCTGTGCGACCTCAGTGGCCGACGTGAACGTGTCGGTGGCGTACTGTTCAACGGTGAGCCACGCCATCGAGACGATATCGATGCTCTGTGGGAACGCGGTGATGTCCGGGCCGAACAGGCCGCCGCGTTCGATGATGCTCAGCAGCGGGAAGGTGTACGCGATGATCACGAGGACGACCGCGAGCCCGAACCAGAGCTTGAGGTTGTCGAGGATCTTCGGGGAGTCCTCGGGCCCGGAGAGCGTATCGGCGTACCCGTTTGCCGGGACCTCGTCGCTGCGGCTGCCGAGTACCGTCCCGATGATAACGGCGAAGAACAACACGAGCGACAGCGTCAGAATGATGCCGCCCAGTGCGATCTGGGCGTCGAGTTCCGCGACGCTCCCGACGCCGGCCTCGTACTCGAAGCCGTCGTACTGTGGTTCGGCGGTTCGTCGGGGCATCCCGAGCAGGCCTGCGCGGTGCATCGCGTTGGCCATGAACGTCATCCCGACGAACCAGAGGACGACCTGAACGAGCGCGACGGGCCGGTTCCAGAGCTTCTTGCCGGTCAGCTGTGGGATGAACCAGTAGCTGGCGGCCATGAACGTCAGCGCGACGGCGGTGCCGACGGTGAGGTGGAAGTGGCCGGGCACCCAGAGCGTGTTGTGGACGAGGTAGTTGATGTTCATCCCGGCGTTGATCATCCCGGAGAAGCCGCCGGCGGCGAACATCAGGCCAGCCAGTGCCATCCCGGCGAAGACGGGGTCACGCCACGGGAGGGCCTTGAGCCATCCGATTCGGCCGGTGCCACCGCGCTGGCGGGCGCCGTGTTCCATGCTGGCGACGACGGTGAACGCCGTCAGCAGGCTGGGCAGCAGCAGGAACATCGTGTTCGTCATCGCGATGAACTTGAACCCTTCCGAGATGCCGGGATCCAGGTACTGGTGGTGGATCCCGACGGGCGTCGAGAGCAACAGGAAGAGCACGAAGACGACCCGGGCGAGCGGATCGCTGAACAGCTTCCCACCGGAGAGCTTCGGCAGCAGGACGTACCACATCATGTACGCCGGCATCAGCCAGAAGTAGACGACCGGGTGGCCGAAGAACCAGAACAGCGTCCGCGTCAGCGTCGGGTTCACCGAGTCGATGAGCCCGAGCGACCACGGCAGCAGGAACGCCAGAATCGCCGTTGCGACGCCCAGGGTGGCGACGTACCACATGATCATCGTCGTCAGGACCATGAACGTCGGCAGCGGGATCCGCTCGCCGGGGTTCTCCTTCTTCCACGCGAACCACGAGCGGAACCAGTCCGCGCCGGCCATCCAGGTGCCGACGACGAACACGGTCAGCCCGAGGTAGAACAGGGGATGAGCCTGCATCGGAGCGTAGAACGTGAACAGGACGTCCGCGCTCATGTCGAGCGAGTCGGTGAAGCCGGCCAGGATCGCTGCGGCGGCCATCGCCGCTCCGGCCGTCATCGTTCCCAACCAGGCCCACGTGAAGCGTATGTCCTCGACCTCGCGATCGAGGCTGGTCGTCACGGCCCAGGTGAACACGCCCACGAGGAAGAAGATCGTGAACGCGATCACCAGGAACACGCCGTGAGCGGTAAGGACGGTGTAGTACGTCTCCGACTCCATAATGCGGAGGAAGTCGGTGCGGTGTAGCGTCTGGATGACCCCGAACAGCCCGCCCAGCGCGAGCGCGAGGAACGAACTGTACAGCGCAGAGCGAACGACCTTCGCTTCTGCCGGGAACTTATCCAGGTAGGTCTCGCCTAGCGGTTCACTCGTCGTCGATTCTGTCGTCTTTGCCGCATCGTTGACGGTTGCATCACTCATCGTCGTCACCTCCGTCTTCGTCGTCTTCGTCGTCCTCGAGGTCTTCGACCACGCTCAGCGTTCCGCTTTCGGTGTGATCGTCGACGGTGACCGTCCAGTCGTGGTCACCCTCGCCGAGGTCGGTCGAGTCGACGGTCAACGTCGTCTCGTAGGTATCGTCGCCGGGGACGGTAACGTCCTCTTCGATCGTCTCGTCGCCGACCTCGAGCTCGATGGCCGTCTCGAGGTCGTCGAGCTGGCCGTTTTCGACCGTGACGTCGAACGTGGCGTCGTCGCCGAGTTCGACCTCGTCGTCGGCGGTCACCGACAGCTCGGTCAGATCGAACTCGTCTTCGGGGACGACGTAGAGCATCCCTTCCATGTCGTGGTGGCCGGAGCCACAGTACTCGTTGCAGATGACGCCGTACTCGGCGGGTTCGTCGAACTCGGCGGTTACCGAGGAAACCTCACCCGGGACGACCATCGTGTTGACGTTGGTCCCGACGAGGCTGAAGCTGTGGATGACGTCACGGCTCGTGACGTAGAACGTCACTTCGCTGTCCTCGGGGACCTCGATCGGATCCGGCTGGTAGATGAACGTCTGTGCGACGACGTACGCCTCGTACTCGTTCTCACCGACCTGTTCGACGCGTGGGTCGCTGAAGCGCTCGTCTTCGTCCAGTTCGCTCGGGCTGATGGTGTCCTCTTCGTCGTCGACCATCGCGATGCCGAGGCCGACGGTTCCGTAGGTAATCGTTGCGATGATTCCGACGATCAATACCATAGCAGCGATCAGCCAGATCTTTTCGTAGGTGTGTATCTTCACGCCATCCCCACCCCCGTACCGATCCACCCGATCACTGTCGGATCGTTACCGAGGAACTCAACGAAGTACATGAATACCCACAGGAATGCGAGTAAGAGGAAGTACAACATGATGAGCGTTAGTGTTCCGATCGGATCGTACTCGTCGTGGCCGATCTCGCGAACCGGATGGTCCAACTGAGGCCCCCCGGCTCCCTGGTCGGCTTGATTTTGTTCGGTCGCCGAACTCATACGGGTAGGTAGGGAATAATACCGACTTACCCCCCTCTGTCGTTCCTACTCGCTGGGAACGGGTGTGTCGCTTAAGTATCCGCTATACTCAGGTACCGGCATGACCTTCGAAACGCTCTCAGCGCGACACGCTCTGGTGGCTGGGCTGTTTGCGCTCGTTCCCCTTGCGTGGTACGGACTCGAGGGATCCGTCATTGCAGGCGTCGTTTCCATCATCAACGTCCTGTTCATCCTCTCCTGTCTGTACGTGGCGTTTACCCCCGTCGACGGTCACGACGGTCACGCCGCAGCCGACGCGGCCTAACTGCACATGTTCAGCTGGGAGGTCGTCGCACACGTACACGATCACGGAACCGCTGGTGCGGCTACGGCCCACGCCGACCTCGTCGTCTTCGCGCTCGTCGGACTGCTCGCGGGCGCCCACTGTCTCGGGATGTGTGGGCCGCTCGTGACGAGCTACGCCGACCGGATGTCGAACGCTGCGGGCTCGAGCGGCGCCCCCAGGTCGGCTCGAGCCGGCGGTGAGAACCGACTCTCGCCGTTCGAGGTCCGCCAACACGGCCTGTTCAACCTCGGACGGGCCGCGAGCTACGCGGTGATCGGCGGCCTGTTCGGGCTGCTCGGCGGGCTCGCGTTCGCGTCGTTCGACGCGGTCGCGGCGACCGGGGACGCGGTCAGGGGTGCGGTCGGCATTCTGGTCGGCATCGCCATCCTCGCGAGCGGAGTGTACTATCTCCGGGGGCGGGCCGGAATTCCCCGCGGCATCCCGGTTCTTGGACCATTGTTCCGGTGGCTCTCCGGGCTGCTCGCGAGCCGGGTCGACAGGCTGGCGGGCTCGCCGGGGATCGTCGGCCTCGGGGCGGTCCACGGCCTGTTGCCGTGTCCGATCATCTACCCGGCGTACCTCTACGCGTTCGCGCTGGGCGACCCCCTCAGGGGGGCCCTCTCGCTGGCCGTCCTGGGGCTCGGGACGATCCCGACGCTGTTCCTCTACGGGACCTTGCTGGCCTCGATCGGGACGCGCACGCGGGTCCGACTCCACCGGGTCCTCGGCGTCGGCTTCCTCGTGCTCGGCTACGTCCCGCTCCAGCACGGCCTGATGCTGTACGGCATTCACCTCCCACACCCGCCGTTGCCGTTCTACCAGCCGCTGTGACGTCGACACCCTCCCGTGACGAACTCGAGTCCGTTTCCCGTGCTATCGGTCCGATCGCCTCCCCTCCCGACCCCGACATCCATTTGCCGTCGCCAGCCGTCCGTTCACTCGAGCAGCCGGCCCGCGCTCGACGCCCGATTCAGCTGAGGTTCACATGACCCCGTCACCACGCTCGAACGCACGACCTGCAACTGACGCCGACGACGCCACCGGAAGCGGTGCGTGTACGCTCTGTTCGCTCCCGACGCCGGCCGATCCGATCACCGACCCCGACGCCGACGGCGAGTTCTGTTGTCTGGGCTGTCTCCAGGTCCATCAGACGCTCGAGACGGTCGACGACGTCGACGCCGAGTCGGTTCGCGAGCGAGCCGAGGCCGGTAGCAGGCTCGACGACCTCGAGGAGGCCGGCGAGGAGTCGTTCCTCCGGGTCGAGGGCATGCACTGTTCGACCTGTGAAGCGTTCCTCGAGACGCGAGTCGAGTCGGTCGACGGCGTCGTCGGGGCGGAGGCCAGCTACGCGACCGAGACGATGCGTGTCGTCTACGACGACGATCGCCTCGCGGAAGACGAACTGCCGGACCTGGTCTCCGGTTACGGCTACACCGCGCGCGACCGCGCGGACGACGCCGCGGACTCCGACAGCGACCAGGCACTCGTACGGTTCCTGGTCGGCGGCGGGATGTTCGGGATGATGGTGATGATCTGGTACGCCGTCTTCCTCTACCCGACCTACTTCGGCTACGACGCGCTCGCCGACTTCGGGAGCTGGGACGGCTACTACGTGGCCGTCAACATCTGGCTCATGACGTCGTTCGTCCTCTTTTACACCGGCTACCCCATCCTCCGTGGGGCCTACGTCAGCCTCCGGGCGGGCGTCCCGAACATGGACCTGCTCGTGACGACGGCGGCCCTCGGCGCCTACGCCTACAGTACGCTCGCGATGGCGCTCGGCCGGACCGACCTCTACTTCGACGTCAGCGTCGCGGTCGTCCTCGTGGTCACCGCCGGGACGTACTACGAGGCCACGATCAAGCGCCGCGCCGCGAGCCTGCTCTCGGATCTCACCGAACAGCAGGTCGACGAGGCCCGCCTCGAGAACGGTGAGACGGTCCCGCTCGAGGCCGTCGACCCCGGCGACCACCTCCTCGTCAAACCCGGCGAGCGGGTCCCGCTGGACGGCGACCTCGTCGAGGGGACGGCGGCGGTCGACGAGTCGCTGGTCACCGGCGAGTCCCTGCCCGTCGAGAAGGAGCCGGGCGATCCCCTCCGCGGCGGCACCGTCGTCACCGACGCGCCGATCGTCGTCGAGGTCGGCGACGAGGCCGAGAGTACGCTCGACCGACTCGTCTCGCTGCTGTGGTCGATCCAGAGCTCCCGACCTGGCGTCCAGCGATTCGCGGACAAACTCGCGACGATCTTCGTCCCGCTCGTCCTCGTGCTCGCGACCGCCGTGACGGTGCTGTTGCTCGCAACCGGCGCCAGCCCCTCGGCGGCGCTGCTGGTCGGCCTGACGGTCGTCATCGTCTCCTGTCCGTGCGCGCTCGGGCTGGCGACCCCGCTGGCGATCGCCTCGGGCGTCCAGGAGGCCGCCAGACGCGGGATCGTCGTCGCCGCGGAGACGATCTTCGAGGACGCCCCCGACGTCGACGTCGTCGTCCTCGACAAGACGGGGACCCTCACGACCGGCTCGATGAGCGTCGTCGACGTCCACGCTGTCGACGGTGCCTCTGCCGACGAACTCGGCCGCCGTGCCGCCGCCGTCGAGGCACTCTCCGAACACCCGATCGCCGAGGCGATCGTCGAGACGGCCCACGCGGACGACTCGAGTGCGGGCGAGGGGATCACCGACGGCGGGACCGCTATCGCTGCCGACGTCACCGACTTCGAACGCGAGAGCCGTGGCGTCAGCGGCGTCGTCGACGGCGAGCGCGTCGTCGTTGGCCACCCCGACTTCCTCCGCGACCGCGGACAGTCCGTTCCCGACGACCTCGAGTCCACGATCGACGACGCTCGAGCGGCGGGTGACGTCCCAGTCGCCGTCGGCTGGGGCGGCCGCGTCCGGGGCGTGATCGTCGTGGGTGACTCACCGCGAGACCGCTGGCGGGAGGCCGTCGCGACGCTCTCGTCGGGCCGCGAAGTCGTCGTTCTCACCGGCGACGAGGGGGCGGCGGCGGACCGGTTCCGCGACGTCGACGGCGTCGACGAGGTGTTCGCCGGCGTGCCGCCGGAGGCCAAGGCCGAGACGGTCCGCCGCCTCCGCTCTCGCGGCACCGTCGCGATGGTCGGCGACGGGAGCAACGACGCCCCCGCGCTCGCGGCCGCCGACGTCGGTATCGCCATGGGCAGCGGGACGAAACTCGCGACCGACGCCGCCGACGCCGTCATCGTCGGCGACGACCTCGCGGCGGTCGCCGAGACCTTCGACGTCGCCGCCGGCACGCACAGCCGCATCCGCCAGAACCTCGGCTGGGCGTTCGTCTACAACGCCATCGCGATCCCGCTCGCGCTGACGGGCCTGCTGAACCCGCTCTTTGCGGCGCTCGCGATGGCGACGAGCAGCCTCCTGGTCGTGTTGAACTCCTCGAGATCGCTCTGATCTCGTTTACGTTTCCCCTTCGCTCTCGGACGGCGGGCCGTCTCCGGGTGTTTCGCCGTCGTTCTCGGACGGTCCGTCGTCGCTCGTTACGACCCGTTCTACCACCGCCCGCTCGCCGTCCTCGTAGACGTACGTCTCGTCGTCGGCTTCGTCTCTCGTCCGCCGGTGGCTGCCGTCACAGAACGGGAACGACGCCGAGAGCCCGCATTGACAGACCGCGACGTCGCCTTTTTCGGGATCTACGTCGTCGGGCTCGAGTTTCCGCGGGCCGGTCGCCTCGAGTTCTACCAGTCGTGTCATGTCCGGGCGTGCGTCGGCAACGGTCAAAAGACTCACTCGAGCGCGGACGAAGCGACGGCCAGTGGTACCACTGTCAACCCACGACACCCGTCACTCGGCGGGTTTTCACTTCGGGCAAACGATAAGCTACTTGATGGCCGTCGCGAATTTTGATCTGTAGTTCCAATGAGCCCCGACGCTGCAGGACCGACGATCTCGATCGCCCTCGCGGTCGTGAAGACGCTCAGTTTGGTCGTCGGCAGTCTGATCACCGTACTCGCCTACCGAGCCTATCGCCGGACCGGACAGCAAGCGCTCGGGTTGTTAGCCGCCGGTTTCGGACTCGTCACGCTGGGGCTGGTTCTTGCCGGCACCCTCTACGAGCTCCTCGGCGTCTCGCTCGGGATGGGGATCCTCCTCGAGAGCCTGTTGATGCTCGCTGGCTTTCTCGTGATCGCCTACTCGCTGTACGTCTCCTGAGACGGTCTGTCGTGATTCGTCGCCCGTGATCGCTCGGTCGGGGGCAGCGATCACCGGCAAACCGGTACAACGATCCGTATAAGGCGGTCTCCCGTGCCGACCTCCCGTCCCGACTGCTGGCGCTCGCGGTCGAGTCGAAACTGACTTCGAGAAGTCCGTCAGGCTCACTCGTCGTTCGTCCTCTGACTCGAGACGGGCCGACTCGAGCGAGAACTGATTTGCTCGCCGTTACCAGCGGTAGCGAGGCGAAAGCCCATCGGCTTTAGCCATGGGATGAAGCCGACAACTGGGAATCTCTCCACGTTCATAGCCACGGCTGGGGTTGGATGTTTGCGTAACATCTTTAGGTGAATAGTATCTATATACTGACGATGCCCCGTGGGTTCGACAGGGAACGTACCAGCGTCCACAAACTCCAGTATCACTTCATCTGGTGTCCGAAGTCTCGCAGGACCGGGTCCTGCGGACCTCGCTGAGCTTCGCTCAGCTTAGTACCGTAAATCGGTGCTTGAGGGCGAGGTACACACCCGTCTCAAAGAACTCATCGAGGAGAAAGCCGACGAACACGGGTTAGAGATACTGGAGTTGGCGATTCGCCCCGACCACGTACACTTGTTCATCACAGGCGACCCGACGCTCGCCCCGAACAAGATAATGCAACAGGTCAAAGGCTACTCCTCGCGCCGACTTCGGGACGAGTTCGACTTCGGCCTCCCGTCGCTATGGACGCGCTCGTACTTCGTCTCAAGTGCGGGAGACGTATCCAGCGAAGTCATCGAGGAGTACATCGACGCCCAAGCAGGTGAGTAGCCATGAAACGGACAGTCAAAACCACGGTGCGAGTCAAACTCCACTCGCTGACCAACAGGAAAGCTGGCCTACTCGCCCGTGAGTATGAGGCGTTCCAGACTGAGGTACACGGCGGAGACGCCGACCTGTACTCTGCAACCGACCAGCAGGCGTCGAAGGTACAACGGCAGAAAGACCCGAACCCCGGTACGGAACAACCTGTCGTCCTTCGCAACGACGTATTTGACGTGGCCTACGACGGAGACACTGTTCTCTCGTCGTGGTGGGTGAGAGTCCCTGTCTTTGACCCCGAGAAAGGACAGGGTACCTCCATCTGGTGTCCTGCTCACGTCCCACGAAAGGACGCACAACTCGTCCGTGAGGGGAATCTTCGAGACAGCGAACTGGTGCGCCGTGACGGTGACTGGTACGTGCATCTCGTCGTCAAACGGTCTGTGGCCGTCCAAGACGAGTACGACGACGTGCTGGCTATTGACATGGGCGCACGGTGGGTCGCTACCTGTGCGTTCCTCTCCGACCGCAAAACCGCCTTCTACGGTGAAGAAGTGCGCCGTATCCGCGAACACTACAAGCAACTCCGAAAGTCAATCGGGAAATCCAAACCCCGACAGGGACAGCAGGTGGTCGAACGTATCGGGGACGCCGAAGCACGGAAAGTGGACGACTGCCTCCACAAGATCGCTCGCCACATCGTGGAGGATGCCGAGGAACGGAACGCGGTCATCGTTGTGGGCGACCTCGGTGGGATTCGCAAAGACAACGACAAGGGGCGGTACGTCAACGACAAGACCCACAAGATTCCCTTCGCCCGCCTGCTCAACTACATCGAGTACAAGGCCCACGACGCGGGTATCGACGTGCAGTTGGTCGAAGAATACGACACGTCGCAGACGTGCAACCGCTGTGCCTGCGAGGGCGTCCGTGAGACGCAAGGACGCTTCGGGTGTCCCGAATGTGGACTTGACGACAACGCAGACAAGAACGGTGCGCTGAATATCGGTAAACGAGCCTTGGGCAAGTTCTCGAAACCGCTGTCCGAGGCGGGGGCTGTACTGGCACAGCCCGAAACGCAGGTCATCGTCCAACGCGACGACGAACCTGTGAACCTCCCGCTACTCGTGGATTCAACCCCCAGTGGGGGAACCCCACGGCTTTAGCCGTGTGGAGGATGTCAGTGTGCCGTCTC
>LFCJ01003953.1_pt1 | contig 10855 bp, 12 predicted proteins | sample 643141 | NCBI WGS metagenome assembly LFCJ01 (sample SAMN03766243, study PRJNA286221) | soda lake metagenome | biome: soda lake; feature: Kulunda steppe; material: water; isolation source: sample B1-Br-g2 brine of Lake Bitter-1 | place: Russia: Kulunda steppe | collected 2010-07 | reverse complement strand
GTTTGCGTAATCTACTCCCTAGGGTAAAGTAACCTACTTCCAGTAAAAATGGCGCATAAAAGTGAGTTAGCGTCCTGCCGTCTTAGTAATGCATGCAGCACAGAGGTAGCTGCAACAATGTGGAACGACAAAGTGCTATAGCAAACGGGAGAAATCCCACCCAGGGCGCATGGAAGGCGCGCCAGGTCCCTTTGTTTGCATGCATGGTCTTCGGCGAAGCACAGGCGGCTGCGTGGGCAGGCATGCCTGTCAACCAATGCCTGCCGTTGTTTGCTTTGGGTCTTTCCTTGTTTGCTGTGGGTCATGGAATGCGCTCAGGCAATCTCAGCATCTTGGCGCAGGCCTCAATTTCCTTGAGTCACTAAAGTAAAGTTTACTTTAGTAACCCAAGGAATTTGCCAAACCGACCTGCCTTAGCAAGCACAGCAGCAACAGGCGCAGGCTGGGGCCAGTGCATTGAACATGCATGCAAGTCATCGATGACCCCAAGGCTGTGGTCCATGGCTCGCATGTGCGTGCAGGCAGGAGATGACCTCATGCTATGACCATGTTTCGCACAAATGCGTGCGCACACATGGATGCGAGCCCCCTGACGGCCTACCTTCAGCGCCTTCTCTGGGAGTGTGCTGAGCTGGGGCTGGGTCGCAGCTACTTGCGCTACCAGCAGCAGCACCGGCCGCACAGTCTCTGGCTGGTGCTCAATGTTGCGCAGCGTGGAGTTCACGACAGCTGCGACGGCCAGGTTGGTTACCACAGGCATCTCAGTTGCAACTCGTTAGGAAGGAACCACAAAGAAGGGGTGCTGTTTGTTGGGTTGGTGAGATTGAATTTTCTTGCTACAGCATGCAGCACCCTCCGCACATGGAGCACTACAGTGCCCATCAGTTCACTGGCATATGGGAGGCCACAGACTCGACATAGCGCACAGACAGTCGAGTCGTTTGCGCGCCAGAGATGTGACCCTGTGACACGCTCATCACAATAATGCACACTCCTTAGGGCAAGAGAAGAGGGCCACTATGGCCAGGGCCCTTGGCCTCTGCCTCACCTTTGACAAAGTCCTTGCCCAGCGTCGCCCTGCTGCACAACTCAGCCACCATGATCAGCGTGGCGGCCTGGTAGTCGCGGGAGGCCCCTTTTTCGAGGCCAGAGCTGATAAAGGGCAGCAAACGGGAGAGGAGGCCCTCATCCACAGTCTGCGCACGCGCACCATCGGCAATATTCCTGTGAGCTGAGGCTGGTTTCTCACAAAGGCTCAGCGATCAGGCACACATGCTTTGGATGTATCATGGGTTTTTCATGTTCTTGGCTTGGTAGTTGGCTGCTGGTCTGCATTTGGAGCATCGCTGGGGTGAAGAAGGGCTGATACAAGCGCTTGCAGTCGGTCACGTACCATGCACACCTTATCTCCCAGACCTGGTGGCAGAAAAGCAGTTGGCCTGGAGGCACCCGGACACCTCTATACCTGTTGTCTTGTTCAGAAGTGTGTAGCACACACATGCGCACACACCTGTACGGCAGCGATGACCTCGCACATGGCCACTGCGTAGAAGGACATGAAGGAGGTGCTGCGGATCCTCCGGCTGCCCAGCTTGCGTGCACCCTGCGCAACAGCAAGCACATAAAAGATTCTAAACCAGAAACATGTAGGCCTAACCTCTTGGCACAGAGCAAGATGGGTAGGTTCATGGTTGGGACCAGGAACTCCTGCCTTCACATCCATCCCATACTTGGGCTTAGAGCAAGCTTGATGCTTGTGCAGACAAAGCCAGGAGAGGATTAAAAGCCATGCATATAGATCACTTCCATCCTCCAGCACTGCTGCTCCCGCTGCCACTGCTTCTGCAACTTCAGCACCAAGCAATTCTGCAGTATACTCGTACAAATTAAATGCAGGTGGCATGGGAGAACAGCAGCAGTGGCAACAAGCGACGGCAATGGCTGCAGCAGCCCTGGCAACACCTTGATCATGAAGCGGGGACAGGCCAGGGCGCACCTGGCACAGGAAGTTGAGCACCCGCGGGTCGTTCACGCAGCGAGCCACCAGCAGCTCACGCGGCATGGATGTGCCTGCGGTCTGCGCAGGTGCAAGCCACGCCCACAGCCCGCGCGCAGGATCCAGGGGGAGCACCTGGAGGGCAGCGCAGGCAGAGGAAGAGAGGGGAGCATGGGCGGGAAGCGGGAGTTTGGAGAGGGGAGGGGAGGGGTCCGCCACAGATGTGAATGCAAATGCTTGAGCAGGAGGCCCAGCGGGACGGGAGCCGCAGCCTTCACGTGTGCGCACGGGCATTGCAAGGTGCGTGCCTTCGCATAAAGTCAAGTTTGCATGGGCGTTGCAAGGACGCTGCAAAGGCCTGTGCAGGCAGGTGTGTGCACCAACCAACCTTCCATGCGCACTTGCAACTGCACAGACGGTGCACTTCATACAATGGCCCACGAGCCTTCGTGAGCGAAGTGTCAGAGCAAGTGTGCTCCCCAAGCCGTGGACTCGCAAGGAAAAAGCCGTGCACTCCCTTTGCTCAAGCACACAAGCAAGACATGCACAGGCAGCAATCTTGCCCAATGGCTGAGCCTGAGAGGCTGCACCAACCTGCAGCAGCCGGACAAACTCATTGGTCCCATGGTAGGGTAGGGCAGCCAGCATGAGGGAGTCCATGTTGTGCTCATTGGCCCTGAGGAAGGAAAGGGCAAACAACAGCACAGCTATGAGGCAAGCGGTGGCTGCGGCTGCGGCAGCCTGAGTACGGTGGGGAACGCGTGATACAGACACGCTCTACGCGTATCTGCCAGGGTATGGCAGGATGCAGTGCAGGTACCAAATGGTGGCCGGATTGTGATTAGTGTTGGGGTTAGGACTTAGGTTTGACTTTTACCCCTTTTCCACGGACATGCGCATGGAGGAGCGCACAGCGTGATGAGGGCTGGGCATTGCACACAGGAGCAAAGCCGTGATCCTGGTGCTCACTTGAAACGCCTGATGAGGTACTCCAGGGCCTTAAAGGCAGCTGGCAAGAGGAAATGCTGCGCCAGCAGGCAGCAGAACTCGTCAATGGCAGCATCCAGGCGGGCTACCACATCTGGGGTCTGCTGGTCACGGCTGATGGATGCAGCCACGCGCGAGAACAGCGCCTCCCGTACAGCGGCATAGCGCGGCTCCAGGAGCACAAGTTCCTCAAAGCCTGCGCAAAAAGGTGGGCTGTGGACAATGTTTATGGCGGAGCAGGTATAAGGGCATCCTGCATGTGCGAGGTGAGAAAACACTGCAATCCCTGGAGAATGCATGTGTACTCAGTGCTTGTGCTGGCTATCTATGCAGTGCACAATATCAAAGTAAATCGGGCAAATCAGCCATCCACACACAAGGATCAGGCTCGGCCTGCACTCCATGTGCGTGCATGCATCCATGCATGCTAGAGCAACAGCATCCCTCATTCGCAACAACCAGGCACAAGAGCCGGCTACCCACCCTGCCACAGTCAAATCTAACAACAGGACACATCAACCTCGTGCACAATTAGAGGTGAGGCGGTAAGACGTCGAGCGGGGAGCCGTCAGCATGGCCACTCGTGTGCCGCCAAGTCGGCATGATCCCACAGGCAGCAGTTATGCACACCTCACGATCGCGTTCAAATGCAGCTTTTGAAGCCAACTCTCACCAGCTGTGCCCAGTTCGTGGATGGCGGAGAGGTCCACATCCGCAGCCGCGCGAAAGTCCCACAGCAACGAGGGTTTCCCTTTCGTTTTCCTGGCCCCGGGAGCCGGCTGCAATGCAGCCAGCTGCTGCTTCAGAGTAGAGGTCATGATAGTGGGGGCCGCCACCACAGACTTGTCCTCCCCCGCCTACTCCTTGCACTTGCCCCTTTCCATTGTCAAAGGCGCAGGGCCTGTCATGACGTGTACGATATATGCTGAATCATGTGTTATGAATCTGAAAAATTGTCAAGACAAGTGCGATTTCAGTTGGGGCAGTTGGCAGCTTGCTGGGGGCGGGGCTGGATAGTTGCTGAGGGTATCAAGTGTATTAGAACATATCAGAAATTAAAAGTTGCCCATGATATCAAAGCACTTTGCAGCACCTTGTTGTGGAACGCCATCAGTTGTACACCAACGTGCTCACAAGGCTGTCCGTGCATCACTGCCAGCCTGCAGGACCGCTGCAACAACTTCTGAAACGCGAAATGAAAAGCAGCAGACCAGCACTACATGGGATCAGTTTGCCATAAATGCCACAGGCAAGTAGGGACTGACAAAGCATTGGGGCACAGAATGCCACTTGGAAAGATGAAGCGCACATGTGCACCTGTGATTTAAGTGAGATAATCAAGTGATCTCAGGCACTTGCGAGGCTTGTGAGCTTGTAAAGGCTTGTGAGCGCTGCATAAGTTCCCACTTCAGTTCCCACTTGCTCACGCGGAGCGCTTGCGCATGGCTTTGGGCCGACCTGGAGGGGCAATCAAGTTTCATATTCATTTATATGCCAGAATAAATCACACGTTCATCTTGCTTCTTTCTGTTCAGGCGAATGGGAGGGAGCGACCGCAAGCTTCAATCCACAAGACGGCACACCCATCCCACTGGACCCTTATTATGTTCCACAGGTATTAATTGGATTTGGTACTTTATCATTCTCATAAATGATAATGATGAGCTAATCACCAGCGCTATGTTTCATGGATAGTTGCTACATCTGCTCATTCTTGTTAACCATAAGAATGATAGATTGCGCATTCTACATGGGATGTAGGCATAGCTAGCAAATCAAGTTGAAAGGGTGTAGAGAATTACTAATCTAACCTTTAAAGAGGATGCGTGGTCGGGCGTTGAGTCTACGTGTCAATTCATCCTCCTGGATGCTGGCATGTGCATTGTCACATTGTGCAACTTTGCAGTCAGCAGCATTTGGACCTGATGCCCTCTGTCCAAATGCCCGCAGGCTTTCCGCGACTGGGATGTGGAGCTTTATGACTGGCAGACCACATGCTCAACACTGGCAAAGGCAGATGAGCAAGGGTCACTAAGCAACACGTGCCGGTGCATGATGCCCACAGGTGGGCAGATGATCAGCTTTTGTTCGTGTAAATGTGTGTGTGCATGTGTGAATGCGTGCGCGTACATGTATTTGTGCACTAGTGTGCTAAATATGCGCACATGTGTGCACAGGCGTGTAACTCTATATGATCAGTGTACCGTAGACAAGATGTGAGCCTGACAGGTATTGATTAGAGCGGCAGATGCTAAGTGGCCGCTATGCATAGGGTACAAGCTATCTTTCTTGGTCATTAAGCTTAAGGGTAGGTGTGTCCAATGGCTTTTGATGGGACAGACGTGTCCAAAATCTGTCTTGCATGCTCTCTGTGATAGGACCAGATGGGGCACTTTCCCAATGCTGCAGGGAGATGTATTTTATGGGCACGTTCCCAATGCTGCAGCCTGCTCACGCAAGTGTGTCATGCTCATGCAGATGGTTGCTAGCGTGCCGGATACATGAATTAGTCGGGTCGTCTACCTATGCCAAAGAAATGCTCGTACACAGCATTTTGCCAGCCTTGCTGTCTCAGCGCCAAGCTATACATGACCAGGAAATTCTGTTTCATAAGCTTGCTCTCAATCATTTGTGTATGCTGCAGTGGGGTGTGAAGCAGATGCAGTGGCATTCACAGAAGAAGCCCAGGTCACTGATGGACTGCTGCACACAGTGGCACCAGATGGAAGCTATGTGGCAGGTAAAGGTGTTGTCAAAGCTCGCTCTGAATCTGCATCTGATCATGTACGTGCCTATTCAAGTTCAGGCAGCTGCCAAGATAAACAATTGGCTAGTCTTGGAGTAGAAGAAATCACTGTGTGAAAATTCTTTCGTGCCAAAGTTTAAGGCAAATGGAATCTTAGGATGTTCAGATGATGAGGCAAATATATCCTTGACGATTACAGGATTAGGCGCTCTTTATGCATGCAGTCCTTGCCCTTATTTGCATGGAACATTTGTTCATGTCCATCACACCCGCGCAAGGAAGCACGGACAAAGGATCTGTCCAGCCCTCCAGCTACAAGGTCTCATGCAATGCACACTCTAATGGGACTGCACATTCTGTCCTGGTGGCTGCAGGCCCAATGCAGCTAGACACTGATGACGGCAGGGCACGTGTGGAATTCTGCTTGCCTTTGGCATCTGACATACAGCAGCAGGAGCAGCAGAATGGAAATGTAGAGGCACAGCCACGAGAGCGCGTGCGGATAGTCCATCGCCTGCAGGTACCAAGCACCATGTTTGCCATAGTGCAGCGCACGCAGATGCATACTGTGCTCGTATGCTCTCACTTGGAGCAACGCCGAGAGACACTGCCGTAGTTTTGCTGGTTGACAGCACCAGGAGCAGGCAGGCGGGAAAAGGAAGCAAACCTCCTGCTTGCTACTTGTGCTGCTTGTCCCCCAAATGTTCAACGCGTCCAGTAGACACCAAAAATATCTCCTGCCACCCATGCCTATGCTAGCCTCCTCCATTGACCATCCCTCATCATAAGTGAAGATCAAGAGACAAGAGTGCTGGCATGATCTTTAAATGACAGTGCTTCGGCAGGCAAGCACACAGATGCCACATTGTGCGATGAACCATTTTGATCCATTACAGGTTAACTGGATGACCAAGCAGTGGGAGTTGAGCCGCGTGGAGTTGCATAAGGAGCGGTACTCCGGGCCATACAAGGGCCAGGTGGATTTACGTGGCTGTGGTGGGGGCATGCCGGTAAGTACTGCCTGTGTGAGCCTCGCACATCTATGATTGAATAGAGACTCAGCTGCTCCCTTACTTTAAATGTTAAGGGCCCATGCTGGAGGCAATCTAGGGTTTCAGGATCGCGGGAGGGCCTCCTTCACGCCGTCATCTAACATATGTCATCTCATGCACGGTCGACAGCAAACTTAGATGCATCAGCCTTTGCCTGAGGCCTCTGGCTTGAAAAGCAGACACCACCTTGCTTCTAGCTTTTCACTGCAACAGTGAGGCAGACCGCTTCTGCTTTGCTGTGTTCTGGCAACCACACTACTGCAACATCTTGCGTCGTTGCCGTTTTTTCTGCTCATTTTTCTCCCTCGTGTCTTGGGTTCATATGCACGTACTCATTATCCCAAATTTGTTTAACGTCTTCGTCGCTGCCCTTCACCGCTCACCCTCCCCCCTGCCCAGGGGTTCTCCAGGCAGGAGGTGGTGTCTGAAGAGCGAGCAAAGGGTTCTGAAGTGTGGCAGCTCATGGACCAATGGGCCTATGAGGCAGACGCACAAGGAAAAATGCAGCCCAGTGAACTGCCTGCTTCCAGGTGGGGAGGTATCCTTGGGTCTTGTGCATGCCTTTCAACCCTCCCATATGCATTATCATTATCATGAGCTCTGATAAATGAAAAAGCACGTTAAGAGTGCTTGCTCTTGCTCTGCTGCCACCCCAGCACAAACTTGGCTATGTTTGGTTGACCTCTGAGGTGCGAGTAGTATCTTCACAGTTGCAAGTGCTCACTTCTGCTCTGACCTGGATAGAACAACCAGTGTATTACTATAAAGGATTTTCAATGGACAAATTTGAGCCTATCACAGGAAAGACTGGCCTTGAATGTGGTCATAACTTGCACGCTTTCTAGTGCAGTTGCCTTACACGCCTCTATGTATGGTATTCCAGCTGTATAACTGTACCCATGCCTGAAGGAATTGTTGTACAGAGGAGAACTTATACTTCTGGTTCCTTGCATGTCTTGAATGGTCTTGCACCGCCTGACGGAATTTTGGCCGCTGAATGTGTGAATGATGGCAGCAGCAACAGTGTATTAATGCGCCCTGCTCAAGCAAGAGGCTGTTCCTTGGATCCTTGTACCGCGTCAGCCTGTTGTCAGCCTGCTTTCTGCCTGTGAAGTGTCCAATGCCTTAATTGAGGTGTTTTTTTTCCAATGCCTGGATGCCAGACTGTGAACAGCATATACTCCTAGGATTGTCAATCTGTGCACAGTCCCTTACTGGCCATATTTGATCAATAATCAGCTGAACTAATGTACTGGCACATTGACGCAAACTCTCCTACTGTACTGTGCATTCAGGCCCTTGGCCGCCACTAGGGAAAGTATGGCCAAGATACTGCTGCCATTGGGCGTTGTATTGCACAGCCAAGTTGGTGGTGATAAGGGTGATGTAAATCTTCAGGTCACAGTTGCTGTGGGGGAGACGGAGAACAGAGTGGCAATGTGTGGCTATGTGGAGGGAGAGCTTCGGAAGGCAACTATGGCCAGACAAGTTGAAGCTACCCGCTGAAGTTGCACTGTGCTTTTGTTTTTGCACTCTCGGTGTCAGTTTAAGAAGATTATCAGCAAGCTTTTTGCAGACATTAAGTCTGCAAAAATTTCTGGCAGGGACCTTTTGGCTAAGGACAACTTGCATCGCTGACAGGTCACCATGGAAAGTGCGGCACTTTCCTTGCGGCTGCCACGATCTAAGATGAGACTACAATTTGTCACAATTTGTTAAACATGAACAAGGAATGGGTGCCCTTAGGCTGATTTGTCTGCCATGCAGCCCTTCAACTCATTCCTCCTGTTGCACTGTATCCCAAGTTCCCAGTGAGTTGATGAGTGTTTGCTGTGTCCTCAGGTTCAAAACATGTGGGGTGTCAATGTATTGAATTTAGGGATTAAAAGAGAAGACAACACCAACTGGGATAAGATAAGGTTTATATAGCTGTACCTACCCAAACGAGGTTAGGTTGGGTTACATACATCGGAATGTTGTTTTTCATTTCCAGTTAGGATTTTCTCGATTACCTTGTTGAAAATCGGGCTGGTAATCGATGTGGATTACCAATTTGGTAATTGGCTGGGAATCGGGTTAGTAATAGCCCCCTGGATTACCAAAATAGTAACTGGGCTGGAAATAAGGACTACCATTACCAGAATGGTAATTGGTGGAAATCAGACCAGGAATGGTTTTCTTGATTACCAAAATGGCAAAATGATAACTGAACTGGACATCAGGTAAGGTAAGGTTTCAAGGCTGTATCCGCCGAACGAGGGCAGCTTAGCCGGTTGTGGCCTCCAGTGAGGTTGGAACCCCGAACCCACAGGTTGCGAGGGTGGACAATCGACTTCCCATATCAGGTGCCCTGCCGTCTGCTCGACTGTCCAGACCTGGAAATCAGGACTGCCATTCAATGGTAAATGCTGGAGACCAAACCCAGAATTGTCTTCTTGATTACCTAATATTAGCAGTGCTTGTATTCAGGCCAATAATCTTCAAGCCAATGATCCTTAATGCCATGAATGGAATTGTAATTGCAAAAAAACTGACAAACCTTACTATATCAGTAAAGCAACTGTGTAATAAGGCCAGAGATCAGGCATTAGTTGCCAAATCTGTAAATGTTAGGTATCAGACTATTCATGCCATCCTTGAAGGAGCATTTGGTAATCACTGATTAGGGGTAGGGGTCGGCGTTGGCCTGTAGCGCAATATAGTATATAGCGCTACATAGAGCTATATAGAGCTATAGATTTTTTAAAATATAACATGCCAAAACTTTTTAAAATATAACATGCCCTGCTGATTCGCTCGTTTCAGGCGCCCCTCGAGACTTAATCGATTCTATGAATCAGATGGACTGAATCGATTCTATGAATCAGATTATAATAATGTCTTATATGGAGAAAATCTTCGTCTGGCCGGGTTACCCCAGACGGCTCCTATGTGTGCCAACTTAATGTCTGCTGCTGTGGTGAACAAGCTGGGCAAGCAGCGCACAAATCCTTGACCAGATACAGTAGCTGGAGCTCAAGGCTAAGCAATGGGTGCAAACAGCACCAGGAGCAGCAAAGTGCATCTTGGGCATGGCATTATGAGTGGCGCAACTTCGCTGGCGCGCACCGACCTTACCCTTCCTCCCTCTGCCCTGCCCTCCCTTGGCCAGGGGGGGAGAAGATGGGAGGAGTGTAGGCAGGGGACTGAAAGACATAGCATTGCTTCCAGGCTCGAGCCTGTTCAAGGTATTGATGAGCTCATCATCAATACCTTGAACAAAGGCGATTTTGGAGAAAACATCATTTTTACAGACATTGGAAGTGAAACACGGATGGCTCAACAAAGTCAGATCTTGCCAGCATATGTAGCCAACAGGACTTTACCCCAATGGCTTCTACCAAACCTTTCAGCAGATGAATTTCGATCCTGCTCTAGACAAGATGCTACTTTCATACCAGGGGCCAGTTGGGACGAAAAATGTCCATCAAAATGACAAACAGGCTGTACATCCTTCGCGCTGGGATGAACGCCTCATCCAAGTCAAATATTGTGATGACGCACGACCAGAGCAACAAATAGCAAGAGCAACTGAACAGCATATCGGACTGAATCACGCCCTTGCACAGCAATGCCACAAAGTAAGCCTTCATACCATCCTGATTGGAGTGATGGGAACCATTTATAAACGTCATACTGATCTACCCCTCGGTAAGCTTGGCCTAGACCGTTGTAGAGTAAGAAAACTTACTCTCAATCTAAACACTCAATCTATCATTACGCAACAAAAATCATAAATACAAGTAGGAGGTTGAAAAATATCAAGGAAAGAACACGTGGCTCTTTTCAGACCCCCCCCGACCCCCACTTATGACCTTCTATCTAGTTTGATGGTGGAGGTTTGCCTGGTGCTTGCACCAGATGTAAATTCTTCCTTAGTCACGCAAATAGGGTTTACCTTGTTGGCGTACCGTACTGCTCCTATGTTATCGCGAATCCTACTTTACGCGAGGTCTCCAAATAATTTCAATAATTTTCCCGCGAGTATTTAGTTTCCGCGAGGCACCTCCAATCATTACGTTTAACGCGAACTCT